>FSSH01001099.1_pt1 | contig 25528 bp, 24 predicted proteins | sample 1166101 | NCBI WGS metagenome assembly FSSH01 (sample SAMEA32972668, study PRJEB13176) | freshwater metagenome | biome: Drinking water system; feature: Biomass in drinking water that filtered by 0.45 um membrane; material: drinking water | place: USA | collected 2012-12-20 | depth 0 m
ATTAATGGGTCCTGACCCTAGGGCAAACGAAGGCATTTCCGGTTTGCTGTGATCCCTGAGAAAAGAACTAGAGAACACTCATGAAATTCACCCTCTCCTGGCTCAAAGACCATCTGGATTGCGAGCGCCCGCTCGATGACATCGCCACGACGCTGACGCGCATCGGCCTTGAGGTCGAGGGCATCGGCGACGCGGCGAAGGCGCTTTCAGGCTTCACGATTGCCCATGTCATTTCCGCTGAGCAGCATCCGAATGCCGACCGGCTGCGCGTATGCATGGTGGATACCGGTTCTGGTTTGCCAGTGCAGGTGGTGTGCGGAGCACCCAATGCGCGGGCTGGCATGAAATCCGTCTTCTCGCCGCCCGGCACCTATATCCCGGGCAAGAAGATCACGCTTGGCGCGGGCGTCATCCGCGGCGTTGAATCAAACGGCATGCTGTGCTCGGCGGCCGAGCTTGAAATATCGGATGATCATGACGGCATTCTCGATCTGCCGGCAGACGCGCCGCTCGGCGTGACTTACGCCGCGTGGGCGGGGCTTGATGACCCGGTGATCGACGTAGCGCTCACCCCCAACCGCCCTGACTGCACGGCAATCACCGGGATTGCGCGTGATCTGGCGGCAGCCGGCGTCGGCGCCTTGAAGCCGCTTGACATCAAACCGGTTGCCGGCAGCTTTCCCTGCGCCATCGATGTCAGGCTCGATCTTCCGGGCAACCCGTCCTGGTGCCCGGCTTTCGCCTACCGGGTAGTGCGTGGCGTGAAAAACGGCCCCTCCCCTGACTGGCTGCAGAAGCGGCTGAAGGCGGTGGGCCTTCGCCCGATCAATGCGCTCGTTGATATCACCAACTACATCAGTCTTGATCGCGGGCGCCCGCTCCACGTCTTTGACGTCGCCAAGCTTACAGGGGCACTGGTTGTGCGTGCGGGCAGAGAAGGCGACAGCCTGCAGGCGCTCGATGGCAGGACCTATACGCTCGACGCGACGATGTGCGTGATTGCCGATGATAACGGCCCGGTGTCGATTGCCGGCATCATGGGCGGCGAGCGCACAGGTTGTGACGAGACGACAACCGACGTGCTGATCGAATCAGCGTTGTGGGATCCGTTCAACATCGCCGCGACAGGGCGCAAGCTCGCGATCAATTCAGACGCACGGTACCGGTTTGAGCGCGGCGTTGACCCGCTGATGACGCTGCCGGGTCTTGAACTGGCGACAAAGTTCGCAGTGGATTTCTGCGGTGGCGATGCTTCCGACATCAAACTCGCCGGCACGATCCCCGATATTGACCGCGTGATTGATTTTCCGGTGAGCGAGGTGAAGCGGTTGATCGGCGCTGATATCCCGCATTACGAATCAAAGATCGTCCTGCAATCGCTGGGCTTCTGGATATCGGGCCATCAGGGCGAAGCGTGGAAGGTAGCGCCTCCGTCCTGGCGCCCCGACATTCACGGCAAGGCTGATCTCGTCGAGGAAGTGGTGCGCATCGTCGGTCTTGACCGCGTCCCGGCAACGCCCCTGCCGCGCGAGGGGCATGTCATGGGACCGGTCCTGACGCTGCAGCAGAAGCGGGTGCGCACGACAAAACGCCTGCTGGCGGCGCGCGGCATGGCGGAGGCGATCACCTGGTCGTTCATTGCGCAGGAACAGGCCGCCCTGTTTGGCGCCGCTGCCGGCCTTGATCTTGCAAATCCGATTTCAAGCGATCTTTCCACCATGCGCCCGAGCCTGCTGGCGGGGTTGGCGCTCGCCGCCAAGCGTAATGGCGACAAGAGCGTCCACGATGTCACCCTGTTCGAAGTCGGACAGATTTTTCATGGCGGCGAGCCGGGCGAGCAGAGCATGTCAGCCTGCGGGATCAGGAGGGGACTTGCCAAAGTCAATGGCGCCGGGCGGCACTGGCAGGGCAGCGCCAGCGCCGATGTTTTTGACGTCAAGGCGGACGCGCTTAGCCTTCTTTCTGCGCTCGGCATCAATACCGACGCGCTACAGCTGACGCGCGATGCGCCGGCCTGGTTCCATCCCGGCCGCTCAGCAAGTCTGCGCCTGGGGCCGCTCGTGCTGGGATCTTTCGGCGAATTGCACCCGCGGACCTTGAATGCGCTTGACGTAGGCGGAACCTTGCTCGGCTTCGAGATCAACCTCGACCGACTGCCGAAACCCAAAGTGAAGACGACCCGCACCAAAGGCCATCTCGCTTTGTCGGTGCGGCAACCGGTGCGGCGCGATTTTGCTTTTGCGGTGCCTTCGGGCGTGGCAGTCGGCGATCTCATCAAGGCGGCACGGGGAGCGCAGAAAGACCTCATCTCACGGGTGAGCGTGTTTGACGTCTATGAGGGTAAGGGCGTCGGCGAGGGGCAGAAATCGGTCGCCATCGAAGTGACGCTGCAGCCGCAGGACAAGACGCTGACGGATGCCGAAATCGACACGGTCGCGGCAAACATCGTCGCCGAAGTCACGAGGGTGACTGGTGGGTCATTGCGCAGCTGAACCGGTGCCGACATGATGGGCGTCGGAGAGGTGCGATGACCCGGTACAGCTACCGATCGTTTCCCTATGTGACGCCGCCTGAATTATCAGGTGCTACGCCCTTTGATGCCCAGGTGATGATCGTCGGGGCGGGGCCGGTCGGGCTCACGGCAGCGATCGACCTGGCGCTGCACGGGATCAGGAGCATCGTGCTTGATGGCAAGGACGTCGTCTCGCGCGGTTCGCGCGCCATTTGCTGGTCGAAGCGTACGCTTGAAATTTTCAACCGGCTCGGCATCGGCCGCAGAATGCGCGAGAAGGGCGTGACGTGGCAGGTTGGCCGCGTCTTTCGCGGCGATAATGAAATTTACAATTTCAACCTCCTTGTCGAGGACGGCCATGAGATGCCGGCTTTCGTCAACCTCCAGCAATATTATGTCGAGGAATATCTCGTTGCCCGCGCGGCGGATTTTCCCGATCTCATCGATTTGAGATGGCGGAACCGGCTTACCTCCGTCAGCCAATCGCGTGATCGGGCGATAGCCGACATCGAGACGCCGGATGGTGCCTACCGCCTTGAAGCCCCCTATCTTCTGGCCTGTGACGGGGCGCGTTCGCCGGTGCGCCATATGCTGCGGCTCGACTTTTCCGGCCAGGGATTTCCTGAGCGTTTCCTCATCGCTGACGTCGAGATGAAAGCCGATTTTCCGCCTGAGCGGCATTTCTGGTTCGAGCCAAGCTTCCACCCCGGCCAGTCAGCGCTCATCCACAAACAGCCTGATGATATCTATCGCATCGACTTCCAGCTCTCGGCCGATGTCGACCCGCAGGAGGAAGTGAAGCCGGAGCGCGTGCTGCCGCGGGTCAGGGCTGCCGTCAAGGATCGTCCCTTCACGCTTGACTGGGTATCCATCTACACCTTCCAGTGCCGACGGCTTGAGCGCTTCATCCATGAGCGGATCATCTTCCTCGGCGATGCCGCCCATGTCGTGTCGCCCTTCGGGGCGCGTGGCGGCAATGGCGGAATTCAGGATGTGGACAATCTGGCGTGGAAGCTCGCGCACGTTCTCAAGGGCGAGGCGAGGCAAGCGCTGCTTGACACCTATGATGAGGAGCGCTGCCATGGGGCTGACGAGAATTTACGCCATTCCGCCCGCGCCACCACCTTCATGACGCCCAGGACCAGGGCCGAGCATCATTTCCGCGACGCGGTGCTTGATCTGTCAACCACTCACGCTTTCGCCCGCCGTTTGCTCAATTCCGGGCGATTATCACAGCCCTGCTCGCTTGAGGGGCTGAGGCTGCAGACGCCGGCGCAGCCGGATGGCGGGCTTACCCCTGGCGTTGCCTGTCCGGATGCGCCGGTGAGTGCGCCTGGTGGCCACAACGAGGATTACCTCCTGCACCATCTTGGCGGCAGGTTCTGCCTGCTGGCGATTGACGATCCCATCCCTGAGCCGCCTCAAGGGCTTGATGTGGTGATGGTTGGCGACAAGTGCCGGCTGCGTGACACATCAGGACTGGTGGCGGCGCGTTACGGCTCCAGCGTCAGCTATCTCATCCGTCCTGACCAGCATATTGCGGCGCGCTTTCAGCAGCCTCAATCCGGCGAGATCACACAGGCGCTGCATCGCGCGCTGGCGGGGGCGCCATGAGCACACGCGACATTGGCGGCGATCGCCTGCGAGACCGGGGCGATGATCTTTACGCCGCACTTCTGGCGGCGCATGACGGCTTGAGCGATGACGACAGCGCCAGGTTGAACGCCCGCCTCGTGCTGCTGCTTGCCAATGAACTGGGCGACATCGACGCCGTGCTGGCAGTGATCGCTGCTGCCAGAACCGGGCTCACGCCCTGATATCATCCTCAAGCAATTGTCGCAGGGCCGCGTCGGGAACCGGCCTGACACCGAACCAGCGCTCGAAACCCGGCACGGCCTGATGGATGAGCATGCCCAGACCATCGACAGTGCGGTGCCCCCGGGTCCGCGCCTGTCGCAGGAGGTCGGTCTCCAGCGGCACATAGACGATATCGTGAACGATGGCGCCCCGCCCGAGGCTCGCGAGGTCAATCACAAGCGGCGGCTTGCCGCTCATGCCAAGGGCTGTCGTATTCACCAGCAGATTGCACGCCGGGAGGTGGACGGCGAGGTCGTCCGGTGTGGCGACAGTGACAGCAGGGCCGAAAACACGCGCCAGCTCATCTGCCCGTGCGCGGGTGCGGTTGACGAGCGTCAGTTCAAAACCACGCGACAGCAGGGCAAAGACGGCAGCGCGCGCCGCCCCGCCAGCGCCGAGAATAACTGCCCTGCCGCCGCCGCTATCCCAGCCCGGCGCTTTTTCATCAAGATTGGCAAGAATGCCATAGGCATCCGTATTGTCACCTTGCAAGCGATCACTCTCTCGCCAGATGGTGTTGACGGCGCCAATGGCGCGGGCAGCCTCGGTGAAGCCATCAAGCAGAGGCATCACGGCCTGCTTGTGAGGAACGGTGACGTTGCATCCAGCGTCACCACGCCCGGCCATTGCGGCGATGAAATCACGCAAAGCCTCCGGCGCCACATCAATACGCTCGTAATCGCCGACAATCGCATAGCGGCGCAGCCAATAGCGATGCAGCAGCGGCGAGCGCGAATGGGCGATGGGGTGGCCAATAACAGCGGCGCGTGGTGAATGAGGGCTTGGCATGACCGGTGCCTTGTTCCATGACAGGGGCCGGGATGGCAAGTTTGTATCTTGCGCCCGGCGGAGGGCAGGAATTCATGGCGCAGGAGCGCGTGCAGAATCTGTTTGGCCCGCGCCCTCTTCTTCCCAATCGCTGGGACGTTGTGGCCTTCGCGCTCGTCACCGGTGTTTTCGTGCTGCTGGCGATTGGCGCACGGGACACGACGCTGCCGCTTGCCGCACTTCCCAACCCTGCCGTTTCACTCGATCCCCGTCATCTGCCGGAATATGCGCTGCGCACAGTGCTGCGGATGCTGGCGGCCATTCTGCTTGCCACCCTCTTCACATTCCTCTACGCGCCCCTTGCCGCCAAGAGCCGTCATGCACGCCTTGTCCTCATTCCCATGCTGGATGTGCTGCAATCAGTGCCGATTCTCGGCTTCCTGACATTTACGGTGCTGTTTTTTCTCGGCCTGTTCCCCGGGCAGGTGCTGGGGGCGGAGCTAGCGGCAGTCTTTGCCATCTTCACCAGTCAGGCGTGGAACATGACGTTCAGCATGTACCAGTCGCTGCGCACCGTGCCGAAGGATCTTGAAGAGGCGGCCACCAGTTTCAAGCTCAGCCAATGGCAGCGCTTCTGGCGCCTCGATGTCCCCTTCGCCATGCCCGGGCTGGTGTGGAACGCCATGATGTCGATGTCGGGTGGCTGGTTTTTCGTGGTGGCGTCGGAAGCGATCACAGTGGGCGACACCAGCGTGGCGCTCCCCGGCATTGGCACCTATGTGGCGCGCGCCATCGAGGCCCGTGACCTGCCGGCCATCGGCTTTGCGATGCTCGCCATGCTCTTCGTCATCCTCATCTACGATCAGCTGCTGTTTCGCGTGCTGGTGGCGTGGGCCGACAAATTCCGCTTTGAACAATCGGTCTCGAGCGAACCGCCGTCATCATGGGTCTACAATCTCTTCCGTCGCACACGCCTGTTGCGTGCCCTTGTGGTGCCGCTGGTGCGCGGCCTTCGCGCCATTGCCGCCTGGCGGTTTAGCCTGCCGCTCCCCGTTATCCCTCGGACCGCCGGCAACGGGCGGCAGCTTCTCATCGATGCCCTCTTTTTTGTGGCCATCGCTGCCCTCAGCGGACTGGCGCTATGGCGCATCATCTCGTTTCTTGGCGCGACGATCGGGTTGTCGGATGTGCGGCATGCCGTGACGCTCGGCTTTGCCACGCTCGCCCGGGTGATCGTCCTGATGATCGCTGCCAGCCTGATCTGGGTACCGGTGGGGGTGTGGATCGGCTTGCGCCCGCGGCTTGCCGAAATCGCCCAGCCCCTGGCGCAGTTTCTCGCCGCTTTCCCCGCCAACATCGCTTTTCCAGTGGCGGTGATTGCCATTGTCCGCTTCGACCTCGATGCCAATGTCTGGCTGAGCCCGCTGATGATCCTGGGCACGCAATGGTATATTCTTTTCAATGTCATTGCCGGGGCAAGCGCCTTTCCCTCCGATCTCAGGGAGGCAGCTGCGAGCTTTCATGTCAGAGGCTGGAACTGGTGGCGCAAGGTGATTTTGCCCGGGATTCTGCCCTATTACGTGACTGGCGCGGTGACGGCCTGCGGCGGATCGTGGAACGCGGCCATCGTTGCTGAAATCGCCAGTTGGGGCGACACCAGGCTGGTCGCTTTCGGGCTTGGGTCCTATATCGCCGAGGCAAGTGCGGCTGGCGATTTTGCCCGGGTCGTTCTGGGTGTGACGGTGATGGCGCTCTTCGTGATCGCCTGCAACCGTCTCGTCTGGCATCCGCTCTACGCCTTCTGCGAACGGCGCCTCAGGCTCGCATGATGCAGGAACCGCCCGACATGACGTCATCCGCCCCGGCACCGCTGCTCAGATTATCGGGTATTACCCGCAGCTTTCCCAAGGGGAGCGGCGATGACATTCTTGTGCTTGAAAACGTCGATCTGAAAATCGAGCGCGGCGAGATCGTCGGCCTCCTCGGCCGTTCGGGTTCGGGCAAGTCGACCTTGCTGCGCATCATCGCCGGGCTGATCACGGCCTCGCACGGCACTGCCCAATGTCGCGGGCAAGGCATCAACGGGCCGCCGGACGGCGTCGCGATGGTGTTCCAGTCCTTTGCGCTCTTTCCCTGGCTGACGGTGCTGGAGAATGTCGAGCTTGGGCTTGAGGCGCTCGGCATCGACGAGACCGAGCGCCGGCGCCGGGCGCTCGCTGCCATCGACCTCATCGGTCTTGACGGCTTTGAATCAGCCTTTCCCAAGGAGCTTTCGGGCGGCATGCGCCAGCGCGTCGGTTTTGCCCGCGCGCTTGTTGTCCATCCTGATCTGCTGCTGATGGATGAACCGTTTTCTGCGCTTGATGTCCTGACGGCGGAAACGTTGCGCACCGATCTTATCGACCTGTGGATCGAAGGTCGCCTTCCCATAGCCTCAGCACTGATGGTGACCCATAACATCGAGGAAGCGGTGCTGATGTGCGACCGCCTGCTCATTTTTCAGTCGAATCCGGGGCGGGTTGCGGCTGAGATCAAAATCACCCTGCCACATCCGCGCAACCGCCTCGACCCCATCTTCCGCCAGCTTGTCGATTCAATTTATGCCCGCATGACCGAGCGCCGCGAACAGCGCCAGCCAAGCCATGAGGGTATTCCCGGCAGCGGCGTCGGCATGGTGCTCAACATGGTCTCAACGAACGTGCTCTCCGGCCTCATCGAAGCAGTGGCGGGAGCACCCTATCAGGGCAAGGCCGACCTGCCGGAACTGGCGCAGGCGCTGCAGATGGAAGCAGACGAGATGTTTCATCTTGCCGAGACATTACAATTGCTGCGCCTTGGCGATGTATCGGAAGGTGACCTGCGGCTGAGCGAGGCTGGCAAGCGTTTCTCAGGCCTCGACACGGACGGGCGCAAGCGCCTGTTTGCCGATCATCTGGTGGCCTATGTGCCGCTCATCGGCCTCATCAAGCGGGTGCTTGATGAGCGCCCGAGCCATAGCGCGCCTGCTGCCCGGTTCCGTAACGAACTTGAAGACTATATGTCGGAGGATTACGCCGAGGAAACGCTGTCAACCGTCATTTCATGGGCGCGTTATGGCGAGATCTTTGCCTATGACGAGCATCTCGAACAGTTCAGCCTCGAAAATCCGCACTGAGCAGATTTCGCCTCTCGCCACCCTCGATATCGCTGGCAGGGAACAATCCGGCCTGCCGCCCGTTTCAATCAGCGGGCGCGGCGGCACGGGTAGCAGCCGCCGCGAAAAGAGGATCAAGCCATGAAAAATCTGCGTCTTGCCGGCGCCTTGTGCGTCGCTATTGCCGGAACCATCGCCGGCTCCATGTCACCAGCTTCAGCCGAAACAAACATCAGGGTCGGGACGTTGCGCTGCGACGTCAAGGGCGGCATCGGGCTGGTGATCACCTCTAAAAAAGACATGCTCTGCTCGTTTCGGCCGGTCAATGGCGGGTCGGAGCGCTACGTCGGGACGATCAGAAAATTTGGTATCGATATCGGTGCAACCGACCGCGCCATGATCGGCTGGGCTGTTTTCGCGCCATCGAAGGGTCGCGCCAAGGGAGCCCTGGCCGGCGTTTACGTCGGCGCGACCGGCGAGGCAACGCTTGGCGTCGGCGTGGGTGCCAATGTGCTTGTCGGCGGGTTCCACCGCTCGCTCACCCTGCAACCGCTGTCGCTGGGCGTCCAGCAGGGTATCAACGTCGCCGCCGGGGTTGCCGATCTTGAACTTCGTTCCGTCCACTAATTCACAAACGACGCCACTAAAAAAGGGTCTTCTGCCTGGCAGAAGGCCCTTTTCGGTCTGCTCCCCGCCAGTTTCACCATTTGACCTCTTTTCTGGCGCCAGCAACCTGCTAATCTCGACCCAACAAAAAACGAACAGGAGGTCGGCCATGGACGGAATCGGGCGGCGTGAGATATTGGCGGGCGCATTGGCAGCTGGCGGTGGCGCGCTGCTTGCAGCACCCGTGGAAGCGCAGGCGATCAAGACGCCTTTCACAATCCAGCCGACGATGATTCCCATCGCCGGCTCCGACATGATGTTTCCCGTCCGGCGCATTTATTGTATCGGTCGCAACTACGCCGCCCATGCCCGCGAGATGGGTTCCGACCCCACACGCGAGCCGCCCTTCTTCTTCCAGAAGCCGACCGACGCCATCCAGAATGTCGGTATTGGCACGGTTGCCGATCATCCCTATCCCTCGCTCACCAAGAATTATCATTACTAGGTCGAGCTGGTGGTGGCGCTGAAGTCGGGAGGGCGCAACATCCCCCAGGAGACAGCGCTCGATCATGTTTTCGCCTATGCGGTTGGCCTCGACATGACCAGGCGTGATCTGCAGCGCGCGATGGGCGATCAGAAGAAGCCTTGGGAAATAGGCAAGTCCTTTGACCGCTCGGCGCCTCTGGGGCCACTGCACACGGTCGACAAGGTGGGCCATGTCGGCGATGTCAGGATATCGCTCGCGGTTAATGGCACGATCAAACAGGATGCGACGCTTGCCCATATGATCTGGTCGGTGGCCGAGCAGATCGCCAAGCTGTCGGAAGCCAATGAGCTGCATGCCGGCGACATCATCTATTCCGGCACGCCGGAGAATGTCGGGCCGGTGATCGTCGGTGATACGCTGTTGTGCAAGATCGGCGGGCTGCCCGATCTGGCGATCAAGATCGTCTGACGAATGCCCTGTTTTCAAATCCTTATTGGGAAGCCAGCAACACATGGCCGGCACACCGCATAATTCGTTCAAGAAGAAGCTCGGCCGCCAGCAACAACTCGGCATCTGGTCGACACTCGCCTCACCTCAGCTTGCCGAATTGCTTCTGGGGTGCGGTTTTGACTGGATGCTGATTGATACCGAGCATTCGCCTAACGATCTTTCCAAAGTGATCGAACATCTGCGTGCCGCCGAGGCGCGCGGCGTGCCGGCTGTCGTGCGTCCGTCATGGAACGACACGGTCGAGGTCAAGCGGCTGATGGATCAGGGAGCGCAGAGCCTGTTGTTTCCCTATGTACAAAATCCCCAGGAGGCGGCGGCGGCGGTGGCGGCCACGCGCTTTCCGCCTCATGGCAATCGCGGCGTGTCAGGCGGCTCGCGTGGCGCCGGTTACGGGCTATGGCCGGATTACTTCAAGCGCTACGCCGATGAAGTGTGCGTGCTCGTCCAGATCGAGACGGTGTCAGCGCTGGCTCAGATCGAGGCTATTGCCGCCGTCCCCGGCGTCGATGGCGTCTTCATCGGCCCCGCTGACCTTGCCGCCGATATGGGCCATCTTGGCAATCTCCAGCATGCCGATGTGCAACAGGCCATCGATGACGGTTTTGCCCGGCTGAAGGCGATCGGCAAGCCATCCGGCTATCTCACGACCAATGAAGATGAGATTGTCCGCCGTATTGCCGCAGGTGTCGATTTCGTGGCGGTTACCACCGATGGCGCGTTGATTGCCAAGGCAGCGAGCGCCCTCATGCACCGGCTGCGCCAGGGTTGAATATGTGTCAGGCGCGCGGAATGGTTCGCGGCCGGGCCCGGCCGGCCTGGGCTGCGAGCCGGACAGAGGCGTTGGCCGCGCCATAACCGGCATAGCCGGCACGCTCCACAAATTCGAAGAAGAAGCCACCATCGCGGGTGCCGGTGTAGGCTTGCAGGAAGAGACCGGCGGCATCACGATCATAGAGAATATTCAGCGCCTTGTAGCGCTCGATTTGGGCAGGCGCGAGATCGGTACGGGCTTCCAGATCATCGTAATAATTTTCCGGCACCGGCAGCATGTCGACACCTGCCGCCGTCAGCGCCGTGACAGTGGCGGCAAGATCGCCGGTGGCAAGGGCGATGTGCTGGACGCCGGAGCCGAAGAAATCGGTTACAAAGCGCGCCGAGAGGGTGTGATGGCTCTGCGACCCGTTGAGCACCAGCCGCAGGCCGGCGCCTTCGTCGATGCCGCTCTCGATGACCTGGCTCTGAACGACGCCGCCAGGGTCGATGACGGCCTGGCTTGGCGTTTTGCGCGTGTCGAAGAGAGAGGTGTAGAAAAGCAGCCAGGTGAGCATTTCCTCGTAATGCATGGCTTGCGAGATGTGATCGATGCGGGTGAGGCCGGCTCCTGTCGTGGACCTACCGGTCGGCGCGAAATCAATATCCGCCCAGCGCGCCAGACCCTCGCTGTGATCGAGAAAATAGATGAGACTGCCGCCCACGCCGCGCACGGCGGGAATGGCAAGTTCACCGGGACCGATCGTCCCTTCATGCGGGATATCGAGCAGGGCGCTCGCGCGTTTCGTCGTGGCGGCGGCGTCCCCTACCCGCAGGCCCAGCGCGCACACCGATGTGCCATGGCTGATCTGGTAGCTGCGGGCAAAGCCATCGGGATCACTGTTCAGAATGATGCGGATATCGCCCTGCTGCCATAACGCGACATCCTTGCTGCGATGGCGGCCGGCTTCGACGAAGCCGAGTTGGCTGAGCCATGTCTCGAAGGCTGCGCGCTCGCCGTCCTCAACCGAGAATTCGATAAATTCCACCCCTTCGATCATCGTCGGAGGCGGCATCGATACGGCGCCGGCAAGGGTTTTTCCCATGCGGCGCCCCGTGTCATCCATCAGGCAGATAAGCGAGCGGTGACCATCAAGCGCGACGGAGCGGGCCGAGCCGGCGCGAAAGCGGTCGTTGAAGATTTCCAGAGAGAGGTAGCCAGCATAACCATTTGCCACCAGCCCTTCCATCACGGGGCCAAGATTGAAATCGCCCTGCCCCGGCAGACAGCGCCAGTGCCGGCTCCATGACACGATATCCATCTCAAGGCGTGGTGCATCAGCGATCTGCACGAGAAAGATGCGCTCGGGGGGAATGTTGGCCACCACGGAGGGGTCGATGTCGCGCGCCAGCATATGGAAGCTGTCGAGAATGAGGCCAAGGCGCGGATGGTCAGCGCGACGGACGATCTCCCAGGCATCACGATAATCATAGGTATGGCGCCCCCATGACAGGGCTTCAAAACCGACCCTCATGTCGCGGCGCGCGGCGTGCTCGGCAAGCTCGGCAAGATCATGCGCGGCACGATCAACACCGCCCACCGCATCGGCGGCAAGGGTCGAACAGACAAAGAGAAGGTCGGTGCCCAGCTCCTGCAAGAGGTCGAATTTGCGCTCGGCGCGATCAAAGGCGCGCTGGCGCTTCGCGTCGGGCATGCCTTCAAAATCGCGGAAGGGCTGGCAGGTGACGATGGCCAGTCCAAGATCAGCGCAGCGCTGGCGGATCTCGCGCGGCGTGCCGGGAAAGGTGATGAGGTCGTTTTCGAAAATCTCGACCGCATGGAAACCGGCAGCGGCGATCGCCTCCAGCTTTTCGGGCAAGCTGCCCGGTATGCAGACGGTCGCCATCGCGGTCTTCATGGCGGCGCTCCTCAATAGGTGATGTGGGCGCGGGCGCGCAGAATATCCGGGGTGGTGGTCGGGAAGCCGAAAAATTCAAGATAGGCCGGTATCTGCTCAAACAGCATGTCGATCCCGATCTGGATCCGGCAGCCCGCAGCCTCGGCGGCATTGAGGAAAGCGGTCTTTTCCGTTTTCATCACCACCTCGCCGACAAAGTTCTGCGGACCAAGACGCGCCACATCAAGCGGCATCGGATCGCCCGCCTTCATCCCCAGCGGTGTCGCGTTGACGACGATATCGGCACCCGCCGGGTCGTTTGAGCCGAGGGTTATATTCACATCGGGGTAATGATGACCAAGCCGCTGTGCCAGCCCTTCCATGGTGGATGAGCTGACGTCATGGAGACACAAATGCGCAATGCCGGCGCCAGCCAGCGAAGCGGCAATCGCCGAGCCGACGCCCCCGCAGCCAATGACAAGCGCCCGCCTGCCTGAGACGGTGCAGGACTTTCTCATGAGCCCACGGACAAAACCTTCACCATCGAACATATCGCCGATGAGCCGGCCATCGGCGATGCGACGTACCGCATTGCACGCGCCGGAAATCTCGGCTGTTGGTGACACCTCATCCATCAGGTTCAACGCGGTTACCTTATGCGGCATGGTGATGAGGGCGCCGTGAAAATTGCTGAAGCGGCAGATGGCCGGAAAGGCCGTGGCGAAATCCTCCCCCCGCACCCCCATCGGCACGACGACAGCGTCGAGATTGATGCTGTCAAAATAAGGATTGTAGATCATGGGCGCCTTGAAGGTCGACGTCGGGTAGCCGATATGAGCGATGAGCGCCGTATTACCGTTGATGGTCGCCATGTCGTTTGCCTGATCGCTAGAGCATCTTGCGCCGGCCTGCTGCCGGGCGCTGGATGATTACGCTGCCGCGCCCATCGCCCCGCCCAGAAAAAGCTGGGCGATGCGCGGGTCGTTGAGAATATCGTGAGCCGGTCCGTGGAGGCGGGTCTGGCCCAGTTCGAGGACCAGACCGTCATCGGACATTTCTAGCGCCATGCGGGCGTTCTGTTCGATCATCAGGATGGTGACGCCCTTGGCGCGCAGCTCCTTCAGAATGGCAAACGTTTCCTGCACGAGAAGCGGTGACAGGCCGATGGACGGCTCGTCGATGAGAATGAGCTTGGGGTCGAGCAGCAGGCCGCGCATGATTTCCAGCTGCTTCTGCTGACCGCCCGAAAGGGTGGAGGCCTGGACGTCGGCTTTCTCGCGCAAGGCGGGAAAGCGGTCGAGTGCGGCCTCGATGCGCTGCGGCAGATCGGTGATGTTGGCCGCCGCGACAGCACCGAATTCAAGATTATGGCGCACCGACATTTCTGGAAAAATATTGCGCCCCTGCGGCACATAGACGATGCCGGCCTCGATGAGATGGCGCGGCGACCAGCCGGTGATGCTCTGCCCATCGAAATGGATCGATCCGGCACGCAGCTTGAGAAGGCCGAAGATCGCCTTGAAAACGGTTGATTTGCCGGCGCCATTGGGGCCGATGACCGTGGTGATGACACCGCGACGCACCTCGAAGCTGGTGCCATTGAGGATGGTCATCGAACCATAGCCGGCGATCACGCCATCCAGTTTCAGAAGCGGATTGTCCATGGTCTCTGCCCTCAATGTCCAAGATAGGCGTCAATTACCGCCTGATTGGCCCTGATGTCGGCAGGCGTGCCGATCGCCAGCACCTTGCCTTCCGCCAGCACGACGACGCGGCTGCACAGGCTCATGACGAAATCCATGTTGTGCTCGATGACGACGAAGGTGGCCCCCTGCTCCTCATTGATCGCTTTGAGGCGCTCCTTGAGATTTCCCAGCATCGTCAGGTTGACACCACCTGCCGGCTCATCAAGCAGAACAAGGCGCGGGCCGGCCATGAAGGCCATGGCGGCATCGAGCAATTTCTGCTGGCCAAACGACAGACCGCCGGCCCGCTCATCAGCCAGATGCTGCATCTTGAAAAAGGCGATCATCTTGTCGGCGTCAGGCGTGAGCCCGGCATCGCCTGGTCCAAACAGGCGCGAGAGCATGCCACCACGATGCTCCTGCCCAGCCAGAATGAGGTTCTCTCGGACGCTGAGCTTGGGGAAGACCTGCAGCAGTTGGAAGGTGCGGCTGACGCCGAGGCGGTTGAGCTGCGACGGGCGAAGCCCGGTCACCCGCTCTCCTTCCAGCCAGACCTCGCCGGAGCTTGGCGGCAGCTGGCCGAGGATACAATTGAAGAGGGTGGATTTGCCGCAGCCATTGGGGCCGATGATGCCGAGGATTTCGCCTGGCCTGACGTCGAACGAGACGCCGCGTACGGCATGAATGCCGCCGAAGGATTTGTGAATATCGCGGACTTCAAGAACCGGCTTCATGGTGCGCGCCCCTCGTCAAGCGTGGGCCTGGCGGCAGCACGCAGGGCGGAGGCGCGTCTGGTTTTGCGCCGCGTCAGCGCGTCGTCGAGAATGCCCAGGATGCCGGAGGGCGAGCAGATCAGCAGCAGCATGACGACGAGCGCGTAGATGATGAGGTAATAGCCCTTGGTAAAGCGCAGCCATTCCGGCAGCAGCACGGCGATGAGTGCACCGAGGAAGGGGCCGAAGAAAAATCCCTGACCGCCAACGATGACCATCAGCAGCAGGTTGAGCGACAATACGAGGGAAAAGGGCGTGGGATCGACGAACTCGACGAGCGGCGCGTAAAGCACACCCGACACCCCGCCAATGGCGGAGCCGACGGCAAAAGCCATGAGAGTGTAGCGGCGCGTATCAATGCCCAGAGATTGCGCACGCAGCGGGTTTTCGCGCAGCGCCGTAAAGGCCCTGCCCCAGGGCGAGCGCACCACCCACCAGGCCATGAGAGACACCGCGCCGAGCGCGCCAAGACAGACATAATAGAAGGCCTGTGCAGAGCGCGTGGAAAAGCCGAAGATGGTGGGGCGGGGAATTCCGAAGATGCCGTAGATACCGCCTGTCAGCCATTGCTCGTTGCGGAAGACGAGGAAGGCCAGCGTGGAGAAGGCCAGCGTCACGAAGGCCAGATAATGGTGCTGCACACGCAGCGCCGGGTAGCCCAGCAGCCATCCCACCGCAAAACACAGGATGATGGCAACGATGAGCGCCACCAGCAGCGGCCAGCCGGCACTTGTCATGATGGCGGCCGTATAGGCGCCAATGCCGACAAAGGCTCCTTGCGCGAGTGAAATCTGCCCAGCATAGCCCAGCGTCAGATTAAGGCCGATGGCGGCAATCGTCGTTACCGCCCACAGGCTGAGGATATAGATGCCGTAGCGCTCGAGGCCGAAGGGAAGCGCAATGAGCAGCATAATGGCGAGGACAAGGGCTGCCGGTTGCCACAACCGTTCGAGGGGCAAGGTCATACGGTGCGCTCCTCTGCCTTGCCGAAGAGACCTTGCGGGCGCAGCAAGATGACGGCGATGAGGAGAAAGAGCGGCACGGCGCCACGATATTGCGTCGACACATAGGCGGCAGCAAGATTATCGGCGATGCCGAGCAGGAAACCGCCGGCGATGGCACCGCGAATACGATTGAAGCCACCGACGATGGCGGCGATGAAGGCAGCCAGCCCCAGCGTCTCGCCAGAAGAGAATTTGGCAAGGTAGATCGGGCTCACCAACAGGGAGGCAATGCCCACCAGCAAGCCGTTGATGAGGAAGGTGTACATGATCATGCGCTCCACCGGGATGCCGAGAATGCGGGCGACGTCCGGATTCTGGGCGCACGCCTGCATCTGCCGGCCAATCGGTGTGCGATCGAGCAGTGCTGTCAGCGCCATGACGCTGGCAATCGCCACCAGAACGACGCCCACATGCTGGAGCGACACGCTGATACCGGCAAAACCGATGGTGGTGCCAGGAATGAAGGAGGGAAAGGGCGAGGCTTCGGCGCTGTAGAATTCCTTCACGCTCTCGCGCAGGAAAATCGACAAGGCCATGGTGGCAATCGCCAGCGGCAGGACGCCGTGCCTGAGCATCGGATCAACCAGCAGGCGCTTGAACATGGCACCCAGAATAATCACGCTGATGGCAAGACCGATGAGGGCAGCAAGCCAGAGCGGGGCGCCGGCATTGATCGCCGCCAGCACGAAGAAGGCCGGCAGCATGACGAATTCACCTTGGGCGAAATTGATGGTCTGCGAGGTCTGCCACAGCAGCGAGAAACCGATGGCAATGAGCGCGTAGATGGCGCCGGTCGCCAGGCCGGCAATGACGAGCGACATGAAACTGGCCATTTTCCGTCCTCATGGCATGGTCACAACAAACGGGCCGCGCTGATCAGCTCACACACGGGCGCCGGGCGTCCCTGTTTCAGGTCGTGTCAGGCTGATATCGGCGGGGCGCAGGCAATACGGGATCCGACTTCCGCCGGACCCCGCATGATGGCTGGCTTATTTCTTCAGCTTGGGCAGAATTTTGGTGATCTGCTGCTTGCCGTTCACGACCTCGCCGAGGAAGGAATCGCGATCAAGATCACCATTCTCGTCGATCGTCACATCCATCAGGATGCCAGGCTCTTTTGATGCCAGAATGGTGAGATTCTTGAGCGCATCAGGCAAACCTTTGGTATCAAGCTTGCCCATCTTCTCGCTGGCGGCCTTGATCATGTAGATGCTGAGATAGCCCTTGATGCCATTATGATCCGGCACGTAATTGTATTTTGCAACGAACGTCTTGCGGAATTCCTGGATCGCCGGCACCGGAGCATCAGTGGTGAGGCCGACATGGCCTCTGACGCCATTGGCTGCCTCGCCTGCAAGCTCGATCACCTTCTGACCGAGCAGGGTGGTTTCGCCGATCAACGGTACCTTGATGTCAGCCTTGCGGATTTCCTTCAGAATGCGCGCACTTTCCTCTTCGTTGAGATAGACGAACACAGCATCCGCACCGGCTGCCTTCACCTTGGCAACGTCGGCGGCAAAGTCGACCTGGCCGGCCTCGGTTGAAATGTCAGCCGCGATCTTGATGCCGCGCGCCTGCAATTCCTTGCTCAGCGTATCGCGGCCACCCTTGCCGAAATCATTGTTCACCCAGACCATCGACACGCTCTTCACCTTCACCTCGTCAACGAGGTAGGCGGCGATCTTGGGCATTGATGATTGCTGGCCAAAAGATGTACGAAACAGCGTCTTCATGCCAAGGCGCGTCAGCTCGGCCGCCTCGCCGCCCATCACCTGGGCGATGCCGGCATCAGATGTCAGCTGTGCGGTGACCTTCACCGAACCGGAAAACCCCGGACCGAGAATAGCGTAGGGCTTTTCGTCAATGGCGCGCTGGATGAGGCCGCGGGCGACGCCTGGATTTGACTGTGAATCGTAATGAGTGACCTCGATCTTCTTGCCAAGAATGCCGCCCTTGGCGTTGATTTCCGCAATCGCCAGATCAGCCCCGTTTTTGAAATTGGTGCCGACGGTGGCGCCGCCGCCCGATAATTCGCCAACGCTGATGAACTTCACCGCGTCCTGCGCGCCTGCGGGCGCCGCGAGGCAGGCGGCAAAGGCGCTGACGATCAGCCAGCGGTTAAAGGGGTGCCGTTTGTTCATGCTGAGTATCCTCCCTGGATTATTACAACGAAGCCTGTTGAACGAGCTTCTTCTTATTGTCACCGGACGCGCACGCACCAGTATCCACACCAACGTCATTTTGGCAAAGCGCAGCTCACCTTGCCGGTCGCGGGATATCGAGCGCCGCATCCTTTCCTGTGTCCACCCTGACGGTAGCCGGGCTTCCAGCCTGCCTCTGTCGTAGCTTTAAAGAGGAAAGACAACGCATAACGCAATAACCATTTCTTTCAGAAAACATAACATGATGTTATTTTTATCGATACCTTCACAGACCGTTGGGCAAGCGGGTAACGGCCGCCATTTCCTGGCGCAACAAAGCGATGAAGGTCTCAGCGAAGCGCGACAAGGGTTTTCCGGCCTTGATGGCGATGTAGGTCTGGAAATCGGTCGGCTCGTCGATCTCGAGGATCTTTATCCCCGGCGCACTGCCATGCGCCACTGTGAATTCATCAATGACGGCAATGCCAAGCCCGGCGCGCACCAGCGCCAGCACGGTGGTGCCAAAGCGCGCCCTGATCGGAATGTCGTAGGTGACGCCCGCCTGGCGGAAGAGTTCGGTCATGATGCGGCCATAGGGGTCGTTGGGGTCGATGCCGATGAGCGGATGGAAGGCGATCTTGGCGGCGGTGATGCTGGTCTGCTGGCTCAGGATATGACCATCGGGAACGATGCACACCAGTTTGCCGGCAGCGAGCGGCAGAAAATCGATGCCGGGATGGTCAAAGCGCGTGCTCATCACCACCAGTTCGCCTTTGCCCAGCAAAAGATATTCGACCGCCTCCTCGATCTTCAGAATATTGATATCGAGGCGCAAGCCGTCATGGCGTTTGCGCAGGCGCACCACGGCGCGCGGCACCATGACGTTGGAGATGCTCGGCACCGAGGCAAGCCGCAATTCCAGCCCGTCGCCGCGCTCGATGCGCCGCAAGGCAAAATGGAGATCATCGACTTTCTTGTAAACACCGTTGATCTGCTCGAAAATATCTTCGGCATCGGGCGTTGGCACGTAGCGCCCGTGGCGGCGCTCAAAGAGGCGCAGGCCGAGCATGCGCTCGGTATATTTCATCAACCGGCTGATGCCCGGGGCCGAGACATGCAGCAGCGCTGCCGCGCCGGCAATCGTTCCGGTGATCATGATGGCGCGCACCACCTCGATCTGGCGCAGCGTCATCAGCGGGCGGGAGGCAGGTTCGCTCACACTCTTTCCTCTGAGGACAGCCCCGTGCCGCGTGATGATCGGCCAGGCGACATTGCTGGAGAGGATCATACTTCTCGACCAGAACCAATGGCCGACGCAGGCGAGGCCCGGGCTACGTCATGCCTCGATGCAGAAGATATCGCGAAAGCTGCGGCTGCCCTTCGGGGTGATCTCGAGGGCGCGCGAGCCCGGCTGTCGGCGCACCCAGTTTTCCGCCAGGGCATGGGTGCACAGTGCTGCGCCAAGGACACCGGCAATATGCGGGCGCCGCTCGCTCCAGTCGAGGCACAGGCTGCACAAGGGGGTCAGGCGGCGCGGCGTGCGGATGATGTCGGGGAGTGGAATTCCAGCATGCTTGAGACGAGCGCTACCGGCAGACGTCAGCATCGCTGCCTCCTCGCCGATCTCGATCCAGCCCTGCGTCATCATCGCCTCAGCAAGGCCTACCCCCAGGCGTCCGGCAAAATGATCATAACAGGTGCGGGCGCGGCGCATCGCCTCATCGCGCGGGCCGGTGCGCGGCGGCTTGATCTGGCGGCCGACCGCCACCAGCATCATGCTTTCGAGCAGGCGCGCCACCTGCGGCCCGGCAAGGCGGTGATAGCGATGGCGCCCCTGCGCGGTAACCGCAATCAGGCCTGAAGCCGCCAGCTGCGCCAGATGGCCACTCGCCGTTTGCGGGGTAATCGCGGCAACACGCGATAACTCGCCAGCCGTCAGCGCCCGCCCGTCCATCAGCGCCTGCAGCATGGCGGCGCGCGCCGGCTCGCCGATGAGCGAGGCAATTTCCGCAAGCGCGTTGGTCGTCACCATGTTCGGGCTTCCTTTGCCTGACAACCTATCATAACCGCCACCATGATCGTTCGGTGCCGACCGTAACATCTGCTGGCCCTCCTGCGGCATCTCGCCTTGCACTCAGACAGGGGAGAGAACGATGGGCGAGCGGGCGACGCGGTTTTACGGCTGGACGGTGGTGGGGGCTGCCTTCATCATCGCCACGTTCGGCTGGGGCATCGGCTTTTACGGCCCGCCCATCTATCTTGAAGCTGTACGTGCGGCTCGTGGCTGGCCGCTTGCGGTCGTATCCGGCGCGGTGACCAGCCATTTCCTGGCGGGAGTTCTGGTGGTTGCCAACCTGCCGCGTCTGCATCAGCGTTTCGGCTTGCCTCTGGTGACATTCATTGGCGCCGCCTTGCTGGCCGCAGGCGTCTGCGGCTGGGCGTTTGCAGCCGCGCCCTGGCAGCTTTATGCAGCGACATTGCTGTCGGGCGCGGGATGGGTGGCGCTGGGGGCTGCGGCGATCAACGCCATCATCGCCCCGTGGTTTGTCCGCAAACGCCCGGCGGCACTCGCCACCGCCTATAATGGCGCAAGCCTCGGCGGCATCGTCTTTTCGCCTTTGTGGGTGGCGCTGATCGCCTGGATCGGCTTTCCCCTGGCGAGCGTGGCGGTAGGGGCACTCCTTGTTGCGTGTGTCCTGATCATTGCTGCGACCATTCTGATCCATTCGCCGCGCAGCAAGGGGGGTGCGGCTGATGGCGATGAGGTGGGTGCAAGCCTTCCGGGTGGCAACCCCACAGATGCGTGTGCACGTATTACCACCCCGTGGCGCGACCGGGCGTTCCTGACATTGGCACTTGCCATGTCGCTCACGCTCTTTGCCCAGATCGGTCTCATCGCCCATCTCTATTCCCTGCTGGTGCCAGCCCTTGGAAGCCAGGGGGCGGGATGGGCAGCGGGGCTGTCGACGGGTTCCGCAATTGCCGGGAGAACTCTGGTTGGCTGGCTGATGCCGCAGGGGAGCGAGCGGCGCCTGATCGCAGCGGCGAGCCTTGGCGTGCAGATGACCGGCGGCGTGGTGCTGCTCGCAGCCGCCGGCACGCATGTGCCGCTGCTGCTTCTGGGTGTCATCCTCATCGGCCTGGGGATCGGCAATGCCACATCGCTGCCGCCGCTGGTGGCGCAGAGCGAATTTGCCAGAGAGGACTGCGGTCGTGTCATCGCCCTCATGGTGGCGAGCGCGCAGGCAGCCTATGCTTTTGCGCCGGCAACCTTCGGTATCCTGCGCGCCAGCCTGCCGGAGATGGCGGTGTTTATCGTCGCCATCCTGATCCAGTGCGCGGCCATCGGCGCCTATCTGTCAGGGCGCGGTGCCTACAGGCGCCGGGCCGCATCATAACCGAAAGGGACGGGCCGGCAGGGTGATTTTGGCGCTGCAACCGTCGGATGGGCTTGCTTGCCGCTCGTGTCAGAAGCCCGCGACGGTCGCGTGGACGGGCGCGAGACAAAGACGCTACCAAGGCACAGGTCGCCGCAAACCCCGCTCCAGTCAAAATCAGCCTCTATTCGTCCTCAGAGCGTTTGTCCGGGTTGGCGTATCGTGCCCGGTACCGATGAATGCTCCACATCCTCGCCCAGGATTGCTACCCAGCCGTGTTTTCGATGCTCATAGACGGAGTGGCGTGGCGCGTGGAATTGCGGGTCGACGAACGCGCCCACCGGGATTGCTGTCACGCCCGGCCAGCCTTCGACAACATAGGCGAGCGTCGAGCCACATTCCGGGCAGAAACGATAGGTCGCACGGTTGCCGCTGTCAGCCGTGCGAACCCAAGTCTTGAACACGCCTGTGACGCGCACCTTGTCGTCGGGCCAGCGCGCCTGCGCAGCAAAGGCGCTGCCACTGCGCTTCTGGCACGCGAGACAGTGACAAACCGAAACCCGCACCGGGTCACCCTCACACTGAGCCTGAAGCTGACCACAGCGACATGTTGCGTTATGGAGTGGCGGCACGCTGCTTGTCTCCATGTTGTTCGCCTCCTCGCGGTCAGAGCGTGATCGGGGTCCACGCACAGGGTATCAGGCTATATTGGCCTGCGGCCCGAAGTCCACGGGTTGACGACAGCGCGAGTGGCGGTCGCCGGGCTGTGGACGAGGGCGGGTATCATCGACCTTGCACACCCGCAACCACAGGCACCTGCGAGAGGTTTTGCGGGCGATGCTGCCGCTCATGAGCGCTATTACTGCACGGCATCGACTAACAAATACGGCGGACATTTGTCCCACGGCGTAGAGGCGGTGGCGACTGACATTCGCAGTTTTGGGCCAAACTGGCGCACCCGACAGGATTCGAACCTGTGACCTCTGCCTTCGGAGTGGATTTAGGCGCCTTTTCTTCAGTTGACTGTCAATTACTCTAGCATACCTAAATTATTGATTTTATTGATAAAATATGCTATGTTGTTGGAGGGTGGTGTTTTTCACAATTCTCCAGTTGACCCCCCAGATGATGCCTATGTGATGCCTGCGGGATAACCAACAGTAGCAAGATGGACGGACAGAAACTCACCAAACGTGTCGTTGACGCGCTCCCAGTGCGGAGCACGGAATACGTTCTTTGGTGTGGCCAGCTAGCGGGCTTTGGGTGCCGTGTTTGGCCATCTGGCAAGAAGACATTCATCGTGATGTATCGAGCGGGTGGAGCCAAAAGCCCGGCCCGAAAAGTAACCATCGGCGTTCTGGGGAAATTCACGGCAGAGCAAGCACGCGACGAAGCGATCCGCATTCTTGCGCAGGCCCAGCTTGGAGAGGACGAAGCTGCCAACCGGGCGAACTTTCGCGCCGAGATGACTGTTGCGGAACTCTGCGACGAATACATGCGGGAAGGCGTCGATCACAAGAAACCTTCCACCATCGCGTCCGATCACAGCCGCATTGACAGCCACATCAAGCCCCTGCTGGGCAAGAAGCGGATCAGTGAAGTGACCAGCGCCGATGTCTCCAAGTTCTTGCGGGACATTGCCAATGGAAAAGCAAGGCGGGACCAGAGGACTGTAAAGAAAAGAGGCCGCTCAATTGTCCGAGGCGGCAAAGGCACGGCCACCCGCACCGTGAGATTTCTGGGCGGCATCTTCACCTACGCCGTGAAGCGCGGCTATCTCAAAGAGAACCCCAAAAAAGGTGTTGAGCTTTACCCCGACAAGAAGGGTGAGCGCTTCCTTTCAGCCGAGGAGTTCCAGCGACTTGGCGAAGCATTACGGCTTGCCGAAACGGACGGCATCCCATGGACCCTTGTTGAAGGACATAAAGCCAAGCATCGCCCTACGAAAGCTGAAAACCGCAGGGAGGTTTTCAACCCGCATGTGGTGGCTGCGATACGTCTGCTTCTCTTCACGGGGTGCAGGCTGGGAGAAATTCTCACACTGCGCTGGACGGAAGTGGACTTCCAGCGCGGCATGTTGAACCTGCCAGACAGCAAGACAGGCAAGAAGTCAGTTCTTCTCGCATCGCCAGCGCTGCAAATTCTGTCAGACCTGCCGCGCCTTGGCACATACGTCATTGCAGGTCAGCAGCCAAACACACCACGCACCGACCTACATCGCCCGTGGCGGAGGTTGATCGCTCATGCAGGATTGAGCGGCCTTCGGATTCATGACTTGCGGCATAGTTTTGCATCCGTAGGAGCGGAAAGCGGCATGGGGCTTTTGATCGTCGGCAAGCTGCTAGGCCATGCCGACCAATCGACGACCGCGAGATATGCGCACTTGGGAAATGACCCCTTGCGCCGCGCCGCTGAAACCGTGGCAAGCACGATTGCCGCCGCCATCGGACCAGCGAAAGCGAGTGCAAACGACGGCAAAGACAAGCTGGAACAGGTCGAAACGTGACCGCCATGCAACACTTGGCAAGGAAAGCGAAAGGCCTGAAAAAATCTTTTAAGCAGCCAAATGAGTTTAACTGGCGAGCCAGTGGCGATAGATGGAAAAAACAACAAAAGCCACCGTTCTTGGAGGGGGCTTGTAGATTTCTCGGAGTGGCACAAGGTGCGGTTTCTGAGGCCAGTTTCCTCATAAATTCAAGAAAGGAACTTACCATGACTGAACGACTACTTAGACCAACTGACGCTGCATCTCTCGTCCGAAATATTTTCAAGCGCCCACTGTCGGTTGCCTACCTAGCCAAACTTCGTTGCGTGGGGGGCTCGCCCCCATATGTCCTGAGCGGACGCTTTATCGCCTATCCTGAAAGCGAGTTGATCGCGCACTTTGCCAGACAGGTTTCTAAGCCAATGGACTCAACATCAAGCGCAGTTCAGCCCGCCTCGTCTGATGCCATTTTCGACATCGACGACCGCGACCTTGAAGACGAAGGGCCATACTCGCACCTCTTCACAGGCGACAAGAAATTCGACGCCATCACCAAAGAAGAATTCTCTGAATTTGACATCGATTTGGAAATGGAGCGGGCAGAAAAGCGCTGGCAATTCAATTAGTTGCGAAAAATAATACATACTATTTGTTAGTGTGAGGGTGGCAATTGTGCGCCCTATACTCACGAATAGGAGAAGACAAATGGCGAATGAAAAAGATGAGCATGAGGACGGCTACTTGCATTTGCCCTCAGCAGCAGGCGGAGGTGCTTTGGTCCGAAGGAGTCAGATAAGTGGCTCGAGGGCTAACGGAGCCGAAGGGGCTATTGTTTATCTCGCCAGTGGCCCCAGTGTGTACACAACCGCAACCGTGCCACAGTTGGCCCGCTTTCTGAATGCGGAGCCGTTGCAGGTTCGCGAATGAACAACAACGGAGGCCGCCAGTTATTTGGCGGCCTCTCCACTTTCAACGCGGAGGCTTCATCATGGAAGGCGCACAACAATTTCAAGCTGAACCGACTGGCGACCATGTTGTGTTCACACGGCATGACTACTCGCACCCCCGTTTCACCAATATCACGACAGACGAAGACATCGCCAACCTGCCAACCTTGCCGCAGGAATATTCGGTCGCGTTCGAGCGCTTCGATGACGGCGACATGATTTCAGCTGATGCCCTCATTCGCGTTCGGCCAGATCGCCGCAAGTCGGCATGGGTAGAATTTCGCCATGTGTCGAAAGGCAGAATGAAGCGTGTGCCTATAGGGTTATTCGGCAAGCTCAGCTTAGAGCAGATGAAAATCGCTGCCACACGCATCGTTGAAAAGTCCTACGAGGAAGGCCCCCAAAAATCACGCATCCGGCTCCCGCGAGACACACCGCTTGTGGACGTGTGGGCCTGCTTTCGCAGCACCGAACCCGTGTCGAAAGATCATGACAAATCCCGCCACGCCGTCATGGAAAAGCACGTCATTGCCAAATTTGGCAATGCGCCCGTGTCCTACCTTACCAAGTTACGGACCCGCGAGCTTCTCGAAAC
>FSSH01005502.1_pt1 | contig 25408 bp, 23 predicted proteins | sample 1166101 | NCBI WGS metagenome assembly FSSH01 (sample SAMEA32972668, study PRJEB13176) | freshwater metagenome | biome: Drinking water system; feature: Biomass in drinking water that filtered by 0.45 um membrane; material: drinking water | place: USA | collected 2012-12-20 | depth 0 m
TAGAAGAGCTCCTCTCGGAGGGAGAGTCCACCGAAGACGAGGCCGAGGAGCAGGCGTAAGAAACCACCCCTGACTTGTCATAGCATCGATGCCATGCCGGCTACTCGATGCTATGGGGTCTGCATGGGGCACGCGACCGGCGCAAGTGGGTCTCCTCATCTGCTGACGGTTCATCCTTTCCCCAAAGAGGCCATTGGCGCTCCGGCGATCCCTTCATTGACTTCGCCTTCTCCGGCCTCCTAGAATCCCGCATGGCATCATCATTCGTGCATCTCCATCTGCACACTCAGTTTAGTCTGCTCGACGGCGCCAATCAGATCGATCCCCTCGTACAGCAAATCAAAGCGTTCGGCCAACCGGCCGTGGCCATGACAGACCATGGCAATATGTTCGGCGCCATCGAGTTCTATCGAAAGGCCAAAGCTGCTGGGGTCAAACCCATTATCGGGTGCGAAGCCTATATGGCGATGGGAAGTCGCCACGCAAAGAAGGACAGCGGGCTTGCGCACAACGACTACTACCACCTGATTTTGCTTGCGAGAAACCTGACTGGGTATCAAAATCTAATAAAGATAGTCAGTAAAGGATATCTTGAAGGATTCTATTATAAACCGCGTATAGATAAGGAACTTCTCAAGGAGCACCATAATGGAATCATTGCCCTCTCAGGCTGCCTGAGCGGCGAAATTCCCTACTTGATTGGCCAGAAAGATATGGCCGGCGCAATGGCTGTTGCCGGCGAGTTTCAGGAAATTTTCGGCGAGGACCAGTTCTACTTGGAAGTGCAGGCGAACGGCCTCGATCACCAACGAGTCGCCAATGCCGGATTGATGGAGATCCACAAAAAACTCGGCATCCCGCTCGCCGGCACAAACGATTGCCACTACCTTAAGAAAGAAGATGCCCGCCCCCACGAATTGATGCTCTGTCTGCAGACCGGGAAGACGTTGAGCGACCCCAACCGAATGAAGTTCGACACCGATCAACTCTATGTGAAGTCGACGGAAGAAATCTCAGCCGCATTCGCGGAATTCCCAGGCGCCGTCAGCAACACAGTCCGCATTGCCGACTACTGCGATCTGGAACTGGTTCTCAATAAGACTCACCTTCCTCAATACACCGTGCCGGAGAGCTTTACGAACCGGGAAGCCTATCTGGAGCACCTTGCGATCGCGGGATTGAAGGATCGGCTCAAGGAGCGCCCGAGCAACAGGCCTTCCGCTCTGTATGAGCAGCGCCTGCGGGAAGAGCTGATGGTCATCTGTTCCATGGGATTTGCCGGCTACTTCTTGATCGTGTGGGACATCATCCGGTTTGCACGCTCGCAGAATATCCCTGTCGGGCCAGGCCGCGGGTCTGCCGCCGGCAGCCTCGTCGCCTACGCCTTACGGATCACGGATCTGGATCCACTCGAATACACACTCCTGTTCGAGCGATTTCTGAACCCTGAACGGGTCTCCTTACCGGATATCGATATGGACTTCTGCATGGACCGGCGCGGCGAAGTCATCAACTACGTCGTGGACAAATACGGCTCCGACCATGTCGCGCAGATCATCACATTCGGCACACTGGGCGCCAAAGCCGCCATCCGTGATGTGGGCCGCGTACTGGAACTCCCCTACGCGGAGGCGGACAAGGTCGCCAAGCTGGTGCCGAACCAGTTGAACATTACCCTGCAGCAAGCGCTGGAGCAGGAACCGCGCTTGCGTGAACTGACACAGACTGACGCCAGGGTCAAAGAGTTGATGGATGTGGCGCAGTCGCTGGAAGGCCTTGCCCGGCATGCGTCGACCCATGCCGCCGGGGTCGTGATTTCCGAAGGCCCGCTGACGGACCATGTCCCGCTCTATAAGGGGGCCAACGACGAAATCGTCACGCAATATTCGATGGGAGATGTCGAGAAGATCGGATTGGTCAAGTTCGACTTTCTTGGTCTCAAGACGCTCACCATGATCCGGCGTGCGGAAACCTTGATCAATGAAGCCCGGCCTCACCAGCCCCCGCTGATCGTCGATCAACTGCCGTTCAATGACCCGAAGACCTTTGCCCTACTCTCTTCCGGCAAGACGACCGGCATCTTCCAGTTGGAAAGTTCCGGCATGCGCGACTTGCTCACCGGGTTCAAGCCTGACCGGTTCGAAGACATCATCGCCATCATCGCCCTGTATCGACCCGGCCCAATGGATCTGATTCCCGACTTTATCAAGCGCAAACAGGGCAAGGTGCCCATTGCCTACGAAACACCTGAATTGGAGCCGATCCTCAAGGACACCTACGGTGTCATTGTGTACCAAGAACAGGTCATGGCGATCGCCAACAAGGTGGCGGGATTTTCGCTGGGGCAAGCCGACATCCTCCGGCGCGCCATGGGCAAGAAGAAGCCAGAGGAAATGGAAAAACTCCGCGTCCAGTTCCTGGACGGCGCGAAGAAGAATGCAATTCCCGAGAAAAAAGCCGAGAAACTCTATGAGCTGATTCAGAAATTCGCCGGCTACGGCTTCAATAAGTCACACGCCGCCGCCTATGCCGTTGTCTGCTATCAGACCGCTTATTTGAAATCGCACTACCCGACCGAATTCATGGCGGCGCTCATGACGACGGACATGGGCAATACTGATAAAATTATGGGATACTTTACCGAGTGCCGCGATCTTGGCATCAAGGTGCTCGGCCCGGATGTGAATGCCAGCCAGAAAAACTTCGCCGTGGCCGACGGCGTGATTCGCTTCGGTCTGGCAGCGATCAAGAACGTTGGCGAAGGTGCCGTTGAGTCCATCGTGGCGATTCGCAATGAGAGCGGTCCATTCACCTCGTTCTTTGAGTTCTGCAGACGAATCGACCTCCGCAAGGCGAACAAGCGGATGTTGGAGGGATTGATCAAGACCGGGGCCTTCGATTCAACCGGCGCCAAGCGTGCGCAGCTGATGGCGGTCCTCGATCAAGCGATCGAAGAGGGTGCCGCGGCGCAGCGGGAACGGGAACTTGGACAGACCAGCATCTTCGGCGATGAATTCTCCGGCCAAGAAACAGCAACATTAGCCATGCCACCCCTGCCCCCTATCCCGGAATGGGATCAGGCGCAGCGCCTCACATACGAGCGTGAATTAACTGGGTTCTATATCTCTGCCCATCCATTAACCCGGTACGAAACGACGATCGGAGCCTTGTCGACCGCCACAACGATCGGCCTCACGGAGTTATCGGACGGTAAAGAGGTGAAGCTCTGCGGCATCGTGGCTTCGGTCAAAACGACGCTCACCAAGAAGGGCGACCGGATGGCCTATCTGACGCTGGAAGATCTCCAGGGCACGGTGGAAGTGATCGTATTCCCTGATCTCTTTAAGGCGGCAGGTGATCTGATCGCACCTGAACGGCTGGTTCGCCTCAGTGGAACGATTGACCGTAGTGATAAGGGCACGAAACTCCGTGTCAGTAAGATCGAACCGCTGGCTGAGGTCCAAAAGCAGGCAGTGAAACGAGTTCATATCCGGCTCACGGATCGTCCTGAAGTTCAGGATCAACTCCTGCGTTTGCGCGAAGTGCTGCAACGACATCCCGGGGGGACTACAGTCTCACTCTCATTTCAGATGGATACGGCATTAGAGGCCGAGACTGCCCCCCTTCCCAACCTCACCGTGTCTGCGAGCGAACATTTTGTTTCCGATGTTGAAGAAGTGCTAGGCAAAGGAGCTATGTTTTTGCTATCCTAGCCGAACTATTTCCAGAGATGGGAAAAATGGCAGTGTTGCATACCTAAAAGTCTCTGTTCACCAACTGGGGGGCTATGCGGGATTATCTGGAATTTGAACAGCCGCTGCGCGAGATCGAAGAAAAGATCGAGAAACTTTCCGCGGCTGCAGCCGGTGGAAAGACTGCTGCGCAAAACGATATTCGCAAGTTACGCGCCAAGTTCGCGCAAGTCGAGTACGAACTCTATCAGAACCTCACTCCCTGGCAGCGAACGCAACTGGCACGCCACTCACAACGCCCCAGCACACTCGACTACATCAATGAATTGAGCCGTGACTTCCTGGAGCTGCACGGAGACCGCGCATTCGGAGACGACCGAGCTATCGTAGGCGGATTCGCGAGGTTCAATGATCGAACTGTGATGATGATCGGGCATCAAAAGGGCAAAACGCTCAAAGAACGAATGCAGCGGAACTTCGGCATGCCCAATCCGGAAGGCTATCGAAAAGCGCTTCGCCTCATGAGAATGGCGGAAAAGTTCAACCGGCCGATTATTACCTTCATCGACACACCGGGAGCATATCCCGGCATTGGAGCCGAGGAACGGGGACAAGCGGAAGCGATTGCTCGCAACCTGCTTGTCATGTCGCGGTTGACCGTCCCAATTATTTCCGTCGTCATCGGTGAAGGCGGAAGCGGCGGCGCACTGGCGCTGGGAGTATCAGATCGTGTCTTAATGCTGGAGCATTCGGTCTATTCGGTGATTTCACCGGAAGGGTGCGCAGCCATTCTCTGGGACAATCCTGCAAAGGTTATCGACGCCGCGTCTGCCTTGAAAATAACCGCAAAAGACCTTCTTGATCTTGGCGTCATCGATGACATCGTGCCGGAGCCGTTGGGCGGCGCGCATCGGGAACCCAAAGCAGTCTGCACACTGGTCGGCAAAGCCCTCACAAATCAGCTCTTCGACCTGACCGACCTCTCCGCCGAACAACTTCTCACCCGCCGTGAGCAGAAGTACCGAAAAATAGGCGCCGTGGCTGGACTGTCTCCGGCGGAGCCTCACGAGCTCCCGCCGAGCTAGCCCGCATTATTGTGTGAGTTCCTGCTCTGGCCTAACAGCCCGGTTCCCATCAGCCGGCATTCGAGCGCAGAGAGTATCCTGCCTGCGAGTTCCGGACGATAAGGCTCCAGTGCGGAATGTTCCAGATATCGATCGAGCGTTCGCGGCAACTTTCTCCACCAAGCGCGCGCAGACGTTCTCGCCTGTTCAGCGTCAGCCTGTTCGCCGGAGAGAATCTTTCGAATCTCGCGCTCGAAAAATTCAACATGCGTGCGTTCATCCTCAAGAATCGAGGACAGGTCAGGGCGGACATCGGCCAGCAGAAGCGCAAACTCCAGCCCGAGAGCTTCATATCCGAACAGTTGCACGGCGAGCGCCGGCCATTGTCGTGGCACGGACGGAAGTTGTCCACGCTCATGCGCATGATGACCGAGTATCGTCTGAAACTGCTCAAGATGCCGCTGCTCGTCCTCTTCATGCCGCTGTAGAAATAGCCGGACATTCGATGGCACTTTTTGCAACTGAGATGACCGCACAGCCCAGAGCGCCATTGCCTCGGCCTTGAGAAACCGTTCTAGCAAGGCCGGTTCACAGGACGACGGCAACCGAAATGGCCCGGTCAATGAATCTTTTTGAGTCGCGCCTTTCATACCCGGTGCGATAGTACGCGAACTGCTCCATCCTGTCCAAGCCCTCTGCTTCCGGTAGAGCGGTTCAAGCCAGGCATGGCCTATACCCCCACTCTTTGCTTGCCGGGGCTAGCCGCTATTGAGCATCCTACTTCGGCACTTGACGGCTGTCTAAAACTTCAATTGTTCTATTGCGTTATCCTTCGAGGCGAGTTCTTTTATCACCCGCTGGGAACAGAAGACAGGTGACAGTCTTATTCGTCTAGTTTATACTTCTAGTGCCAGAGGCGGCTGGTTTTTAGACACAATTTAGAGTTACGCACGAGATCGACAAGAAAACCGTGTGCCGGTTGAAGTCGATCCATCACCCAGGACGGAATTCATGATGCATCATACTGCTGTGAGCCTGTCTCTTGTCGGTCGACGAATCACCGGCTGCTTTCTTGCCGGCATCTTGCTGATCGGAACCGGCTGCGTCAGCCAGCGCGCGTACGATCAAATTAAGGCCGAACATGAGGAACTCACCCGCGCGCTCGAGGCCGAGCGCGCCAACATGACTGAATTAGATCGACACATTGCAGTGCTTCAAGCCGCGAACAAAACTGAAGACGAGGCTGCGACCAATTATCGAGCGGCGATCCAGCGCAACCAACAACTCATGCGGCGCGCAAGCGAGGACATGGCGTCGCTGCAGACACAAGTAGCAAATCTTGTGTACCAAGGCAAACAGCTGGCTCGACAGGTTGCAGATACCAAACGGGAGCACCGTTCCCTGACGACACTCGTCGCGCAATATAAAGAAGAAGTCGAAGAAGCCCAATCTCTCGCTGAGTCGTCTGTGCCGCCAGAATCGGCCAATATGCCGTCTGCTGCTCTCCCGCCTACAGCCGAATCGGGAGTCTCACAACCCCCAGCTCCAGTTGCGCCCACGATGGCGGCTCCCAATCCGGTGAGTCCTCCTCAGCAAATGGCCCAAGTCACACCGGTGACACCGGTAAAACCGCCGGCTTCGACGCGCCACGCCCAATCGCAGCCGGAACCGCTTGAAGAGTCGTGGATCGATATGGTCATGAGCTGGCTGTCCAGCATTTGGAGTTGGATATTCGGGCTGTTCAGTTAGACGTGACGCCGCGTGATCATAGTGATGCGGGTCGACGCTCTGTCAACCACTTGAGCGCGCCTGCGCCGGCTGCGTGGCCGGTGGCGAGGCAGGCCGTCAGCAGGTAGCCTCCGGTCGGAGCCTCCCAATCCAACATCTCCCCCGCACCGAATACGCCGGGCAGCCGGCGAAACATGAGCTGTTCATCCAGTCCCTCGAACTTCACCCCTCCCGCAGTACTGATCGCTTCCTCCATGGGACGTGTGGCGACCAGTCGTAACGGTAGTGATTTGATCGCCGCCGCCAACCGGACGGGATCCGCAAACTCTTCCTTGGAGAGTACTTCCCGAAGCAATCCCGCCTTCACCCCGGCGATACCCGCGCGGCGGTCAAGCTGTGTCGCCATTGTGCGCTTGCCGCGAGGCTGCGAAAGATCCTTGATCAACCGCTGAACCTCGCGATCCGGAGCGAGATCGAGACGAAGTGTCGCCACGCCTTTCGCCGCGATCACGTCGCGCAAGCCGGCTGACACCGAGTAAATGACCCCACCCTCTACACCTGATTCGGTGATGATGAATTCACCCTGCCGTCGAATGACAACATCGTCCACAGTCTTCACGACAACGCCCACGGTCTTGACAGGATGTCCGGCAAATTTTGTTCGGAAGTGGTCTGTCCACTTCAGATCAAACCCGCAATTGGCAGGTTGCAGCGGCTTAACCGGTACCCGTCGTTCTTCGAGAATCGGTATCCAGGCAGCATCCGAACCAAGTTTCGGCCAACTTCCACCCCCCAGGGCCAGGACCACGGCATCAGCGAGAATCGAGCGTATACCCTGCGGCGTGGCAAACTGGAGTTGTCCCTGCCCGTCCCATCCGCACCACCGGTGCCGGATATGGAACTCCACACCGGCCTTCCGCAACCGGCGCAGCCATGCACGCAAGAGCGGCGCTGCTTTGAGATCGGTCGGGAAAATACGGCCGGAGGTTCCGACGAAGGTCGTGATACCGAGTCGCTGGGCCCAGTCACGAACTTCGCCTGGCCCGAACGATCGAATGGTCGGCGTAAGTTGCGCCCGGCGTGAACCATAGCGCGTAAGGAAGGTGTCCAGCGGCTCGGAATGCGTGAGATTCAATCCGCCCTTGCCGGCCAGCAGAAACTTTCGGCCGACAGACGCCATAGCGTCGTAGAGTTCGACCTGTGCGCCTCCCGCGGCGGCTGTTTCCGCCGCCATGAGGCCTGCAGGTCCACCACCGATAATTGCAATCTTCACCGGCAACTCCTGGCCGGTTGTGATTGGCATGGATCGCAGCCGGTATCCAGCACTACAAACTCTCTTACCCCGCCCCGGCGATCCAGTTCAATCTGGCAACATTCGGCCAACAGCTCCTTGAGTTGCTTGCGCCCCCGCTGGACGCGGGATTTCATCCCTGACAACGAAATGCCCATGCGTTTGGCCGCAGCCTGCTGCGTCAGTCCTTCGAGTTCCACGAGAGTGATCGCGTCCCGATAGTCCCGTGACAGCCGCCCAATCATGGGGCGTAAGCATCCGGCGAGTTCCGTGCGAAGCTCACCCGTATTGTCTCCAGAAATGGCATCTGAAATCGTCGGTGCAGCGCGGGATTCCTCAATGTCAGCACCTAACCCGGCAAGAACCTCTCGCTGCCTTCCTGGCTTCCGGTAATAATCGATGATCGTATTCCGCGAGATCTGGTAGACCCATGAGACTAACCGGCCAGGATCGTTCACATTGTCTATGTGCCGATGGACACTGACAAACACGTCTTGCAGGATATCGTCGACATGGACCTGATCATTCACTCGCTTGGCGATGAAGGCACGGAGGCCATCATGAAGGAGTTGCCAGAGATCTTCGGTCTTGGTTGTCATGATGGCCTCTCCGCCGTGAATGTCCATACGGTACTGCTTCGGCTCAGGCTCCGCAAGTGGCCGGCTCAGGAGAACCGGCCTTCCTCGGTACGCAGCAGCCCGTTTGACTCAGCCGTCCCGTGACTTCCAATTGCTCATGGACGGTAAAAATCTCCCAAGCGTTGTCGTCCGGGTCAGTAAACCAGAGTTTATCCTGCCGGGCAAAGCAACAGGCGATGTTTTCTTCGACTTTCTGAAGAATGCCTTCTTGTTGCAATCGGGCCTTCCACCCGGCGATCTCTTCGACCGTCTCGACCTCGATACCCAGGTGATCCACTGAACTCACTTCCCCGGTGGAAGACACCAGCGAAAGGTTCAGGGCCGGGGTCTTCACATCAAACTTAGCATAGTCGGCCACTTGTTTTTGTGGCGGCAGACCGAACACTTTTTCATAGAACGCCGCCGACTTAGATACATCACGAACATCAAGAGAAATATGGGGACGCATGGGAACCTCCGTTTTGATCGAGTAGCGGGTGATTCCGCCACTCATCTCTATAGACGGAGGAGGTCCGAAAAGGACGCAACCATTATCAAGAGTTCTTGTGAATATCAGTGCGCATGGTGGCTAGCGCTACGGTGCAAAGGCGGTTGAGACCGTCAAGAACAGAGCCTGGATGTTATCCTTTCTTGGCCACCGCCAGATACCACTTCGGCTTCATTCTTCCGAAATCCCTCCTCACATGACATTTCAACGATCTTTTTGAATCTAGGACTCGCTCCCCTTCCGAATCCCGCACGAAGACAACCCAGTGCCAGCAGGGCCGACCCTGTTCTCGATGCCATTTGATCGCCAGCAAGGCCAGATTGGGCAGACTGCTCCAAGAATGAAAGGGTTGCTCTGTGGAAGCTGTGCGTAGGCAATATTTCCGAAGAAGGCGGCGGACGTATGTCGTCTCAGACCAGAGCCGGCGATCCGTCGCATAGATGCCTAGCTGATTCGCGGTCTGTTGGGCTTGGCGGTAGGATATGCCGGCTATGGCCGCCACAGCAGCAATCCCGCAGCCGGTCCGTTCCAATTGCACGACAGGTTTCATGAATGTGCCGGGGCAGACAGGTGTGGGAAGCCACCATGCTGGGGAGGTCTTTTAGTTCTCCGGCATCTTGTCCACGACACGATCCCATTCTTTGACGGCCGGCTTCACATGATGTTCGAGATGGGTAAGCGCTGCGTAGAGTCGCCCTTCGTATTCGTCGCGTTTCGCATCAGCCGGAGACAGCGTCTTCAGAATAGCCACGAGCCCCAAGATTTCTTGGGAGGTCTCTGCAATCTCATCGAGGTGGTTATCCAATATCGGACTCGACGGCACCAGAAGCGACTCCTTCTCCGCCACCGCTGATGCCCGCGCTTTCTTAATCATGGCGTTTCCCCTTCTTTAACCGCCGCTCCAAGTTGGCGACTGTTTGTTCCCATGCTTCAATCTCGACCATCCAATGCTTTATGAGCCTTCGATCGGGATGAGCCCGTTGTTGCTCAAGCGCGATCTTGATTCGATGATCGGTAATCCGCCCTTTCAAACTCTCTAAGCGGAGTCGCAGCTTCTTGTTTCGCCCCATACCCCTCCGAAGCCATAACGGTACGCCGAAGGCCTTTCCCTGTCAATGAACGCCCACCCCTTGTTTCCGCTCACTCATCGACCTGTGCGTGAGATCGATCTCGTTGTGAGAAAACTCCGAAGTGCGACGGCCTGATTGTGCTGTTCGTCTTTGGCCGAATAGAGCAGCGTCACGGTGCGGGTCTTTGCCGGTCCTTTGATCGATGCAAGAAGTGCTGTCTTTTGTTCTAGCTCGGCATGGTAGCGGCGCTGGAATTCTTCCCACTTGGCGGGATCATGCTTGAACCATTGCCGCAGTGCTGTCGATGGACCGAGATCGGGAAGCCAGAGAGCGAGCTTTGCATCAGATTTGGAAATCCCCCGTGGCCACAGGCGATCGACCAGGACACGGAAGCCATCGGACCTGGCCGCCGGTGCGTAGATCCGCTTGACCATGACTTTCATATGGGCCGCTATTGTCCGATAGTCTCGATCACGGCCAGCTCATCCGGCGAGAGGGTGAACCGCTCGCATTGGAGGTCTTCCTTCATATGTTGCGGGTTCGTCGTGCCGGTCAGGGGCAACATGCCGATCTGTTGGGAGAAGCGGAAGACGAGCTGAGCCAAGCCGGTTTGATACTTGGCCGCGAGCGCGCGCATGTCTGGCTCGGCAAAGATCCCCGAATTGGCCGTGAGGAGCGAGAACCCCTGATAGATGATCCCGTGCGTCCGACAGATCTCCCGCACGTCTTTATCCCAGCCAAAAGCCGCGTAGCACCGGTTCTGCACGATCATCGGCCTATGGTTCGCTTTGGCACAAAGCAGGATCAGCTGGTCAGCGGAGACGTTGCTGATCCCGATCATCTTCGTTTTGCCGGCATCATAGAGCGACTCAAGTGCCGCCCAGACTTCCCAATCCTCAGCGCCCAAACCACGCCGCGAATAGGGACCGTGCAGCACGTAGGAGTCGAGATGGTCTGTGTGCAGATGGACGAGTGAGCTCTCAAAGGACTGCTGTACCTGCGTAGTGATACTTGCCCGCCCGTCGTAGGGCAACCGATGGTCCTGGCCGTTCACCGGTGTAAACTTGGTCTGCAGAAACAATTTGTCGCGAGTGATGCCTTGCCTTGCCAGTTGCACAAGCGCCTCCCCCACCCTTGCTTCATCGTAGTGAACGAGTTGATTGGCCGTATCGATCGCGGTGAAACCGGCCTCGACAGCCTGAAGCACCAGCCCGGTGGTGGCCTCTTTCTTCCACGCCGTGCCGTAGATGAAGGAAGGGATCGAGACATTATTGTAGGTAGTCCATGGCATCGAAGGATCTCCTTGGAATGCCCGTACCATACACGGATCTGGCTCACGGTCTCAACGTACGGCTGGTTGACGCCCTCCTCTCTCCAGACGCGTATGAACCAGTCCCTGCATGACCGGACAGAGACTGGTTCTACTCTGGTCTCAACTCGGCCTCTCGGTCCTGTTCGTGTTAGCCTCGCTCACTTACTGACTAGCCAGCTCGCAAACTTCCAGGGCGGAAGTGATTCGGCAGCGGCATGATGCAGTTCGGGTTGTATCCTTTCGCTTTCAAGGTATCGATGCTACCGAGGACTTTGTCCTGTTTCAGATCGATCACCGTGATGGAACCGTCGCTCAATCCCTCCAAATTGAGCAAACTGTTCTGGACGAATAGGTATCGCTCATCGGGTGAGAGTACGGAATGGTGTGCCCCGGCCGCGGCTGCAATGGTCTTGAGAAACTTCGGCTGCCGTGGATCGCTGTTGTCGTATAAATTCACAAACCCCGGCTTCGCTGTCGTGACAAACAGACGATCCCCCTTCGCGTTATACAACATCTCCAGTGGCATCCCCTGCCCTCGTGGACCAAAGTCATCGATCTGATGGAAGGCAAAGGTACTACTCGCGGAGTCCCAGACCCCGGCCCACAGTGTGCCCTCCAGCATGTTGGTGATATGCACGACTGGAGCATCAGTGTTGGGGCTGAACATAATCTCAACAGGAGCGGATTTCGCCGGAGCCGGCTTCGACCCGATCTTGTGTGTCGAGAGTAATTTCCCAGTACTCGCTTCCAGCACCGTGACAGAGTCTCCCTGATCGGACATATCGGGCTTCACCGTGCTGGTGACAAGCACGCGATCAATCCCGTTATGGATCGCGATCCCATGGGGATACAAGATCGTTGCCACGGCCGGATTCGTTGTCTTCACTGTCTTCATCGGCGTATCCGTGCGCGCATCTCCCATGATGACCGTGCTCGATCCCATGCAAGTGAGAAACCAGGTCCGGTTATCTTCCGATACGACAAGATCCTCACCCACCTGGCAGTCAGGGACAGTGACCTCACGCAGCCGATAGGGGAACTTCGTGAGGTCCATTACGTGCAGGGGACGTATACCCAAGGCCGTAACATAGGCTTTGGTGCGATCCCGGTTAAAGAAAATGTGATGGGCCACAAGATCGGGCGGCAGCGGAATCTCCATCAGAATCTTGCCGAAGTCGGCAGACGCTGGATCCATTTCCATGATCGCAATCCCTTCTCGCCTCACCGGCTGGTCGGGCTTGCTTTCGTAGTTGACCAGGGCAAGCAGTTCTGCTGATGCCAGCGTTGAGCCGACAAGCAGCAATCCGAGAGTCAACAAGAACAATCGTATCGGTTTCATGACATCCTCCATATTCATAATCTGACCCACGTGATGTGGTTCATGCTTCGCTTACAATTTGAACTATCGAACCCAGTGACTTCCGCACCATGTGATGTGAGGACGTACGCTCACACGTGTCCTGGACAACCTCACGGCTGCGCGATTCCTAAGCAATTCGAGGCATCAGCATCGTCAGAATGATTCCCGCAACAATCAAGTAGAACCAGACCACAACAATTGCGAACACGTGCATGATGGCATATCCTTTCTTCTCAAAATGGTTTATACATCGCTGTCGTGTGGATTCGACTCTCATCCGTTTCAGACACTTCCGATTACACCCGAATCCCGATGACTTCCAAATACTCGGCAAAAGCAGTAGTGCAGTCCGCCCCGGCGCGATTGTGCGAGGCCCAAAGCATTTCAAGCTCCTGTCTCAACCGCGTTTGTCCCTCGTCGTCAAGCGACGCAAAGGCGCGGTTGACCGGCCCGTAATACTGCCGAAAGAACTCCACGACCTCCGACGGAGGAAAGGGATAGCTGAACAGGTACTGCCGCCTCGTCAGACTGAGCTGCGAAAGTCCATAACCAAGCCGTTCACGGACCGTGGCTTCATCACCCCATAGGACCGGTGACGGCATGCCGGACGGGGCGATAAACTTCGCAATCGTTTTGAACATCTGCCCAATGAATCCCTGCGGCGTCCAATTGGCCATGGCGATGGTGCCGCCCGGGACGCATACACGGAGCAGCTCCCGGGCAACCAGTTCGGGTCGTGGGGCGAACATCGCGCCGATGAGACTGACGACAACGTCGAAGCTGGCGTCGTCGAACGGAAGCGCTTCGGCATCGGCCTCCTGAAACCGGACCTTCAGTCCTTCCGCTTGCGCGCGAGCCCGTGCCCGCTCCACCAAGTTCCCGGCGATATCCACCCCGGTAACCTCCATCCCATCTTTCGCCGCCATCAGCGCCACCTGGCCCGAGCCACAGCCGACGTCGAGCAACTGGCTCCTCGGCGTGATCTCGAGTCGCTCATAGAACTCTCGGGCGCCGCTTTCCATGTACCGGGAAAACCGATCGTAGTCTCCGGCCGTCCAGATTTCTTTGAGCCGAGCCGTGAGACTATCCCGCTCTCCCAACGCTGCATTCATCATGATACCCTCCTCCCATTCATTGTGCTCTTTCATGGCTTGCTTGGTACGCCACGCTGTCTCTGGTCGCACTGTACGAGACAAGTTCTGTGGCGTCTTAGCCGCGCGTCTAGCTCTCTTATCAGAAGAATGCTAAGCTCCAAGTCGTTTATCCGGGCGTCCAGCTGGTTTAGCCGAAAGGACTCGTTGCGGAGATCCATATAGATGGATGTACTGTCTGAAGTCTTAAAGGCCGTAAAATTGGACGGCGCGGTCTTCTTCAACGGTGAATTCTCATCTCCCTGGTGTACGCGTGAGCCCGACTCACACACCATGGGATCCTTTTTCCCCTCCGGCCCCAAACACGTCTTTATCTTCCACCTCGTCACCGAAGGACAGGGCTATGTTCGACTCAAAGAGGGCGCTCGCGCTGTGCCCCTGCAAGCCGGCGATGTCGTCATTCTTCCTCACGGGGACGCGCACCTCATGGGCAACGGCCCTCCTGTCACGCCCATTGACAGCGGGCCGCATTTGAAAGAGGTCTTCGCTGAAGGCCGTATCCTGTCTCAATTGGGTGGCGGAGGAGAGACCACCAAGCTGGTCTGCGGATACCTGACCTGTGAGCCGCAACTCTCGCAGGTCTTGCTGGCTGGGCTCCCGACGATCATCAAAGTCCATATTCGCGACAGCCCATCCGGACAGTGGATTGAAGATACTTTCCGCTATTCGGTTGATCATGCCGAAGCCTCTGGCCCAGGCGGCGCCGCAGCTATCGCGAAATTATCCGAATTACTGTTTGTGGAGACATTGCGTCGCTACATTGCTCAACTGCCGCAGACACAGACGGGCTGGTTTGCCGGGGTACGTGATCCGGACGTGGGAAAGGCGCTGGCGCTCCTGCACAAGCAGCCGGCTCACCCTTGGACGATCGCATCACTGGCCAATGAAGTTGGCCTCTCACGTTCCGTGCTGGCAGAGCGATTTCGGCATTATCTATCGGACACGCCGATGGGATACCTGACACGTTGGCGACTGCAGCTTGCCGCTCAAGTGCTGACGTCTACATCCAAAAGCGTGGCCGAAGTGGCGGGCGAGGTGGGATATGAGTCCGAACCGTCATTTAATCGCGCCTTCAAGCGGGAGTTTGGGGTACCTCCGGCGCGGTTCCGCAACCAGGCAAGAAGTTCTCAACGTAAGACCTGATCGTGTGCGGTGATGGAAGTGCGGCAACACTACACGATCCCTGAATAATGCCTTCCTGGTCGCCCCCGATGATCCTACCTAGTCATGGTCATGCGACCGGAACCTCCACGACATTTACCACGTGGGCGAGGCAGTCCTTACAGCGGGACAGTTCGCGTTCGGCGCGACCACGACAACCTATCCGCGCCTTATCCCGATCGGAGAGCAAGCCGTGGCATTGACCAATCCTCTCCCGACCATCACCGGATGCTCGGGAGCCTGTCACGAAGCTCATTCTGCAATTTTTGAAAAGAACCCTACGGCTGAAGGGTATGTCAGCATCCCGCGGCCCATGGGCCCCAACTGCGTGCGCGACTCGCCACCGAACGATCCCCTGAGAAATTGCTCCCAGCGGTGATTCTCGCGCCACGTCTTTCATTCATGGTGGCGATATCAATGGAAACATTGCTAGAGTGTGCGATGGCCCCACACGACAACGTTGCCGTCACGGAACTCCGGCTCAGTTACCGCTATGTGAAGGCACACCCATGGGTCGTGATGGCCGTCAACGGGTTTCTCTCAGCATATTTTATGGAACAGCCGAGCTTTCGGGTCCAGCGGCATTTTGACGAGTTGGAGTCGGGCATGCACGTCTGGCTCTGCGAAGTGCCGGCCACGATGAAAATGGAACGGCTTCTCAGACGCCTGAAAGCCGACATTCCCGCGTTTCACCTGACGACGACTCCATCAACCACCGACACCTGCCCACAGTATCTGATCGACAGTCCAGATCCCGCCGCCTAGCCGATCGACTTGGCGAAAATCTGCCGCCGTGTACTCCAAAATTCCGAAGAGGAGTATACTAAAAATCAGCGGGGTGTCTGATGCATCGAGTGCTGGTCTTAGGAGCTGGGAAAATCGGTTCGCTGGTCGCCTGTTTGCTGGCGCAACGAGGGACCTACGAGGTGCATCTGGGCGACATCACGCTGAACACCCCGAAACATCTCGTCGAAGATCTTCGATTGGAGGGCGTCACGCCCTGCATCCTCGACGTCCGGCACCCCGACGCAGTGAGCGCCTACCTCTCGGCTCATCCCGTGGACGCGATCCTGTCAAGCCTCCCCTATTTTTGTAATCCCACAGTCGCAGGACTGGCATTAACCCATGGCCTGCACTATTTTGATCTCACGGAAGATGTTGAAGTCACGAACCAGATCAAGATCTTGAGCGCCGGAGCCGCTCATGCCTTCATGCCCCAATGCGGACTCGCGCCGGGCTTTATCAGCATCGCCGCCCATGACCTGATGACACATTTTGACACATTGGATACGGTCAAGATGCGCGTAGGCGCGCTGCCGGTCCATCCCAGCAATGCGCTCAAGTACTCACTGACCTGGTCGACCGACGGGCTCATCAACGAGTACGGTAATCTCTGTTACGGGATTGAAGCCGGCGCGAAAGTCCCGCTCCAGCCTCTGGAAGGCTATGAGACGATCGAGCTGGACGGATTGCTCTACGAGGCCTTCAACACGTCGGGAGGGTTGGGTACGCTTGCGGATAGTTATGCCGGAACCGTCCAGACGATGAATTACAAGACACTTCGTTATCCCGGCCATTGTGAGAAAATCCACTTACTGATGAAGGATCTTAAGCTCAACGAAGACCGCGAGACGCTCAAGCGTGTGCTTGAGCGGGCGATTCCGCAAACCCTCCAGGATGTCGTGCTGATCTATGCGTCAGTCACCGGGACAAAAGACGGCAGCCTCTTCGAAGAAAATTACGTCAAAAAGATTTATCCCCAGTGCATCAAAGGCCGGCTGTGGTCCGCCATTCAGGTCACGACAGCATCGAGCGCCTGCTGTGTCATGGATCTTGTGTTGAACCAGCCGTCTCAGTACCATGGGTTCATTACCCAGGAATCGGTCTCCTTGAAAGAATTCCTGGGCAACGATTTTGGAGCATGCTTCCGATGAACAGCATTCAGACCGCTCTCAGAGATCTGGGTATTCAAGCAGTCAATTCCGGTGGGAGTACCGGTAGTGGCTGGTGGTCCGGCCGAAATGACGGGGCGCTCCTACAGTCGATCAACCCTTCAACTGGCGGGCAAATCGCCGGTATATATCCATGCTCGTCAGATGATTACCAGCGAATACTAAAAGAATCCGTTGAAACTTTTCGTGCGTGGCGTCTCGTCCCGGCACCAAAACGGGGTGAGCTCGTTCGGCTCATCGGCCAAGCGCTCAGGGAGAAGAAGGATCAGCTTGGTACATTGGTGTCGCTGGAAGTCGGCAAGATCAAGGCGGAGGGTGATGGCGAGGTGCAGGAAATGATCGACATGGCCGATTTTGCCGTCGGCCAAGCGCGCATGCTGTACGGCGCGACCATGCAATCCGAGCGGCCGGCCCACCATATGTCCGAGCAATGGCATCCATTGGGGCCGATCGGCGTCATCACGGCATTCAATTTTCCCGTGGCCGTCTGGGCATGGAATGCCTTCATCGCCGCGATTGCCGGCGACACCGTCATCTGGAAACCCTCGCCGAAGGCCCCCCTTTGTGCCATTGCCGTACAGAACATTTGCAACCGTGTCATGCAGCAGCAGGGCTATGCGGGCATATTTTCGCTCTTTATTACAGACCAGACGAACCTGGCCGAGCTGATGGTGCAAGATGCCAGACTACCGTTGATTTCATTCACCGGATCGGTACCGGTCGGACGCCGTGTGGCCTCGGTTGTCGGCCAGCGTTTGGGACGAACGCTGCTGGAACTGAGCGGCAATAATGCCGTGATTGTCGATGACACTGCCGATTTGGATATGGCCGTGCGTGCCGTCTTGTTCGGAGCCGTCGGAACGGCCGGCCAGCGCTGCACAACCACGAGGCGTCTCTTTGTCCATGAGTCGCGCTATGAACAATTGGCGGGCAAGTTGGTCAAGGCCTATGCTCAAGTTCGAGTCGGGAATCCTTTGGAGCCCGACGTCTTGCTGGGACCACTCATCGACCAGGCTGCGGTTGAGAACTATCGCGCCGCCCTCGACGAGGTGAAAAAGGAAGGTGGCGAGGTCCTCTGTGGCGGCCATGTACTGAATCGGCCGGGACATTTTGTAGAACCGACGATCGTCCACGCACAAAACCACTGGCCCATCGTACAGCGTGAAACCTTCGGCCCAATTTTATACGTCATGACTTTTCAAACAATCGAAGAAGCGATCGCGATGCAGAACGATGTTCCTCAAGGGCTGTCCTCCGCGATGTTCTCCAATGATATTCGCCGCACCGGACAATTCCTCTCAGCGTCCGGCAGCGACTGCGGCATCGCCAACATCAATATCGGTACGTCCGGAGCTGAAATCGGCGGGGCGTTCGGCGGTGAAAAAGAAACAGGCGGCGGGCGTGAGGCAGGATCGGATGCCTGGAAAGCCTACATGCGCCGCCAGACCAATACGATCAACTGGGGAACCGATTTGCCGCTGGCCCAAGGCATCAAGTTTGGGGAGTAACCAGGTCGTCATCTCAAAACAGTCGCAGCATCACCCTATGACTGACGTCTGACGATCCCGTTCCGGGAGGTTGCCATGATAGATCACGCTGTCGCATTGGATGCACGTATCGAACACATGGTCGCGGACTATGTCCTGCATAATCGGGCGGCCAGAATGCTGAAGACCATGCTCGACAATGCCGGTGTCGGGCTCTCCCCCGTGATTGACCATCTGACGATCCGGACATTTGATATCGATCGTGGAGCGGAACCGTTTGTTGCCTTAGGCTATGCCTACGATGAAACGATCGAGTACGACGACTGGTATGCCAAGGTTTATCGGAAAGCCGGATACCCTGCACTGTTTGTCGATCAGGCCTATAGCGACGATCGAGGGAAAACCAGCATCATCCCCGGCTGGGTCGAGAAATTCGGCGACCAGATCTTTCACCACATTGCGGTACGTGTCGAAGATATCGAGAAGGCCGTAGAACGGCTTAAACAGAACGGCGTCGTATTTGCCGGGAATATTGTCGGAAACCGCGGGGACCGCCTCCGGCAAATCTTTTCTGCCCCTGAGACCGTCGATGGTCAGCCGTTTTCAGTTTTGGAACTGGCGGAACGGCATCGCGGCTATCTCGGCTTCCTGCCGCCGCAAGCCGACAGCCTCATGAAATCCACCGCCCCGCGCTGATTCTGCCGTTCACACTAAAGGGCTGGGGTCACAATGACCCCAGCCCTCAGGTTACACTTCCGCTCCCTGTGCCGCTCACTTGCTCGCCGCCAGCGTAAGCCCCTCGAACGACTGGAGATACGTTTCAACCATGACTCGCGCCAACTGATCCCCGCCCGGTGGGCAGGTTCTCTCTTCGGTCTTGCGAACCAACCCCGTCGGAACGGCGGCACTGGTCCAGAGCTTGATGACAAGGCGGCAATTTTTGAAGGTCGGCCACACCGACGTGTCGTACTCATACGTCGCAGACTCCCACTGCGTCGCAATCCGCGTGCCATTGACCTCAATCGTGTCTTCGCCGGTTTCAATCGGTCGGGGGGTTAGTTGGACACCCATCGCGAGATTGCCGGCTTGATGGAAGCGAGTCAGCAGTTGAGCAGAACGGGATTGATTCCCCGACGTGCCGACATTGGAATCATACTGAGCGGCGATGGTTTCTTCCCATTCATTCGGAGGCATGGGCCTCCCATACCGATCAGTGGGAGCTTCGCTGAACCACAGCCTGACGCCCTCAGCGTTGATGCCCCGCAACTGATAGGCCTTGAGAGAAGTGATCGGACCGGCCACGAATTTGTTCGAGGCGGCCAGGTTCCAGTACCGAGCGGCGTACACCACCTTCGCACCAGGTCTGAAGTTCTTCCAGGCCAGATATTCAGGACGGTCGACGAGCGCCGCGGCGGCCTTCTCTGGCTCCGGATAGGTTTCCTTCAACGCCTGGGCGACGGCATCCGGCACCGGGATCTCCTTGCGGCCATGTTCAGTAATGTCGTCATATCGAGCTTGTGTTGTTTCGACCGGCATCTGCCTCTTGTACTCGACAGTAATCTCTTCCGCGATCTTGTCTATCGCCGCGCCGAGAACGTGGCGCAAGTCGGCGCCGCTCAGATCGATGGTCTTGCCAAAATGGGGCTCCGCGATACGCCTGGCAATCCCTTCAGCATTCCGATAGTAATATTCCGAAATCTGCCGATGCCCCTCTTCATGTTCAACAGTCCGCTGCGGCGGATTATTCGGCAGCCAGATCGTCATGTTGAGTTGCAGCGTCACTTTAATCCGGTTGATCCTGGCCTTCGCATGCGTCGCATCAATCTGCATGACCTGGCCGCCGACGGACGCATCGGAGCGGAAATCCCCAACACTCACCGCTGCTTCGGGTTCCATGAGCGGCGGCCGATCAGGCGGCGGATTCTTGGGATCGAAGTACCGTGTGTTAAGTTGAGCCGGCATTTTGACGATCTCCACCTGAGGCTGTTCCGACTGAACAGATGGAACTCCGATAACCAGCATGAACATGAGCATGAGCCACACACGCATCGACACCTCTCCTCTTTACAGCTTCGGCCGATTCTTTAAGGGGTCTGCTTTTTCTGTTCCATCCTCTGCCCTGACGGGGCGATCACGAGCAGCTCAGGGGTCGCACCGTCGATACCTCGTCCGGTCTGGCAACACAAGTAACAGGTCCACTTTTGAGGACTTCCATCATACTCGGAACATGAAAGGTGGGGCAATTCTGGGATTTCTGTCTGCGTTCGTGGGATGCTATTGCGTCAGGGCGGCAGAGGGTCGAGGAGGTCAGCCCATGTCTCGGAGGGTATGTCCGGGGTTCCGATCCCGCGCGATGGACTTCATCAGCTGATCTCCGAAGAGCACAACAATGCGATCACGTTGATCTTTGACGATCATGGACGCCGACGGGGCCTTGAATGTCGCGGGATCACCATCCAGCCACGCGCTGCACGTAAACGGCAGCTGATCCAGCATGGTCTCGACACGGTATTCAGATCGCAGCCGATATTGCAGCACGTCGAATTGGAGCCGTCCGACTGCGGCAACCAAGGGCTCCTGATCTTGAAGACTGTGCATAATCTGAACGGTTCCCTCTTGCGCCATCTGCCACATGCCTTTATCGAAAGGTTTCCGTTTACCAACGTCGCTCGGGCGGATGCGCGCGAAAATCTCCGGTTGGAACTGCGGCAAGGGCTTGAAGTTGAATCCTCCAGTCGTGGAAATGGTATCGCCGATGGCGAACAACCCCGGATTGATGATGCCGATGATATCGCCGGGAAACGCCTCTTCCACCGTACTCCGTTCCTGCGCCACGAGACTGTGCGGCCGTGAAAGCCGGACTTCCCGGCCGAGGCGATGGTGCTTGACCAGCATATCCCGCTCGAATCGTCCTGAACACACCCGCAAAAATGCAGTACTATCGCGGTGCTTTGGATTCATGTTGGCTTGCAGCTTGAACACATAGGCGCTGAACGGTCGTTCGATCGGGTCGATGGAGAGTTCGGATCCATCCTCGGCATCGGCCAGCCGTGCGCCGGGAGATGGCGCCAGCTTCACAAAAGCATCCAAGAAACTCTCGATGCCGAAATTCGTCAAAGCCGAGGCGAAAAACACCGGGGTGACCTCTCCCTGGAGAAATAATTCCCGATCGAAGGGATTCCCGGCGATCTCCAGTAGTTCCAAATCGTGCCGGACCTGTTCCAGTACCTCCTGCGAAACCCTGCCGCTCTGTGCAAGGTTTGCCAATGCCATGGTATCAACATCCACCTTTGTCGCCCCGCCATGAGCGGTCCGGCTGAACAACTCCACATGACTGTTCTCTCGATTCACAATCCCGACGAACTCGCTCCCCGATCCGATCGGCCAATTGACAGCGCTGGCATGGATATTCAAGGCCTGCTCAACCTCCGTCATCAAATCGAGCGGAGGGCGGCCAGGCAAATCCATCTTATTGATCAGAGTGAGAACCGGAATGCGCCGCAGACGGCATACGGCAAAGAGCTTGCGTGTTTGCGCCTCCACTCCCTTGGCGGCATCGATGACCATGATGGCGCTGTCCGCGGCCGTGAGAGTCCGGTAGGTGTCTTCAGAAAAATCCTGGTGGCCGGGGGTATCGAGCAAATTGATGACGGCTTGTTTATAGGGAAATTGCATGGCCGAGGCGGTGATCGAAATGCCGCGCTCCTGCTCCATGCCCATCCAATCGGATGCCGTTGCCTTGCCGCCTTTGCGTCCACGCACCATCCCGGCTGTCCGGATCAGTCCGGAGTACAGCAACAACTTTTCCGTCAACGTGGTTTTACCGGCATCGGGATGGCTGATGATCGCAAACGTTCGCCGCCGCGCAGCCGCTGCGGACAGCTCAGAGAGAAGAGATGTATCGGTAGTCATGGCGCCGTGCAGCATATCATACTGCGAACGATGGGCGGGCGAAGAAGCAGCGACCAGTCATCGAAATATTGCTATGCGGGGAATACGGAAAGCAATCGCGCGAGCTTGCTCGATTCGTAGCCCGCGACAGATTTAAACTCAACCCCAAAAGCTGACTCGCCCGTCCACCGGACAACTGCCTTGGGCACAAAAACAGGCGGGCCATGACGCGGCTTGATTTGAATCTCAATCATTGACTCCGGAGTCGGCACCGTTGAAGAGAAAATCCGGCACCCTTCATAAGAGAGATCCTGAATGGTCCCCTCTTCGCCTCTGATGGGGCCGGAAGAAAAGACACTTTGAATTGTGACGGGATGGCGCGGATACTTGCGTTTTTCAATCGTGGGATTCATCAGGCTGTTTGAAACGGCCTTCACGAGTGTCCAGGAATGAGCAAGTCCAATCTACGTCATCACATATAACCATTCAATATATTTGATAATGTTCGACAAATTCAAGGGTTCTGTCGGCATCAGGTCGGCACAAGGAATGCAGGCCTACTCTATGTGTCCCACTTTCCCTGGAGCAGACCATGATTGTACGGCAACATCCCCGATTTCATGCTTCCTTTTCCGGAACGCTTATTCACCGAAGGGAGCGCCACGCAATCAGCAAATCGCATGATCTTTCCCGCAGAGGGTGCCGTGTCAAAAGTACCTGTCCTGCCTATACCGGAATGAAGGTGGATCTTCTGCTCATGCTTCCCAATAACAAGATTCCTATTGTGATTCAAGGCGCCGTCGTGCGTTGGTCAGGGGCAGAAGGAATCGGTATCGAATTTCCATCCCTTGCCTCCCCGCATCAGGAACTGCTGGAAGGAGTGATTCAACAGCTTGAGGCAGGAGTTCTGCGCGGCAAACACTGTGCGCCGATCAGCGGACGCGCATAATCATGTCGACAATGGCCGACGGCCGATCATATAAATGATGCCGAAAAATAGAAACGCTGTGCCGGGAAATACCGCCCGATAGCCCCACCAGGGCAATTCAAGTTTTAAAAACCCCAACCCAAAAGTCAGCAACATCGACGCCGCGATTCCATAGGCCGGAGGAGGGATCAAAGAGTCGGAACCAAGTTGACGCCGACGAATCGCAGCGGTCACCCCCTTGACCAACACATACACCGCAAGAATCAAACACACGATTGACCAGTAGAGCCCGTACTCCTGCATAGACCTCCTTCAATTCGATCGACAGACCTTCGTTATCAGATCACGCAGACCGTTGCCTGCCAAAACACTCACCCATGTGGCTATGGACGACAGCCGCCCGAGAACTACTGCCAGCCACACTCGCATTGCACGCTTTGCAGGGTACCTATATCTGGACAAAGGCGTCAACGGGAAATTCACCTGAGCCTGGTTCCTTCCATACGTTGAACCGCGAAGCAGTATCAGACTATCTCTGACCAAATTATTTAGTCCCTGCCAAAGAACACTGTTTACTATAAACGGATCGATTGATTGATGGCTTCTTCTCACTCGTCGGCAATATTCTTCCAAGACATTTAGTCTTCAAAGCCATACCGCGCAATTTGGCAACAAACAGCACCTCACCATGCCTATTAGATGTAATCAATCTCGTGCGGCCGACTGCTAAATCGCAGGCAACCGCCTACATGCGCTAACACCAGAGAAACACAATATTTAGCTCGGCACTATGAAGGTCGTTGACTACGGAGGCTGAACCGAACGCCATGATCGGCAAGTTTCAGCCTCGCAAATCGCCGCATTTTCACTGCACAGGCATGCAATGGCATTGGCATACGCCTTGCTTTGCTAGCCTTTCAGATTGTCTCTCTTGAGCTATATATGTGCTGAGCCTACTCAGACAGATGACTGCAAGAGAAAACGGCTTATCGAGGAATCTCGTTCTGATGATATATCGACAAATTAGTAGAATCCCAACGGGGAGCAGTGCAAACCACCTGAGTTGCTTGAGGGGTGAGGTTTGCACCTTCGCAATAGGATTGATCCTCTGGAGCGCCACGGCATGGGGCGCAACATTGGCGTGGAATGCGAATGGCGAGCCGGACCTTGCAGGATACCGTGTCTACCGATGCACACAGCTTCCCTGTGGCCGCACATTTGGTTCCACGACCTTGCTCACTACATTGGGACGAGTGACCAATTTCGACATCGGCACTCCGGCAGTAACGCAATACTATGTCCTTACGGCATATGACTTCGCCAATAATGAATCGAGTGAGAGTGCTGTGGCTACCTACACACCGGCAGGCGCTCCACCGCCACCCCCTCCGCCAACACCTCCACCTGCTCCGACCAATCTGCAACTAAGCATCATCCGGTAGATTCAGCATATGCTGGCCTGGTACCAGCCAGGCTCTCAAGCTGGAATGCTGCCAAGCGGACCATGCGCAAGCGGACCATGCGATTGAGATGCAGTTGGCCGTCTAGGCCAAACAGACCTTCTATCAGGGCTTCCTTTCAGGCTACACATTGACAGCACATTCGGGGCAATGCAGTATGCTCCCCGCGTTAACGAAACCTGTCGCATGACCAACAACGCGCGTCAATTTGTGCCCATCACTGGCCCTCCGGTATCCCGCTGGTTCGGGTTCTTTTCTGAATTTCGCCGGGATAGCCTCGGCTTTCTGTTGCGCTGCCACGCCTATGGTGATGTGGTCAAGATCCCAATGGGGCGAATTGCCGGGCTGCTCTTACGTAACCCTGACCCGGCGATGTACCTGCTGAACCATCCCGGGGACGTCAGGCACGTGCTGGTCGCCAATCAAGACAACTATACAAAAGCGCCTGTTCCCCCGGTCGAATCCCGCATCTTCGGACAGGGTGTGCTGCATGCAGAAGGAGCAGCCCACCACCGTCAGCGCCGATTGTTTCTTCCCTTCTTCCATGGGGACCATGTCCACTCGTATGCCGGACTCATCGCTCAAAAAACGGCCGTCCTAGCCGATGGTTGGCAGAAGGGCATTCCGATCGACATCGGCCAGGAGATGACTCAACTCACCCTTTCAATTATCTGGCGGCTTCTGTTTGGACAGGATATCGGGCCCGAGGCAGTGGAGGTCACGCAGGCCATCACAA
>FSSH01001115.1_pt1 | contig 25372 bp, 21 predicted proteins | sample 1166101 | NCBI WGS metagenome assembly FSSH01 (sample SAMEA32972668, study PRJEB13176) | freshwater metagenome | biome: Drinking water system; feature: Biomass in drinking water that filtered by 0.45 um membrane; material: drinking water | place: USA | collected 2012-12-20 | depth 0 m
CGCCGGGCATGCCCAGGCAAACCGGGCAAACTTGCTCGTTTTCAGAGGCGGCAAAGGCGGTGGGGCAACTGCAGAAAATCTTGGTGTTTGTCTTGAGCTGCGCGTGCACCTCCAGACCTATGACGGCTTCCAGTGCCATTTATTCGCTCCTTGTTACTCTCTATCTGGTCTTGTAGGTGTTGGTGCCGGCGCTCTGGCTTTTGGGGGCTAGTTTGCCCGGTCTTCCAAACATCAGATGCATGAGCGGGGCCGGTTTATCGAGCACCTGCTGTAGCTGCTGGGCGGCTGTGTCTACATTGCTTGCGGCATCTTTGACCCTGACGATTGTACCTTTGAGGTCCGATTTGAAGTCCGGCTCGTTAACCAAGTTTTCTACCTTGTCCATGGCTACTCGGGCATCGGCTACAACTTTTTTGATATCGGAGCGAAGCTCCTGGTTCTCTGCCAGTTTATCTACGGTCTTGACGGAGCGCTCGATGGAATTGACACTTTCGTTGAGGCGGGTGAGCATGGTGATTAGATCCTGGCGCAGGGGTTGATTGGCCAGGGTGCCGTTCAGCTCGTGTATGGTCACGCCTATGGAATCGGCTGTCTGCTTGGCGAGATTGACGGTGTCCTTGAGGTCGGCGGAAAGCCCCGGGTTATCAAGAATCTTGCCCACCTTGCTATTGGTTACTCTTACGTCCCGAGCCAGGCTGCCCATGGAGCCCAGTGCTTCTTCGCCTTTGTGGAAGAAACCGCTGGCGCCTTTGACGGCGCTCTTGGCTTCCTGTGCTACTTCTCCTACCTTCTTAGTAGTATCGGTGAAGCTGTCGGCAGCTTTCTCGAAGCGGTCCATGTTCTTGTCAAGCTTCTTGGCGGCCTGGTTGAAGGCGCTTACGGCTTCCCCCGAGTGCTTGAGGGCGTCGGCCAGGCTGACGCCCACTTCTTCGGAGCCCACCGAGGTGACGATGTCGTTCAACTTGGTGGCGATTCTGTTGAGAACAAGTTCGGTGCGAATGGGGTCCTGACCGCGAACGGTCTCACCGGCTGAGATGGCGCGCACTTCTTTACCCGGTGTGAACTCGGGCAAGGTGATTTCAATATACTTGGCGCCCACCAGACCCTGGGTCTGAATGGTGATGGTAGAGCCCACGGGAATGGTCACGGCTTCAGTGTTTATTTTGAGCTGGCAATTGACCATGGCTCTTGAGTTTTCTTCTTGAGTGGTAGCGCTCTGACGGCTCAGGTCGTCTTTGGGCGAAACCGAAGGCGGGCTCTTGCCGGCCGAATCCGGTTGCAAGAGTTCGATTTTTTCTACCGTTCCCACTCGCACACCGTTGATGTTGACCGGTGCATTATTGTTGAGTCCGGCAATGTCGCTGAAAACCACGCTGAATCTCTGGGGTGGGTGGTTGATGGAAATGCCTTTCAGCNNACAGCCACGACCAACCAATCGTCAGCATAAACATGGCGATGACGAAGAAGAGTCCTACTCTGATTTCTAAATTGGGTTTGGAGTTCATTGAATGTTCAGCCCTCAAACGCCCCTGCCAACATCGGTCCTTCACGAGTGGCATGAGCAAATTGTTTCATATAATGGTCTTCGGAGTTAATCCCTTCTTCGGGGGTACCTTCCCACACGATTTTGCCGGCGTGCATGAGCAAGATGCGGTCGGCGGCACGGGTCCAGGTGGAATACTGGTGCGTGACAACGATACAGGCTGCTTGCAATTTTTCTTCCAGCTCGATCATGTAATCTTCAATAATTGTCGACATAACCGGATCAAGACCAGTGGTGGGTTCGTCGTAAAGAATGATCTTGGGATCATTGACGATGGCCCGGGCAAAGCTGGTGCGCTTTTGCTGTCCACCGGAAAGCTTGGTGGGTGAGTAATCTTCATAACCTTCCAGACCGACCATCTTCAGCCTTTCGGAGATAATACGATTCTCCTCGGCTTTGCCCAGTTTGCGTCTTTGCAAGGCGATGGCCAGGTTCTCCCGCACGGTAAGAGAGTTCAACAGGGCGGAACCCTGAAAGACCAGACCTATCTCATCGGAGCGTTTGATCACTTCGCCTTCGTCGGGTTCCAGCAAACCGCAGATGATTTTCAAAATCGTGGACTTGCCGCAACCGGAGGGACCAATCAAGCCGAGCATCTCGCCGGCATAGACGTTGAAGCTCACCCCTCTGAGAATCTGGCGATCGCCAAAACTCTTGTGGATGTTTTTCAACTCCAGCACCGGCTGTTCATTCGGCTTTCGAGGGCTCATGGCAGCTCCTAGCGCGGTGCGTAAGTGAGGGAAGTAACGACGAAATTGAGAATGAAGATGGAGATCATGGTCCATACAATTGTGCGGGTTGTGGCGATGCCCACATCTTCAGCGCCGCCCCTGGTGTGCAGGCCGATGGCACAGCTGAACATAATGATCAGGGTGGCATTGATAATGGATTTGAGGAAATGAACCGAGAAGTCGCGGTCCAGAATGGTCTGCTTGACTGAGTCCATGAAGGTGTCCGGGGGCACGTTGGCGGCGCCCTGGGCAATGACGATGCCGGCAATCAGACCGATGAACATGGCGTAGACCGAAAGTGTCGGTATCATGACAAGTGCGGCCGTGTAGCGCGGCACCACCAGGAATTTCACCGGGTCTACGCGCATCACCTTGAGGGCGTCGATTTGCTCGGTAATCATCATGGTGGTAAGTTCAGCCGCCACCGATGATCCAACCCGACCGGCTACTATCACGCCGGCGGTGATCGGTCCGATTTCTCTGACGAGAGCCAGGGATACAACTCCGCCGATAGCAGTATCGGCGCCGAATTGCACAAGTTCTCTTGATATCTGCAGGGACATGGCAAACCCGGTGAACAGTGCCGTAATGCCCACCACCACAAAGGAGAGGACGCCAATCATATAGGCCTGGCGTACGGTCTCTTTCAGATCAATTTGCCCGCGCACCATGTACGAAAGGGTCTGAAACCACAGTATGAGCACCTGTCCCAGGAGTTGCACACCGATGGCAAATTGGTCCTCTACCATGCGGTAGGGATTGGGAATGCGCTTTTCTCTTGGAACACTGGTTGTCATCTTTGTAATTCTATTTGCTAATGGCTCCTAAATTAGCTCTTTGCACAACACTTAATGTGGTGTGTGGCGTTAATTGAGGTAAACGGCTAGCCACAAATATCTGATGACTGTAGCCGGGCCTAATAGTTTCCTGTTTTTAGCGAGTTTGACGATATATCAATGAGATCGGTTATATGATGTGAAGAGTCCTGCAAAAGAGGTCGGCATTAATGACAGAGGGCGGCTACGAGCCTGGCAAAGAACCTAAAGAAAAGAAAGGCAAAGGCGCCATTTTAGGGGGTCTGGGGGTGCTTGGCATCGCTGCCTTCAAGTTCAAGAGTTTTCTCCTGGTTGGTCTGAGCTCTCTCAAGTTTGGCGTTTTCTTGAAAAGCTTCTTCTCCATGTTCTTGATGCTTGGTCTTTACACGGTTACCTTCGGTTGGACCTATGCCTTCATTGTGGTGGGAATTCTGCTCATTCATGAAATGGGGCATTACATCTGGATGAAACGCCACGGACTGGAACCCCATGCCCCAATATTCGTGCCGTTCTTAGGCGCGGCCACTGCTATGGCAAAACTGCCGGACAATCAAGCCGTGAACGCCTGGGTGGCCATGGCCGGTCCCATGCTGGGCGGTTATACCTCCATTCTTTTCTATTACATAGGCGCTCGGTACGGGCTGACCTACTTGATGGCTGCCGGTTGGACCGGCGTCATGCTCAATTTGTTTCAGCTCATTCCGGTGAGACCTTTTGACGGCGGCTTCATTACCGGCGCCATCAGTAAATGGTTCATGCTGCCCGGCGCCCTCATGATTTTCACCCTGGCCATGGTCTGGCAGACACCCCTGATGTTCATTATTGCCCTCCTTGCGGGCTTTTCCGTGTTCCGGGCTTTCACCGGAGGTGGGCTTGCCGATGCAGGGGTGCAACCGGCTACAGCCGGTCAGAAGTTCGCCATCGGCGCCACTTATGTGATTCTTGCTCTCAGTCTCGGTTATATCTATTCCATTGCCGACGCCAGCCTGGTCAGGGTCTTAAGAAAGTAGTTGCTGAAGGTGGTAATTCCACCATAGCCAAAGGCTCTCTGTTTCGCTTCAATAGGAGCCTGACGTTGTATTTCGGCTTTTGTTTGATCATTTCTTTCACTTGCCTTGGAACAGGTAACCCATTTGAAAGCCCAGAACCCCTATGAAGGTTTTTTCGAGCGTTCCCTGGTAGATGCCGGGCCGGATCGCATTGCTGCCTCTCCCGAGCAGAGTTTGGCCAGGGAGTTGCCCAGCCTTGCTTTCCTGAGCGTCAAAGGGGCAGAAAAAGAAATCAAAGAATTGCGCCATGATCCCCGCTTTGCCATGCTCAGCGCAGAGCAAATAAGGCAGATGATTGTCTCGGAAGAGTTGGCCAATCGAGATAAGTTCTCTTTTGTTTCGGCGGCACTTTGTGGACCGCTCTTCCTCTTCGGCATAGGGGCTGCCTTTGCCCTCTTTGATGACATTCGTGCCGGTCGGGAAGCCAAGCTTCAGAAGATGCTCACCGGTAAATCGGCCGATACTGTTAATGGTGTAAGAGCCGTAGTCAAGGCTGAGACCCTGGAAGAGACCAAAGCTAAGCAAGATGCCAACATTGCCCGGGTGAAGCCGCTGACGCCGGAAGCGGCCAAACTTTTGGGGGTGGAAAATAAGGCGACCATGTCCTTTAAGCCTGGAGACAGTGCCATCTCTCGCCGTCCCCGTCTGGAAAGCGGAGGTCGGGGCGAAATATCTGAACGGGTGAAACAGCGCCTCTTTACCGGCGGTGAAAGAAACTGGGAAGAGAAAGCGGCTGAGCGTTCTTTGAAGAGCTGGCTGAAGGCTGAGATATTGCTCAAGCGCAAGCAATCTCTGCTTGACCATATGGAGCGAGTGCGGGGACGTGAGCAGTTTGGGGCTTATGCCGGGCTAGCGGCCAAAATGGAAGTGCTTGATAAGGCGCTTAAACGGATGGGCTTCTAGTTCGGAACTGTTGAGTTGGGCTGATTTCCCGGCAGGCTCGTCGCTCGAACCAGTGTGGGCATTTCATTTTTCGATTTGAGGCGCAAGCGAAATTATGCGGAAAATCTCACAAAGTTTCTAAGCACCTGAGTTTGCAACCAGGTGCGAAATTATTCCATTTTTCTTGGATGCTACTCTCCGCTTTGAGTCCAACTTTGTCGGAGACTTTTCTGGGACTTTTCTGGGATTTTGCTGAGACCTTTCTGATTGATTGGCGGCTATTTGGTGAGGAGCCGTTTAGGGGTTCATTCTTGTAATACTATAAAAAGTAAAAAGCTGCTGGAATTTTGTAAATCAGTATACGAATTCTATAAATCAGTGCTGAACGGCATTGAACAGCGATCTCGGGGACCTTCAAACCTCATCATCTCGGCTGCAAAAAGAGGCACTATGATAGAATGTAGTAAGACGGAGGAAAGAGATGAGGGGCTGGAAAAGGAAAGCCTGCCTGGCAGTTGTAAATACGAATGCAAATAGTAGATCGCGCAAAAATGAAAACAAAAAGGAAAATCGAAGAAGGAAGAGGGAAAAGCAAAGATCGAAAAGGGACAGGATGGAGCGGCAGTAAATCCTGAGGAGGGGTAGCAGCAATCGCAAGCGGTGGGGTAAGCGGGAGTCGCAAGCGGTGGGGTAGCAGCAGTCGCAAGTGGTGGTAGGGAGGGTCGCTTGATGCGACCTTCCCACCGTTCACCTTTGCCGATCAGTCCTTGTTCAGGACCAGGCAGAGCAGGATGTAGAGCAGGACGACGCCGCCGCCGGAGACGAGGGCGAAGAGCACGGTCAGCACGCGCACGAGGGCGGGCGTGAGACCGAAATGGCGAGCGATGCCGAAGCAGACGCCGCCGAACACTTCGTTGCCGTGGGCACCGCGACGAATGCCGGACTTGTTGGCCAGGATGAGGATGACGGCCAGGATGATGACCGTGCCGATGGTAAGAGTCATGATAGCTTTCCTTAAATCGAAGTTGAGATTTGAAAGAGACCCGGCTGAACCGATGATTCAGCCAGGGTGCTTAGTGGAAGTCGTACACCGGAGGTGGTGCGTCTTCATCCTTGAAATTGGGCAAAGGCGTTGGGCGAATGTTCTGAAGCCATTCGGCCGGAATATCGACCTTGGCTCCGTTGCCCTTAGCGGTAGCGACCACCTTGTTGCTCTTGGAGAGCGTGTCGATGGTATCGACGGTGATGCCGTCTTCGCTGAGGCGCTTGACGGTGGAAGTACCGTTGGCCTCCGGGCAGGTGATCGTCTTGGGCGTGGTGCCCGCCACGTCCATCTGGATCTCGCAGGCGCGCTTGGCCGCGAAATCGTAGTACTCGACCCGGCGCAATTTGATTTTCTCGGCGTCGGGTCCGACGGTCTGGGTCATCATCCAGCGCTGGCGGTAGGCCATGAGCATCTGGCCGCCGACTTCGCGATAGGAGCGCACCGTGAGCAGATTGCCCATGCGGCTGCCGTCGCGGTTCTGGATCAGATTACCCTTCTCGTCGAGGTAGATTTCCTGGAGGTTGTAATAGTCGCGAGCGTACTCGAGAATCATCGTGGAGCCGTTCGCCGCAAACACCTGTCCCTTTTCCCCGTCGATAGGATCACGGGTGAAGGTGGCGTATGTGGTGCCGTCTTCGCGATAAAGCATGGTGCTCGTCTTGGAGTAGTCGCCGGCCTGCGAGTAAATCGAAGCCAGAAGCGAGCCGTCGCGACGGAAGATCTTCTCGGAGCGATAGCGCTTCTTCTCGTCGAATGTGCGCTGACGATGCACCGACTTGCCGTCTTCGAAGTAGAAGGTGGCGTTGTAGGTGCCCATCGGCTGCAGTTCGCCGAGGCGCTCCAGGGTGCCGTCCGGGCGATAGACCGCGTGGTAAGTGTAGCTGCCGTCCACTGCGAAGCGGGCGTCGCTGCGTTTCTTGCCGCGCGTATCCTTGCCTTCCTTATCGTCGAGTGGGTAGTACTCGATGGAAGTGAGGACGACGTTGTCCGGACCACCGAAGGTGAGGTCTTCGATGAGACCGCTGTTCCAGAAGATGGTGCCGGAAATTCTTGTGAAGCCGTCTTCCTTGAAGCGGATCAGCTTGAGGCGCTGATTCGTGGAAGGATCGGGCAGGTAGACTACCTCTTGAGTCTTGTCCGGGAACGTGACACGCGAGATTTCCTTGTCGCGATTTGCCAGGAACAAGCTATAGAAGAGAAAGAGCACGGCTGCCAGAACGATCATCGAGATCGTCAGGCGCGTGGTTTTGGTGACGTTTGTCATGGGTTTCCCCTGTATATCTGGTTGTGCCGCTCGGGCAGGACCCTCCGTGAATCTTTGGTTGTCTTAGTGCGGAGGTACTTAGGTTTTTGGGCTCGGTCCTCTGAGCCGCGTCGACACCCGACAGGCACAATTCCCTGGCCAAGCGCTGTTCAGGCTTTTGCCGGGGAAGCTTACATTGCCTCTCGGAACCAAAAGGAAAATGCTCGGAACAGCAGCGGTTTCTTCGTCCCTTACCACCAATTGCTCTTGGGGTGCCGGTCGAGTCCGTTGCCTCTCTTTGTCTGAGCGCTTTCCATTTGCTTCCTGAGCACGGTTGCTAACTTTGGGAAGAGCAGACTGGGGCGCTTTGCACGCCGCCAGTCGCCTTGCCCGGGAGTCACACGCTTGTGACCCCCATGATGACTAGTTGTTTTCAGTTCACCTGAAGAGACAGGTAGAGCTGAGGAGCGCGGCACTCAAGCGAGACTAAAAGAGCCCTCGGAGAGTGCGGGCCTACTTCTTCTTGCTCGTGTCCTTGGAACTGCCCGACTCCTTGTCCCGATCCGCGGCCGTCTTGAAGGCGGCGATCATGACCAGGATGCGGTTGTCCACGGCGCCCGGCTTGAGTACCTTGATGCCCCAGCTGTCGCCCATGACGTTCACCCAGGGTCGGTCCAGTTTGGCCAACTTGGTGCCGTCCGGCGCGGTGAGGGTGATGGTGGTGCCCATGAACTCCGTCTTGTCCGAGCTGGCAATCTTGTTGCCGCGGGCATCCTTGATGTCGTAGCCGCTCCAGGTTCTACCCCAGCGCGAGAAGAGTCGCTCTTCGATGCTGCCGACGGGATTGCCTGCGCCGTCGTAGACGTAGATGTCGGTGCCGATGGAGATGATGGCCACGCTGGCGGTGGCGGCAGTCTTGCCGCTCTCGTCGGTCCAGGTGAAAGTGCGGCTCATCTGGATAGCCGATTCGGCGACCTTGCCTTCGTCTTTGCCGGCGACGGTGACGTCGAGGGAGTTCTTCCACTTGAAGAAGACGCGCTCCTTCAGTTCGATGTCGCCGCTTGTGGTACCGAAGACGAAGGAGAAGGCGAAGATGATGGACAGCAGGGCGACTGCTGCAACGAGAAGTCCTTTGGGACTGAATTTCATGCGTTTTTCCCCTGGGAATCCGAGCTTTCCCGGTTGCGATTGAAAAGAGTGAGACGGCTCCCAGGCACTGCACCGGCAGGTGAGGGTGGGAGCCGTCTCGATTTCAGGTTGACGCAGGCCTCAGTCGATGATCTTGGCTTCGATGAAGCCCACACCGGCCTGTTTGGCAGCGATGACACGGTGACGACCGTCCTCGACGTTGTAACCACCGTCGAAGCGCGGACGCAACACAACACGCACCATATCCTCGTCATGCTCGTAAGCCTGACGGTAGCGTTCGATCTGCTGGCCATCGCGGGCCAGGAGCTTAGCCACCGCCGCTTCGGACATGAACACTTCGCTGAGAGCGACGAGAACGGTGCTTTCAGCCTCAGGCGCCTGGTGGCGGGCCTTGCGGCCGCCTTTGACGCTCTTGTGGCTGTATTCGAGAGCCTCACGGCTGGAGCGGAACGACTTGCCCATAGTACACCTCCTGTCGGGAGGTCCTGGTGCAAGCCGAGCACAAGACGCTTTTGTGCCGACCTCTGTTGCCCTGATGCAGGGGCCAGATGCCGGCGCCGGTCAGTTGACCCGCGACGCAGCCAGGAGCATGGGTGGAACCACCGTAGCGGTGCCACTTGCACTCATCGCCGAGCCGGGGTCGTTTCAGTCATATCAAACCAAAACTGACCGGGTGAAATCCGGTTCCGAGTCAGACTTCACCGTCTTGCGGCACTGCCACCATTGGCAGTGGCTCACCAGGACCTACATCCGACTTAGTAGCTTGGTGCCTGTCATGGGTTTGCTCCTTGTGTTGAGATGGGAAGGAAACCGAATTGGTCACGGCGACACCTGAGGATGTCGCCGTAACCTAGGTTCGGCTGTTACTTGTGCTTGCGCTCCGCCTCGTCCCGCTGCTTGCGGTAGTGATGCCAGGCACCGCCCAGCACCACGAGCAGAACGATGAGACCGAGTCCGACGGAGATGTAGAGTACCGAGTCTCCGCCGAAGCCCTGGTTGCCCTGCTGAGCCGGCACAGCCGTCTGACCGGTACCGTTCATCTTGGTGATGGCGTCGGTGACGATCTTGGTAGCCAGAGCCAGCTGTTCATCGGTGGCTTGCTTGCCACGCTTGTTGTCGATGACGATGTTGGGCGTGATACCCTTACCGGCGATGTCGTTGCCGGCCGGGGTGAGGTAGTGCATGGTGGTCACCTGCAGGAAGCCGCCTGCCGGAGTGGGCTGCACCACGAAAGCCACCGCCTTGCCGAAGGTCTGGGTGCCGACCACCACCGCACGGTTGTTGTCCATGAGGGTGCCGGACAGAATCTCCGAGCTGGAGGCCGAGCTGCCGTTTACCAGCACCACCATGGGCATGGTGTAGAGCCGGCTCATGAGGCTCAGCACTTCCGGCGGCACACCGATGAAGTTGTACTTCATGGGCGGGTTGAACATCTCCTCGGTCTTGCTGGAGACGCGGCCGGTGCGCTCTTCCTGCTTGATGAAGGTGCCCTTCTCGATGAAGAGAGAGGCGATCATCTTGGCCAGTTCGACGGCACCGCCGGAGTTTCCGCGCAGGTCGAGAATCAGACCCTGCATGTTGCCCTTGAAGTGTTCGTCCAGTTTGCCCAGGCCTTCCACAAAGGCGTTGCCGAGAGCTTCCACGCTCTGCTCATCGCTGCCGAAGCTGGGCAGGCGGATGTAGCCGATGTTGTTGGGCATCGGCATGAGCATGATGGGAGCACGGTCCGGTTTCTCGAAGGCCAGATCGATCTTCTCGTCGACGCCGTCATGGCTGATGACGACGCTGACCTTGGTGCCGACCTTCTGCTGGAGCAGTTCCTCCACTTCCTTGACGGGCTTGCCCTTCACGTCCACCAGCTTGGAGTTGGGATCCTCGGGGCTGACATGGACACTCTTGAGCTTGTCGCCGGTGCGGAAAGCATTGGACTTCCAGCCCGGGGTGCCGTAGGAGAGGAAGTCGATGACGTAGCTGCCATCGGGCTGAACGGCCACCGAGAGACCGAGGTCGACGATGTCGTTCTTGGCTCGGGCGCGGTAGCGCTCGATCTGGTCGCTGGTGGTGTACTGGGTCCAGCGGTCGCCCACTCCACCCAGCATCTCACTGAGAGCCGACTCCAGGTCCTTGACCGTGAGCAGCTTGCCCTTGTACTTGTCGTACCAGGTCTCCCAGCCAACGAGCTTCTTCTCGTTGTAATACTTCATGGCCACGAGGCGCCAGACCTGATGGTAGAAGTTCTCCAGGTCCTCGGGGCTCGGCTGAGCAGGCGGCGCGGCTCCCGGCACGACGATGCCGTGCTTCTCCAGGAACTCACGCAGCTTGGCCGGGTCGTCCACNNGATGCCGTCCACGCTGGGGTCCGATGGACCGGTTTCAGCGGGAGCGGCCGGGTCCGGGGTCTTGGCGCCGGGGTCGGGTGTGGTGGTCTTGGGGTCGGGCGTGTTGGACTTGGGGTCGGCGGGCTTCGGCTGACCGGGCACGACCTGCTGCGGAGCAGTGGTCGGGTCCTGCGGAGCCGTCACCGGCTTGGCCGGAGTCTTCGGCTTCACGCCCGGAACAAAGATCTGCAGCTTGCTGGGCTGCGTTCCATCGATGATGATCTGGAGCTCGCTGCCCTTGTCCTTGGCGGGACCATCGGCAGCCAGCGTGGCCAGCGGCGACAGAGCCAGAAGGGCCGTCGCACCGAAAGCGATCATCGTCGAGAGCACAAGCGATTTACGGTTCGTAAATTTCATTTGTTTACCCTCTTTCTTGGTCTTGTCAGACCAGTTGGAGAAATTGGGGCGACCGAATCTGTGGGCATCACGAGCCCACTAGATGCGGCCGCCGGGTTCAGGTTCGTTTCGTCGACGTCACTTCTTGTCGGGCTTGGGGGCCGCGGCAGAGTCGTCCTTGATGGGGGTGGCGAGGAACTTCTTGCGCCCCTCCACCTCTTTGGCGAACATGTCCTCGTTCGCCTTCTTCAGCTCGTCGCGGCGCTTGGCCAGTTCGGCAGCGTCGCGCTTGGGAGCCGGGTTGCCGAGGATGATGCTGAGCATCTCGGCCTTGGCCTGGTTGAGCTGGGCGTCGGCGGAAGGGTCTTCCGCCACGTCGGCGAACTCAGGCATCTTCACTTCCACGTCGGGCACGATGCCGACCCAGTCCATGGCCTCGCCGCCGGGGCGGAATTCGAAGCTGGTGACGTGCATGTTGCGATTGCCCTTGTCGAACTTGACCAGGTCTTGTCCGACACCCTTACCGCGGGTCGGCGTACCCACGATGATGCCCCGTCCGTTGGCCTGCAGCGCGCCTGCCAGAATCTCGGAGGCGGAAGCAGAACCCTCGTTGATCAGCACCACCACGGGGATGGATGCCGGGACGATGACGGGGGCGTTGCGGCGATAGCGGGTCTCGGTCTTGGTGCCGTCCGTGGACTCTTCTCGCACGATGAAGTTCTTTTCCGTCACCAGGTTTGTCGTGGTGACCAGATGGTCGCCGCGACGGGCCACGTTCTGAACGATGATGCCGTCCTTCAACAGCATCTGTCCAATGTTCATGACCTGGTGCAGGAAGCCGCCCGGATTGCCGCGCAAGTCGATGATGATGCCCTTGCTACCGCTTGAGACTGCGGCCACAAGCGCATCGGCCATTTCCTGATCGCCGAACTGCGAGCTGAAATGGTCCATCTTGATGCGGGTGATGTTGCCCGGCAGCGAGGTGGAGTGAATGACTCGCACCTGCACCTGGGCGCGGGTGATCTCGATGTCCTTGGTCTGGTCGGCGAACTCCGACTGACGCTTGATCGTGACCTTGACCTTGGTGCCGGCCGGCCCGCGGATCTGCGAGACCACCTCATCGATGGTCTGACCGTTGACGCTCTTGCCGTTCACATGGGTGATGATGTCGCCCTTGAGGACGCCGGCGCCTTCGGCGGGGCTGCCCTCGTAAGGGGAATCGGGCACCCAGAGCGGACGCTCGTCGCTGATCTTGCCCAGGGCTTCGTAGTCGGAGTCCTTGACCTCGACGCCGCTGTCCTTCTTCTGCTTGAGCTCCTTGAGGGCCTTGACCAGACCCTTCATGCCGACCGGCATGCCCACACCAGCCATGGTGGCATTGGTGCGGTCTGCCTCAGCCTTGGCTTCCACAGGCGGGTTGTAGTAGTCGTAGCGCTGGCCCAGGCTCCAGACCATCTCGAAGATGGCCCGGTCGGTGCCGGCTTCGGTGTTGAGCATGCCGTCCTTGGCGTGCTTGTTTTCCCATTCGGCCACGAACTTGGCTCGGGCTGCCGGGTCACGCAGTTCGCGGTGCCGGTCGCGCAGGGCTTCGAAGGCGTCCTTGTAGATGGGGGCGCCGTTGTAGGCAGGAGCCGTGACGGCTGCCTTGCCTGACTGGGCCTGGTCGGCGAAGACCTGGCCATGGGGGAGTGTGAAGAGGAGAGTGATGCCGAGGGCCAGCGACAAGCTGGTGCGGCTCAAGAGCGAGATCGCCTTACCGAGCAAGCTCGGAGTAGAGTTCTTGGTAGACATGGCTTTACCTTTCAGGTAGTAGATCTTTCCGCCCGGCACTCACCTCGCCGTTTCTCCCGAAAAGCACTCGCTAGAAGCTACTTAGCTGCGCATCTGCTGCAACTTCGGCTTGCCCGCAGTTGTCAGGAAATGCATGCAAAAAAACAGCCCGCTTGTCGGCGGACTGCCTCTTTGAGCCAAGTAGTCTCTAGTGAATGCTCTTCCGAATTTTCGGCAGAGTTTGTGGTGCTGATGGAAAGCTTCGGGTTAAACTTTCGATGTTGCTTTTGGAAAACAGGCTCCTTAAGCGGATGCTTAGTGCATTTTCGTAATGCAAGTATCAGGGGGCGCTGAAAAACAGTGGCATCACCGGTGGTGAAGTCACTGCTCCAGCGCCCCCTAATGACAGGGGATTACCAACGCTCCAGTCTTGACGCGCCGACTCTTGTAAGCGGCGCGTGTACGGGGCGTTGGTTCCAAACTTCTGGTTCGCCTGGTGGAAGCTTACTTCGCATCCCAGGGACGCGGAACCAGATGGCTCAGGTCGGTGAAGAGGTTGAGCAGCTCGACTTCGTTCATCGAGACTGCCGTTTCACCATTGCGCTCCGAGCCGGCTGCGAAAACTTCGTTCTCGCAAGCGGTGATGGCGCGCTTGACCATGGCCAGGTGCGTCTGATCGGCATCCGGGAAGTGGGTGCCAATCTGTTCGATGGTGAGCGCGTCGATGCGCGGGTACTGCGGCGTGGAAGCCAGGTACCGACGCAGTGCGTGCGAGAAGGCCTTCATGTGCTTGACCTTGAAGCCGTTCGCCTTGCCGTCCTTGTAGTTGGACTCGAAGACGATCCAGGCCATGCGGTTGGGCGGAATCACCTTGCGCGGACGCTCGCGATTGAGCCACTTCACCAGCGCCAGGCCGGGGAAGAACAGCATCAGGAAGACGCCGGCGGAGAGTGCAGCCACGGTGGGCCAGGGCAGACGTTCAGCCTTGGCGTCCAGGTCGCCTTCCAGCAGTTCCTCGCCGTTGTCCACCACGTTGGTGCGGGACACGACGAAGTCGGGCGTGGTCAGGGCCATCCAGCGAGGCGACTTGCCGTCAGGCAGCATCTCGGTGGCGTAGCGCAGGTCGAGCGTGAAGATGATGCTCGGCTTGTAGACCATGCTCTGCACGATCAGGTTGATGACGTAGACCTTGCGCACAACCTGGCGCATCTTGCCGGGGTTGGCCGGGTCAGGTTCGACGCCGACGGCCTTGAGAACAGGGCCGCTCACCGATACCGCCGGCGGTTCACCAGCGGCGGGCTTGTAGAGTTCCCAGTCGGAGCCTTCGAAGCCGATCACCTTCTGGTTGACCAGAGAGGTGAGGTCGACCGTGACCGAGGGGTCGAGGTCGAGGACCACGGTCAGGGGAACCTTGTCCATGATCGTGTGGCCGAAGTGCCGGTGGGAAGCCGGGTTGCCGTTGCCGTCGTCGGGGGTGATGCCGACCAGCATGCGCACCTTACCGTCGGCGCAGGACTTGCGCACGGGGTTGGCCGGCTTCGGTTCGGGCTTCTGCTCCGGCTGGTAGCCGTAGTCGCCTTCACCGTAGTAGCCGTAGGCGGGCGTGGAACCCGAGGACTGTGCCTGGCCCCCGAGGGTGCCGGACAGGGTGCTGCAAGCACTGCTTGCAGGAGTGGGTGGTGCTGCCTCCGCGGGGGATTGTGCCAGCGCGTTCGCCGACACCATCGTAACCAGCGCGAGAACAGCCAGATATCGAGTTTTCAACATAGTTTTGACCTTTCGCGTTAGGAGTTGCCGGAGAACAGCCGAATGAGCTTGTCGCGCGCCGACAGACCTTCCTCGGTGGAAAACTCTTCCCACCGGACGCCCGCTTCCTTGAAGAAGGCGAAGAGCCCCTGACGGCGCTCGCGGAAGTTCTGTGCGTACTGTTCACGCACGCTGGACTTGCTCTGGAACGGCCACCACTTGGGCGGCAGCCAGATGGCTTTGCTCACACCCTTGCGGATGTCCTGGAGCATGTAGATACCCCAGGTGTTGGGGAGTTCACGTTCACGGATGTCCTGCACGTACATGCAGACCGTGTCGTGAATTCCGGCGGTGTAGGCGAGCTCTTCCTTCTCTTCCTCGGAGAGGTCGATGAAGTCGGAGATGACGAAGACGATGGCCTTGGACTGGTTGCGCACGTAGCGCAGAGCCTGGGTCAGACCACTGACGGTACCGTTCTCGCCGGTGTCGAGCACCATTGCTTCCGCCGTTTCGCCGCCCGGGAACATGTGACGCAGCCCCGGTTCGATGATGGCGGACAGGCACGGCACCTTGACCGTGGCTGCGAAATTGGCGCGATAGCTCATGGCCTGGATCGCCTTCTCGTCGTAGACCAGATAGCCAACCTTGTCGTTGGTTTTCTTGGCCGAGTTGAGAATGGAAGCAGCCAGTTCGGCAGCCACCATGCGTTTGGTGGTGCGCCGGGTGCCGAAGTCCATGGTCAACTTGGAGTCGACCAGGATGAAGAATTTGACTTCGCGGGGCTCCTGAGTCTGGCGGACGAAGTATTCCCCGGTGCCGGAGCGAGCCGAAGCTGCCCAGTCGATCTTGCGGGGGTCGTCGCCATACTGGTAGGGCCTGAGCGAGTGAAAGTCGAAGCCATTGAAACCGCGGTTCCTGCTGGGCCGTTCACCGGTCCCACCGAAGATCTGGCTGGTACGCCAGCGTACAGGAATCGGGCTGTTGATTGCCCTCTCTTCAACGGCTCCGATCAACTCCAGAAGAGCATTATCTTTGCGTTCAGACATGATTCACCTCTTTCTTAAGGTTGTCGAAGCAGGACCAATGCCGAGTTGCTACTTCTCTAGACAAAGCAGACCACAGGGGACTGCCTTACCTTGAGAGTAGCCGGAATTGAGCGTGACGCCGCATGGGTACTCACTCTTGTGAGAGTCTTAGCCCGTGCTGCGACCTCGGCGGTCCAAATTCAGATTTAAATCAATCGACCCGGCAACGTGCCGTGTCGAATTCTATAGACCGCCCAGGTGAGCCGGGGGAAGGGCCTTGCCTTCGATGCACTCCTAACTAAGCCGGTCGATGCTTCTTGCGAAGCACCGACCGGTGTTCTGAGTCATCTCGGCGGCCCTTCCTTGCTAAGCTCATTCACATGGGCTGGTACCCGCTTCTCGCTCTTCCCTCAGGCGCCGACGACTTCGATGCTGTTGTGGATGGCCGTGATGAAGTCATCCACCTGGAAGTTCGGGGCCATCGGGTTCTTGGCGATGCGGGCGCGCATGATGTCGCGCGAGACGAACTTGATGTCGTCCGGCTCGACCTTGCTGCGGCCGTTGAGGAAAGCCACTGCCGAAGCAGCGTAGGCGATGGCCAGCTGCGCACGAGGCGAGCAGCCGATGCGGACCTTCTTCTCGAAGCCGTTGCCTTCCTTGTCGCGGACCTTCTTGAAGAGGTCGTCGCCGGGGCGGGAGGCGCGCACCAGGCGGTTGATGTAGCGCAGCGTGTCGATGGGCAGCTGGTCGACGATCTTGTTCACCTCCTCGCGGGCGGCGATGATGTCGTCGAGGGAGACCACCGCGTTCACCAGCGAGGTCGGATCCTTGCGCAGGCTGGTGGCCATGCGCAGGATGTCGATCTCGTCTTCCGGCGAGACGTAGGGCAGGCTGACTTCGGCGCCGAAACGGTCGATCATGGCTTCCGGCAGCTCATAGGTGCCTTCCTGCTCGATCGGGTTGCGGGTGGCGATGACGATGAAGACCGGCTCCAGCTTGTGGTCGACGCCACGGATGGTGACCTTGCGCTCCTGCATGGACTGCAGCATGGCGGCGTTGGTCTTCGGACCGGTACGGTTCACTTCGTCCGCCAGGAAGACGTTGACGCCGACGATGGGCCCCAGCACCGTCTCCCACTCGCGGGATTCGGGGTTGAAGATGGGGATGCCGGTGATGTCCGACGGCTGCGTGTCGGGCAGCATCTGAATGCGCCCGGCCTTGCCGCCGATGATGGTGGCGCCGAGGGTGTTGGCCAGGGTCGTCTTGGCCAGACCCGGCAGCGAGGTGAGAAGGACGTGATCGTTGGTCAGCAGCGAGCGGATGCAGAGGGCAACCACGTTGGGGTAACCCTTCACAACCTTGTTAACCTCGGCTGCCTGAGCCGCGAACTTCGGATGCGTGATCTGATGCATCTTATTCATGGTATTTCTCCAGTTTTCTGGTGAGTAAATCACCTACAGGTTCAGGTTGAAAGAAACCACAGCCCATGCCGATTCTCCTTACGGAGTTCCTTGTCGGCAATTGAGTTGGGTGTGGGCATATCGGAATCGGACGGAATTGCGGCGGAACCGACCACGAGCCGGTTCCGCTGTCACAGATGAAGTCTTGTCTGACTTCCGGGAAGTGTGTTTGCCTGAGTGTTGGCTTTACACCTCCGCTCAGCTTTCGCTCTGGCGGCGGCCGAGCAGTCCGATACCCAGGAGTATGCCCATGAGGATCAGGGCAACTGCCAGCGGGTACTGGTAGACGGGGTTGTCGTGCTTCTCGGTCTTGGTGTTGCCGAGAGTACGAGCCCACTCGATTTTGACGTTGGGGGGCGAGGCAGGGTCGAGGCGAATGTAGTCGCCGCCGGTCTGACCAACGAGGGTCTGCAGGGCAGCTTCGTCGATTGCCGTCTGAACCACCTTGCCCTCCTGCTCTACATAGCCGGTCACTTGTCCATCCGAGCTGTACTTCGGAATGGGAACCGGTGAGGAGGCGCCGACGCCGACGACGATGATCTTGATCCCTTCCTGACGAATGTCATTGAGGACCTTGGTCAAGTTTGCCTGGTCGCCGGTGAAGCCGCCGTCGGTGAAGAGCAGGATCACTTTCTGGTGTTGCGACGGGGGCTCGCTCTTGAAGAGGTCGAGCGCCGTCTTCAGGCCTTCGGCGTAGTCGGAACCACCGCCGGGAGCCTGATTGATGCCCATGCGCTTGGTCATCATCCAGTAGAGCGCGCAGTAGTCATCGGTCAACTCAGCCTGGACGAAGCCCTGGCCGGTGTAGTTGATGATGCCGATCTTGTTGCGCTCCAGTGTGGGCATGATCTGCTTGCGGATCACGTACTTGGCCATGTCCAGCCGGCTGCCGTAGGGACCTACGACCTTGTCGGCGGGGATGGTCTGCAGCACGGTCTTGCAGTCCTTGATGATTTCCTTGGGTGGCATGACGCCGCGATAGTCTTCCGCAGCCATGCTGGGAGAGACGTCGACCACGGCGATCAGTTTCATGCTGCCTTCGCGCACCACTTGAGGCGAGTCGGTCATGATCGGACCGGCTGCGGCGATGATGGCCAGGGCGATGGCGCCGAGCCAGAGAGCTCCCTTGAGGAACTCCCGGCGGGCGCTGAAGGGCCTGGTGAATCGCTCGATCAGCTTTTCCTCGCCCCATTCCTTCCGCGCAGCCAGACGCTGGCGGTAGGAGAAGTACAGAAGTGCGGCCATGACGGGAAGAACCGCCAGGAGCGCGTACAGATAGTCCGGCCGAAGCCAGTTGATATCAAATAGGGCTTGCATGGAGGTTCTCCTTTAGATGGTGTCCCGGTTTCCTTTTCCAGGCATGGCGCCAGGATCTTCTCCCGGAACGGGCTTGCCGTCCTTCTTGCCGTCGCCAGGCTTGCCCTTGCCTTTGCCCTGTTTCTGGGCTTGCTCAGGGTTGTTCTTGAAGAGCAGCTCCAGGTCGTACTTGACGATCAGAGCCGCTTCGCGAAATGCCTGGTATTCCTTCTCGGTCAGGTCTCGACCGAGGTAGAGGTTGCCCGAGTTGAGTTCGAGCGACTCCTTGAAGGCCTGCACGGCGGGCGCGGCCTGGTTGGCGCGCAGCAGAGACTTCGCCTTCTGGAAGGAGGCCTGGGCGGCCAGCTCCTTGTCGGGCTTGGGGTAGATGAAGCGCTCCATCCAGGTGGACTGGCGGCGAGTTTTGTAGACCGCCAGGCTCTGGTCGAAGTACTTGATGGCGACCTGCACGTCGCCGGAGCGATAGGCCGAGAGACCCTGGTTGTACAGGGCATACTGGTCATCGCGCCAGGCGTTGAGGTACAGACCACCGGTGAAGATCAGCGCACCGACGATGACTGTGGCAATCACCGCCATGCGCCGAGCAATAGAGATTTTCTTTTCCATTTGGTTTTCTCCGGTTACTTGGGATAAAGAGGTGACTACACGTCCTCCCTCACGAGAGCGGCGGTCACGGTGAAAGCAAGCGCCAGAGCCAGACCGACCAGGATGAAGAGGCTGAAGATGTCGCGGAAAGTGGTGGATTTCTCCACTTCGATCTGCGATTTCTCGAGCGCGTTGATTTCATCGAAGCCGGCCTTCATGGCCGAAGCCTTGCCCACGGGAATGACCTTGCCGCCCGAGTCGAGGGACAGCTTCTTGAGGTCTTGCACCGAGGACGAGTCATTGACCCAGCCGTCGGATACGCCGAGGACGTAGAGTTTGATGTTGTTCTTCTTGAGCTGGTCGAGGAGCTGCTGCATGCGCTCCTGCTTGATGCTCGCTTCACCGTCGGAGACGATGACGAGCACCTTGGTCTTGGACTGACCGAGCTCGAGGAAGTGGTCGATGGAGGCTTGAATCGGACCCATTTTGGTGAATCCGGCTTCGTCCGGGCCATCGAAGTTGGTGCCGCCGCCGGTGTACTTACCCAGGCGCGAGTTGCGCTTGAGGATGAGGTTGAGGTCGGTGGTAAGCGGCCAGCTGAAGTAGGCTTCGTCGTCGAAGAGGATGAGACCGATGCGGTCTCCCTGACGAGTCGGCACGAACTTGTCGATGGCGGCACGCGCGACAGTCAGCCGGGTGGTTTTGACGGGTTTGCCGTCGGCATCCAGCTGTGTGGTGTTGGGGTCTCCCACCAGTGCTTTCTGCTCCGGGTCGGAAATCTCCATATCCATCGAGCCTGAAATGTCCACCGCAATCATGAAATCGCGGGTTTGCATGACCTGGGTGGTCTGGGATTCCGGGACAACCGGCCGGGCCAAGGCCAGGCAGAGCAGTACCAGGAAGCCGGACAGGCAGATCATGGGCAGTCGGCTGATGATGAACATGGAACGCAGGTTCTTCTGCGTGTTGACCTGGGTGTGACCATAGCTCTTGCGGCGCCGGGAGGCGAAGAAGAGCAAGGCGAGCACAATGGGGATGAGACCCAGCAAGTAGGGACTCATGAATTGAATCATGCTGTTATCTCCATTCTTACGGGGTTGAGCGCAATAGAAAAAAAGGCATTGCACAGCACAGTCGGCGCTCGTTTACGATGGACGGTGCTGTTCTGCTCATCTAGGCAGTGTTACGGTCGTGACTCAGCTTTCGCCAGGGGCGAAGCGGCTGTTGTTGTCGTTTCCAATGCAACGCTTACAAACCATTGCTCCCGAGTAGAGACGCTGCCTGGTCAGGCAGTTGTTCATTCAGTGCGAACGCTCGTTGATCGGGGGATTGGTGGTTCTGGGAACTCTTGGTGGTGGGGTGGAAAAGACAATGTTCTTAAGATAGCTTTCTGCTGAAATACAAAGAAACCATAAAAGCTTTAATGAAATTCTTCGCACGCGCGCGCCTGTTATTACTTACGGGCCTTAAGTCTTGGAATCTTGCAATTATCACCACTTGTACTAACCCCTTGTAAATTTGTTAAACCTCTGATGTGGCCTGCTTCTTTGAGGTTTTATCGGGTGGGTTTCAAGGACCTATCAGAGCTTGGAGAAACTCTCTGCATCGGATGAATATGTGTTGGTACTAATTTTGGGCCGCTTGTGGTGGAATGCTTGATGGCTAGCGGAGCTCGCTTAGAATTGGATTACGGACTCCTGGTGAGTTCGTGTTAATGTGGCGGCGTCGATCAAAGTACTTAGTTTGCGCTAGATGTGAGCAATCTCTCATGTGTCAAGGGGGCTCCGAATAAGCTTCTTGCCGGCGTTTAATTCAGGTGCTGGCGAATTGTTCTGTAAGTAAACCGAAATTTCCGCTTCTAGTGGTGGTGTCACCGGTGATGTCATTCTCTGGGGGGTCCGTCGGCATTTTGGAAGCGGTATTACTGTGGGAAAAATATCAATCCATGAGCCTTGTATCAACACCCAGCCGGAAGCTTTCAGATAAGCTTCCGTCCATTCAGGTCTCGTGGTAATGATTGATATGTTGATCTCTTGATTCGGAAAAGCGTCGCCCCGATTTTTCTTTTGCTTCCTTATACATCATCTGTCCGGCATCAAAAGTGGTAATGTGAAAACGATAAAAAGGTGTGAAGTGGCTGTACCTCTATCGGGACTAATTCGGTCTTTTTGCTCGGTTTTGTCACGTGAAAATTTGACTGAGAGTTCATGGTTGTGACAGAAAGATGGCGGTCTTTTCACGCCCTTGCAGTAACTGTCCGTCTCTCTTCCCGGGACGATAAAGGTGGTACTTCTATTGGTCTGGGCGGCGGCATAGCTCAGGTACGTGCAGAAAATTTCGATCGTGCAAGAAATTCGCAATATTCTCGCACCAACTTTGTTCTGGCAATTGCCTTTAGTTTGATTGGTGCGATTTTCAGAATAATTTCGTGCACGCCTCTCTTTCGAAAACGTTGGGGCTGGGGCAAGTTGCAACCGGAAGGTGGACGCGTGGGTGCTAATGCTGCCAAGCATTGGCGGTTCTGCTCTGGGGTGCAGGCTGCGCCGCTCTGGTGTTTCTGGGGTTGTTGCGCATTGAGAAGGCCGTGGTTTTTGCTGGCTGTGCCGTCAAAGGCGCAGCCTTGGCCTATCCATTTGTAATCCAGCAAGGTTTGCTTTAAACCTGGAGAAGAAGTGTGATTGAGCGCGGCGCGGCTTTGGGTGATGGCGCATTGTGCGGTGTGATGGTACGCGTACGCGGCTTGGGGTGATGGCGCATAGCTCGGTACGGTGCGATGGCGGATGGCGCGGGGGGATTGTGCTATGGTTGATCAAAGAGTGTAATACTAAAACAGATAGTAAGCGAGGCGAAAAAGAAGAGCCGGGAGGATTTTTAGGTCCTCGCCGGCTCTTCGGAGTTGCCGAAGCTAGTTCATAGCTTCGTGTTCGGCGGTCTTACTTGACGTCGAAGTTCGCCTTCCAGATCTTTCCGCCGGGAATCGGTTGACCGCCGCTGCTGCCACCGCCCCAACCCCAGGACCAGGAACGCTGGACCTCATGGAGTTCGAGCAGGTAGTTGCCGCCGGCGCGCACCTCGAGAATGATGGTGCGGGTACCGANNNNGGAACGAAGTTGCCGCGGGTCTTGACCTTGAGACCGTAGGGAACGCTCTTCACGTCCCATTCGCGCCAGGCGTACTGGTCCTCGGGAAGGGTGACGTGGATCTCTTCGCCGATACGCATCTTGAAGGTCTTGCCGTCGTCGACGTCACGGCAGGTGACGAAGAAGACGCCGGCTTGCGTGGAGGCCAGAGGCGATGAGGCACCTGCGGAGAGCGGCGTCTGGCACCACTCGCACTCGTCCTGCTTGGCGCTGCAAGCGTCGCACAGGGCNNNGGGTGGTCAGGCTGCCGCAACTGGTGCATTTTCCGGGTACGTTCAGGGTGTGCTTGCCCTGGCAAGATTGACAGAGTGCCATGTTCTTATGCCCTCCCTCAATAGTTGCGCAGGGAGCCGCCGGAACGGCATCCCGTGCAGGTGCAGACGAAGGTCGGGCGATGAGACTGGGAAGGCTCAAAGCTCAGCTCGTCGTCGGGATTGATCAGCGACTCGGGCGCCGTCATGTGCAGCAGCCCGTGCGAAGCCAGATGCTCGTCGTGGTCGGTGGGCGACTTCATGACGAAGGTCATCTCGTACTCCTGAGCCGGCGGCTTGAAGCCGGGACCGGGCTCTTCCGCGAAGCGGGCCACGATGAAGACCACTCCGTGACCGGCGGGAGCGACCAGGGGCGCCTGCTCGTAGGACTGGGCTTCGGCATCGGTGCCGACGCTCAGGTCCAGGTCGAGATTGGGCTGAACGCCGTCGCTGGCAGCGGCCTCGCTCGTGGGAGCGGTGAGGGCGGCGATCGCTTCGGCGTCGGTGCGGGGCGTCAGAGGCGCCACATCACCGGGGTTCATGAAATGCAGGATCTGCCCGTCGCCGTCGGTCTCCACGAAGGAGACGCCCTTCGGCAACGAAACGCGCCTGCGCAGCTGCCCATCCACGTGGACGAGCAGGTCGACTGCATGCTGGGACATGACGCGCACGGCGTACTGACCCAAGGGCATGCGGACGAAGATGTCGGAACTGTTTTTGACCTCGTAGTAGACGGGGCGAGTCCACTCGGCACCTGCGCCGAAGACCGCATTGGCTGCGGGCTTGGCCACAAGCGCGATGTTCATCGACCGTCCGAGGACATCGTCAGTGATTTTCTTCATAGATAACTCCTGGAGAGATTTATGTGTGGGCGTTTAAGCCTTTACAAACTTCCGTGAGAAGACGGCAGGCAGCTTTTGAGGGCTGCCTGCGCGTCCAAGGCTAGTTGCTGGAAGCGTTGACCGAACTCCGGTTAGGGAGGTTACAGCCAGCGCTCCTTCACGACTTCGCCGTCCTCCGTGAAGTACTCAAACGGACGCGGCGGTCCAATCGGACGTCCGCGGGGATCGGTCGGGGGTTCCATCGTCAGAAGGCGCACGGCACTGCCGCAGAGCCGACGGAAGTAACGCAGGGTCAGCCGAGCCTCCGACTGGAGGAGCGGACCGAAGTTCTCGTCGTACTCGTGCTTGAGCGTCCACACACCGTCACCGTACTTGCCGGTGTCCTGGATGGTGATGTTCGGAACCGAGTGGTAGGCGGTGCGCATGGCCAGCATGCGGCGAGCCTTGTGCTTGCTCTGGTCGAAGGCAGCCACGATCTGGATGACCGTTGCCATCTGCTTGAGAGTCTCGCCCGGCACCGGGAAGAGCGGGGTGCCCAGCTCCTCGTGGTAGAACTCGCTGGTCTCCTGGATCTGCGCCCAGGTCTGGATCACCTGCATCATGTCCTCGAGCGACAGCGGCAGCGGGTTCTCGAAGACGTGCTTGCGATTCCAGCCGCTCTTCTTGAGGGTCTTGTTGATGAGGACGATGACCCGGCGCACCCAGCCCAGGGTGTCGAGGTTGAGCTTTTCGAAGAGCTCTTCCTGCATGAACTCGGTGACGAAACGGGTGTCGTCGTAGTCCCGCAGCACCTGGAACATCTTCTCGCGATTGCGACGCGGCACCTGCACGGTCTTGGTCTTCTTGCCTTCGACGTACTCGCCGTCTTCAGCCTTGACCATTTCCTTGTACTTGACGGTGTCCATGATGACGTTGCCGTCGGCGTCCTTCTCGTCGAAGCAGAACTTCTCGTCGATGTAGGTCCAGATGTTCAACCCCATGGCGTAGGGGTCGAAGTAGTTGGCCACCGCCTGCTGGTAGTGCATGTTCCACGACTGGGCCAGGTCGAAGCGGTACTCCATCGGCACGCTCACCTCCGGCTGCAGGAGGAGCTCCCGCTGCCAGAAGCTGGCGAAGCCTTCGTTCATGAACTTGGTCCGGCCTTGCGGCTGGAAGTACCGCGAACGGTCATGCACGATGGAGACGAGCATGCGCGCCTCTTCCGGCAGATGCGGCGTGTTCTCCGGGTCCATGAGGAAGCCCAGGAGGTCCGTCGCCGGCTGAATCGGGTAGCGCTTCAGGGTCTGCTCGATGACCAGCGCCTGCTTCTCGAGCTGTCCCTTGAGCGAAGCCGAAACTTCGCCCTCGGTGACGATGCGGCGGCGGATGGTGGCCAGCTCACCCTTGAGCTGCTCGCGCAACTGCTTGTCGGTGAGCTGGTCCTTGATGGTGGGCAACCAGCCGACATGGTTCTCCAGCGCGTGGAGGGCGTCCATGTAGTACTCGTACCCTTCCCAGCCCCAGTCGGGGTTCTGGGTGAGGGCATCGATCTTGTTGCGCGCCAGAGCCAGCCGGGCGATGATCGACTCCGGCATGGTCTCGCCGAAGTGCTTGTTGTTGGTGAAGAACACCACGTGACCATAGGTGGCGTGAGCCATCACGTGGAGCTGCATGGGCAGGCTGTTGGTGGTGGAGAGATACTGGATCGCCGGGTTCGTGTTGAGCACCATCTCATAGATGTGCCCACCGTAACCCTGGCGACGGTTGCGCTCCGCCTCCTTACCCTTGCTCCAGTGCACATAGTCGTTGGGCATGCCAACGTACGGCAACACCTGCGAGACCTGCTCGTCGGTGGTGAGCTTGTAGTCGATGGGGTAGTACGTCAGGCCGATGCGTTTGGCAGCGGCCGCCATACGGTTGTCCCACATCATCAAGAGCTCACAGAGCCGCTCGTAAGAGTAATGCGGATTGTAGTTGCTCATAGTCAGACTCCTTATACAGTTTGCTGCCGATCCTTGTCGAGGATCTGCTTGAATGCTTCAGGAACATCAGCGAGCGTGTTCGCCTTGGCCATGCCCAGGTGAGCC
>FSSH01000139.1_pt1 | contig 25364 bp, 23 predicted proteins | sample 1166101 | NCBI WGS metagenome assembly FSSH01 (sample SAMEA32972668, study PRJEB13176) | freshwater metagenome | biome: Drinking water system; feature: Biomass in drinking water that filtered by 0.45 um membrane; material: drinking water | place: USA | collected 2012-12-20 | depth 0 m
TGCGCAGCCGTTCTTTTTCCGGTGTGCTGCCGGGGATGGCCGAACGGATGATGGGTGGCGGACAAGGACAGCAAGGTCGAATGGGCGGCGGCATGGGCATGGGGATGCACGCCAATGCCTTGCCGGTGGGCAGTGACTATCCGATTTTTACCGTAAAAGTGACGCGCCAGGTCAGCGATAGTCCGAAATTACCCAATAGCTTGGCGCAAATTCATCAATACAGTTTAAGCGACACGGTCAATCCCAATAAGCCCGTGCCTATCGCTATTTCGGAAGGACCCATGCGCATGGTTTTAAATGGCCGGCCTTATGCCTATAACGACATTTTGCCGAGTGAGCGCATTCCGCTGAATACCGTGCAGTTGATGGAGATTTTTCATGGGCATGGCGGTGGCGGCCATGGCGATAAAGCCGGTGGCGAGCACAACGGTGCTGAGAAAGCCGATGCGGGTTCCCACAAAATGGGCGGAATGGGCATGATGGGTGGCATGCGACACGACGATGATAACAAGCCAGGCGAAGGTGGTCATCGGCGTATGGGCATGCGCCACGGCGGCGACAGCGACGACGCCGGCGGTCATCAGATGGGCGGTATGGGAGGAATGGGTGGCGGCATGGGGATGATGATGGCTATGGCGCATCCGATTCATTTGCACGGCCAATATTTTCAAATCCTGAGCCGGACCATAGCCAACAACGCAGGCGAAGATTACGCAACCGTTAAAGATGGTTTTATCGAGGGCGGCTGGAAAGATACGGTGCTGGTCATGCCAGGCGAGCGGGTAAAAATCATCAAGCCCTTCCAGGACTTCAAAGGTTTGTTCATGTACCACTGCCATAACCTGGAACACGAAGACATGGGCATGATGCGCGATTTCTTGGTGGTATGATCAGACCGAGACGCCAATTGTCAGGGAGCCGGATATGACAACGATCAACAGGCACTTAATAGTCGAGGGCATGCATTGCTCTGGTTGCGAAGACACCATTCGCCACGCGCTGACTGATTTACCCGGTGTGAAAGTGTTAGAAGTGAGCTATGCGCGTTCGACGCTTGATGTGCAATTCGACGACAAGCTGGCCGACGAAGCGGGGTTATACCAAGCCATTCGCGCCAAGGGATACGGCGTGGAACTTACGCCGCACCCCGTTAGAAGTAAGCTGAAAGGCCTGTTGATCTTTTTGCTGTTATTGCTGGCAGTCGGCAGCGTGACTTTCTGGGGCAAGAGTTTGATGCCGGGCGTGATGCAGCAAATAACGCCGCATATGGATCAAGCGGTATTATTGGGCATCGGTTTTCTCACCGGTTTTCATTGTATCGGCATGTGCGGCGGTTTTGTGGTGGGTTACACCAATCCTAGCCAATCCAAATCCCGCCAATTGCTGGCGCATTTAAGTTACGCATTCGGCAAGACCTTGTCCTACAGCGCACTCGGCGCTGGCTTTGGATTGTTAGGCGCTACCATAGCTATTACCCCGCAAATGCGCGGCGGACTGGCTTTGGTCGCTAGCCTGTTTCTGTTGCTATATGGTCTAAAGATGCTCAACTTCTTTGCAGTCTTGCGCCGTTTTACCTTGCGTATGCCCAAGTCAGTCAATCGCCAGCTTGCAGACGACATGCGCAAGCCCCGCAGTGCGTTGCGTACCGGCTTGTTGACCGGTTTTTTGCTGGGCTGCGGGCCACTACAGGCCATGTATGTGATGGCCGCCGGCAGTGGCGATCCGTTGCAAGGCGCGCTGATACTGTTCTGGTTCGGCCTCGGCACTTTGGCGCCGCTGTTGGGCTTTGGGTTCTTCGCCAGTTTATTGTCGCCGGCATTTATGCGGCAACTGGTAAAGGTTTCCGCGCTATTGGTCATCGCGATGGCCGTAATGATGGCGCAACGCGGTATGAAGATCGTCCAAGCAGGCCAGATGCCCGCAGCGGTGCCTTCGCACATGCAACCCGTTCACTGAGGTAAAGTTTTGGATATTCAACGTTTTAGACAATTGAATGAGCGGGCCAAACGGCTGGCGGACGAAATAGGCAATTTGCTGATCGAAGTTTTTCATTATTTGGCCTTGTTTGTCATCGGTGCCAGTATCGTCTGGTCGGCGGTGGTGGCTTACGGCGGCATGATGCTGCAAGGCCATGCCACCATTGGCGACATTTTGCTGTTGTTTATCTATTTGGAATTGGGTGCGATGGTCGGCATCTATTTCAAAACCAACCTAATGCCGGTGCGCTGTCTGATTTACATTGCCATCACCGCGCTGGCTAGGTTATTGATCGCGGATATTCAAGCCCATCACCAGGCAGACATGGGAATTTTGTTAGTGTCCGGCAGCATTTTGTTGCTGGCCTTATCGACACTGCTTATTCGTAAACCAAGGGACGAATCTTAGTACATCAATGCGCGGGCGTGCGGTAGCCGATGCCCGATTCAACTCGAACACTTCGTGAGCTCGGCTCATTTACACAAGACGATGAAGATGAATAAAACACTATTGCTAACTGCCTTACTGCTATCGGTCTCTGCGGTCGAGGCCATCCCGCCGGTCGATCCGGCACGTCTGGACGAAGTACAAGCGCGTGGCAGCCATGTCATGCCGTTTGACTTGGAAAAAACCTTACATATCTTTGATAAAACCGACACTGGCGGCATCCAGCAAGTAATCGCCAAAGATGCTGCGGATACTGAGCAAATTGATTTGGCGCGCAGTCATCTGGCGCAACTGGCTGTAGGGTTTGCCAAAGGCGATTTTTCCGGGCCGAGCCGTATTCATGGCGACGATATGCCTGGGCTCAAGGCCTTAGCGTCAGCTGCTGGAAAAGTCAGTTTTGTGTATCGGGACTTGCCGAACGGCGCCGAAATCGAGTACCGGAGTGAAGATAAACAGCTGATAGAAGCCGTGCACAGCTATTTCGATGCCCAACTCAGCGATCACGCCCGCCATGCAGTGCCCGGCGGACAGCATATGCACCACGGCCACCAGCAGCCTTAACCGTCAATAAGGCGGAAAGCTATCATTGAACACCTACTGAAATAATCAGGTGTATTCTTGATTCAATCTACCCGCAAACCGAGTAATCGATTCGCTGTGAAATAGTACCATCCGATTAGCCTTTCCTTGCGGCGATTTTGTTGTTAAAAAGCCCTTATCTAACGACGATAAGGGGGCGACATGTCCGGACTGGCGACAAAACATGCGGCTGGTAACGAAGCACCGGCCAAAAACCTGCTCTCCCAGCATGGGCTGAGCCGCCCAGGATTCTGGCTAGGCTTGGCCTTAATGCTGGCCTTACTATCTACCGTCATCGCCTTCCAGCAAGCGCCGCACCGTAACGCCTATCGCCCTGAACCCAAATTGTGGAGTTGGGATTATTGGGCTTACCCCGTCGAGCGTAATGCTTTTCGGCGATTGCCGGCCATCGCCGGGAATCTCAACGATCTGGCTGTTTCCGAAGATGGTCGGCATATCTGGGCTGTGGGTGATGGTGGTTTGATTGTGTACAGTGACGATGCCGGCGAGAGTTGGCAGCAAGGACAAATTGGAGCGGCGCCAGCTGAGCCGGTGACGCGAGCCGGCGGGTTTTGGGTTAGGGAAGCGCAAGCAGGAATGCCGGACAGCTCTCAGCTGCAACAGTCGGTTCCCTACAACGCCGACAATGCCCCTTTCATTAGTCGGGAAGTCGGCGAGCCAAACGCTGTTAGGGCAATAAGCCCCGCGCTTGATTCTACAAACCAGTCGCCAGTCCAAAACTCGCCGAGCACTCAAGTAAAGCAAGACTTGCCTTCGGCAAGCGCCAATAGTCAGCCGACAACGCCCATCTCAAAAAACGTGCCTCAAGCAAATGCCGTCGATAAGGTGGTGGAGCCTGTTTCGCCGCCGCCAGTTGCCCAGAAACAGCCCATTGAGCGAGATCCAAAGCGGGTCGACTTGTATTCCGTGCATTTTGTCGACAACGTTCAAGGGTGGGCTGTCGGCGAAGATGGCGTGATCCTGGTTACCGTCGACGGCGGTAAAAGTTGGCAGCGCCAAACCGGCGGCGCCAGCGAAATATTGAACAGCGTGTATTTTGTCGATCCCGCGCATGGCTGGGCAGTAGGTCAGGCGGGCCTGATTCTGGCTACCGCAGACGGTGGTAAAAGTTGGAAAAAACAAATCGGTGTGGTTAATCTCCAGTTCAGCAGTGTCAAGTTTTATGACAATTTACACGGCTGGGCTGTTGGTCAGTTTGAGGGCGTTGTTGTTACGGCTGATGGTGGTCAAACTTGGTACTTTCAAGCCGTACCCGGCAAAAATAGCTTCAACGATGCCTATTTTATTGATAACCAACGCGGCTGGGCTGTCGGTAACGAGGGCATAATTGTCGCTACTGTCGATGGCGGCAAAACCTGGAAAGCCCAGGCTAGCGATGTTCTTGAAAATTTGTACGGTGTTTTTTTTGAGAAGGATGGCTTGCATGGCTGGGTTGTAGGCCAAAATGGTGTCATGTTGGCGACGATGGACGGCGGTCGCAGCTGGCAAGCGCAGACCAGCGGTACCTCGTCGAATATACGGCACATGCGATTTTCTGGTGACGGTACTCAAGGCTGGGCAGTGGGGGATGTTGGAACCCTGTTAGTTACAATTGATGCCGGAAGTAGTTGGCAAACTGCAAGTCAGAAGTCGCTCGGCGGCCTACAATTTTTGGCAAATTGGCAGAAAGGTTGGGTTGTCGGGGCCGATGGCTTGATTTTGTCCACCGAGGACGGAGGGAAAATTTGGCATGCCCACCCCCGTGCTACCTATCAGCATTTATCTGGACTGCAAATATTCGCGGATGGCAGAGAAGGTTGGGCAGTGGGCGGTGGCGGTACTTTGCTACATACGGTCGATAAAGGTAAGCGTTGGCAAGCCCAAAGTAGTGGCGTGGATGGCGAGCTGTACCGAGTGCAGTTTGTTGATGGCGGTACTCGAGGTTGGGTGGTGGGTGAATCGGCATTGCTCGCTAGCCAAGACAGCGGACAAAATTGGCAACGGAAGATATGGTTGAAACCGGAGGTGCTTGCCGTAGCTTTGCATTTTCAAGAAGATGGCGAACGCGGCTGGGTAGCAGGTGACATGGATCGTATTTATGTCACCACCGATGCTGGAGCAACCTGGCAATCTCAAGTGATTGGATCCGGCAAATTCATTTCAGGTCTTTACTTTGAGCGTGACGGCCTGAAGGGTTGGGCCGTTGGTAGAAATGGTACGATTTTGTCCACACAAGATGCTGGAAAAAATTGGCGGACTCAAGTTAGCTCAACTAAGCAACATCTTTGGGAATTGGCCTTTGCGGGTGATGGCAGCCGTGGTTGGGCGGTCGGCAGTGGGGGAACAATCATTGCAACCCAAAATGGCGGTGATTCTTGGCAAGCACAAATCAGCAGTTCATCGGCAATATTGACGGACATATACGCTGACAACGATGGCCTGCACGCTTGGACCGTCGGCGCAGCCGGCACCCTACTCGCCACAACCGACGGCGGCGCGCATTGGCAAGATCCCGTGTTGCCCTATCAACGCTATCCGGCACCTTGGTATTACCTGAGTTGGTTGCCGGTATTGCTGTTGTTCAGCCGTGGATTGCGCTTGCAGTTGACTGAATTGCGCGAACCGGAAGCTCATGACCCTAATTTAGGCATCAATCCTACCGCCGCTTCCGATAAACCTACCGGGCCTGGCAGTAAGGACTATCTGGGCAGTTTGCAGTTGGCTCGGGATTTGTCCGCGTTTCTGCGCAACGAAAACACCCAGCCGCCATTGACCCTGGCGATTACCGGCGATTGGGGCAGCGGCAAAAGCTCGGTGATGAATTATTTGCAAGCCGAGTTACGGCGGGAGGGTTTACGACCGGTCTGGTACAACGCCTGGCATCATCAGGAAGAACAACAGGTGCTCGGCTCGATTCTGGAATGCGTGCGCCAGCAGGCCACACCGCCGCTATGGCCCTGGCTACTGCCGGGCCTGTGGTTTCGGTTGCGTTTGTTGACGCATCGGCGATTTTGGCTACAGCTGCTGGCAGCTGTGCTGTTGACCGGATTTTGTTGGTTGGCGGCATTTTCCTATTTTCATGAAGAGGCGGAAGAAAATCAGGTGTGGCACTTCGCTTCCCACTTGGCAGGCTTGGAGCAACCGGCGGTGTTGACTGCACAAGGCCACGCCCGCTTATGTGCTCAAGCCGATGGTGTCAACAATCCTGCCAAGTCCCCCACTGACCAGCTGTTTAGCCCCGCTGATTGCGAGAAACTGCAATGTTTGGTGAATGCGGATGTCTCCGGTGCCGCCAAAGATCCGGCAAACTGCAAAGATACTTTAAGCGTCTTCGCCAGCGATGACGAGTTACTGGCTCAAGCCGGGAAAGTACTCGAGCATGAATTAACTCAAGAGCGTAAGCAAGCCATCATTAAGCAACTGGAACATAGCCCAGGCAAAGCGCCATTTGCTTTGCCGGCCTGGTTGACAGCTTTGTTGACAGTGCTGACTACCGTGGCTGGTGTGGTCGTGGTCAAAGGTGCTTCATTGTTCGGCTTAGCCAGCACCGACTTATTGAAAACCGCGATCAGCAAAACCGGCGTTATCGAATCTGCCGAGCCGGTGGGTACCCGGCAAATCTGGGAACGGCGCTTCGAGCGTTTGACCGGGCTTTTGGGTCGGCGCCGGTTGGTGTTGTTTATCGACGATCTGGATCGGTGCAGCCGCGAGCATGCGCTGCGGGTGCTTGAGACCTGTAATTTCTTGGTCAGCAGCGGCGAGTTGTTCATCGTCATGGGTATTGCTCCCAAATATGTGCTAGCCAATGTGAAACTGCATTTCAAGGAACTCGCCGAAGCCTTGCACGAATTTGATGACAATGGTGCTGCGGCGGTTGGAGCGCCAGTCGAAACTGCGCCAGCCCGAAAACCACGCAGCCTGGCGCGCTTTTATCTGCAAAAGTTGATCAACATTGAAGTGCCGGTGCCCGCCGCCGGCAGCGAGGCGATGCTGAACCTGTTAACCGGCAGCGGCGGGGAAGAAGATGGGCACGGCCAACGCGAACGGCGCTTGCAAGCCCTTGGCAAGACTCTGGTTTTGGCAGTACAGGTAGTAGTTCTGCTAGCCGCGATGGGCTGGGCGGCTTATCACGCTAGTCAGCCTATACCTGGCAAGTCAACCCCACCGATTTTGGCAACACAGTCGGTGGCAGCAGCGGCTAAGCCAGTGGAGACCAACGCCGAGCCTGTTGCCGATATGTCCGACAAACCTAAAGCCGAGTCCGGCATAACCTCGTTTCGCGCCGATTTCAAACCCGAACAACTTACGCCCTGGCCGCAACGCATCGGCTATGGCTTGTTGCTGCTGTTCATGCTGTTGGCCGGTAGTTTGGTGTGGGTAGGCGTCAACGAGAAGGCCCGTAACTGGCTGGTAGATTATCTGGAAATGGCTTACAAAGCCTTTGGCCGGGATTGGTTCGGACCCAGGCAAACCCAGGATACCCCGGAGTTTGCCGCAGCTTTGCGTATCTGGTACCCGCTGATTCACCAAACCCAGTCACAGCCGCCGGAGATCAACTCGCCGCGTACCGTCAAAGCCTTTTTAAATCGGTTGCGCTGCTTTGCCAGTCGCTGGCCGAAAACGACTGGCGCGCACGGCGAAGCGCAGTTGGTGGCCTTGGCGGCTTTGCATTTTTACTTGGGTGAAGGCGACTATGAACGTGCCGTCAATTGCCTGACTATCAGTATGCGGGATAGTCAATTACCACGCCTGTTGTCGAAAGTGTTTGAGGACCATAATAAGTCGTTTGGTCCGCCCAGTGACGACGACTGCCGACTGTTTAAATATTTCATCGAGAACCTGGAAATCCATAAGCCGCATTGAGCCGGAACGGAATACCGGTGAAAAGTAGGGCCGGGTTAATAACCGAGTATTGACCCAATTTTATTGTAGCTATCCAGCCTATGATCGTTTTCCGCTGTTTTGACTGGATAGCTTCAGTATTCGCGTCTTTGCTTAAATTCCCTTACCCCGGCCCGCTCGAAGAGGGGGGAGAAACCAAGCGATAGATCACTCCCAAAGACTAATTTTTCAGCCATTCCTGATTCGGCAGCCAATTAGTTATCCATCCGGGCAAGTCCCCGGCAGGCATAGGCCGGGCGATACCGTAGCCTTGAGCGTTGTCGCAGCCCAGTTTCAGCAATAGCAAGCCTTGTTCTTCGGTTTCCACGCCTTCGGCGATCACTTGCCGATGAAAAGTGGCGGTAAGATTGATGATGCCAGCGACAATGGCCAGATCTTCGGGGTCGCCGAGAATGTCGCGAATAAACGATTGGTCAATTTTTAAAGTGTCCGCTGGTAAGGCTTTCAGGTAGGTTAGCGACGAATAGCCGGTGCCAAAATCGTCCAGCGCAAAGCCGACGCCCAGTTTTTGGCATTCCTTCATCACCGCGGTGACGCGGCCAATATCTTCCAGGGCTGCAGTTTCCAATATCTCCAACTCCAGGCAGCGCGGCCGCAATTGCGGATGGGCGGCAAAGCCGGCTTTCAAGGTTTCGACGAAGTCGTGGTGCAGTAAGTGGCGGGGGGCGATATTGATGCTAATCACAATATTCAAGCCCATGTCTTGCCACTTCTGCAAGTGGTCCAGCGCGCTGGTCAGTACCCAATTGCCTAAAGCTATGACTAGCTCGGTGCCTTCTATATTGGGCAAAAACGCGGCAGGCGACAATAATCCGCGCGCAGGATGTTGCCAGCGAATCAAGGCTTCCGCGCCCAGCACTTTACCCAGACGCATATTCACCTTAGGTTGAAAATACAGCTCGAACTGGTTGTTGAGCAGCGCGGTTTCGATTTGGGTTAGGGTTTCACCGCGTATCAGAGCGATCCGATCAAGCTCCTGATCGAATAGGTGGTAACGATTTTTGCCGCGCTGTTTAGCAACATACATGGCCTGGTCAGCATGCCGAAGCAAGGTGTCTGCGCTCGCTAGATCGTCTGGGTACAGGGTAAGACCGACGCTGGCAGAGACGCAGACCAGGTTGTCTTCAACGCTGAAGGGTTCCGCGATTTTACAGAGCATACGCTCTACGACCGCTTCGTATTCGCGGCTATCGTTAAAATCCAGCAACAGCAGCACAAACTCGTCGCCGCCTATCCGCGCCACAGTGTCGCCAGCGCGCAGGCAATCGCGAATGCGCAGGGACACTTCTATCAACAATTGATCGCCTACTTCGTGACCGAATTCATCGTTGACCGGTTTAAAGCCGTCCAGATCCAAATAACAGACTGCCATATGATTGCCGGCTCGGTGCGTATGCGCTAATGCTTGAGCGAGACGGTCCGCCAGCAGCACCCGATTAGGAATGCCGGTCAACGGATCGAAATGAGCGATGCGCTCCAGATCGTATTCGTGATTCTTCTGCGGGGTGATGTCTGCCGATAGGCCGATGTAATGATGAATTTGGCCGTTGTCGTCTCGCACCACCGAAATCGACGTCAGCGCGGCGAATACCTCGCCCTGTTTGTTGCGGTTCCAGATTTCGCCGCTCCAATGATCGTGTGCGATCAGCGCTTGCCACATGGCTTTGTAGAACTCCACGGATTGCCGGCCGGATTTGAGCATACTGGGGTTTTTACCCAAAACTTCCTCGCGCGAATAGCCGGTAATTCGGCTGAACGCCGCATTGATATCGATGATGCGATTCTCGCCGTCGGTAATCACCACACTATCGTGGGTGTGGGCGAATACGCTGGCCGCCAAGCGTTGGTCGGCCTCTCGGCGTTGCAGTTCCTGGCGTAATTGTTCGCGCTCCAGCAGGTTGCGAATCCGCAAGCGGGCAATTTCGATATTGATGGGTTTGGTTAGATAGTCTGCGGCCCCCAAGGAAAAGCCCTGTGCCTCGGCCTGAATCTCGTTTAAAGCCGTCACAAACACAATCGGAATATCTTTTAACAGCAGATTGGCCTTGATCCGGCGGCAGGTTTCATAGCCATCCATATCCGGCATCATGATGTCCAGTAATATCAAGTCTGGCGGTGTATCCAGAGCCAGTTCTAGGCCTTTGCCGCCAGAGGCGGCGATTTGAATTTGATAATCGTCTTGTAATGCCAAACCCAACAAGGCCAGATTGGCCGGCGTATCGTCTATGGCGAGAATTTTCAACGGCTTGGTGTTCACTCGGTTTGCGCTCCGTCCCAGCCCAAAACTGAATATAGCTGCTGTAATTGTTGGCGGGCCTGGTCGAATTTCATTTCGTTAACCAATAGGGCTATTTCTGCAAAACTTAGTTCGACTGGGCTACCGTGCAATAAATGCTGCACGGTTTTGACTTGATTGATGGCATGGAACATGTTTTTGGCGAGTAAGTTATCAAGTTCGTCCAATAGTAGCCGGATCTCGGTCTGGCTATGAATCAAGGCGATGTCTTCCGCGCTAAAACTCAGTGCCGAGGTCGCAGAGCGGGTTTGCTCGCTTTCGACTGCGGCTAAATACTGTTTTGCATATGGCAGGGGGGAGTGTTCTAGTTCGGCGTGATTGGGTAGTTGACAATCAACGAGGTCGCTGCGGATTTTGAACCAGAACCGCGCACCGCTGCCCGGACTGCTTTCCACGCCGGCTTCGCCCCGCATCAGTTCGGCAAAACGTTGCACGATGGATAGGCCCAGACCGGTGCCGGCGTATCGCCGGGTTGAGCTGGCGTCGACTTGGGTAAAGGGTTTGAATAGCAAACGCTGGTGCTCGGTAGCAATGCCGATGCCGCGATCGGTGACCGAAAACTCCAGTTGTGCTTGCAAGCCTTGCCGGCTTATCTCTGTTACTTGGATTTGGATGGTACCTTGATCGGTAAATTTGATGGCGTTGCTGACCAGGTTTGACAGCATTTGCCTAACCCTAATTTGATCCAGCAGGTAGCACTGATCGGCGGGTCCTAGCCAAGCGGTTTCAATCCGCAAGTTTTTTTGATGCGCGCTTTCTCCGAATAGCGATTGAATTTCGGCGATGATTTGCCTGGGCTGCGTAGTCGAGTAAACCAGTTCCAGCCGATTCGCTTCGATTTTGGACAAGTCCAATACATCGTTTAAGAGGGTTAGCAGGGTTTGGCCGGATGCAAGGATGGTGCGGGCGCATTCCTGCTGTTTGCTGGGATCGCAGTTTGGTAGGCTCAAGAGTTGTGCCATGCCCAAAATACCGTTTAACGGTGTGCGAATTTCGTGCGACATGGTGGCGAGGAAATTACTTTTGGCCTGGTTCGCGGTTTCGGCGATGCGGGTTTTTATTTCGTTGCTCAAAATCAGCGCCATGTGCGAAAAAAACGGCGCCAGATAATCGCGCATTTGTGCTGAGCCCAACATGTCGGTCATTTTGATAACGCCGATTAATTCCTTGCCTACCTGCAGGGGCATCACCCAGTTACAGGCAACCGCGGGGGTGTTGCCGCGCAGTAAGGTATGCTCAGAATCGGTGGTTTGTTCGACAAAGCGGCGATGTTGAAAAACTTCATTGATCAAGGGGTCGTCGACATGCTCGATAACCTGACGCTCGCCGGCCAAGTTGGCGTAATGAATCTCCGCTTCATCGAGATAATAAATTTCGATATTGCTGCCGCCCAAACTACCGCACAAAGCGGCCATCAAGCTCTCCAGCAACCCTTCGACGCCGGCGATGGGGTTTAGCAATTCCACCATATGCAGGATCAAATAAAGATTGGCTTTTTCTTCCGAAAGCTTGCGGACGCGGCCTTCCAATTGCTTGATTTGGTCCTGGAGCTCTTGCGGGGCGGATGCTTGACTCATTGTTCCGCAGCAAGTCGCCGCTGAATGGCATCTGCTAATACCGATTCCACATGATCGAGATCGACATCCAGCCATGCCAGCGGTAGATCCACGAAACGCGCAGCGGTCTCGGCGGCGGCGCTGAAGTCGCCGTTACACGGAGTGCGCAGAGCCAGAATGTATTTGTGGCTGCTATGGAATATCTCTCGGATCACCGTCATATTCGCGCCGAAGCAGGCAGTGATCATCGGTTCCCAAGTTAAGGCCCAGTCTTCCAGTAAAAAATACGCGCCTTTTTCCAGCTCTTGCATGAATAATTCGTAGCCCAGTAGCATCACGATACAGTTTTGGCCGTGGGTACGGCAGGTGTGGTGGCTTTCTAAATATTTTTCCATCAACGGGTGGCAACTCCCATAAAACACCAGGGTTTTCTCGCCGAGTTTCTCGCGCTCTTCCAATGCTTGATTCAACTCCAGCGCCAGCCGATTCAGGTAATTGTGCAAAGCGGAATCCAGATAATGGGTATGGACGTTCCAATGATTTTTCTCGATTAAACTGTCGACTTCTTTGCGCAAAATACCGCAGCCGATTAGGGTCAGCGGTGCTTGGTGTTCCGGTTGTATCGCGATAGTTTTCATCCCAGTCTCCCATATTCAAATCCGGCATCGACCATGGCCTGAATATTGGCTGCGGGCACTGCCATTGGCATCACGCCGTTACCGAACAAAAAATGGCCGCCGGTTTTGCCAATTTCGACAATCCGCTTTGCTTCAGCGCGGGTTTGCTCCGGGCTCCAATGAATCATTTTAATGTCGTCGATTACCCCGCAGGTCAGACCGCGGGTGCCTACAAGGCGTTTGGCTTCGGTAATGTCGGCGAGCGGGCTGATATAGTGGGTTTTGATGTGCAGTTCATCGAAAACTAGATCAATGACATCATTGAAAGGCGCCATGCCACAGTAATAGACCACGCCTTCGCTACCCCCCGGCAGCAAGTCTCGTCGCATCCAGGGCATTACAATTTGCTCGATTTGCTTGCGGCTGACGAAATACGGCGAGCCGAATGGTGTGGAATAAATCAGTACATTTGCTCCCAAAGCGCGCATCGCGGCGATTTCCTGTTGGAAGAAGTTGGAGCATTTTTGCAGCAGCTCGTCGCGCAAATCGAACGGGCCAAGTAGGAATAGCTCCATCCATTTTTCCATGCCCATCAGTATTGACGGTAAAGTGGTCGAGGCGGTGACATAGGCGCAAATCGGATGCGTTGCGCCGATTTCGCTGTGCAAAATTTTTAAGCAGTCGGCAATCGGTTGCCAAGCCGGGTGTTGGGTAATGTCGGCGGGAATCTCGAGTCTGGCAATATCGTCCAAACTTTTGATAACGAAGTCTGAGACATTCGGTGCGCCGTCATCGGCAAACAGAATTTCCCGGCAACCCAACAATTCCGCTTCCTTGCCAGCATAATGCAGGCTCCAGATGTTGTCGTAGCCGTAACGCTGCCGCATGCGCAGTTGGGCGTCGGCGACATATTCGCCTTTGCTGAAGTATTCTTTGGCGCACATCCCCAATTCCCGCGCGCCGTGATCGGGCAGGTTGCAAAAAACCGGTATGCGCGGTGCGGGCGTGCCGTTAAGCGCAGCGGCGAGGATTTCAAGAGGTGTCATGGCTTTACCCCACGAATCAGCTCGACGATGACTTTGGCGGCGGTGACGCCATCCGGTGCCCAGGCATCCGCGCCGACCTTGGCGTACAAATCTGGATCAAAACGGTAAGGAGCGCCGCCTACCGCGAGTTTGATTTGCTGTTCCAATCCCTGCGCTTGTAGCAAAGTGCGCACACCCAAACTGCCTTTTTCGCTGGTGGCGGTGTGGACCATCATTGCGGATACCGCGATGACCTGAGCATTCTCAGCTACCGCAGTATCGACGAATTTTTCGGCGCTGACATTGGTGCCCAGATCGATCACATCCACCATCAGCGATTTCAAACAGCCGCTGACGATTCGTTTACCCAAGGAATGCAAGTCGCCGTATGCCGCGCCGATGACCACCCGGCCTATCATTTTTGGCGGCTTGCTGAATTTTTCCAGCATTTTCTCGGTGACATCGGCGGCTATTTGCGCGGTCATGAAATGTTGGGCCAGATTGGCGTCCGGATCCTTTTCGATCAAGGTCATCATTAGTTCGACGGCCGGGATGACTAATTTGAAGACGATATCTTCGGGACTGAATCCGTCGATCAAAGCCTGATTGACTACAGCCAGGGCTGCCGGCTTATCGGTCTCGAATACTGCCTGGTTGTAGGATTGAATATATACGTCAAGCATTATTCCAACTCCCCGATGCCCATGGGTTGCAAGCGTAAATTGTCGATAAAGCGGTTTTCATATTCCAACAACCCGCCAAGATTGATCACACGAGCCCTTTGGGTAATGGTGTTCAATAGAGTTTGCGCTGCCGGATTTAACAGTAACTGCTCGCAGCCGGCCAGACTGGCGTTGGCAATTAGGCTGACGCGCTCGACAGCAACCGGGGGTAGCAAACCGACCCGGAACGCGTTGTTTAGGTTCAGATGCTGACCAAAACTTCCGCAAACCCATACTCGGGATAAATCTTTTACCGTCAAGCCTGAAAAGGCCAGTAATTGAGCCATGGCTGCGGCTGTCGATGCCTTGGCGCGCTGAAAAATATCGATGTCGCTTGCAAAAATGGCGCTTTTTGAGACGCCTGCTTGCAATAAAAAGCCCTGCGCGGTTTGCGGCGCCGCGAACCGTCCCGAGGGTTTTAGATGCTTTTGGTCCAGCAGCAAGGCAACCGCATCGATGAAACCGCTGGCGCAATAGCCGCGTGCCGGAGCATCGCCTAAAGTGTGTAAGTGAATTGCTTCGGTGCCTATTGAAACGCTGCAAATTGCACCGGCTTCCGCCGCTAAACCGTTGCGCATACCCACGCCTTCGAAGGCCGGGCCACCCGGCACAGAGCTTGCCCAGAGTTTTATGCCGTCCCACACTGCGATTTCGGTATTGGTGCCAAAGTCGGCCAACAACATAGGTTGCGCTTGTTCCGTAATCCCGGTGGTAAGCAGGTCAGCTAGTAAATCCGAGCCGATAAATCCAGCCAATGGTTGGGCAATGTCTATTTCGGCATGCGGTGTGCGCCATACTTGGCGCCAGGCCTCGTCATCGGCAGGTATGCAGGCGATGGGGCTTTGCCAGTTTTCAGGTTGGTAAAGACTGTCGCCGCTATTGCCGGAAATCAGCGTCAACATCGCGGTATTGCCCACTATCAGCACTTTGCCCAGCTCTGCCAGTACCGGCGTTATTTCACCTATGTCGCGGCTGAGAATATCCCGTATTCCGGCCATGATCGCATCGCGCGCTTGCTGACCTATCCGATGGCAATCCTGATCGTCCAGACGCTCGGCATCCAGGCGGGTCAGAATATCCGCACCATGCGCGACTTGCGGATTGATACTGTAGCGAGTACCGATCCTCCGCCCGGATTGTCGGTTCCAAACAGACAGGCGAATGTGTGTGGTTCCCAGGTCTACCGCCACGCCATAGACATGCTCGCAGATAGTGGGATTGCCAGCGGCGAGATAAAGTTGGTTTGGGTCCAGACTTTTCCAGACCGAATGCGGTGCGGGGTGTTCAAGGTAAAGGCTACAGTCACTCTGCGCCCGTAATTGGCAGGCTAAACGCATGCCGCTAGCCAGGTCTTCTGGAAGCAGCTTTTGCCGTTCCGCCAGCGTGGGTGGATTGAAATCGCCGCTGACTGTCTGAATCAGACAAGCACCGCAGGTACCCAAGCCGCCGCAGGCTGCGCGCACCCGTAGATCGGTCGTATCCAGGGCTTGGCGCAGGGAGAGATCGGGTTTGAGCAACACCCTTAAAGTTATTTCGTCACTGCTGACCGTCGCCAGTCTATCGCTAGCCGAAGGCGGTGGTCGCCCGTCAATGGGCGCGATGGTGTGCATAGTGTATTGAAATCGGAAACTGTTTTTCGGATGCCCGCACACGCAGATTACCCACTGATTTTGCGGCAGTGCGGGTTATGAAAGCGAATGTGGGCTTAACAACTGCTGGCGTCATCTGTTTGGGGGGCGGCGTATGACCAAAATTACTCGTTTTTCCCGTTTCATTTTAGTGCGTATCGTTAGTTTCGCTTGCGCGATCCTCGCTTTTCAGCAATTTTCCTTTATCAGATGGGCTTTTACGGCATAAACTCGTCGGTATGCGGTTACGCTTTGTTTGAAAGACGTGTTGGCGACTGAGGCTCAGTGTTCCTGAAATGCCATCGCCAAGTGGTCAGATTTGCCTACACTCAAAGCACTTGGCGCGCGACTTGAACTCGGCCTGGCGAGATACTTGCCGTCAAACTGGATCATGGCTTCACCCAATCGGACGGAACTTAGATGGAACCGGATAAACAATCGACACAGCGCCAAGCGACCATTCTTTTAGTCGATGATGAGTCTATCAATCTGTCGGTTTTCGGGCAGCTGCTGGCCCCGTATTATCAAGTTTTGGTGGCGACCAGCGGACAGCGAGCCTTGCAACTGGCAGGTGGAGCCCCGAAGCCTGATTTAATCCTGCTGGATGTGATGATGCCCGACATGGATGGCTATCAAGTCATCGGCCAGTTGAAAGCCGACCCCAATACCAGCGATATTCCGGTGCTATTCGTTACGGCTTTAAGCTCCGATCTGGAGGAGGAGAAGGGCTTGTCGCTCGGTGCCGTTGATTACATTTACAAGCCGTGTCATTTATCGATTCTATCGGCCAGAATCAAAACCCAGTTGGAGCTAAAGAATGCCCGCGATTGGCTGAAAGACCAAAATGCCTATCTGGAAACCGAAGTGCAACGCCGGCATCTGGAGAATCAGGCCGTGCATATGCAACTGTTGCAATCGGAAAAATTGGCGGCGATAGGGCAACTCGCGGCGGGCATCGCCCACGAAATTAATAACCCTATCGGTTTTGTCAATTCCAATTTGAATACGCTCAACGGCTATTTGCGTGATGTTTTTTGCGTGATGGATGCCTGTGACGCGGCCTTAGACGAAAAGCTGTTACCGGTCAAGACCTTGCAAAATTTGCGCGAGCTGAAACAAGCCAAGCAGCTTGACTATTTGCGCAGCGATATTCCGGAATTGATCGCCGAATCCAGAGATGGCTTGTCGCGGGTGCGCGATATTATTCAGGATTTGAAGGATTTTGCGCATGCCGACAAAAACGATTGGGAATTGGGTGATTTACATAAGGGTTTGGATTCCACTCTAAATATTATCGCCAACGAGCTGAAATACCATTGCACTGTCACCAAGCAATACGGCGAAATTCCCCCTATTTATTGTTTGCCTTCGCAGTTGAATCAGGTATTTATGAATTTACTGATCAATGCCGCGCAGGCTATCGAAACCAAAGGAGATATTCAGATTCGTACCGGTTGCGCGGGCCAGGATGTGTGGGTGGAAATCAGCGACAGTGGCAAAGGCATTGCCCTTGAGAATTTGCCGCGTCTGTTTGAGCCGTTCTTTACCACTAAGCCGGTGGGCAAGGGCACCGGCTTGGGACTGTCGATTTCGCAGAATATTGTGCGTAAACATGGCGGTAGAATTGAAGTGGTAAGCCAGCTAGGAGTAGGTAGCCGGTTTCGAATTTGGCTACCGATTCGTCCCCCTGAATTGGACGCCGCCGAATAGCCTGGTGCGTCTTGCTGTTTTTAAAACCAAACTTGCAGAAGGGGTTTTACCTGCCAGACTATGAGATCAAGTGACCACTGTTATTGCAAAACCATGAATCAGCCAGAGATGAAACTACTGATCGTCGACGACGAGCCGAACGTGCTGAAAGCGCTGACGCGATTGCTGAAACACTACGAGCCGCTTACCGCAATCAGCGGGGAGGAAGCCTTATTGTTGGCTGAGGAACACCATTTCGATCTGGTGATTTCCGATTACCGGATGCCGGGAATCAACGGTATCGATTTTTTGATTCTATTCAAGCGCATGCAGCCCGACGCCGTGCGTATTGTGTTGACCGGCTTCGCCGATCTGGAAGGCGCGCAGCACGCCATTAACGAGGCGGAAGTATTTCGCTTTATCAACAAACCCTGGAGCAATCTGGAAATCGTCAACGTGGTCGAGAATGGTTTGGCGCACAAACGCATGTTACTCGAGAATCGGGCCCTGGCCGATCAGGTTCGCGCGCAGCAGATACTCTTGGATGAAAAAGAAGCCATCATTAAAGCGCTGGAGGCTGAGGAGCCGGGTATCACTCAAGTCAATTGGGCCCAGGATGGTTCCATCATTCTCGACGACGAAGATTTCAAATAGTCACGTTTATTCCGGTTGACCATTGCCTGTCTTTCCCGCAATTCTGGCAACCGAGCCAGCTCAGCAATCGTTGCCGAGCGGCTGCTTATAGCCCTTGCGTTAGAGCCCTTCGGTGCGTTCGTCATTGCTAAAGGCATTGAAAAATTGTTTGGCGGTTCGACCGTTTTTTGCGGCGTTCTGATGGGCAAAGTCCAAAGCGGCCTTGTGCAAAGCCGCTCGGTTACCGGGGTAATCGACGAAATAACTGTCGATAATATCTAAGTAAGTCTGGGTACGTTGGGGGTAAAAAGCCAGACGCAAACCAAAGCGGTCAGACAGCGAAATTTTTTCCTCTATGGCGTCTGAATAGTGCACCTCGTTGTCAACCAGCTGGGTCTCCAGATTGTCGCGCATATGTTCCGGCAGCAGATGGCGGCGATTGGACGTGGCGTAAAACAACACGTTTTCCGGCGGTAATTCAATAGAGCCTTCCAACACACTCTTCAGCGGCTTATACAGGGCATCGCCGTTTTCAAAAGAAAGGTCGTCGCAATAGATAATGAAACGCTGATTGTGTTCGCGGATGTCATCGACGATTTCTGGCAGATCCAACAAGTCTTGCTTATCCACTTCAATGACTCTTAAGCCTTCGTGCAAATATTCGTTCAACAAGGCTTTCACCAAGGAAGACTTGCCGGTGCCGCGCGCGCCCCATAACAAGGCATTATTTGCCGGCAACCCGGCCAGGAAGCGCAGGGTGTTGTCTATCATTTGCTGTTTTTGCGGCTCTATGCCCAGCAGTTGATCCAGTCGGATAGGATCGATTTGCCGAACAGGGCGCAGAAACGCCTGGCGCTGCCGCCAAATTGCCGCATAGGTATGGTTCCAATCTATCATTTGTGATCCTTTGCTGGGTCTGGTTGAGGTTCGGGTTTGTGTAAAGAAGTAGAGATTGTATAAATTTTAGACAATTTAACACCACTGTAAGCGCAGCAACAACTTAGCGGGGCTTTTAACGGGTTGCCAACAGAGTTATCCACAGATTCTGTGCGAAAGTTTAACTTGTTGTGGAAATGCGCTGATCCAAAACAGCCAGTATAGGCCGATTGGCCTGGCGGCCAAGCAAAGCGAACACTTTATTGCCGGTCGTGGCATTGGCACCGATGCCCGATATTCCTAAATGTTGGTTGGGACTTAGAATGCCAATAGCAGCCTTTAAGATATAATCGATTGTTATTGTTTTAATCATAGCTGTTAGCTATTTATGGAGGGTCTATGAATCTGCGGGATTTACATTACTTAATCGCCGTGGCCGACTTACGCAGCTTTGTGCAGGCCGCCGACCGCTGCTGTATCAGTCAGCCGACGTTGAGTACCCAAATCAAAAAGATGGAAGACGAATTGGGTATCCAGATTTTCGAGCGTACCAATAAAAAAGTGTTGCCAACTGAGTTGGGCGAGCAGATCGTGGCGTCGGCGAGGCGTATCTTGAAGGAGCAAAACAATATCAAGGAACTGGCCGCTACAGCCCAGGACCCGCTGGCCGGCAATCTGCGTTTCGGGGCGTTTCCAACATTGGCAACCTATTTATTTCCGCAATTGGTGCCATTGATCAAACGGGATTTACCACGTATTCGTCTGATTTTGGTGGAGGAGAAAACCGAGCAATTGTTACAGCAACTCAAAAGCGGGCAAATGGATTGCGCCTTATTGGCTCTGCCGATTTACGAGGATTTTCTGGAAAGCCAAGCGTTGTTCGACGATGAGTTCTTGCTAGCGGTCGCGGACAGCCATCCTCTGGCATGCAAATCGCAAGTTGAGCAAGACGATTTGGACGGCGAACATTTGCTGCTGCTTGATGAAGGTCACTGCTTACGCGGTCATGCGCTGCAAATCTGCCAAACAGTCGGTGCCGATGAAGAGCAAGATCTTCGCGCTACCAGTCTGGAAACCCTAAGACAAATGGTTCACGCCGGTACCGGAATCACCTTTATGCCGCGTATCGCCGTCCGCGATGAGCCGGGTATCCACTATGTGCCATTCGCCGCACCAGCGCCCAGCCGGACCATAGGTTTGGTTTGGCGCAAGACCAGCGCCAGAGGGGAGTTGATTCGGCGCTTAACTGAGTTGGTCCGGGCGGCGGCAGGCGGCACCTAGGCTTTGCTGCGGGTGCGACAACTATTTTAATGGCAGTTCGCGGAACGCCGGTTAGATGACTGTTTCAACGAACCCCCTATTGGTTTATGTGCTCGGCGAACTAGTCTGGTTTGGTAACTGAGTTATCTTCTCCGCCCCTAGGGCTATTCTGGGCTCACAGCTTTCAGCAACCGGCATAGGGTACCGGAATGACAAATTTGCTTAGCAAACCACCCTTGTCATGTTATTAGGCGCTCCCAACGCTTGCTCTGGAAATCTAGCCTGAATATCGTCTACTGACAGTGGCTGGACTCCGATAAGTCAGAGCGAGGCTCCCATCCTCCGACTGGCGAACGGGGCGTTCGCCAGTCGCTCTGCATAATCTGGTTTTGTAAACGCCGGCGACCATGGCTTTTGGGTTAGTAGTCTAGAATTTTGCATGGTTTTAGGTTGTTCACTCGCAGAGAGCAATAGGCTCACCGCACCCGCTGGATTTGATCGGCGGCGAACACCATGGTTTCTTTTCCGGGGGTAGTTTCGTTGTAATCAATCGACACCGGCCACACGCGGGTAAAGTTCCATTCCGCGATGGGGCTCATCGTTTGATCATAGGCAACCAAGGTAGCATCTAATCGCTCCCTCTCTCCTTTTCCAACCTGTTGCCGCCAATTCCAAAGCTCAAGCGATTTCCCCAAGCTTTTGCTACAGGTTAGATTTTTAACCGACTGACGCCCGGGTATTTTCATGACAGTGTTATCGCCGCGTGCGCCGGCCAATCGATGTTCAACAACTTCGTTTTGCGAACCCAATCCTTTACAGTCAGTGAAATAGGTAGTGATGCCGCCGGCGCTAAATTCGTAGTGCACTGGCAGGCCGGCGCTGCCGTTGCGATCCTCAGTGGCGGCGCCGTTGGCTGATGAGGCCATGACAAAACCCAATATAACGACTAAAAAACTGTTAAATCTTTTCATAAAATATCCTCTAAAAATAAAAATTATTCGGCTCAGCAGGCTGTTGATTTTCTCGGCATTTGAGTTTTTCTTAACAACATGCCGCGTTGGACAAATGAAGTCACGATGTGTTGGGCCGGGATTATCATTTAACAGCCTGTTAAATTTAATTAAGCAAATCGAATGCCAATTTTCGTTAATCAGGGCTTTATGAAACTATCCATTTGAATATAAAAAACTATTGGTAATTTACGGTCACGAAATATCGCCACGAAGACGGGCTGTGGGCCACGATATTTCGTTTTTAGCGCGACATTTCGTTATAACCAAGTTTGGTTAGACGCCGTAAAAACATCCGAAATCTTTTCGAACCTGGTTTGCGCGTCGAGTTTGTGGTTGATTGAGATTGTTCTAGCTTGACTGCGACAGAAGATGTACGTAAACATTGTTCAGCGCGACGTTTTGTTGCGGCGACCTATCCGAGTGATCGCTTGCATATTCTGTCCTTCATGCCAATCAGCGGTGGAAGCCGCGTGATTAGCTTCCGAAAAGCAAATTTAATAGTGGCTCGAAAATATGGGAAAACCATTACCGTTGACTGATGCTGACGGCGAAGTCCGCGAATTGACCGAAACCGACTTTAATTTGATGCGTCCCGCAGGCGAAGTATTTGCGGAGCTATTCGGTGCGGAGCAGTCGGCTGAAATGCTTAAGCCCAAAGTCTGGAGACCACGTAAAGGTTCACCGAAAGTATTTGCCGGGATTAGGTTGGACGCCGAAGTGCTGGAGGCTTTTCGTGCCATTGGCAAGGGCTGGCAGACTAGGATGAACGACGCCTTGAAAGAACGGCTGAAGGATCATTCGCCCTGATAGGTACAGACCGGAAATACTTTCGTTTATCTGGCCCGCACCCGCTTGTTTATTAAATCCTAAATTCCGCTGACCGCGCATGCGCCGTCAAACTTTCTCCCCGCGCTAACACGGAAGCAATTTTGCCCAAATTCTGCGCACCCACCGCAGAACAATTGATCAAACTACTGCGCTTTTGAAAATCGTAAACCCCTAAAGGCGACGAGTAACGGGCCTTGCTGGAGGTGGGCAGGACGTGGTTAGGGCCGGCGCAGTAATCGCCCAGTGCTTCGGCAGTGAAGCGGCCCATGAAGATCGCACCGGCGTTATGAATTTGCTCGCACAAGGCTTCTTGTCAGCTTCGCCGATTTCAGCCAGAACAACTATTTAATTGTCGGCCAATATCAGCCCAGTTACATATCTTGCTGCCAGCGACCCGGATTCCGGCGACTTTAACTTCTCTGCTCCCGCTGCTTTTCTTGGTTCGCAGGTTGGAGCTAGCGGGCTGACTTATCGCGATGGCGATGTCAATTGGCAGACCACCGATGTCATGTTGGTCGGCAACGGCCAACGCTTGCTCTGGAAGTGCGACCCGAATATCGTGCCAAATAGTGGCTGGACTCATATCAGCCTGAGCTTGGCACCCTCTTCGGAATGGCGGTTTGGCAACACCGACGGGGCATTGGCCAGTCAAATTGATTTTCATAATGTGTTGTCCGACTTGAGTGGGCTTTATATTCACGGCGAATACACCAACGGCATTATTGAAACCGCCGGGTTGGAAAATGTGGTTTTGCAAACGGTGCCGGTGCCGGGGGCTTTTTGGTTATTTGGTGTGGGGTTTGCGGGGTTTTGGTCGTTCAGCCGCAGGGGGTAGGGCGCTGAGTTGTTAAGTGGTTGTGTCGCTGGCGCGACGGGTGTTTTGTAAGTCGGTTCGCGGACCGACAACCGCGATACTTTTCTTTGCTTGTCCAAAGAAAAGTATCCAAAAGAAAAGACACCCGAATGCCGCTTTTGTCCTGCGCTCCGAAGCCTTTGGCGGGGGTTGGCGAAAGGGGCTTCCTGCCCCTTCGCCAACGTGCGGCATCCCTGCCGCACCCCTTCGGGCTATTCCCACCAAAACCTTCGGTGCTCGGCGCGGCATACGGGAGAACCCCGTCCCGTGATTTGGACGTTGTTTAGCACTGGAAAGTCTAGGGTGCAATATAGCCAACACATTACACCAACCCGACGGCCAATATTTGGCGCAATACGGCGAACACCAATTACAGCCTATAATTGCAGCTCATCGGATTACTTAAGAGGGTTTATATGGCTAAAGACGTAGATTTGGAGTTCTTGCGACAGGAGTACTTTCATTTACAAAGTACCGTTGAATCCTTTGATGAAAAAGCGCTTACCATTAAAGCGTGGAGCGTAACATTAAGCATGGTTGGGATCGGAGCGGCCTTCACCGCTAAGTTGCCATTACTCCTTTTACTTTCTGCGGGAGCGTCATTGCTTTTTTGGATTGTGGAGGGTTCGTGGAAAACATTTCAGCAAGCAAATTATTTCAGACTTCGGAAGATTGAAAACTATATGCAGGGAAAAGCAACAATCGAAGAAGATTTCAGTGTTCCCTACATAACTCACGCTTGGTCGTTGGGTTGGAGGGAAGTTCGCCTCAGTAAGGTAATGTCTTGGCCTCACGTCTTTCTGCCACATGCAATAGTCGTTATGACAGGCATTACGTTGTGGATAATAAATTCTTTTGTGCGGATTGTTCCATTGTGAACCAACGCCAAATTCTAAGCGCCAGCAAATTTTTAAACGATACTGTTGTTACCGTCTCCTTCTTTTAGCTCACATAAACCATAGATTATGCTCAGAGACACTTTTGCGCGCCGTTTTACTGAGTTGGAAGCAAGTTTTTCTTCCATCCCTTTCAAGTCTCATAGTAGGGGAATACCTGGTAGTTATGTGCCAGATGGGCAATGGCAAAAATGGGCAACAAGTACTCAAAGCCTGATTCGCGCGGCGTTTGGGGAACTATCCCCTCACTATCAAAACTTCGTCAATGCATACAAAGAATGTGGTGGATCTGATAGCAGTGTAAGAACTTTGAATGCGCTGTTTCTAAGCGCAAAAGAGGACTTTGAGGGTGGTTATGTATTCGATGTTGAGTTAAGGGTTTCCGGTGAGGTATTCGGCGACTTCATAGCGCTTGCCCGCAAATCCCTCGCGGAAGGACACAAAGACGTTGCGGCCGTTCTTGCCTGTGCTGCACTCGAAGATGCTCTTAAGCGATTTGCCGATGTTAATGGACTTGCGGTTGGAGACAAGTCTATGCAAGAAGTTGTGAATGCATTGAAGTCGTCAGGTCTTGTCGCTGGCGCCCAGAAGACGCTACTGGACGCTATGCCGAGAATTCGAAACCTTGCTATGCATGCTGATTGGGACAAAATCGCTGAACCAGATGTGAGCAGTGTATTGGGTTTCGTGGAGCAATTCCTGCTGTCCAAGTTCAGTCATGGCTAACACGGTGGGTTTTTCCCGTATGCCGAGCCGAGCACCGGAGCTTTGGCCGGGTATAGGGCCGTAGGATGTGCTGAACAACGTGAAGCGCATCGTTCGCGATTGATGAGCCTCATTGCGTGGGTACATTCTATAGTATTGGAATTGTGGGACGGTTTTGTTCCCGTTATCCCGCCCCGAGCATCGTAACTTTTAGCCTAGCAAAATAAGGTATCGCGGCTATCGGTTCGCGCCGGCATATAAAAATCCATCGCGAAAACGACACAAAAAATTAGTCTAGCGCCGCCAAAGCCGCTTCCGGTGCCCTGTCCAATATTTTCAGCAACGCCTTGGCTGCACCGGTTGGCGAGCGTTTGCCTTGCTCCCAGTTGCGGATGGTTTCTAAAGAAACGTCGATGCGTTTGGAAAATTCGGCTTGGCTCAAGCCCAGGCGGTTACGGACTCGACGGGCGAAACGAGCGGAATCCAGCATCGCATTGGTTTCGTCCTGGGCAATTTGTTGGGCTATATCGGCTTCCGTGGTGGTATCGATATGAGTGAAATCGACACGGCCAACTTCTGAATTCGGTTCAATTGTCATGCGTACTATTTTCATAGATTTTGATCTCTCGTTGATTGGCTTAGCGGGCCGAGATAATCCGAATGGCATTTTGGCACGAGGTATAAACCAAGAGGAATAGCCGTCCGCGATTGATGTGCCTCCTCGCGTGGGTATATTCTATAGTATTGGTTTTCTTTTGAGGTAAGGGACGGTTTTGTTCCCGTTATTTCGCCCCGAGCATCGCAGCTTTTGGCGAGAAAAGCCCGACAGGGGAGCGGCAAGGATGCCGCTCGTTTTCGGAGG
>FSSH01000434.1_pt2 | contig 25314 bp, 23 predicted proteins | sample 1166101 | NCBI WGS metagenome assembly FSSH01 (sample SAMEA32972668, study PRJEB13176) | freshwater metagenome | biome: Drinking water system; feature: Biomass in drinking water that filtered by 0.45 um membrane; material: drinking water | place: USA | collected 2012-12-20 | depth 0 m
CAAGGTTGGTTGGCTGAAGGCCAGTAACCACTCAAACGTAGCGAGGGTAGCCCCTCGCTAATCTAATCGACCCATTCGTAAATCTCTGTCAGAGTCGGGTCGCATTTACAGCAACTGGTACCGCACGAAGAGCCAACTGGGCTTAGTCTCACTTTGCCTTTATTGATCCACTTGCTTAGCATCCCGCGTAAGGCATCCGCATCCATATGAAAATGCAACACTAGATCGCTCAAAGTTGCCCGACGTTTTTCCTGCAAATAGTTGCGTAAGTCTGACAATATCATTGCGTGGCTCCGCTAGTTTGGCGCACGCCGTATACACGCAGTAGGAACAATACGCCTGCAAAAATAAGAGTTAAGGCCACTATCCAACCGATAGCGGAATTTGGGTGTTGTGCATAGGTCATGCCTTGGTAGAAGAGGGTGGCTGTCAAGTACGCGACAAAAGTGGTCCAGCACACCACGAACAAAGCCCAACTGCCGTTGGTTTCTTTGTATATCGCCGCCGTCGCAGCTACGCAGGGCGCATACAATAAAATGAAGAGTAAGTAGGCAAATGCGCCGACTTGGCCATCGAAATGCGCCTGCATCACACCGAACGTATTGAGCTTAACTTGCTGCTGTTCGGCTGCCTCGGCTTGGTCGGAGATATTCGCTATGCCTAATCCCAATGGATCAAGCAGCTTGTCGGCAATTGCCATCAGGTTGTCTGGTACCGTCTGGCAAGCTTCTAGTAAGGCTTGCTGTAAATTAAAGTTTTTTTCATCTTCTACTGCATCGGATACAGCCATTTGACTGTACAACGAATCCAATGTCCCGACCACGGCTTCCTTGGCCAGAACGCCAGTAAAGATACCGACAGTAGCCGGCCAATTATCGTGAGCAATACCCATGGGCTGGAAGATTGGGGTCAATCCGCGACCGATTTCGCTTAACACCGATTTATCGCTATTTTCTTGGCCGAAGCTACCGTCGGTACCCAAAGAATTTAATACATTTAATACCAGGACCATCGGCACGATGACTTTGCCGGCGTTAAAGATAAAGGTTTTCAAGCGTTCCCAGGTTTTAGTGTATACGCCTTGTAAGGTTGGTAAATGGTAAGCCGGAAGCTCCATTAAAAAAGGCGTGGCAGTTCCGCGCAGCAGGGTGTGACGCATGATTAAACCGGTCAAGACCGCCACCACAATCCCAAACAAGTAAAGACCGAACACCAAATTCTGGCCGCCAACCGGAAAAAAAGCGGCGGCAAACAAGGCATAAACCGGCAGACGGGCACCGCAAGACATGAATGGATTCATCAAATTGGTTAAAACCCGATCTCGCTGATTATCGAGAGTGCGAGTAGCGATTATGGCGGGCACATTGCAGCCGAAACCGACAATCATCGGCACAAATGACTTGCCAGGCAGCCCGATGATACACATGAACCGGTCCATGACAAACGCTGCTCTGGACATGTAACCGGAGTCTTCCAGCATCGATAAAAAAATGAACAAAAAGCCGACTATGGGTATAAAAGTAGACACCACTTGAATGCCCCCGCCGATACCGCTACTGATTAACACAACCAGCCAAGCAGGCCAATTCATGCCAGTTAATAATTCGCTTAAACCGTCCACCAGCAAAGCACCGACCGCTTTGTCGAAAAAGTCGACGAAAGCGCTACCGATATTGATGGTAAACATGAACATGGCGTACATAACCAATAAGAAAATCGGAATACCCAAGAAGCGATTTAACACCACGTTGTCGATTTTGTCGGTGGTGCTGCGGGAAACTTCGTTGAGCTTACAGACACTGGCTTGCACCAGTTGGTTTACCAAACCATAACGGGCGTCGGCGGCTAGGATGTCAATTTCGTCTTGGGTTTGGACTTCGATGTTGGCACGCAATTGTTCAGCAACTTTTTGTAGTTCAGGACCAGCAAGTTGCTTTGCCAATGTGTCGTTTTCGAGCAAACGCAGCGCAAGCCAGCGACTGTCGCACGCTGAGTCTGGGAACTGTGGTTGCAAGAGGCTAACTGCTGTTTCGATGGTTGGATGGTAATCAACACGTAATGTGGGAATGGGCTTGCTAATGCAGGCTTTATTGATCACGTCGCGTAATTCTTTTATACCGAAACCTGTAGCCGCGGTTATCGGAACTACTGGGCAAGCCATCCGTTTGGCTAACAATTCGATATCGATTTTGATGCCGCGTTTTTTGACTGCATCCATCATATTGAGCACCAATATCATCGGTACCTGCATTTCTATAAGTTGCGAGGTCAGATAAAGATTTCGTTCTATATTGGAAGCATCGACGATGTTGATGACCAAATCGGCATGGCGGGACGCGACGTAATCGCGAGCGACTTTTTCGTCCAGGGAAATGCTGTCGTCCTCGGCCTCTAAAGAATAGGTACCAGGCAGGTCTACAAGGCTTATCTGTTTCGCGTGATGCGTATATTCGCCGATTTTTTGCTCAACAGTCACGCCAGGCCAATTGCCGACATGCTGCTTAGACCCGGTCAATGCATTGAAAAGTGTGGTTTTTCCGCAATTTGGGTTACCAACCACGCCGACCGTAAAATCCATACTCATACTTTTTCTATAAGTAAGACCGACGCCTCGTTTTTACGCAGCGACAGTGAAAATCCGCGGATTTTGATTTCAACGGGATCGCCCATAGGTGCAAAACGCGTGATGGTGAATTCAGTGCCGGGCGTTAACCCCATCGCCAGCAATTTCTTGCGATAGACACCACCTGATTGATCGAACCCAATTATACGGCCTGTATCGCCAGTCGCCAGCGCTTTGAGGTATGTCGGCATGCAAGCTAAGTAATAATAGTTCTCATTAACCCGCAATATAGCACATCGATACAAAGATGCGACAGAATTAGTTTTAAACATGTCATGGGTTATGAATGCGCATAATGTATATTATGTTAAATCGTGTAGCTGCATATTTCATTCTTTTCATTTGCGGACCAAGACGGCAATTATTTGGGCTTACGTCCTGAGCCGATCTAAAACCGGCTGTTTCAAGGCGCGTTCCGTTTCTACTTCAAGCCGTAGATCTTCAACTGACTGCAAACCGGCAGTTGATTGTCCGGCACAGTGCAGTCTGATGTACCGACTCGATAAATCATCACATATACCCGGCCATTTGCCACTACCGGCGGAATCATTCGCGACATCTTGCCCAAGCCACCGCTGGCGTCGTCACCGGTGCGAAATAAGCGCTTCAGCTTGTTGCCGGGCTCTACCGTGGTTGCATCGTAAGCAATCAGTTGACCTTCAGCGAATTCCTTATTGGCATCACCGAATTTGGAAAATACCGCCCACACGACAGCCGAATCGAAATCGATGGCGTGTGCAAAATTAGTGCTTGCGTTTGGTTTGCCGGAGACCATCAATAGCCCCCCGGGCATTCCCCCAGGTGAATCAAGGCCTACCGAGGCCATGTCCTCGGCTTCGGCTCGGAATGTCGGCAACTTGCCATCCACAGTAGAAAAATTGTAGGTTTTCAAATGCGAGTTTTCACCCCAGACATACACGATGCCGCTACTCTGGTCGCGCTGGGCCAGTGCCAGAGAGTGAATGTGGTGCATTTTGTTATTCTCTGGATCGCCGCATGGCACAAACCAGCCGTGATCGCTATGCCCTGACGCCGGGCACGGTAGGCTGCGGTTAAGATGCTGGGAACGATCCCAGTTTTCCTCGACGCCGCCAGCATAGTAGCTTGCCACCAGAGGCGGCTTCGACATCAACTGGTTAAAGCGGTCGTTCCGGCCCAAATTAAGTTTGTCCAAGGAATAAATGATGCCGTCCTTGGTACCTTGCAAAAGCAACCTGGAACCCGGCACCAGCATCGGCCCGGCAGCGCCGAAATCCCAGTCGGCTCCCGCAGCATGCACTTGAGCCCGGCCGCAGGAAACTTCGGAATTATTATCGCTCCAGAGACACTTATCGCCAGGAACGCGCTCATCCAGAAACGCTTTGTAAAAATCCACCTTTTCCAGTTCTGGCCGCGCGCCGCCGACGCTGGGTTTAAAACGGAGTTTGATCATGCTTTCGGCCAGATCGACATCGCCATTATTCGAGGTGCCGTTAGAGGTTGCGACGTAAATCATGTCGTCTTCGGTAACCGGCGCACCGCCCGCATGCCAGATGCCGGCACCCCAGGAATTGAATGAGGTTGCGCAAAATATCGCGGCTTGTTTGGAAAAACCGGTCTGCCCCAGCAAGGCCCGGATGTCATAAGCCACCACGAAACCATGCGGATTTTTTCGGCCCCCCATATCTGATTCGCCATTAGCGGCAAAAGCCATGACCAAGCCGTTGTTCTCTGTCAACGCCAGTCCGGCGCGCAGTTTGGGATAGACATATTGCTTGGTTTGATTGTTTTGCCGATAGGTAGCACCAGCGTCGTTAAACCAGCAGCCGTTACCTTCTTGCGACTTACCGAAGATCCGCACTGCCTTACTTTTTTGACCGCCGTTTAGCGGATTTAACGCATACACCCAGTAATCGCGGAACCGGTTGTCGTTGTTTTTCTTTTGCCAGGAAGCGACAAACAGCGTGTTCGTCGCCGGATCAATGATCGCCGTGGCCGAAATACCCCAGATTGGCGTATGTTTCCACATATCCATATCTTGGGAACTGATTTCTGGGCCGAGTTTGACTTTGTAGACGGTTTCATTGGTGCGGGGATTGATGCCGATCACTTCGTTTTTCATCGTGGTGATGATCACTAAATCGTCGGCACCAGCGCCATTTTCGATCACCAAGGGCTGGGTTTCGACTTTGGCATTGAAATCGTATGTACCCAGCAAGCCAAATTGCTCGGGATTCACGTTAGTTTTATTAAGCGTGAACTCTTGATTGTTAGCCGCGGTACGAAAATTATTGCCGGCTCGTTGCGTCACGCTAACCGCCAACACGGTATTTACCCAAAAAACCATACAAATAAGACCCAATTGCATCAATTTCATGGCCCACTCTCCCCTATTGAATGTCAACTGAGCCTAGAGCCACAGCAAGGATATTGTCAAGCCCTTTATAAATAAGGTAGATAAGGGTTTTGGCTTGATGGTTTACCGATCCGAGAGCGATTTATTACCACTTGCTGCGTTTCTGAATGAGTACCCTCAAGGTTTTCCTATGAGACTTACTACTAAAACCGGCCCAATCGCTGTTAATCGTCCGGGCGAGTATTTTGTAGTACCCTAGTTTTCGTCAGCGGATAACGCGTAAATACCGAATGCGGTGAGGTAAGTCGGTCATGGATATAAAGTTGCCTTTAGATGCGAAACTGGTCATGGCATTGAGCAAGTCGAACGCTTCGATTTCAGAGCTTAAATTGAATCAAGTGTTAGACGCCAAAATCATTACCAATCAAGTGATGCTGAATACCCTGACTGTCAGCGTTGCCGATAAAACCATGACTTTGCAGAGTCAGCAGGCATTGACTTTGCAGCCCGGCCAGGCTGTGCAACTGCAAGTGGTAAAATTATTCCCGATCCCGGAATTAAAAATTGTCGCCCCGCCACTAGCGCAAGCGCCAAATACTTCAAGCTTAGCGGCGCCCGAAGCGCCACTACTTAAATTATTGCCCTCCCCGACTGCGACATCAACAGCACCTCCACCTAGCAATGCGTTGGCGACATTAAACCCGGGCGACCAAATACAGGCGCAGATTTTGAATATCGGCAAACAGACCCTAACGGTGCAACTGACGCCGATGTCGGTTGATGCCAAGCAGACCCAAGGTACCGCGTTGCCTGCCGGCGAAAACCGAGTAGTACTGGATAACAAACAATTGCAATGGAGTGATCCGTTAGCTAAATCCATGCTAACCGTCGGCAGCCGCATCGCTTTACAAATGCTGAAGCCCGGTGAGACTCCAGTACTGGGTGTGTCTTTATCTAAAGCCACTATTGACGAAGCCATCGCAATGGTTTTCAAACAGTTATTGCCAATTCAGGTGCCGCCACAACAATTTCTGGAGCAATTGGCGCCTTTGATACGGCCTGCCGAAAGCGATAAAACCGTAGGCGAAGTCCTCAAGCAACTGGCCCGCGAAATATTGCAGCATATTCCAGACAAAACCAAGCTGTTCGAACCGGCCACGCTAAAGCAAGCCATCGCCCAGTCCGGTTTGTTTATGGAGCGCAATTTAGTCGACGCGGAGGCAAATCCGCAAGTGCCAATGTTGCAAGATGATTTTAAATTAAAACTGAGTAAGCTGATTGCACAGCTGAGCTTGGAACTGGCTCTGCCTAAGGACGAAGTTTCGGCTCAGCAGACTGCAAGCGAATTACTGAAAGAAACCTTGCAAAAAGCCCAGGGCAATCTGGCCAAATTGACCTTGGATCAACTCAATTCGCTGCCCAGGGACGATTCGCCCAAACAGGTCTGGATACTGGAGTTACCGTTCTTTAATAAAGGCGAACCGGAAACACTGCAACTGATGGTGGAACAAGACAAACAAGCCAACAGCGAGAACGGCCAAAAGAACTGGGTAGTGAGCATTACCATTACCCCGCCCGAACTTGCTACAATACATTGCAAGGTCTCCTGTTACGACGGCAGTGTTAACACCCGTTTCTGGAGCGAGTCCACGAGCACCGTGGATAAAATTAACGCGCGTCTGGATTATTTAAGACAACAGTTCGAACAAAAAGGATTAAAACCCGGATTTATGGATGTTCAACAAGGAAAACCCACGCAAACCAATCCGCAAACGCTCCCACCGCAAAGTCTATTGAGCGAAAAAGTCTGATACCTGGCGGAATACAGCAATTGGATAAATAAATCTGCCGCGAACGAGCAAACACTATTTACTCGCCAAACCCGGCATTAAACTGCCGTGGTTGCCGAAACAATTTCTTACTCTAGCCGATGCTATGGAGAATTAGCGCATGTCCCACCAAGTAACCCTGACCCAATTCATCATCGAGCAGCAGCGCGGCCTGCCGGACGCTTCCGGCACGTTTACACTGCTGCTGAACAATATTGTGACAGCGTGCAAGCAGATCTCTCACCGGGTCAATTGCGGTGCATTAATTGGCGTGTTGGGCAGTGCTGAATCGGAAAATGTGCAGGGCGAAGTGCAAAAAAAGCTGGATATTATTACCAACGACATCATGGTCAAAGCTTTGGATTGGAGCGGTTCACTAGGTGGCATGGCATCGGAGGAAATCAATGATCCGATCAAAATCCCTAAACAGTATCCAATAGGTAAATATCTGGTGCTGTTCGATCCGCTGGACGGCTCGTCTAATATCGACATTAATCTGACTGTAGGCACCATTTTCTCGATTCTGCGCTGCCGCGAAGGCGTCGAGCCGGAAACCGAGGATTTTTTGCGCAAAGGCACCGAGCAAGTCTGCGCCGGTTTTGTATTGTACGGCCCCTCTACCATGTTGGTCCTAACCACAGGCAACGGTGTGAATGCATTTACGCTGGATCAAGATATCGGCGAGTTCATCCTCACCCATTGCAACATGAAAATTCCCGAGGACAGCAGCGAATTTGCCATTAACATGTCAAATCAGCGTTTCTGGGAGCCGCCAGTGAAACGTTATATTGACGAATGCGTAGCCGGCGTGGACGGGCCGCGCGGCAAGGACTTTAATATGCGTTGGGTGGCTTCGCTGGTGGCTGAGGTTTATCGCATCCTCACGCGCGGCGGGGTATTCCTGTATCCGCACGATTTACGGGATCCGTCTAAACCCGGCAAACTGCGACTGATGTACGAGGCCAACCCGATGGCATTTATCATCGAACAAGCCGGCGGAGTATGTTCAACTGGCCGCGAACGAATTTTAGATCTCAAACCCAGCAGCATTCACCAAAGGGTGCCGTTGATATTAGGCTCCAAAACCGAAGTGGAACGGATAATTAGTTATCACCAGCAAGATTAACCAGTGTCCCGTTGTAACGCCGCCGTTTCGTAAGGAAGCGGCAAATTATTTAGCCCGAAACTATGCTTACATCGAACCCTCAACCTGCCGCGCCGATTAAAAATCAAGTCAGTTGCAGCAATTGCAGTCTGGATAATATCTGTTTACCGCGCGGCCTATCGCAAGCCGAAATCAATAACATCAGCCAAGTCGTCAAAGCCCGCAAAACCTTGCAACGCGGCGATTTTATCTACCGCGAAGGCGATAACTTTCGCGGCATTTTGGCGATAAAGTCCGGCAGCGCCAAGTTGGTGGCTAACGACAGCCATGGCAACGAACATATATTGAATATTCTTTTACCCGGCGAGTTATTGGGCTTTGACGGGCTATCCGCCGAAAAGCACGGCTGTGCAGCCATTGCCTTGGAAACCATGAGCTTCTGCATACTACCGGCCGACAATATGGAAGAGTTGTTTAAAAATATGCCTAGCTTGACGCGTGAACTGTTCCGACATACCGGCCAGAAAATGCTAGAGGACAAAAATCAGCTGGTGCTGAGCAAAAGGCCGGCGGAAGAGCGTCTAGCGTATTTTTTGATCAGTTTGTCTGAGCGCCTGAAAAAACGTGGATTTTCCTCGTCTGAATTTAAGCTTTCGCTAACCCGTCAGGAAATCGGCAATCATCTGGGTCTTGCGCTGGAAACGGTCAGCAGACTGCTAAAAAGATTTCAGGACGACGAATTAATCGTAGTGCAGAACCGGTTCATCGGCATCAAAGATATTGCCGCCTTGCATAAGATGTTAGTGCCGTTGGAATAAGGTATCAATTTTTTATACCGATACCCTTGTGCAGCAGTAACAAGCTGAGTGCGGTTAATAACACGATAAGTCCGCCAGTCATCGCGAAAGCCAATTCAATCGTGACGTCGCTGACCCCGATCATGCCGTAACGAAAGGCGTTAATCATGTAAAGGATAGGGTTGGCCTCGGCGATTTTCTGCCAAATCTCTGGCAACATCTCTACGGAATAGAATACTCCGCCCAGGTAGCTCAACGGCGTCAGCACAAAGTTTGGAATGATGGAGATATCGTCGAAACTATCGGCAAACACAGCATTGATAAAGCCCGCTAGTGCGAACAAGGTCGCGGTGAGCACAAACACGGCGAGCGCTATACCCCAATGCAGAATTGTCGTTTGAGTAAACATCATTGAAATTCCCGCCACCACCACGCCCACTAACACCCCACGGGCAATACCGCCAAAAACATAACCGGCCAAAATTATGTAATTGGGCACTGGCGCTACCAGTAATTCTTCAATATGGCGCTGAAATTTGGTGGAGTAAAACGACGATACAACGTTGGAATAAGAATGGCTAATCACCGACATCAGAATAATGCCGGGAACAATGTAGTCAATATAGCTGACACCGTGCACCAAACCTATACGCTTACCGATTAACTTGCCAAAGATCAGAAAATACAAGGCGGTCGTTATCGCAGGCGGCAGCAACGTCTGCGGCCAAATTCGAGAAAAACGGCGGATTTCTTTGCTTAGAATGGTGAAAAAAGCGACAGAGTAATTCATTGCACCAAATCCAAAAATAATTGCTCAAGACGATTGGACTTGTTGCGTAGACTAAGGACCTCAATATTTTTTTCTGATAACGCCTGAAATAACCGGTTTAGACCAAGGCTTTTCGGTACAGCCACCTCCAAAACATTCGCAGTGCTCAATACAATTCCATAGCCCCTTATTGTGGGCGCAACGCTTAGCGGCTGAGCAATATCGAATACGAAATGATCGGTATGCAGCCGACTCAGCAAGCTATTCATCGCAGATTTTTCAATGATATTACCGTTGTTGATGATGGCGATATTGCGGCATAAGCTTTCGGCTTCTTCCAGATAATGGGTCGTCAAGATAATGGTGGTGCCCTGCTTGTTCACTTCCTGCATCATCTCCCACATCGAGCGACGGATCTCAATATCCACACCGGCGGTGGGCTCGTCGAGTATAAGTAAGCGCGGCGAATGTACCATTGCTCTGGCTATCATCAACCGCCGCTTCATCCCTCCGGATAAGCGCCGAGACACAAAATCGCGCTTATCCCATAACTCCATTTGCCGTAGGCATTTTTCGGTGCGTAGCAAGGCTTGTTTACGTGGAATACCGTAATAACCGGCTTGGTTCATCACCACGTTCATGCTGGTCTCGAATTGATTAAAGTTTACTTCTTGCGGCACCACGCCAATACAGGTTTTCGCAGCGACGTTGTCTTTATCCAGGTCGTGACCGAAGATTCTGACAGAGCCACTGGTTTTATTAACCAGCGAACTGATGATGCCAATCAAGGTCGATTTGCCTGCACCATTGGGGCCCAATAACGCGAAAAAATCACCGCTCTGAACGTCGAGATCAACGCCTTTGAGGGCCGCAAAGCCGTTGTTGTAAGTCTTTTTTAGGTTTTGGATAGATAAAGCAGTCATGCTCTGATGCTATAATGTCGCGGAAAGAAATTGAGACGAAATTGAAAAATTCGCCAATAAAGCTTTCCGATTCTATCAGAATTCGCCAACGTTAAGCAGCCTGAACAGGAATAGACTCTTGCCACATCAAATACCGACCAGTGTTGCTGCCGTCGATCTTGGGTCCAACAGTTTTCACATGATTATATGCAGCTTGCATAATGGCAAACTGCAGACCATTGACCGCTTGAAGGAAATGGTGAGACTGGCTGCCGGACTGGATCAACATAAAAATCTAGATCAGATCACTCAGGAGAGAGCCCTAGCCTGCCTGGAACGCTTTGGTCAGCGTATTCGGGATTTCGCACCCAATAGTGTCGCGATAGTCGGCACCAATACCCTGCGCATTGCCAGGAACTCTCAACAGTTCATCAACAAGGCCGAAAAAGCCTTGGGGCACCCGATTCATATTATTTCCGGTATAGAGGAAGCTAGGCTGATATACCAGGGAGTGGCTCATAATCTTGGCAGCAATGCCAACAACCGCTTCGTTATGGACATTGGCGGCAGTAGTACTGAGTACATTATCGGACGGGATGACATTGCCCATACCAAAGAAAGCCTGAATATGGGTTGCGTTACCGTCAGCCAGAACTTCTTTAAAAACGGCGATCTGAGCAAAAAAGCTTTCCGTAAAGCAATGCTGTTCGCCGAACAACATCTGGAACCGTTCCAAAATACGTTCAACTCTAAAAATTGGGACGAAGCGATCGGAGCGTCCGGCAGCCTGAAAGCTGTCAGCAATGTGCTACAAACCATGGGTTGGAGCAATAACGGTATTACTAACGACGGCCTAGAGCTGTTGGTTGCCCACCTAATGAAGTGGAACCGAATCGATGAGATCAGCTTTCCAGCCTTGAGTATAGAACGACGACCGGTGTTTATCGGCGCTGTGGCGATAGTCTACGCCACTTTCAAAACGCTTAATATCCAGCAGATGACGGTTTCGGATGGCGCGCTGCGCGAAGGTTTGGTGCAGGACCTGCTGGACAGAATTTATGACGATGATATCCGTTCGCAAACCAGTCAAACCATAGCGGCGCGTTACCATACCGACACCGCCCACAACGGACAACTCAAAGACACCTTGCGTTATATCGTTAAGCAATTGGAGACTCACCCTTGTTTTAAGGACAATCCAGCCAGCCTGCAGTTTTTGGAATGGGCTGCGGAACTGCATGAGATTGGTTTTGAGATTGCCCATAGCCAATACCACAAACATAGCGCTTATATTATCGAAAATGGCGATTTGGCAGGTTTTTCCAAACAAGATCAGCTGTTGCTGTCTAAGTTGGTGCGTAGTCATCGCAAAAAGCTCAATTTAAGCCGATTTGAGGATTTACCATCTCCTTGGCGTCAGCACGCCCCGATTATGGCTGTTGTGTTTAGGCTTGCTGCCCTACTGCATCGGAATCGCACTAGCAAGCGTGCGGATTTTAGTATCACGATCAATCGCCACGATATAAAAATCGATTTCCCGGAGAATTGGCTGGAGCAAGCGCCGTTGACACATGCCGATCTGAAGCAAGAAATGTATTACCTTAAGGAGGCCCGTTTTAATCTGGTCTTCGACAAATGCTGAAATTTCTATTTTACGCCCTACTGTCTCTGGCAATATTAGTAGTAGGGTTGCTGTTTTTCGCAATCGATGACACGCCTTTGTTAAAAGTCCATCATGGCCTAAACCGCGAAGATATCCAGCGCGCGAAGCAGTTATTGCATGTATTACCGGACGAACGTGGCCAACTTAAAACAGTTAGTCTGGACCAAAATGACTTGAATATTGCAGTGAGTTATTTACTGAACCATTTCGCAGAAAATACGACTCAAATTCAGATTGTTAATGACAGATTAATTGTTCAGATAGCGGTATTTGTACCCAAAAGCCCTTGGGGGCGATACCTGGATTTTAGTTTCAATCTGCGGCAGACAAACGATACCATTGTTTTAAAGTCCTTAAAAATTGGGGAAATATCCATTCCCGATCCGGCTGCTAATTTCCTGATCCCCGCTTTAATACATAACTCACCGCTTGAGCAGCATTGGCAAGTCCTAAGCCAATACGTCAAGAACGTGCGAATTAGTCCACACGCTTTGGAAATTAGCTACCTCGGATCTATAGTGGACGCGGCAAAACAATTGGCTATTCAAAAGCACCGTGATTACCCTAATTTGCATCGCTATCAACAGCAAATTAACGAAATTGTGAGTCAGCATGACCCAGACTGGCGCGTATCGATAACGGATTTGCTGCAACCTTTATTTCTAACCGCATATGAACAAACCTTGGCAGAGGACGCTATCCAAGAGAATCGCGCAATCATTATTGCGGTCGGCAGTTACATTTATAAGCACGACTTACGCCGCTATCTGCCTCTTGGTTTGGTCTACAGCAAAGAATATCCCGTATTTGCATACAAACGCATAGATATCCCTCAGCATTTTATCGCTTCGGCATTGCTGGCAATAATAGATTCCTCTTTACTAGGTGAGCAAATCGGCATAGATAAAGAGTTGGGGGATGCGCAAAAAGGCAGTGGTTTCAGCTTCATTGATCTGGCGGCTGATCGAACGGGAACCAGATTCGGTCAAATTGCGATAGCATCAGTTAAGGAAGCCAGAGAATTACAGAGAATAATGTCTAGCACTAAGGATTATTCGTCTGTTATCCCAGAGTTACAAGATTTGCCCGAAAACATGGACGAAAAAACGTTCGCCAGTAAATTTAAATCTGTCGAAAGCCCCGCATACAACGAACTAATCCAAGAAATCGATGCAAGGATTATAGCCTTGCCGCTTTATCAAATTACAGGCTCTTAACCAGCCAGCAACCAAACCAGATATGACAAAGTCACATTACTCTGGTTTGTTACTGGTTAGTCTTATCCTAGCTAAAAATTGATTCGAACGAATAGCCGCTACTTTCAAGTATCTCTTTGAGACGCTTCAAGCCGTCCATTTGGATCTGCCTTACTCTTTCACGCGTTACACCCAATTCAAGAGCCACCTGCTCCAAGGTTGCATTCTCGAAGCCGCATAGACCGTATCTGCGACAGATAACTTCACGCTGCTTCTCTGCAAGCTGATAGACCCAGTAAGTGACATTGTTTTGGATGAAATCATCTTGCAGAATTTCAGCGGGATTACGGCTTTCTTCTTCGGAAATTGTTTCAAGTAGCGGTTTGTCAAAATCCTTACCGAAAGAGACATCAACAGATGTGACCCGCTCGTTAAGTTTGAGCATTTTACTTACTGTTTTAGCGGGCTTATCCAAATGCCGAGCGATCTCGTCAACAGTTGGTTCATGATCAAGCTGTTGAGCTAAATTTCGCTGGGCCTTCAAATAGATGTTCATTTCCTTAACAATATGAATCGGCAGCCGGATTGTTCGAGTTTGGTTCATGATGGCGCGCTCTATGGTCTGCCTGATCCACCAGGTAGCATAAGTAGAAAATCTAAAGCCACGGTCCGGATCGAATTTTTCAACCGCTCTAATTAATCCTAAATTACCTTCTTCGATTAAATCCAACAAAGGTAGGCCGCGGTTTAAATAACGCCTGGAAATTTTCACTACCAAACGTAAATTGCTTTCAATCATGATCTTTCGGGCCTGAGGATCACCTTGCTGAGTTCGCCTGCCGTAAATTTTTTCTTCATCAGCAGTTAAAAGTTGGGATTTACTAAGTTCATTCAGATAGGCTCGCGTGGCATCGAAAGTACTTTCGTTTTGCGATTCGTTACTTTCAATCTCAGTCAGTTTAAACGTCTCATTCGGATCGATCTCGACAACTTCATCATCGACATCATCAAAAGAAATGAAATCTGGAATATCCATATCTTTACTTACATCTATCGCTTCTTCCATCATGATTAATCTCCCAGGTATTTTGGCTTGCTGAATCGTTTATTTTTATTGGTAAGTGTTTCGACCGATAATTATTAGTCCGTTAAATTATTAAACGTCAAAAAGATTAAATTCCGACCACGGAGCCCCAGTTGCACACTGAGAAAACCAACTCAGTCATTAGAATAATCTTAACGACATGGTGCCTCTTCCTTTTAATTTCCGATCTAATCAAGTTGAGGACACAAACCTTAGCGGCGATTGCCAGTATAACTTTAAAAGATTTATCTTATAAATTGAATTTGCTCATATTTTTGTGGTCCACATCTCTTTTTTGAGTTTTATTCAGAATACCCCGCCCAACCCTTTGAATGACTAAAATTCGCAAAATCAGCTAAAATCTGAACTACCTCTAAGTTATGAAAATAAGAAAGTGATGCGCATCACATATATATAAATAACTTAAAATATGAAATTCTAAGTGGAATTTTCTCGCCATTTTTTTCAACGGCCCAACAAAATTTTTTTTGCTTGATTAATTTGAGCGGCCAAATAATCTGAACCGCCTTTATCAGGATGAAAGCGCGAAATAAGTTTACGGTGCGCTTGAATTATTTCTTCTTCCGTCGCTCCGGCGCTAAGTCCCAATATGCCGAGGGCTTCCGCTTTTGACATGGTTGTATGTCGAGAAGGGACAGAACCAGACTTAGGATCTCGCGCATTACCCTGTTTGAACCGTAACCAAATGCTATGAAGCTGAGGGGCGTATCTTATTATGACGGGCATTGAACGGACTAAGGATGCAAAGAATACACCGAATAAGGCGAGTAGAGCGCTAAGTTTTCCACTTAGCATTGCTATGATAAAAATCAGTGCTACGGCAGCCCAGGCTAGCTGTTTAACTCGTCTCCTGCGCAATTCCACTGGGGCTTTTATAAACCAGGGCAGCATTAAAATTGCCAATATCACAACCAACAACGTCACGACACGAATCACTAACTCTCCAAACGACTTACCCAGTGGGCTTCATAATAACTTAGAATACAGACAGTTTGACACAAGTAAAGGCAGTCTATGTTCAGCCCAGCAGTCCTCGGTTTCGCGGCAGCCAGCGGTACCGGTAAAACCAGTTTACTGACAAAAATTATCCCGCTACTGAAAGCCCATAACCTGCAAATCGGGGTAATTAAGCACAGTCATCACGATTTCGAGATTGACCAATCCGACAAAGACAGTTTCCGGCTGCGGGAAGCCGGTGCCACTCCTGTCATGCTGGTCTCTCGATATCGGCGTGCGATAATCAGCGAGCTGCCCGCAGTTTTAGACATTTCACTGGCTGAGCAAATTGCTGCGTTTCCGAAAGCCGGACTTGACTTGATATTAGTAGAAGGATTCAGACATGAGCCCTACCCTAAGATAGAGCTATGCAGACCTAGTCTGGGTAAGCCCTTGCTTTATACTGAAGATCCTTCGATTATCGCTATAGCGAGCGACGAACCGTTATCAACACCGCCAAATTTGCCAAGCTTGGACCTAAACGACCCGCAATCCATAGCCAAATTCATTATTGAAATCTTCTTGGAGCGCGAACGTGACTGATATCTGTTATCCCAACAAACACAATCTATTGAGCGTCGAACAAGCTCTATTGGCAATTCGTAAAGCCATTGTGACCATCGCTGACCAAGAGCAAATTGCTCTGCCTCTAGCGCTGGGCCGGATACTCGCCGATAGCGTGTTCTCGCCGATTGACGTTCCGCCCCAACGCACTTCGGCAATGGACGGCTATGCGTTTGCCGCTGGCGATATAGCCGTTGGGGAAGCGCATAAACTACAAGTAATCGGCGTTGCATGGGCCGGCCAACCGTTCTTGGCACAACAAGCCCAGGGCCAATGCGTCAGAATATTTACCGGGGCGGTAGTCCCTGATTTTGCGGATAGTGTTATTGCTCAAGAACAAGTAGACATCGACGGTGACACTGTATCACTTCCGCCAGAATGGCAACCGTATAAAAACATTCGTGAAGCCGGCAGCGACGTTAAACAACATGAGGAGTTAGTTGCCGCACCGAAAAAGCTATCTGCTCGCGATATCAGTCTATTGGCTGCGGCAGGCGTTGATCGAATCAGCGTCAAACGCAAACTCAAAATTGGTTTTTTTTCGACTGGCGACGAATTGGTACCACTGGGAGAACCGCTAGCGATCGGTCAAATCTACGACAGCAACCGCTACTTACTAGCGGGATTACTGTCCGACCCCAACCATATGGTCAGTGACTTGGGCATCGTCGCAGACGATCAACTGAAACTCGAACAAACTTTCAGGAACGCAGCTCAGCAACACGACGTCATCATTTCCACCGGCGGCGCATCGGTTGGCGATGCGGATTTTGTTAAACAAACGCTGGAAAAATGCGGGCAGGTGAACTTCTGGAAGCTGGCGATTAAGCCAGGTAAACCCCTGGCTTTTGGTAAGATCGGTGGCTGCTGGTTTTTCGGTTTGCCCGGCAATCCGATTGCCGTCCTGGTCACTTACGAGAAATTCGTAAAACCAGCCTTGGAACAACTCGCTGGCGCGCCGTCCACGCAAGGATTGCGCTTACGCGTTCGTTGCGGCAGCCAGCTAAAAAAATCGCCAGGTCGCCAGGAATATCAACGTGGCATCCTGTACCAACAGGACGACGGCAACTTAGCCGTCCGTCTCGCTGGTCAACAAGACTCTCATCAATTGAAAGTAGCCAGTCAGTCGAATTGTTTTATTGTGCTGGATGCCGACAGTAAAGGTATAGATGCTGGGGAAATGGTGACAGTAGAGCCCTTTTCTGGGGTGATATAGACATTCTCCAGATACCGACCGGATGAACTGTTCGCTCTGACTGGAAAACTTATAAACCAATCGGTCAGGAAAGAGCAAAACGCACAACTAAGCCGTTGCTTCTGCAAGATTCCCTAAGTAACCATGTTTTCTGGCCAGATATTCATCTACGAATGCTTGCATCGGCTCGGCTTCGTAATCGCGCAACCCGCTGACCGCTAGCTTTTTAAAACCGGAACCGACAACTTCATCACCGCATTTGATTTGAAAATACAAATACGCTGTGGCGCGTTTACCGTTGACTTCCATTTTCGGTTCCAACATTTCCAGGCGCGGCTCATGAAAGTCCAGCCGATTTAATGTCAAGGTCATGCTTTCATAAATAACCAAAGGTCGGTCAATATTGAACATGACCTGCTCCTTAGCCAGTAAAGGCACCAACACATATGGAAAGTTCTGCCCCGAAAAAGCCACATAATCACGGATCAATGCCTCGATTAAACTTGGATCGCGGATAACATTCCCGGAGCGTTCGATCTGTAGATAGGTCTTGCCTTGATTGTCAGCGACATCGATTTTCTCGGCGTCATCATCGGGAAAGTTCAACAATACGCCGTGACCGACCATCCCGGAAAAGATGAAGTGCATGTTCTGGCTAAGACCGTATTTGTCCAACACTAGCGAGAATAACAAATCGCCCGGCACGCAAAAACGTTTGGCGTCTTCGTCGTGCAAGGGGTTGAAGTCATGGGCGACTTCTTTGGCAAACATACTGGCCTGCGCGGCGCTGATAGCGACACTGCCATCCTGAATGTCATAGTATTCTTTTAAAAACATAGCTTTATTGATTATTTTAATAACGTGGAACGGACGGATCGCAAAGGATAGACCAGGCATCGATCCCGCCTTTCAAGTTAAACAACCTCTGAAACCCGGAATGCTGCAAAAAATTACAAGCTTGCTGGCTACGCATACCGTGATGACAAATCACCACCACGTCTCGGTCAGCCGGGACTTCGTCGAAGCGCGCGGGAATTTGTTGCAGCGGTATCAGTACGCTGCCCGGAATCTTGGCGTAGGCAAACTCGTGCGGCTCTCTGACGTCCAGTAAAAATACCGACCGGTCGTCCTGTAAATGTTGTTGCAGCTGTTGTGGCGTGTATTGGCTTATTGGCATATGAATCTTTCCAGTCTTTGAAGCGCGGCGGCCATTCTATCGATTGAGGCAGTATATGCAAATCGAATGTGCTGATTGGCCAGGTAGCGACCAAAGTCTTTACCTGGCGTTACCGCGACCCCTTCTTGTTCCAATAATTGTCTGGCAAACTCGAAACTATCGTCGGTCAGCGCGCTGCAATCGGCATAAATGTAAAAAGCCCCCTGCGGTTTACAGGCAATTTTAAACCCCAACCGCAGTAAGTTTTCGTAAAGAAAATCACGACGTCGTTGGAATTCGTCGCGACGACGATGCAATTCAGCCATGTTTTCTGAGCTGAAACAGGCCAATGCGGCGTATTGAGAATGGGTAGGCGTGGAGATAAAAATGTTTTGCGCTAGCTTTTCCACTGCATCGATAAAGTCCTCAGGTACGATCAGCCAGCCGATGCGCCAACCGGTCATGCCGAAGAACTTGGAAAAACTGTTGATCACAAACACATCCTGGCTGAATTCCAGCGCACTACTGACAGTGTCTCCGTAAACCAAACCGTGATAGATCTCGTCGGAATAAAAACAGCCGCCCAACGCATGAGTCTGTGCCACCGCATCGCGAAGCCCGTCGCTACTTATGATGGTGCCAGTCGGATTAGACGGCGACGCGATCAAAACACCTTTGCTCGCCGGCTGCCAGTGCTGCCTTATCAGTTCTGCATTGAGTTGATAAGCTGTTTCGGCACCAACATTTACAAACTGGGTTTTACCGTCGAACAATTGCACGAAATTATCGTTACAGGGATAGCATGGATCTGCCATTAAAATTTGCTCGCCGGGATTCAAACTAATACCAAACGCTAGCAAAAATGCGCCGGAAGCGCCTGGCGTAATGAAAACCCGTTTTGGGTCCAAATTTACGCCATATTCCATCTGGTAATAATCAGCAATACTGCGCCGTAATTCAGGCAAGCCGGCCGCAGCTGTATATTTGACTTCTCTACCCTGCATAAAGACACTACCGGCCTCCAAAACTGCCTGCGGCGTCTCGAAATCCGGCTCGCCGATTTCCATGTGAATGATGTCGCGCCCTTGGAGTTCGAGTTGCTTGGCGCGCTGTAATAATTCCATCACATAAAAAGAGCTGATGCCGCGCATTCGCTCGGCGACGTGGTGTTTCATGGCCAAATTCCGTTAGTACAAAACGCATCCATCATAACAAACTTCTTGCTTGCCCCCGGCTATTCTGTTAAAAAGCCCCGATTTTTTTATAGACCGCCAGGAGTCATTGGATGAACAATACTAACCCTGCCGCATCGGAATTTACTTTCAAGCCTTATGAGGAAAAAGACGGCGAAGAGTACATGAACGAGGCGCAGTTGAGCCATTTTTCCGCCATTTTAAACAAATGGAAATCCGAACTTATGATGGAAGTGGATCGCACCGTCCACCACATGCAGGACGAAGCGGCCAACTTTCCGGATCCCAACGACCGGGCCACGCAGGAATCAGAGTTCAGTCTGGAACTGCGCACCCGCGACCGAGAACGCAAATTGATCAAGAAGATCGACGAATCCTTGAAGGAAATCGAGTCGGGTAACTACGGTTATTGCGAAACTTGCGGTATTGAGATAGGCATTCGCCGCCTGGAAGCGCGTCCCACAGCCAACCTGTGCATCGATTGCAAAACGCTCGATGAAATCAGGGAAAAACAATTGGGCTAATTCTGCCCAAGTCCTTACCCTACATTGGTCGGTTTGCGCCCTCGCCTACCGGCCCGCTCCATTTGGGTTCCTTATACACGGCACTAGCCAGCTATCTGGACGCCCGTGCTAACGATGGGCTATGGCTGCTCCGGATCGACGACATCGATACGCCGCGCAATAGGCCATGGGCCAGCGAAGGGATTCTGAATTGTCTGCAAAGCTTCGGTTTGGATTGGGATAGAGAGGTGGATTACCAAAGTCACCATCTTGATCAGTATGAGCAGGCCATTGTCGAATTGCAAAATCAGCATGCACTTTATGCTTGTACCTGTAGCCGGAGCTTGTTGGCAAGTTCGCCTTTAATCTATCCTGGCCACTGCCGCGAAAAGGCACAATCCGCTGATAGACCACATTCGCTACGGCTAAAATCGGTCAATATTTCGATGGGTTTTGTTGATGACTTGCAGGGTAAAATCACCCAAAACCTCGCCAGCGAACACGGCGACTTTATCGTCAAGCGCAAGGATGGCATCGTCGCATATCAATTGGCATGCGTTATCGACGACCAACGCCAAGCGGTTAATCGGGTGGTCAGGGGCTATGATTTACTCGACTCCACCCTGAAGCAGCGATACTTACAGGATTTGCTTGGATATGGCTCGCCGCGGTACATGCATATTCCGCTAATTGTTGATACAGAAGGTTATAAGCTGAGTAAACAAACCCACGCGGAAGCGGCGAACCCCAACCAAGCCGGACCAATCCTGTTTCTACTGCTAACCTTACTCAAACAGAATCCGCCAGCCCATTTGCGGTTGGCCCGGAGAGCCAGTATTCTGGAGTGGGCTATCGAAAACTGGCAGCCCGGATACTTGTTGAATACCCAAGCGGTAACTGCCTTACCCTACAATCAATAACGTTCATAGAAGGAGGTTACGTTATGTCAGACCATAAAATCTATCCGGTTAACCCGCAGTTTGCTGCCCGCGCCCATATCGATGGCGCTGCTTATCAGCGCCTGTATCAACAATCGATAAACGAACCGGAAGTTTTTTGGGCTGAGCAAGCAACCACGTTTTTGGATTGGCAGGAACCTTGGCGGCAAGTATTGCAATACGACTACCCAAAGGGCGAAATTCAATGGTTCCTGGGCGGCAAACTGAACGTCACCGTGAATTGTTTGGACAGACACCTGGAGAAGCGCGGCGAACAAGTTGCCATCATTTGGGAAGGCGACGATCCGGGGCTTGATCGCAAATTGACCTACCGGGAACTGCATAGCCAAGTCTGCCAGTTTGCTAACGTCCTCAAAGCCAACGGCGTACAAAAAGGCGATAGAGTCTGCATCTATCTGCCTATGATCGCCGAAGCAGCTGTGGTGATTTTGGCTTGCGCGCGAATCGGTGCTGTCCATTCCATTGTGTTTGGCGGATTCTCTGCGGACGCGCTGCGTGATCGGGTCATCGATGCCGATTGCCGGGTTTTGATCTGCGCGGATGAGAGCTATCGCGGCGGCAAAGTTGTGCATTCCAAATTGAACGTAGATAAAGCCGCCAATCAGTGCCCCAACCTATCTACCGTGATCGTTATCAAGCATACCGGCCATGACATCCCCTGGACCGCAGGCCGGGATATTTCATATCACGACGCCATGCAAACCGCATCAACCGATTGCCCGCCGGTATTGATGGACGCCGAAGATCCGTTGTTCATCTTGTATACCTCGGGCTCCACCGGTCAACCTAAGGGGGTATTGCACACCACCGGCGGGTATTTGCTGTTTGCAGCGATGACCCACAAATACATATTCGATTACCAAGAAGCTGACGTCTATTGGTGCACCGCCGACATCGGCTGGATCACTGGCCATTCCTATGTGCTGTACGGCCCATTGTGCAACGGTGCTACCACCTTGATGTTTGAAGGCGTACCCACCTATCCGCATCCTGATCGCTTTTGGCAAGTGATCGACAAACACCAAGTCAATATTTTTTACACCGCGCCAACCGCCATTCGCGCGCTAATGGCGCAGGGCGACGATTTTGTCACCCGCACCAATCGTAGCTCTTTGCGGATCCTCGGCAGCGTCGGCGAACCAATTAACCCGGAAGCATGGGAATGGTATTACCAGGTAGTAGGCAACAAACGCTGCCCGCTAGTGGACACTTGGTGGCAAACCGAAACCGGCGGCATTCTAATTACGCCATTGCCTGGCGCGACGCCCTTAAAACCCGGTTCTGCTACATTACCCTTCTTCGGGGTAAAGCCGGCCATACTAGATCCCGACGGCAATCTTTTGGAAGGTGAGGCCGAAGGTATCTTGGTACTGACCTACCCCTGGCCTGGTCAGGCGCGAACAATTTATGGCGACCATGCGCGCTTTGTGGACACGTATTTTGCCAAATTCCCTGGCTACTACTTCGCTGGCGACGGCGCACGCCGCGATAAGGACGGATATTATTGGATTACCGGGCGCATCGACGATGTGTTGAACGTGTGCGGCCACCGCTTGGGTACTGCGGAAATTGAAAGCGCATTAGTGCTGCATGACTTGGTAGCCGAGGCTGCCGTAGTGGGTTTCCCTCACCCAATCAAGGGTCAGGGAATCTACGCCTATGTCACCCTGAATATCGGCATAGAGGGCAATAGTAGTCTGAAAGGCGAATTAAAGGATTTAGTACGCGAGGAAATCAGTGCTATCGCCCTGCCCGATCTGATCCAATGGGCGCCTGGCTTGCCCAAGACTCGCTCCGGCAAGATCATGCGCCGCATATTGCGTAAAATAGCCGCCAACGAGTTTCACGATCTCGGTGACACGTCAACCTTGGCCGACCCGTCGGTCGTCGAGCAATTAATTGCCAATCGCCTGAAACTACCTTAAGTTGAAAACACGCCTGGCGCTAGCCTATTTCGGAGTCATTTTAGTCTGGACTACCACGCCGCTAGCCATCAAATGGAGTAGCATCGGCGTGAGCTTCGTGTTCGGCGCAACGGCGCGGATGACCGCCGGCTTAACCTGTTTGTTGTTACTACTACTGTTGTTGCGTCGACGCTTGCCGCTCAATCGACTAGCCTTACTCACCTATTTAGCGGTTGCAATTCAACTATACGGCAGTATGTTGATTACTTATTGGTCAGCGCAATTCGTACCGTCCGGCTGGATCTCGGTGATTTTTGGTTTAAGCCCGTTTATGACCGCCTTCATGGCGGCCGCCTATTTGAAAGAACGTAGCCTGGGCTGGGGCAAGTTATTTGCCTATAGCTTGGGCTTAGGCGGACTGGTGGTAATGTTCAGTTCGGCGCTGGAGTTGGATGAGTTCGCACTTCAGGGCGTACTCGGCATATTACTAGCAACGTTTATCCACGCTGCCAGTGCGGTATGGGTGAAACAAATTGCTGCGCGATTAACGGCATTGCAGTTAGTCACGGGCGGATTGATAATCGCGGTGCCTTTATATTTCTGCACTTGGTATTGGCTGGATGATGGCGTATTGCCTGATACTATTCCACAGCAAACCCTTTACTCAATTGCCTATCTGGGCGTCGTTGCGACCACCTTGGGCTTTGCTTTGTATTATTTTGTGTTGAACAACATGGAAGCCACCAACGTGGCGATGATGAATCTGATGACACCCATCATGTCATTATTCCTAGGATACAGCGTCAATCACGAACCATTGACACTGAAAACCATTGCTGGCACAAGTCTAATTATGTGTGCCCTTTTGATTTACGAGATCGTCAATCGCCGTCAACAACGGAAGGGCATGTAATCGCCATACCGTTGTCTTAGCGTTAGATCTTAGAGACGCGTTGTTTTTAGATAGGCAGCGAATTCGGCATTAATTTCTTGATGCAATAAACCGTACTCAACGTTATAGCCAGCAAGAAGCCGAACTTCTATCCGCAACCTTAGGATTACCGGCAAATTCAAAAGACAGCACTTGCTCATCTTTCATTAGCGCCGCAATCACATCAGTTAGCTGAATTTTCACCGCCGGCACCGCTCCTGCTATTTTTGATTTTTTCAAAAATAGCAGTTGTGTTTAATGATAAACAAATTATCTTATTTGCTGATGCTCAGGACGAAGCAAATCGTTCACTGTTTTTACCGGATTGAAGGTTTCGATAGGAACTTCAACAAAAATTGTATTCCAATCGCTCATGGCTCCATTCCAAAGTCCGGGCAACTCTAAAGCTTTCAATTCTTTACCACCCTTCGATTTGGATGAAATAAATCCGGTTTTCTTATCGACATATCGTAAAAGATTAAATTTTTCGCCTTTGTAGTTTTTCACTCCACAGACCAAATCGACAGGATTAAAATGTGTTGAATCCATCATTTTAGCTTTTTCAGCCGGATTTGATAAATCAATTTGCGAACTTTCGAGGATTTGAGTAGACACGGTTCCATCTGAATTTACAGTAAGAAAAGGACCACCACCAGGCTCTCCGGTATTTTTAACCATACCACAAACCCTAATCGGACGATTTAGTTTTGACTTCAGATACTGTTTTAATTCACTTTCATTCAATTTGTTAATTTCAGGGTGAATATTATTGAGTTCCTTCTCGCAAAACAGAGCAATTTCATGTAAGCTCGAAATAGAGATATTATCTTCCTCCAATAATTGAAGATTTTCAAACGCTTTTTTCTGAAGCTTAATCAATAAACCCGCAATAGCTTTCTTGTATTTAACTGTTTGATTTTTAAGAGAATCAGGAACCACGTTATCGATATTTTTAATAAAAATAACATCTGCATTCAAATCGTTCAGATTTTCAATAAGAGCACCATGTCCTCCGGGGCGAAAAACTAATTTTCCATTTTCGCGAAATGGTTGATTTTGTTCGTCGACAGCTATAGTGTCAGTCGATGGTTTTTGTTCTGAAAAACTGATATTGAATCTTTTACCCAGTACATTTTCGTATTCAGAAAGCGTACCATTTACATGATTTTCAAACAGTTGACGGTGTTCAGTTGAAACTGTGAAATGAATATTTACTTCATTTGATGCATTAGAGGCATACACCCCACCTTCCACCAAATGCTCCTGTAGCGAAGTACGTTTTTCGTTGTTATATGTGTGAAATAAAAGCAAGCCTTTAGGCAACGCACCATAATTCAAGCCATTACTGTTTAATAAATTAGACACAATAGCTTTCGTTTCTCCATTTTTAATCAAATCATCAATACTTTTATTATTATTTTTCAAACAACATTCGTTCAAAGCATTGTAAAAAGCGAAGTTTTTAATTTCAGTAATAAATTTAATTTCAGATGGTTTTGTTGGTTCGGCATAATCAGCATCCAAAAACTCATATAAATCTTTGAACATACGACTGGCAGCACCCGACGCCGGAACAAATTTGAGTATTG
>FSSH01002528.1_pt1 | contig 25304 bp, 28 predicted proteins | sample 1166101 | NCBI WGS metagenome assembly FSSH01 (sample SAMEA32972668, study PRJEB13176) | freshwater metagenome | biome: Drinking water system; feature: Biomass in drinking water that filtered by 0.45 um membrane; material: drinking water | place: USA | collected 2012-12-20 | depth 0 m
CTTTGGGGCCGGGCGCTACAGTACAACTGCAACCCGATCATACAACAAAGAAATTTTTTGTTCACGCGCGAACCGGAGACTTGAGGTGCGATCTTTTGATGTGATTGTAAACATGCTCATAAAAATGCTTTAAACATTCAAAACGTTATTCGTTCCGCGAACTAACCGGGATTTTGCCGCTGCTTGTGATTCGCGGATATTAAATGATGAGCGATCCATCGAAATCGATGGCTTTGAATTTCCCGTATTCTTTGACATGCAAATCGACAGGTTCTGTCAAACGATACAACCGGAGATTGTCTTCTTTCTCGTCAATTTCAGCTAACAATCTTCGTTCAAGATCTTCGTATTGCATCAGATTGACTTTGCACTCAAAAACCGATTTCTGCACGCGCTGCCCGGTACTTTCGCAGATTTTGGCAACACGCCGCAATCTTCTGCGACCTTCCTTGGTTTCGGTTGATACATCATACGTTACGATGATCAGCATGGTTATTTCACTAGAAAGGGGATATAGGCCTCCATATCGCCGCGGATGGTGCGCGCCATAAACCGCGCTTGCAGTTGCGGCAATAGCCCGAACGGTACTTTGGTATCCAGCAATGGATGGTTTATTTCTTCCTGTTTGCGCTCCTGGTAAGCTGCTACGACAATTTTCCGCGCGTCACTTTCCAGATACACCGCGCCGCCTTCGCGCATCTGCAAATTACGTTCGGTGATCTGCCCTCGATTAACGAGCGTGAGTGCCAGCCGGTCCGCCAAAATCGACCGGAATTCTTCCATCAAATCCAGCGCCAATGCCGCTCTGCCAGGCCGCACTGCGTGCAGGAAACCCAATTGCGGATCAAGTCCGACGCTTTCAATTGCCGACCGGCAATCATTCATTACCATCGAATAAAGAAACGACAGCAGCGCATTGAAGCGGTCGCGTGGCGGCCTGCGTGTCCGTCCGTCCATGGTGAAATGTTCGCGGATGTTGCGCCGAACCAGGTTGGGTAAAGCGGAGAAATACACTTTGGCTGCGTCGCCTTCAATGCCGCGCACGACATCCAAGTCTCCGGCTACCGCCAGATTACGTACCGAACCGGCCAATGCGTCAGCCGCTTGACTGAGCATTTTCTGATCTTGTTCGTCCGTCGTTTCCCTCGCGCCACGCAACAAAACCTGCCTGGAGTTGCGCAGCTTCCCGGCTATTGCCGCTTTTGCAACCGCAACGGCAAATGGCACATCCGCAGCCAAACGATGTTGCGCCTGGCGCAGCAAAATATTGCCGCTGACCGGACCTTCCAGCCGGGCTTTAAATCGCCCATTACCATCGAGCAATACTAAGCCGATGCCATCATCGGCGCAGCGGTGCATCAGCGCCGGAGAGATCATAATGTTACCGAAGCAAACGAGCGTACCCAAATGATGCAGCGGCACTTGGAGTTTTTTCTGCCGCTCCACATCGATACGCACGGTATCGTTTTCCAAGTGCGCGTAGGCATTGGGTGTCATGATGTAGAGTGTATTGAGAATCTGGTACATTTTGTATTACAATTCGTACAACACTTTATAAAATACTGAGGAATATAGCATGACCACGCTCAATATTCGATTAACCGGGCAGATTGAACAGCGGCTTACCGAAGAAGCAGTGCGTGAAAATAAAACCCGCTCTGAAATCGCACGTGATGCATTGGACTGGTATCTTTTGGAAATCGAGAAAAAACGTTTCATGGATCAACTCTTGGAAGAGGCACGATCAGGATATGCCATCGAAAGTATCCGGCGAGAAGCGCAAGTCATTGCCGAAGAATTTCTGCCGGTTGAAAACGAAATGCTAGAGAATGTTGAGGGTCGTCTATCCGGCGATTTGCCGCATACTGAGTCTCCTGAAAAATGGTGGAAGTAATCCGCCGCGGCGAGATTTGGGTTGCCAATCTGAATCCGCCACGCGGACAGGAAATCGGCAAAATCCGTCCGGTTTTGGTTTTTCAGGACAACGCTCTCACCGCGATCGGAACACCGATGATCATTATCCTGCCGCTGACAACACAAATCTATCCGGCATTCAAGCAATGGCGGGTAACAATCACAGCTCGTCACCGTTTGCTGAAAGACTGCCAGGTCATTGTCGATCAACCGCGAACCTTGGATCGTTCCCGATTCGGAGAAGGGCCTTTGGCGACACTCAGCGAAGAAGAAATGATTTCCGTTGAGCGCGCTTTTCTGGGGGTATGCGGCATGTTTCATTACGCTATTCATCCACGCTAAACAATCCATCCAGCAATTCATGCTGATGCGTTTTATCCGCCAACGCTTGCGGCTGGCAAATTTCCTTCAACGAACATTCCTTGCAGCGCGCATCGTTAACCGGTGGCGGTAATGTTCCGGAGGCCAGTAAGGCACGAACCGCCACTACGGTTTCCTCTACTTGCCGGCGCAGCGAATCGGTAATACCCACTTCACGGCGGCGACGGGAAGTGTGATGATAAATCGCACCATGCGTCACCAGTTTGCCGGTCATTTCTTCCAGGCAGATGGCTTGCGCCGCCAGTTGGATATCATCATGCGCTTTTGCACGTTTTTTACCGTGCTTGTACTCCACCGGATAAATCCGCCCATCCGGATAAAATTCGACGACATCGCATTTACCGATCAAACCCAAGCGCTCCGACCAAACCGGCAATGCTTTCTCGCTTCGCACGCCTTCAAACGATTCAAAACCGGGTACATCAACCCGTTGATGAGCGGCGTTACCCCGCATGGTATGCACATTTTCATCAAATGCCTGCTCGACATGAATCAACGCGCACTGGCGCGGACAATAGCTGTAGTGCTGCAAAGCGGAGAGCATGATGAGGTCGTCAACTTCAGTTGCGGTCATCAATCGTTTCCGAATAATCTGAGAATCGCTTCCTCTTTCGATATGGAATGATGCGTAGCAACTTCATTCAAAATGGAAGCCAGTGTTCCGACACGCAATGGATCATGCAAAAGAACCGTCAAACGATGCGGTTTTGGGAATTGATATTCTAACCGGACGTGACTGCCGGTCTGCCGAGTGACCCCGTACTCGAGCCGGTTGAATGCTTTGATCAGGCATGCACCCGATACATTTCGTGGCATTCTCATGCCTGGATGATTTCCTTGCGCACGAAATGCAGACGAATCATTTCCGGCGTTTTTTCTTCATCGAAATGACAATGCACGGCATCGCGCACCTGTTGGTACAAACTGGCAAGATCATCCGCTTCGGTAAAAATGGATTCTCCCAATGCACGCGCGGTGTAACCGCCCTCTGGCGCTTCTTCGATTAGGAATAAAATCTCTCTCATAGTAATTTTCCCTTTTCCCCTATTACGCTATTTCTGTTTTAACTTCCGCAATCGTATCCCTTCGCGCTGAATTACCGCAAAATACCCTGGCTGAACTTCATTTAGGGCGCACAAAGTTATTATCAGTAATTCATCCAAAATAATAGGATGTAAGCGGAAATACAGAATAGCTGCAGGTGGTTCGACTCCGTGAGAAAACACCAGATCACCAAAATCCACATCGAACGTAAGTAGGCTGCGTCCCGATTCGCATGCAAGCGAGAGCACCGCGCGATCATTGATTCCCGGTAAAATCTCTGCAATTGAAAGAACATCATAACCCGCGTTGATGAGGCCCTTTATAACCGGTAGAGGAAAATTCTCATCGGCCAGCAACTTCGGAATCATCGAGTAACAGTGCCAGATTCTGCAGCCGCCCGCATGATAAAGGTTTCATCTTTCATGCAATCCCGGATAAACGCAAATACCGCTTGCAAATCTTCCGGGGTCAAATGCGGGTAGCTTTCAAGTATCTGCGCTTCATCCCAGCCGGAAGCCAATAAATCAAGAATAAACTCGACCCCGATACGAGTTCCCCGGATACGCGGCTTGCCGAACAGAGTATCCGGATCTGAAACAATACGATCTTGCCAGTTCATATCAATGCCTCCTGAAAATGTTTAATCAACCCGCCGGAGCAGTTGAACGCTGGAGGGCATGTTTGTTTCGTCTACTGTTACAGAGTAATCGCTAAAGTTACGGGGGATAACAATGCCATCCTTGAGTTTCGGTTGGATACGATCAAAGAGACTGTAGGCTGGTGCATTGCCCAATTGACTGTCATGCTTAAAAACATACAAGCCGCGTGTAGCCATCTCACCCCGTGCAGCAGAGCGGTCATGTTCGAACATATTCACCAACGATTGCCAAAGTAATTCCAGATCATCTTCGTTGAATCCGGTCTGATTGGCAAGATGTGCTGAAACGAAACCGTGTGCGACATAGAGGCCGTATGGCACGGTGAATTTGCGACCCATTGTGCGATTGTCGCCGCCTTGCTTCTCCGCTTCCGCTTCTGTAGCAACAGCCATACGGGTAATGGAGTGTTCTTGCGCCACAATCGGGTCGATGGAACGTGCAAAGGTTAGCTGAACGGGGCCGCGGACTTGTCCGCAGTTGATACCGGTCGACATGACTGCACCAAAGGTACGTACATCGAAGAAGTTCTGACACATCCAGTTGCGCGCTTCCGATACTTTGTCACCTCCTTTACGTTTCTTGTCATCACCAGCAAGTATCTCGATTCCGCCAGGGATGGCTTGATAAGCTCGCTCATGTTGCTTGTTGAGAATGGCTTTTTCTTTCACGTAAATTTCAAATGGCGGTTGCTCTCCCTTAATCAAGCCGACAAAGTTACGCACCTTGCGTTTCAAGCTCACGTCAGTCACCAGACCACGACCGGTTTCCGCATCCACGCGCGGTAAATTACCTGCATCCGGGTCGCCATTGGGATTACCATCTCTTACGTCAAATAACAAAACGAAGTCGTACCGGTTGTTGAGTGCCATGTGATTATTCTCCCTTGACTGTGGATTCGGATTTGGTGAAAAAGGCTTGCCGCTGATGGTAATAGCCAATGGCAAAACGGCCCTGGTCTTGCAAATTGAGCTGTGCCGGAAAATCGGTAATACCATCCATGATCTGTCCTAGCGTTCTTTCATAATTGATGACTTCACCCTTATTATCCAGTTTAGCTAGATGGTGATTCTTAAGCTTAAGCAGCGTTGGCAAAACAGTGATCGGAGTACCTGAAGCCGCTCCGTAATAGCGATCACGGATCGTTGCATTAATGCCAGGATTTGCTCGTTCCTGGATACGCTCCAGTACGGCAAACAACCGTCCCAGCCGGTAAGCGGTATTCGTGTTGTTTTCGTCCAGTGACACTTTGAGTTCCTCCTTGCCTGATTGACGATTAAGGCACGCTTTGATGATCGAAGCGCGCGGGTAAATGACCTCATGTTCGGCTCGAATCCGGCGAATTGCGCCGGAAAGCAGCGTCTGCGGATAGGGCAACCCTTCAATCACACTACGCATAACATCGCCGCCGAGACTGGGCGGAATGTTTTCCGATTTGCCCAACATCGCTGTTGCGACCAGCAGGCGGAACAGCGACAGTGTTTCCGGTTCGTGCGGTGCATGAACGATGCGCAGATCATCGAAGTGGCGGCGAATATTGACAGCCAGTTCGCCCACGGTTTTAACATGCCAAAAGCGTACAGCGATACGGGCCGCATTGGGTGCAAGACCTAACACGCAAAAATGAGTGTTATCGTCTTCAAAACTACCTGCACCGGTTTTGGGCGCATTGAACAAAGCAGCAACTGCTGCGGTGCCGAGATCTGGATTGTCTTTGGGTGGTTCGCTAAACCATCCTGAAAATAATTCCTCCATCGGATGCCCCGGTGTTGCTGCCCAGAAAACCGTCGATGCATCGCCCACCTGGATACGTTGTCTCGAATCTTTTGCCAATAAATGATTGAGCGCGGTGGTGTAAGAAAAAACAGCGCGTTTTCCGACCGGCGCATTCTCACCCTGTGATTTGCCATAGGAACTGAAAGCATCCAGATTGAACGAAACAATATTTGCACCGGAACTTTGCGCGCCCCATACACCTTTGACGGAAGGATGCAATCGCTCAATGACATCTTCATCGCCTGAAACCAAACAAAGTGAGGCTTTGTCAGAGTCGACATCGTCCTTCGTCGATAGCGCAGCCGCCACTGCCGGACGTTCGCATATTGGCCCGGAATCACCTTCCAGCCGGAATGTCAAATTGGCTCCGGTTTCCAGAATTTCCGGCCATGAAGAATGTAAGAAAACTTTTTCAAAGTTGTTACGCTCAAGAAAAGACAATACCGCCTGAATACCTGCATCATTTGAAGCGGCGAAGCGGGAGCGAAGGGCTTCAACGAATGCCAGATGCTGTTCACGAGCACGTTCCGGCTTTCCTTTGTCGTCGACTCCGAAAACATAACCGGAGTGATCCCATAACAAATTGGCCGCGACACCCGAAGATCGCTTGACAGTCTGCGGTACGAGATAGGATTTTGCGATTTTTTTCTTGCCCTCACCTTCCCGCGTATCATCCAAGCCAGCAAAGTGACCATCCACTGTCAGCACGATAAGAAAGGGGATTGGTTTATGCTCGAAACCGGGCGGCGCCAGGTTGCTATCCGGCAACCGGGTTTTGCGCTGATAATATTCGTTAAGCGCTTGCAAAATCATCCTCGTACCTCCTCGCTATTCCAAGCCGGAATATTGAGTATGCCGTTCTCCAGCGTGGCACGGAAAAATCGCGGTTGCGGATCGGCGGTATTACTGTAGTCCATGTCGTACAGCATCCAACCTAAGTCACGCGTTTCCTTTACAGGATTCGATTGTTCCAGCATTGGATCAATCAGCCGAAAATCGCAAGCAAATTCCCGGCAACCAAGGTAAGGTTGATTAACGCATTGCCCCTTCTCAGCACGGCGTTCGAACATATCCAGGAATTTGGCTGGCGTATTGTTTTCTCCGGCATCCGGTTGCAACTCGAAATGCGCATGGATGCGATAAGCCACGTCGCGCAAAAACAACCCGGCGCGCTGCTGGCGTTCATCTTCGATATTTAACCCGAGGGAGCCTGTGCCCTTGTTCATGGCTTCCTGGGCATTCCGCACCGAAATGACCGCACCAACTTCATTGCGCCGGACAGAAACCCAACGGATCGGCTTGAGTACCTCGATCTTGTCGATGTACCAGCGAATGGCGGGTTTCCACAAGATGGATTCAAACACCGCGCGAGCCGATGACGGCGTCATCACATCGTAGCTCACACGTTCGACCTTCATTTCCGGTCGTGTGAAACAAGCGAAATCGCCGCTGACTTCGAGGCAATATGTTTTCATTCATCCTCCCATTTAAACCACGCTTTGTGCCGGATCAAAAACAACATCTTTGCTCATCAGTAATCCTAGCTGTGAATGGTAAAGTAAATCTGTGTTTTGCTTGTATATCCCGGGAAAAATTTCCTGAATTTCTCGATTTTCCAACAGTTTCCTACACTCATGCTCGCGAATATTGACTGTATAACGTTGCAATTTGCGTAATATGCCCCGGCGTTCATGCGGCTGCATATTCTGACTTTTCTCGAGCACATCAATCAGTCTTGTACTTTCGCCATAGCGTACGATGACAGCCATCTGTCCTTCTTCATCGATCAGGCGGAAATTGCTGGCGGCGGTACGAAAGTTAAACTCTGCTTTTCTTGCTTCGGCTTGGTTATGTAAATCCAACAAACCAACAATGTTTGCTTTATCCAGACTGTTCAGACTCTCATAATAGTGCCGGAAGTAGGCTTCAAAACGTTCGCGAGCGAGCGGGTCACCTTTAGATAACCGCATGATTTCCTGCCCGCTCTGTTGTGCTTTGCGCAGCAATCCCGGTGCTGCAGGTTTAGGTGGAACAAACACCACGACCTTACCCAGTTGTGTCAGCATCCCTTCGCGATTGCAACGCCCAGCCGCTTGCGCGACGGCATCCAGCCCTGCCAATGCGCGATAAACCACTGGAAAATCCATATCGACCCCGGCTTCGACTAATTGCGTACTGATCACGCGTGTTGGTATGCCATCTTTCAAACGTTGCTTGATTTCGGCAATGACTTGACTGCGATGCTGTCCACACATCAGCGCCGATAAATGAATCGTGTCCTTCGGCATCAATCCATGCAATTCACGGCAATCCTTGCGTGAACTGACAATGCAAAGCACTGAGTCATATTGCTGCAATTCTCCGGCGATGGACTCCCAAGTGCGGGGACTGGCAAAATCATCCGGCAATTCGGTTTTTACCCGCTTCAGATCGGCATAAAGCCGCTCCGGATCATCCATCAATTCGCATACGTTATTTAATCCGGTAAATTTGAGGCGCGGAGAGAAAGCCGGTTGCGTTGCCGTGGACAGCACGAAGCTGACTTTGTAGCCATTTGCCAAATCCTGCATCACATGCAGAATCGGTGCAAGAAATTCCGGCGGCAGCAATTGTGCTTCGTCCAATACCACCACGCTATTAACGATATTGTGCAGTTTACGGCAGCGGCTGGTTTTTGCCGCATAGAGCGACTCGAAAAACTGCACATTGGTGGTAACAATGATCGGCGCATCCCAATTTTCCGTAGCTAACCGGGATCGCGAATCTTCCCGATCCGGATCGAGATTGCTGTGATGTTCGATTACATTCTCTGCACCGAAAATGCCTCCGAAGATTTCCGCTGTCTGTTCCAGAATGCTGGTGTAGGGAATCACATAGATCACACGATTCTTGCCATGACGGGCAGCATGGTCGAGTGCAAAAGCCATGCTCGATAGAGTTTTTCCTCCGCCTGTCGGTACAGTCAATGAAAACAAGCCGGAAGGCAATTTTGCTTTTTCGCGGCACTGCCGCAAGACTTCGGCGCGAATCCGATTGACATCGCTATCTTTAGCGTTGGCGGCTTTAGCGGCCATGTGCTGATCGAATGCGTTTTTCAGCGCTATTATCGAAGGATACCCGGAGCGCAAGCCGCTCTTTTTATCATCCATGAAAGCTTCCGTATCCAGAAAATCCGCATCCACCAAACAAGAAAACAGCATTCTGAGCCATAATGCCAGCGATCCATTGGGCGGCAGAGATTGTGGACGGGATTGATTGAGAATCTCAGCCGGTGGCGTAGCATCAAGCGCCTCTTGCAAATAGCCGTTTTGTTTACCGTTTTGTATACGCTGAAATAGCACCGATTGGCCACCTTCCGCATTGTTCCAATCAGGCAAACCGGCATGATGCCCGGCAATCAAATAAGCCAGAATGCGCCCTTGCAGTCCGAGTTTCTCGATGGCATGAATGGCACCCGCTGTGGAATGATCAACCCGCCCAGGCGCTCCCTCGATATGCGCTTCCGCATCGTAACCGCTCACCGATTTGATATATTGCTGAAATTTCTCGCGGTATTTACCCAGGTCATGCCACAACCCGGCAAGACTCGCCCAATCTTCGCTGCCGAATGCCTTGGCCAATTCTCCGGCACGGCGTGCAACTTCGAGCAGATGTTCTTCCAATAGATGTTCTTTCCATTCACCACCCAGATCTTGACGAACATGTGCAAGCGTAATTTTCAGTTCCTTTAGTTGATTCATATTTTCCACCTCACCTCCACCTCAATCCGTTCCCACGGATTATTGCTTTTTTTCAACCCTACGATCAAGGCCGACATTGTTTCGCCACGGTCCAGCAGTTGCGAGACGGCGGCATTGTCTTTTGCGGGAATGTAGCCGAGTTTCTCACCTTGCCAGTCAATGCGGACGGCGCGTTGGTCGAAACGGTTGCCGGATTCCCGGATCAGAGTGACGGATTGGCCGGTGGCGAGTTGCGGCCAGAGGGTTTCGCCGCGATGATATTGGAATCCCGCCACGGGGGAGATTTGCAGGGTTTTCCATTGATTTAACTCCGGTTTGGATTGCAGCCCGCCAAGTAGAGCGGCGAATGATTGCAGGAATACGCGCCGGGACATGGTGTTTCTCCATTGAAAATGACACTCTTGCATTATCCCAAGCCACAGGCTCAAAACCTGAGCCTGTGAATTTTACTTTTCAGTTTTTTTAATCCCGGTCATTTACACAAGCTTTGCATTTCAAAATTGCGCAACAGTTTACTCAGTTGTTTTGGGTTTTAACCGCTTGCAGCGCTGTTTCGCTGTTCGGTACGAGCGGCGTTTCGTGCAAGTTTCACTCTTTCTGCTTGGGTAAATAATTCTCCTGCGCTTGCTGTAAGTTTTGCAGAATAGTTTGGCGTAATGCTTCCGGCGCGATGACTTCGACCGCCGCGCCGTGCTTGAGGATGTCCATTACCAATTCAGTTTCGTTGGCGTACGGGATGCGCAACTCGTAACTACCATCGAGCAGAAATTGGCCTTGCTGGCGCGGATGCCATTGTTCATCCGCGCCCCAGCGGGCGCGTTCGGCGGTGAAACGTAGCACTGCGGTATGTCTTGCCTGACCGGCGAAAATACCGTAACTGGAAGCGAAATGGCCATTGAGTTCATTGTCGGTGATGTTACGGGCTGCGTGATCGAGCATCTGGCACGCGGCGATGCGTTCCACGGCGAAACTGCGCAGTGCCTCGCGCTTGTGGCACCAGGCGTCGAGATACCAATTGTCGCGGTAATGCGTGAGCCGCTGCGGGGAAACGATGCGTTCGGTTTGCCGGTCGCGCCCACGGCCGTGATAGACGATGTCGAGTTGCTTGCGCTGCAACACCGCGCTGGCGGCAGACTGAAAATGTTGCAAGGCCGGTTGCCTGCTCAACATGGTCAAAATGCGGATGCGCTTGATCGCATCCGGATCGTTCAGTTGCTGGGTTGCCAGTATCTTTTTCAAGTGTTCCTGCATCGGCTTGAGTTGCAGGGCAAGCAAGCCCGGCTGAATTTGTTCCAGCAGCTCTGCATGGTGAGCAGCGCGTGCAATTCCTGCGCATCAAACCAAACACCGGGTAATTCAAACACGGTTTTTTCCTACGTATCGTAGTAATAACCGTTGCGTTCCCGGTCATAGAGGATCGGCGCGTTGAAATACAGCCGCAGCGATTCGATGGTGCGGTTGACCGTGGCGCGGGAGCATTCCAGGTGTTCTTCGAGTGTTTGATGCGATACCGGCAAGGTGCGGGATGCCAATATGCGGTGTAATTGATAGATCCGCTGCAGATTGCTCATCGATGTATTGGGAATAATTCGCCGGAGAGTTTCAAAACCATTGATACTAAATTTCCCTTTAGCGTATCATAAGCCCCTCGGAAAAATCAGGCGCGGATCAAAATTCAAACCCCTGATTCATACTGTTTATCCATTGTTTTTACCCGGCTGCCGTGCAATAACATGATAAAAAAAACACAGGTGACGCTTTGGTTGTTGATCATGGTGTTGTGTCTGCTGGCGCAGCCTGCTTTTAGCCAGCAAACCCGGAAATTTCCTCCCAATAGTCAATTGGGCAACTTGACGGCGGTGGCTTTTCCGCACTTCACCATCAACGGGCAGCAAATGACGATGGGCGCTGGCGGCCAAATCCGGGGGATCGATAATATGATTATTCTGCCATCGACGGCAAACTATATCGGCTTGATCCGCTTTCAATTGGATACAATGGGCAATCTGCACCGGGTCTGGATTCTGACGCCCGGCGAAGTCAAGGAAGCGGAAAGCGAAGGGCAGCAGATACCGAAACCGAAAAAACGTTTTTTCTTTTTTTAACACAACGCTAAATCATTCGTGAGTAACAAGCTTTATATCAAAACCTTCGGCTGTCAGATGAACGAGTACGACTCGGAGAAAATGGCCGATGTTCTGCACGCCGCCTACGGCATGGAATCCACCGACGATCCGGCGCAGGCCGATATCATTTTGTTCAATACCTGTTCGGTGCGCGAGAAAGCGCAGGAAAAGGTGTTTCATGATCTGGGACGGGTGCGGCATCTGAAGGAAAACAACCCCAATTTACTGATCGGCGTCGGCGGTTGTGTCGCCAGCCAGGAAGGCAAGGCAATTGTCAGCCGCGCACCGTACGTCGACGTGGTATTCGGGCCGCAAACCCTGCATCGCTTGCCGCAACTGATCGAAACGCGCAAAGCCACCGGCCGTTCGCAAGTGGACATTTCTTTCCCCGAAATTGAAAAATTCGATCATTTGCCGCCTGCCCGCACCGAAGGAGTTACGGCGTTCGTTTCGATCATGGAAGGATGCAGCAAATATTGCAGTTTCTGCGTGGTACCGTATACGCGCGGCGAAGAAGTGTCGCGCCCGTTGAACGATGTGTTGACCGAAATCGCCATTCTCGCGGATCAGGGCATCAAGGAAATCACCTTGCTGGGGCAGAATGTCAACGCCTACTTGGGTACCATGGACGATGGCGAGATCGCCGATTTCGCCCTGTTGCTGGAATATCTGCACGAAATTCCGGGGATTGAACGCATCCGTTACACCACATCGCACCCGAAGGAATTCACTGCGCGTTTGATTCAGGCTTACAGCCAGCTGCCTAAATTGGTCAACCACTTGCACTTGCCGGTGCAATCCGGTTCCGACCGGGTGCTGGCGGCGATGAAACGCGGCTATAGCGTGCTGGAATACAAGTCGATCATCCGCAAACTGCGCGCGATCCGCCCGGATATTTCGTTATCCTCCGACTTCATTATTGGCTTCCCCGGAGAAACCGAAGCGGATTTCAACGCGACGATGCAACTGATCGAAGACATGAATTTCGACGAATCGTACAGCTTCGTTTACAGCCCGCGCCCCGGCACGCCCGCCGCCGATCTGCCCGACGATACGCCGCCGGAAGTGAAGCTGGAACGGCTGCAACGCTTGCAAGCGCAAATTAACCAGCAAGCCCGCAAAATCAGTCTGGGGATGGTTGGATCGATACAGCGCGTGTTGCTGGAAGGTATCTCCAAAAAAAATGCCGATGAGTTTTTCGGACGCACCGATAACAACCGCGTTGTTAATCTGGCCAGCGATCCCACGCTGGTGGGCAGTTTTGTCAATGTGCGCATCACCGAGGCACGGTCGCATACACTGCGCGGCGAAATTGTGCATGGATAAGAACGCATCCACGGCAAGGTTCTGCACTTGCAAAGTATCGCGTCCGCTGAGAGAATCGCGTTATCGTAACTGCAACAGCCAACTTTGAAACCGACACCCCTGGAAATTTCTTTCACACCCGCCGACAACCAGCGTCTCGCCAATTTGTGCGGCGCGCTGGATGAGAATCTCAAGCAAGTTGAAACCGCGTTGGATGTCACGATCTCCCGGCGCGGCGAACATTTCAGCGTATCGGGAAAATCCGGGCAGACCCAACTGGCGGCGCAAGCGCTGCGCAATTTTTACGATCAGTCGCAACACCATATCAGTCTGGAGCAAATCCAGCTCGGCTTGATTGAAGTGCTGAATCCGCACGATACACCGGATCGAATCAGCGGCCCCGGCCACGACGACGGCACCGGCGCCAAACAACCCGCCGCGCTCACCTTGTTAACCCGCCGCAGCAATTTGCACGGCCGCACACCGCGCCAGTCAAAATATCTGCAACAAATTCAGGAACACGACATTACATTCGCCATCGGTCCGGCCGGTACCGGCAAAACCTATCTGGCGGTCGCCAGCGCGGTCGATGCATTGGAACGCGGCCTGGTGTCGCGCTTGATTCTGGTGCGCCCGGCGGTGGAAGCGGGAGAGCGTCTGGGCTTTCTACCCGGCGATATGACCCAGAAAGTAGACCCTTATTTACGCCCTCTCTATGATGCGTTATATGATTTAATGGGCTTCGATAAAACCGCCAAACAATTTGAACGCAATACGATTGAAATCGCACCGCTGGCTTTCATGCGCGGACGCACCTTGAACCAGTCATTCATCATTCTGGATGAAGCGCAAAACACCACGCCGGAGCAGATGAAAATGTTTCTGACGCGCATGGGCCTGGGCTCGAAAGCGGTCATTACCGGTGATGTGACGCAAGTTGATCTGCCGAAACATCAGAAAAGCGGATTGGTGGAAGCACAACAGGTGCTCAAGGACATCCGCGGCATCGCGTTTACCCGTTTTCTATCCGAGGACGTGGTGCGGCATCCTTTAGTGCAACGCATTGTCAATGCTTATGAGAAGCACGACAAACAGCAGCAGGAATCCTGATTCGCCTTGCAGACAAAAAAACCGTTCAAACTGATGGTGCAATATGCAACGGACAGTTCCACTGTACCCACCCGGCCGCAGTTCCGCCGCTGGGTCAAAGCCGCGCTGATGCAAGAAGCTGAGATCGTATTGCGGTTGGTGGACGAGACCGAAGGGCGCGAACTGAACCAGCAATTCCGCGGCAAGGATTATGCGACCAACGTGCTAACCTTTGTTTATGACGACACACAACCGCTGACCGGCGATATCGTGCTGTGCGCGCCGGTCGTCAGCCAAGAAGCGCAGCAACAGCATAAAGACCTGCTGGCGCATTACGCGCATCTGACCGTGCACGGCATTTTGCACTTGCAAGGTTACGATCATATTGAAGACGCTGACGCGGTGGAAATGGAGCAACTGGAAACACAAATACTTGCTAGGCTCGGTTATGGGAATCCTTATGCCGAAACGCTTTGAAAACCGATCATTCAGTACAAAATTTTCATACTCAAACTAATACACTATGGAAGAACCCCCTCCTAAAAGCGGCTGGTTAGAGCGGTTAGGCGCTATGCTGATCCGCAAACCGGAAGACCGCGAACAACTGATTACCCTGTTACACTCCGCTTTTGAGCGCAATCTGCTCGACTCGGACGCATTGAGCATGATCGAAGGCGTCATGCAGGTTTCCGAAATGCAGGCACGCGATATCATGGTGCCGCGTTCGCAAATGGATGTCGTCGACATCAGCAAAAAACCGGAAACATTCATTCCGTTCGTCATTGAAACCGCGCACTCGCGTTTTCCGGTCATCGAAGGCTCCGAGGATGAAATCATCGGCATTCTGCTGGCGAAAGACCTGCTGCGTTATTACGCCGATCCGGAAGAATTCAATATCCGCGACATGCTGCGTCCGGCGGTATTCATCCCGGAATCGAAACGGCTGAATGTGCTGCTCAAGGATTTCCGCAGTAACCGCAATCATATGGCGATTGTCGTCAATGAATACGGCGGTGTAGCCGGATTGGTGACAATCGAGGACGTGCTCGAACAGATCGTCGGGGAAATCGAGGACGAATACGATTTCGACGAAGAAGAGGACAATATCGTCATGGAAGCCGACGGACGCTACCGCGTCAAGGCGATTACCGAGATCGATAATTTCAATGAAGTGCTGGGCGCAAACTTCAGCAACGAAGACTTCGATACGATTGGCGGTTTGGTGCTCAGCAAGTTCGGCCGTTTACCGGTGCGTAACGAATCGGCTGTCATCGGTCCATTTAAATTCACCGTACAGCGCGCCGATAGCCGCCGCTTGCACATATTGAAGGTGGAAAAGCTTGCCGCAGCAGTAGAAACCCCGGCAGAATGAGGATACTTATCCTATTTCCGCATCAGCATGCCCAAAATCACCATCCGTCCGTATGATCCGCACAGTTTCCAAGCACTCAGCGGTAGCGGATTACCCCCGGTACTGGCGCGCATTTACGCCGCGCGCGGCATTGAGGATTCCGGCCAGCTCGAAACCGAACTGACGCGCCTGATCCCGTTCGGTCAGCTGAAAAATATCACCGCAACGGCAGCCTTGCTGGCCGATGCTATCGCGGCAAAAAAACGCCTGCTGATCATTGCGGACTACGATTCCGACGGTGCGACCGCGTGTGCCACCGGCATGCGCATCTTGCGCAAGTTCGGCGCTAACGTCGATTATCTGGTGCCGAACCGGTTTGAATTCGGTTACGGCTTGACACCGGAAATCGTGCGATTGGCGCATGCCTCCAAACAACCGGATGTCCTGATCACGGTCGATAATGGCATCGCCAGCGTGGATGGCGTAGCTGAAGCCAATCAATTGGGCATGCAGGTGGTGATTACCGATCATCATCTGCCCGGCGATCAATTGCCTGAGGCACTGGCCATAGTCAATCCCAATCAACCCGACTGCCCTTTCCCAAGCAAAAACATCGCCGGCGTGGGCGTCATTTTCTACCTGATGCTCGCGCTGCGCGCCGAGTTGCGCCAGCGCGGCGCTTTTGCGGCAGGCCAGGAACCCAATCTCGCCAACTTTCTCGATCTGGTCGCGCTGGGAACCGTGGCCGATGTGGTCAAGCTGGACAGCAATAACCGCATTCTGGTGCAGCAAGGTTTGCAACGTATCCGCAAAGGCAAGGCTTGCGCCGGTATCAATGCGCTCATGCAGGTCTCGCGGCGCGATGCCCGGCAAATTTCCACCTATGATCTGGGCTTCATGCTGGGACCGCGCTTGAATGCCGCCGGGCGGCTGGACGATATGTCGCTCGGCATCGAGTGCCTGATCACCGACGACGAAGCGTATGCGGCTGACATCGCCAAGCAACTGGACGAATTGAACCGGCAACGGCGCGAAATCGAATCGGCCATGCAGGAAAGCGCACTCGTCAAGCTGGAAGATACGCTCAACGCCCGCCAGCCGGACATCCAGAGCGCTTACAGCATTTGCCTGTTCGATGCCGATTGGCACCAAGGCGTCATTGGCATCCTCGCGTCGCGTATCAAGGATAAATATCATCGCCCGGTGATCATTTTCGCGCCCGGCAACGACGGCGAAATCAAAGGTTCGGGGCGGTCGATCAACGGTTTCCATTTGCGCGACGCGCTCGATCTGGTATCCAAACATCACCCCGAATTAATCCGCAAATTCGGCGGCCATGCCGCCGCTGCCGGATTGACCATTCACAGCGATGCTTTTGAAGCATTCCGCGTGGCGTTCGAGCAGGTTGCGCAAACGCTGCTGACACCCGCCGACTTAACCCGTGTGATAGAAACCGACGGCGATCTGGAGCTTTCCGAAATCAAATTGGAATTGGTGGAAATGCTCGAGCGGCAAGTATGGGGCCAAGGTTTCCCGCAGCCATCATTTAATGCGCGCTTTTATGTCGAAAGCCAACGCATCGTCGGGGAAAAACATTTGAAATTAAGGCTAAAAAAACTGCACGCCGCTGGCGCCGGTGACGCAGCGCAAGCCGCGCGGAAATCGGCTGAAACCTACGACGGCATTCTGTTTTTCCACAACGACCCGCTGCCGGATGTGATCGATGCGGTTTATCGATTACAGATCAATGAATATAATGGCAAATCATCCTTACAATTCCTGCTGGAACATTGGTTCCATGCAGATAACCCGGTGACCGGCGATGCACACTGAATTCACGTTGAATGGCGAATTGGCCGCCTTACCGCATTTCCTGACCAGCCTTGCGATTGGTTTATTGATCGGATTGGAACGCGAACGCAATCCCGGCTCGCGCGCTGGATTGAGAACATTCGCCTTGGTCGCGATGTTCGGCACGTTGGCTGCCATGCTGTCGGAAAAAGCCACGCCGTGGTTATTGCTCGGCGGTTTATTCATCGTCGGCTTGATGATGGTGGCGGCGTATTCCCGCGTCAAGGATGACAATGCCGATCCGGGCACCACCACGATAGCCGCCATTCTTGTGTGCTACGGATTGGGGGCTTCGGTGTGGTACGGCAACGGCACGCTGGCGATCATGCTGGCCATCATCACCACCGTGTTGCTGTATTTCAAAACAGAGTTGCACGGTATCACCGAGAAATTGACCCGCCGCGATTTAATTTCCATGCTGCAATTCAGCGTGCTGACGTTCATCATTCTGCCGATCCTGCCAGACCACAATTACGGCCCGTATGAAGCGATCAATCCGCACCAGATCTGGTTGATGGTGGTTCTCATCTCCGGCGTCAGCTTGGCAGGTTATGTCGCGCTGCAACTGATCGGCCAGCGGCATGGCGTGATACTGGGTTTATTCGGTGGCCTGGTATCCAGTACCGCCACGACACTGGTATATGCACGCCGTACCGCGGAAAACCAAAACTTCACACAACTAGCCGTGGTCGTTATTCTGATCGCCAATCTGACGGTACTGCTACGTTTATCCATCATCAGCGCGGTTGCCTCGCCCGCCATTCTGCCGCAGCTGCTACCCGTGCTGGGCAGTGGCTTCCTACTCGGGACAGGCATCGCGGCGTACTGGTGGTTTCAGCTGAATCAGCAACAAGAAGTACCGATACCGGAAATCAAAAACCCCACCGAAATCGGCGTCGCGGCAGCTTTCGGCCTGATCTACGGCAGTGTGCTGTTTTTTTCCACCTGGCTTTCCGACATCGCCGGCAGCAGCGGGCTATATGCCGTCGCACTCATCTCCGGCTTAACCGATGTCGACGCCATTACGCTCTCCAGCCTGCGCCTGTACGAACTGGGCAAATTGGAAGCAGTACAAGCGATCACCGCAATCACACTCGCGATACTCTCCAACATCGGCTTCAAACTTGGCCTGATTTTCTTCATCGGCAGCCGTTTTCTCGCCAAACAATGCGTATCCGGCATGCTGGCCTGCGCCGCCGGTCTTGGGCTGGCGTTGTTGTTCATTTAGAAACAGTATCACCAAATGCAGCGCAAGCCCGGTAGTGCATGGAGTTTCTCATCAGCCGTAATAAGCGGCGCTTGATGCGCAATGGCAGTCGCAGCAATCAACCTATCGCCCGGATCGCCATGTGGAATAATACCGCTCTCAGCTAGCGCAGCGATTGCCGGTGTAATCGAAATAACCTGCAACGCCAGTGACGTAACAATATCTTCCATATACGAAGCAGGTGTATGTTGCGCAGGCAATACCAATCTGTTCTTACGAAACAACAAAGCGATTTCCCAGAAACTGATGGCGGCGCAGGCCAACTTACCACCCGCCAAGCCATGCTCGACAGCTTGTTGAGCGACTATCGTCAAGCGCTCGCGGCGATCTGCCCAAAATAACAAAATATGTGTATCACAGATGATCAGCATCGCCCAGCCATTCTTCATCCAGAGACGCAAGAATGTCACCAACAATAACCGTGCCGCGCAGTGCATCCAGACGACTCAGCGCTGCTTCACGTTCGCTTTTTGCGTGATCGGGAATGATATGGGCGATGGTTTTGCCGTGCAAAGTGATTGCAATTGCTTCGCCTGCTTGCACTTGTTTAAGGTATTCGGGTAAATGCTGGCGTAATTCGGTCACATTCACTGAAGTCATGGGAGAACCTATAATGTACATAAGATATGTACATTATAGGCATTTTATTATATAAAGCAATATATTAGAAAGTGAGGAATGCCTATTACTTAAACTTTACTGCTGTCAGACTTTGGATCTTATGGGAGATCTATATCGCTCATCAAAGATGATGATTGTTATTCAACCGGACAACTTCCCATTCAGCAATTCCAGCACACCACCTTCCGCCGTTTCGCGGATACGCGTTATCCCGCCGTTGCTGATTTTGATTCGATACAGTCCAGCCGGTGAGGCATGCACGGTTTTGGCGATGATCGCGCGCATCACGCCGGCATGCGCGACAATCAGAAAATGGCTGCTGTGGTAGCGCTCGATCGCTTCTTCATAGGCGGAGCTGACGCGCTGGATAAAATCATCGAGCGGTTCGGCGCCGTGCGGACGGCAGTTGACCGGATCGCGCAGGAAAGCCTGATAGTCAGTAACACGGCCAATCTTGATTTCATCGTGGCTGAGCCCTTCCCATTCGCCGAATCCGACTTCCTTGAAGCGCGATTCAACCGTGACATCGATGCCGTGACGTTCTCCGAGTGCGAATGCAAACCCCTGGCAGCGTTGCAGCGGGGAAGTGATGATGTGGCTCCATTTATCATAGTCTCCGACGGCGTGCCACATTTGCGACCACCCCTTTTCGCTGAGCGGATCGTCCACACTGTGGCCGCGATAACGGCGTCCGCCAGCGGGCTGCCCGTGGCGGATCAAATCGATCACTGTTTCTGTCATAAAACTTTGCCAGGATATTAGAGAGATGCGGTAGTGTAGCTGATTTGCTCAGTGGAAAAGTAAAAAGAAAACCGGGGGCAATGCCGCCGTGGGCCGGTAATCCTGTGTTCGGGTGGAAACTAGTAATTCCCCACCCTAATATTCGAGCCGCCGGTTTTCTTGATCACGTCCAGTGCGATATCAACATACTCGGAAAATTCCAACGCATCTTCGTCGGCGATCGGTGTCGCCAGCACAAAATCCGCATGCTTGCGAGCTTCTTCTTTTCTGCCGACGTCGTACAGCAATTCGGCGTAAAAAGCGCGTGTGATGACATCGCGCGGAAACAGTTCATGCGCCCGTTTCATGTGCATCAGGGCTTTTTGGTTACTGCCGAAGCTGATGGGGAATCCGGGTAGTTTGTGATAAATGCGGCCCAGCGCGCGATGCGCCCCGGCGTTTTCGTATTTCTCGTCCAGCGTAACCACCTTCAACAGCATTTTTTCCATCGGTCCGATCATTCTCAGCGCACTCACAATGCCGCTGCTCTCGGCCATTTTTCCCATCGCGGCGGCTTTCCAGAAAAGTCCGCGCACGTCATTCGCGTTGAGCGCCAGTGATTGGTCTGCAATCGCAATACAATGCTCAAACAATTGAATGCGGCGGTTTGAATCCAGCTCGAGTTGCGCGCGCATGAACTCCAGACGGGAAAGCTCGGCAAGGGCGGCCGATTCGCGTGAATTGCGCGTCAGGTCGCGAAACCAGTCAATGGTATTCAACAATAAGGGTGTATCGATGGCGTACTTCCAGACGGCCAGTTCAATTTTTTGTTGATTCTCGGTGGTTAATGCCGTGGCGGAAACATTTTGCGCAAAAGCCGGTGCCGTCAAACACGCCACCGCAATCATCCTGTACGTAAATAGCATTATTTTTTGTTCCAATCGCCACATATTCAGTTTCATGAAAGCACTCATATTCTTTCCACCGGCTAAGCTATTTAATATTCTACGATAAATACCAGCCATTTATGACCGGCGTATTAAGAATAGCGCTATCCAACGCAATTTCAAATGACAAATAACACAACAATTTGCACTTTTATAGTTAATCCACCACCTCAACTTGCTCCTAAAAGAAAGGCATCTTGAAACTGGCATATAATATGATGCTTTCGATTTCACGCCGTTTTTTTGCGCGCACGCTGCATTTTCCGGCATGGCAACTGGCACATTCACTATGCAACAAAAGCACACTCTACCCGCACCCGGCACCGTTTTACGTTACGCTCATTTTGATGGCTCCAGCGACGCGCTGTTTCTGGCGCAATTGGCGCAGCAAGCAAAACCGGTCACCATCATCACGGCGAACGCGCTGGATGCGCAGCGGCTATTGGAAGAAATTCCCTATTTTGCGCCGGAACTGAGAACGCATTTGCTGCCGGACTGGGAAACGCTACCGTATGATACGTTCTCGCCGCACCATGATCTCGTCTCGGAACGTCTGGCCACACTCTATCAGGTTATGAACGGCGCTTGCGATGTGCTGATCGCACCGTTGACGACGGCGCTCTACCGCATGCTGCCGCGCGAATACCTGGCTGCGCATACGTTCTTCCTGAAACAAGGCGAAACATTGGATGTTGCGGGATTGCGCAGTCAGTTGACGCTAGCGGGCTACTCGCATGTCACGCAAGTTTTCTCACCGGGTGAATACAGCGTGCGCGGCGGCTTGATCGATCTGTATCCGATGGGCAGCCCGCTACCGTACCGCATTGATTTGCTGGACAATGACATCGACACCATCCGCACCTTCGATGTCGACACGCAACGCAGTATTTATCCGGTCAAGGAAATCCGCTTGTTACCGGCGCGCGAATTCCCGCTCGACGAAGCCGGCCGCACTTGCTTTCGCGGCAACTTCCGCGAGAAATTCGAAGGTGATCCATCGAAAAAACAGATCTACAAGGACATCAGCAAAGGTCTGACGCCTGCGGGCATCGAATATTATTTGCCGCTGTTCTTTACGCAAACCGCCACGCTGTTTGATTATTTACCCGAAAACACCTTGCTCTGCCTGCACCAGGATGTGCGTCCGGTGATCGATGAATTCTGGCACGACACCCAATCGCGTTATCAATTGCTACGCGGCGATAGCGACCGGCCGTTGCTGCCTCCAACTGAATTATTCCTGACCAGCGATAGCTTTTTTGGTCAACTCAAGCCGTATGGACGCATTGAGATTCTGTCCAACGGACAGGATCTCAAACTGGCCGCGCCCAAAAGCACTGCGCCGCTGCCATCAGTGCAAGTCAACCGGCATGTGGAAAACCCGCTGGAAAAACTGGCGGTGTTCATCGCACAGTTCAAGATGACCGGCGGCCGGGTGCTGCTGCTGGCGGAAAGCATGGGACGGCGCGAATTGATTGCCGAGTATTTGCATCAATACGACTTGCATCCGGATCTTTGCCAGGACTACGCGCAGTTTCTGAATAGCGCGCAATCCTTCATGCTGAGCGTCGCACCGCTGCATACCGGCTTCATCGATGCACCCGCAAAACTGGCTTTCATCACCGAAAGTGAGCTGTACGCCACGCATGTGCATGGACGGCGCGAGCGCGAATCGCGCAAATCATCGACATCGACCGACAACCTCTTGCGCGACTTGTCAGAAATCAAACCCGGTGACCCGGTGGTACACGAACAGCACGGCATCGGCCGCTACCTTGGCTTGGTCAGCATGGACGTCGGCGAAGGCGAACCGGGCGAAATGAGCGAGTTTCTGGCGCTGGAATACGACGGCGGCGACAAACTGTACGTGCCGGTGTCGCAACTGTATTTGATCGGACGCTACAGCGGCGGCGCACCGGAATCCGCCCCGCTACACAAGCTCGGCAGCAGCCAGTGGGACAAAGCCAAGCGCAAGGCGATGCAGCAAGTGCGCGACACTGCGGCGGAATTGTTGAATCTGTACGCGCAGCGGGCGGCGCGTGAAGGCCACCAGTTTACATTGCAGCAGCACGATTACGAAGCGTTCGCCGAAGGCTTCGGCTTCGAGGAAACGCCGGATCAGGCCGCCGCGATCAAAGCGGTGATCGGTGATTTAACTTCCGGTAAACCAATGGACCGGCTGATTTGCGGCGATGTCGGCTTCGGCAAAACCGAAGTGGCGTTGCGTGCGGCGTTTATCGCCGTGGCGGACGGCAAACAAGTCGCGGTGCTGGTGCCGACCACGCTGCTCGCCGAGCAGCACTTCCAGAATTTCTCCGACCGATTCGGTTTGATCGCCGATCAATGGCCGGTGCGGATCGCCGAACTGTCGCGCTTCCGCTCCGCGAAAGAGCAAACGCAAGCGCTCGCCGGTCTCGGGAAAGGCGAAATCGACATCATCATCGGCACGCACAAACTGATTCAGAAAGACGTGCATTTCAAAAACCTCGGGCTAGTGATCATCGACGAAGAACACCGCTTCGGCGTGCGGCAAAAGGAGCAACTGAAAAAACTCCGCGCCGAAGTCGACGTGCTGACACTGACCGCAACACCGATTCCGCGCACCTTGGCGATGTCATTGGAAGGCTTACGCGACTTCTCCATCATCGCCACCGCGCCACAGCGCCGCCTGGCGATTCGCACGTTCGTCACCAGCTTCTCGATGGGTATCGTACGCGAAGCGTGCTTGCGCGAACTGAAACGCGGCGGGCAGATTTATTTCCTGCACAACGAAGTCAGCAGCATTCAATTGATGTACGAAAAACTATCCGGCCTGCTGCCGGAAGCGCGCATCAACATCGCCCACGGGCAAATGCCGGAGCGCGAACTGGAGCACGTCATGCGCGACTTTTACCAGCAGCGCTTCAACATTCTGCTGTGCACCACGATTATCGAAACCGGTATCGACATCCCGAGCGCCAACACCATCATCATGAACAACGCACACAAATTCGGCCTAGCGCAATTGCATCAACTGCGCGGCCGGGTCGGGCGTTCGCACCATCAGGCTTACGCGTATTTGCTCACGCCGCCGGAAGAAGCACTCGGCGGACAAGCCAAAAAACGCCTGGAAGCGATTCAAGCGATGGAAGAACTCGGCTCCGGGTTTTATTTGGCGATGCACGACCTGGAAATCCGTGGTGCCGGGGCGGTGCTCTCCGAATCGCAAAGCGGGGAAATGCAGGAAATTGGTTTTAGCCTGTACAGCTCGATGCTGGATACCGCGATCCAGTCGCTCAAGCAAGGCAAGGAACCCGACATGCAGCACCCGCTCGGCGTTGCCACCGAAATCAACCTGCACGTGCCCGCGCTGCTGCCGGAGGATTACTGCCACGACATCCACGAGCGCCTGGTGCTGTACAAGCGCATGGCCAATTGCGCCGATAACGACCAGCTCGACGACATGCAACGCGAATTGATCGACCGCTTCGGCCTGCTGCCCAACCCGGCGCGCGCCCTGCTCGACTGCCACCGCCTGCGCATCGCCGCCAAACCGCTCGGCATCACGCGCATCGACGCCAGCGCCGACAGCATCCAAGTGCAATTCATCCCCAACCCGCCCATCGACCCGCTCAAAATCATCCAACTGATCCAAAGCAGCCGCGAATACTCCCTCTCCGGTCAGGATCGATTGAAAATTCTGGTAAAGATTGAAGATGTGAATAAGCGGGTGATAAGGATTAAGGAGTTGATGCAGAAGTTGGGGTGAATGGTTGAAGATGATTTTCCACCGGATTATGAAGCCAGCAATGTATGCTATATTTAAAATCAAAGACGCATTATATTGCGTCATTTCGGACGTCTAATTCTAGCTAGATGCGGAAGATATACATGACTATAATTCAAGACTTATATAACGTCTTCGATAAAGAGCGCGCCAGATACGATGCTAATAAAGCATGGAAAAATGCCGTGCTTAGAGAATTGGCTGAGAATCTTGCTTTCATGCGCGAAGGACTCAGAGAAAACCTTGACGATTCAAAAATAATAAATAACCTTGAAAGCAAAAAATTTGTTCTTGCAAACGATAATGGATTTAATTTCAATTCTATAAAGGGAACGACGCTATCTCCTAAAACCTACGGAGACGCGAAAGAATTTGATAAATACAAAGATTGGTCAACGGACAAGCTCATAAAGAACGCTTACGAACGTATATCGACTTTGCGCAAGCTAAAAGTCAACGAACCAAGTATCAACGCGCGTTCTCGCCTCCAGAATCTGTTTAAGTTTTTAATGGTGATACTTGCTCACGTCGATGAAAAGCCTCTAACTATAACAAATAAATCAGCCCGGTAGGATGTGCCGACTGCAAGAAGGCGCATCAATCAACACAGGTGATACTCTCTCCGTCCAGACCGGCTGAAAATCCAAGCGCAGATCGAGGCTGTGAATAAGCGGGCGATGCGAATTACGAAGTTGATGTAGAAGTTGGACGCTAGCAATTAAATTGCAAAGGCTCTAGACTAGCAGAGAC
>FSSH01001039.1_pt2 | contig 25278 bp, 20 predicted proteins | sample 1166101 | NCBI WGS metagenome assembly FSSH01 (sample SAMEA32972668, study PRJEB13176) | freshwater metagenome | biome: Drinking water system; feature: Biomass in drinking water that filtered by 0.45 um membrane; material: drinking water | place: USA | collected 2012-12-20 | depth 0 m
ACGTGACCGCGCAAGAGTTCGGCCTCGACTTTCGATAATGCGGCCCGTGCCGCCTGCACCTGTGTCACGACGTCGATACAGTAACGGTCGTTGCCGATCATCGCGGCAATCCCCCTGACTTGCCCCTCGATGCGCGCCAGCCGCTTTTCCAAAGCATCCTTGTTACCGCTGTATCCTCGCATGTGTTCCTCTTATCCAAGTCCGGGTTGCATATACCCCTTAGGGGTACTATATAATGTTGGCGGCGGCGACCGCAACCCTCGGCTTGGTGCATTGGCGAGCACATTGGAATCGCCAATGTCGATTTGGGCCGAAATGCAACGATCAAGGAAACAAGCGATGCCTCGGATGACCTCGATATCGATCTTACCGGCCATGTTGTTAGCCGGTTGTGCCACCACCGGCGACCGCACCGCGACAAGCGCAGAGCGTTCAGCTTGCGAAAAAATGGAAAAGAACATGGGGCTCGGCAGTCCTCACGATCATGGCGAAATGAAGGGCAGAGGACTGAACTCGATGAACCTGAGCCACGACCGATGTGTCAAAATCCTCGCCCAACCAAACTGATACTGATGTCTGGCGGGCGTTACGGCCCGCCGGACATCATTACCCATGATGGGAATTTCAGATGACCGAAACAGCCATCCCGACCGATGCCGTGAAGGACTGCTGTTCGGGCTCTCCCCAAGAAGATACGGGCGTCCTCATAAAAGACCCTGTCTGCGGGATGATCGTCACACCTTCAGCGTCGACGCTGACGACGACGCATGATGGCCATCCTTATTATTTCTGTTCGGCAGGATGCCTTTCAAAGTTTTCTGCCGATCCCGCCAGATACCTTGATGATCGTCCACGTATCGAGCCGGTCGCCGTCGCGGGTGCAATCTGGACCTGTCCGATGCACCCCGAGATTCGTCGCGATGGTCCCGGTTCCTGTCCGATCTGCGGGATGGCGCTCGAGCCCGAAGCGCCTTCGCTAGACGATGCGCCGAACCCCGAGCTGGTCGATTTTACCCGGCGTTGGTGGGTTTCGGCGGCGCTGTCGGTGCCATTGCTGGTGCTCACGATGGGAACCGATTTGCTCGGGCTTCATCTCGTCAGCGCGGCGATTTCGCCGTGGCTCCAACTTGCCTTGGCCGCGCCGATCGTCCTGTGGGCAGGCGCTCCGTTTTTCGTTCGTGGCTGGAATTCGCTCAAGACGCGCCACCTCAACATGTTCACGCTGATTGCGATCGGTGTCGGTGCCGCGTTCCTTTACAGCCTTGTCGCGACACTCGTGCCGGGCATTTTTCCCGATACGTTCAAGATGCAAGGGATGGTGCCGGTCTATTATGAAGCGGCGGGCGTCGTCGTTGCGCTGGTTTTGCTCGGCCAGGTGCTTGAGCTTCGCGCGCGTGCCTCGACCGGCAAGGCCATCCGCGCGCTCCTGAACCTTGCGCCAAAGACCGCACGGCGGATTGCACCTGACGGGACCGAAACCGAAGTACCACTCGCCGAAATCGTCGCAGGCGACCGTCTCCGGGTCCGTCCTGGAGAGGCCGTGCCGGTCGATGGCATCGTTGTTGACGGCAAATCATCGGTCGATGAGTCGATGCTGACCGGCGAACCGCTCCCCGTTGCAAAGGAATCAGCGAGCGCGCTCACCGGCGGGACGGTCAACGGCACCGGCAGCCTCGTCATGGAAGCGCAGGCAGTTGGCAGCGACACAATGCTCGCGCGCATCGTGAAGATGGTTGCCGAGGCGCAGCGCAGCCGTGCGCCAATCCAGGCCGTGGCTGACCGTATCTCTGGATGGTTCGTGCCGCTGGTGATCGCAATCGCAGTCGTCACCTTCATCGTCTGGAGCCTCGTCGGCCCTGAACCCCGCATCGGCCATGCGCTGCTGAATGCGATTGCGGTGCTCATCATTGCCTGCCCCTGTGCGCTTGGGCTCGCGACACCAATGTCGATCATGGTTGGCACAGGACGCGGCGCGCAGGCAGGTGTGCTCGTCAAAAGTGCCGAGGCACTCCAGGGCTTCGAACAAGTCGACACCCTGCTGATCGACAAGACCGGGACGCTCACAGAGGGCAAGCCGAAGCTCGTGGGAATAGAGACGGTCGGCGAACTTGCTCAAGACGATCTGCTGCGGTTCGTCGCTTCGGTCGAGGCCCGCTCCGAGCATCCGCTTGCCCATGCGATCGTGACGGCCGCCAAGGAGCGCAATCTGTCGCTCTCCGAACCCGACGGCTTCGAGGTTCAGGTCGGTGCTGGCATAAGTGCCAAAGTGGGCGGGCACGTCGTCGTGGTCGGCAACGCCGCGCAAATGCAGCGTATTGGTGTCGATGCACAGCCGCTCTTCGAGGCATCTGAGGCCAAGCGTCGCGAAGGCGCGGGCATTATGCTGGTCGCTGTCGATGGCGCGCTTGCCGGGTTCATCGCGGTTGCTGACCCGATCAGGGCGAATGCCAGGGACTCGATTTCCGCGCTCCGCAAACAGGGGCTGCGCGTCATCATGCTCACCGGCGACAATCCGACGACGGCGCAAATCGTCGCCGATGCGGTCGGCGGCCTCGACGAGGTTCACGCCGAACTGAAGCCCGAAGATAAAGCGCGCATTGTCGGCGAACTGAAGGCCAAGGGGGCAAACGTCGCGATGGCAGGCGATGGCATCAACGATGCGCCCGCACTTGCGGCTGCGGATGTGGGGCTGGCCATGGGCACCGGCACCGATGTCGCCATCGAAAGCGCAGGGATAACGTTGACCAAGGGCGATCTAGCCGCCGTCGTCCGCGCCCGTACGCTTGCTAAAGCGACGATGGCGAATATCCGTCAAAACCTGTTCTTCTCCTTCGTGTTCAACGGGATCGGGGTGCCGATAGCAGCAGGTGTTCTTTATCCCGTGACTGGTCTGCTCATGTCCCCAATGTTCGCTGGTGCGGCGATGGCAATGTCTTCATTCACGGTGGTGGTGAATGCCCTGCGATTAGGCCGCGTCAAACTCTAGGTGTCGGCAGCGTCCGCGTTCAGCGTTCTTGCTATAGAAGCGGTCAGTCCGCAACCTGCCCGGTCCTGCGTAATCGACGTTTCGACGCGAGGCGCTGCCGCACGTCCACTCTTGCCGAAAGCCGTCCTACGGCGATCATGTAGGGAATGGCTGCAACGCCCCAGCGCCGGACCCTCATGGGCGCGTGGGGGTCGGCCTAAGCGAAGGGCAACTTATGACAAGTCTCGCCCGAAAGCGGACCGGCCGAAATCCACCCTATCTTACCGTACATGCAGCTGGTCCGCTTTCACCCATCTCGTACAAACGCTTTGGCGAGTCCGCTGCCGAGGCTTTTGAAGGTGCGGCAGTTCCCGGGTTAGCTAATATCATTCTGGGGAGCAGGTCCCTTATGTAACGGTTGGGAATCCGCAATTCCTGGAGTATTTTTGTCATTGATCGTTGGAACGTGGCGGATCAGCAGTGCCGCTCAAACCAAGTCACTTGTTCAAACGTGGGCTCGACGGATTTCGAAATGCCCCGCAACCAGGCAGCTTCGTTGGCGATCCGTTCGGGTTCGCCTTCAATCCACCAGGCACGGCGTTCGGGCGACCACCGATAGTTAGCCGCTTTCAGCACCTCCTTGCACTCATATGGCGCCCGCATCGCATAGAGCCGATGTGTGGTGCGGCGAGCGGTTTCGATGAGGTGCGCGGCGACTGACCGCCCGCCTGCGGGAGCCGATGCAAGCAGGCAGGTGGTCGCCCACACGTCGGCGGCCGCACGATGGGCATCGGGCAAGAAAAATCCGCCCTGCGTCAACAGGCTAGCGATACTGCGGCCACCGCCCCATCCGAGCGCCGACCAATCGACTTCGTTCATCGAGCAAGCCCATGGCAGTTTAGCCAGTGCGGGGAAGCGGCGGGTAACGAAGCTGCGGTCGAACTTCGCATTATGCGCCACCAGCACATCCACACCTTGAAGCGCCGAGATTACCTCAGCGTCGGGGATCCACTTGCCGATCAGCATGCCCGACGTGATGTGCGTCAGGCGCTCGATCTCAATCGGCAAATCCTCGGCAGGATCTTCCAACCATGATAGCGGTGGTGCGACGTTGATCACATCGCCCGCGTCGGGATCGATCACGAGCTTGCCGACCGCGAACTCGATCATTTTGTGCCGCTCGGGGTCCAGCCCGGTCGTTTCACAATCTACGATCGCAAGCGTCACTGTATTGTCGGGCACGGGCATCGAACGGCACCAGATTTCTTCTGGCTTTGGCAGCCGACGAAGTACGCGGTAGTCGCCAAGCCTTTCGAGTTGGAGGGCTAGCCGCTCACCGGCGCTGTTGGGATCAAGATGATAAAAGGACATTTCTCTTCCTTGAAAGACGGGAACGCCCGGCGCCTTGCAGGGCGACGGGCGTCGAGATTGATGGGGATGGGGCGCGTCAGGCAGCGACGGTGGGGCGCAGCCCAATCAGCTGAAGCCAAGCCACTTCAACGGCGCGAGTCTGATCGGCATTGGCAAGCCACTGCCAATGACGGCTACCGCGCCGCCCATTCGGTCGCCAGAACCGCGCGGTTGCCAGCAGATGAACATGCGGCGTCCCGACCCATAGCCCGTCCGCATCCTGCCGGTGGTGGATCGCCCAATCCACAATCATCCCCTTGTCGACGAGGTGACGATAAGCAAAATGCTCGACGAGCCAGGTCCATCGCTCAGGGCCTGCTCCGATAGGCAGGTCGGCTACGATATGCGTCGCAGCGATTGCCTGAGGGCCTTCGAGCGCGGCTGCTTCGTCGGCTTCACGCCACAGCGCATCGCCCGATTTCAGATGCGGCGGCAGTTTTTGCGGGTGACAGCGTCCGGCGGCGAGCAGGTCGCCGCGATCGACATAGGCGTCGGGCACCTTGCCGAACCTGTCACTACCGCCGATACGGTTGATGTAAAGCCACGACGCCGTCGCCGTATAATGCGTCGCGTACGGACCTTCGGTCGACCTTGTTTCGCGCCCGGCAGCGCATACGGGCCGAGCATTGAACGGCGGGCGCGGGCGAGCGCCCACCTCCCTCGCGCTGCGTGCGCGAAGAATAGTCACGGTGTCTGACATGTCTGTTTCCTTGGAGAAAGCCGCATTGCGGCGCTTCACGCATCGCCTGCGCGACACGTGGAGCCGTCAGGCTCGGTTCCATGCTTCAAAGCATTTTCCCTTCCGCCTTCTGGCTCACTCTATCCTTCCTGGTTCTCCCTCATCAGACTCGCGCGGTGCAGCCCGTGCGCTTTTCCGCGCTGGCCCGATGCGAGTGCCGTTCAGCGTGAGGGGCCGACTTCATCCGGCGACCAGGACGGCCGAGGTTTTGTGGCAACCTTTGCGCGGATGTCCGACTCGATTTCGGGCGGCCAGACCGGTCGTCCGGCCTGGCGGCTGGCCTTGACCGTAGAGGCGATGAGCGATCTTACCCAATCATTGCGGCGCCATCTGTCAATTCAGAGGCTTGGACCAAAATCGCGATCCGATGGCGGTGCTCGGCTCGGCTCGGTTGCTGGCGACAGCGCTCTGATCGCTGCGGCATGCTCCTGCGGCCATACTGGTCGTCCCGCCTTGCGGCTGGCGCGGACCGTCTCGACGACAAGCGCCTGCACCCGGTCGTCGCGCCGCCACATGTGGATGAGCGGATCGATGAGCTTGGGTATGTCATCAAGGGCCGTCAGCCGTTCGTCATCGGCGAACGCGATACTATGCGGATGCTCGCCGCAGTGGCGAAGCAGCATCAGGAGCGACTTTCCCGGACGCCCGTTCACCTTGTCGAACGGCAGGAGTTTCACCCCGACCTCCTTCAACCTGTACGCTGGCGGTGGGGTGTCACGCATCCCGCCGAACCCGTCGGGAACAGGTCTAGCAAGCTTGGGCGGTGCCACAATAGCCGGCGTCGGTAATGGCACAATCGGCGTTGCACGCTGCGTATCTAGTACTTTATGTGCGGCGCGCACGGTCCGTTCGATGACGGCGACGTCGTTTTGGAAACCGTCATCCGCTGCCCAGCGGTCGAGGCGCGCCAGCACTGCTGGGACCAGATCGCGTGGCCAGAATCGCTTGTCGTGACGTGCGAAGTCGAGCGGCCGACGCTTGGCCTCCTCTGCCAGTTTGGCAATGATTTGTTGTTGCTCGGTGCGGATACTCGCGAGCGCCACCTGGTCGATCTCCTGGCCAAGCTGCGCATCGATGAGGCCGAGCGCGACCATCGCACGCGGATCCAGTTCGAGCCGGCCGGTGCCATCGTCATGCACATAAAAGTCTGCGGTGCGGATGCGCTCGGCGATGGCTGTCGTTGGAGCAGGTGTCAGCGGCTCGGTCTGATCGAGCGCCTCGAGCTTGTCGAGCGTCACATTAGGATCAGTTGAGATATGGCCCCAGTCAAGGCTTGCGACCAACGCGAGCACAGCCCGCGGCGCGCCAGCCTTGGCCCTGGCGCGGCGACGCGCCGCGCGCTCGCCAAATGCAGCATGCAGCAGGTCCATATCCATCCGGCTCGCGGCTGGCGGCGGCCGATCGGCTTGCGATATGGCAGGATCACGCTTGGCCGAACGTAGGACACCCGACGACCGGCTGACAACGAGAACGGGCGTCGTGAGCGTGACATCTGGTCGACCAAGCCGATCAGCGGCCGACACCGCCCTTGCGGCAACCGACAATACCAGAGTTGCCTCCACCTCGTAGATGGCTGCCGGGACCGCGATTCGAGAGCCCGTGGGCAATTGCTGACGGAGAGCCAATGGTCTCACGGCCATTATGTCCGTAGCCACTTGGCGTTGCGGCCTCGACGACGGCATCGGGGGATCGAGACGGACGTGAGCGCGCATTGGGCGCTGGACTTCGGATACTGTGACCGGGGTCGGACCGGTCGATCCAACAGGTATGATTTGCGCGACGTTTACCGAGTTGGGCAGGCCGGGTTCAGCAGTGGGACGAGCGGCTGCAATCATCGCATTTGATTTCAGTATCGGGCGGCTGCCGTCGCGAACAGCACCGCTAGGCAGCGCTACTAATCGTAAGGCAAACTTGTTCGGTAGCCAAGCGGTTGACGGCTTGCGCAACGGCTGACGTATGGCGGTGTCGGAAGCGACCGCTGGCGGGCATGCGACGGTCGGCCTTGTCCATCCTGTCCGCGGCGTTGCTGCCGCCCGGCCGACCTTGATGGCGACTGGGCGCTTTGGGCGCGCAGCCGCATGCACCGGATCGATTGAGCGTGCCTCGATTCGCCGCACGCGCGCCAGGCGCCGCTCCATTGCTGCACGGCGACGTGTCAGCTGCTCTATTTTGAGCATCGCCTCATTGCGCTTGATCTTCGCGCGATTGCGGGCATCGGTCGACACATATTCGCCTTGGCGCACCAGCCGCGTCTTATGGGCACCCAAGTGTTCGGTGGGCTTGATCTTCATTCCGCGTGCGGCGTGGGAGAGCGCTGTATATTCGCGGTTCTTGCCAGCCTCATGCGCGACCTCGGTCATGGTCCGGGCGAACTGCTCGCGCATGACGCGGAACTGCTCAGGATTGTCGAGTTCGGCTTTGAGCTCGCGACCGGCGTCCCAGACGAACGGCGCGACCCGTACCAGCGGTCGAAAGCTAACCGCGACGTGACCATGATAGTTCCGCTGGTCGCCGTCCGCGTCGGGCGTATGCACCGCCCAAACATAGGGTAGGTTGCGAAGTCCAAACTGGTCCTCGCACCAGCGGCGCATGATCTCTGCCCGCTGGGTTGGTGTGATATCGTGTGGCAGCTGGACGATAAGGTGAAACACAACCTTTGCATTCGCGCGCGCAGCGCGATTGAGGTCCTCGACCAGCCCGAATGCGGCGCTCATCTCGGTGCGTGTGTCGCCGACGTTCGAGCCGCATAGCGCCATGCCGTCGAGCCATTCGACATGCTTGAAATCGGTGACATAGCGGACAAGCCGGCGAGAGCATCCGTAAGTCGCGGTCTTCGAACTGAGGTAGCTCGCGGCAAGATACACGCCGCGTCGCCCCTTCCGGTCGAGCACTGGCCCGCTATAGCTGGCAAGCTGGATTGCGCCCGATGGCGGACCGCTTGGGCTGCTCGGCGCCCGACTTGCGCCCCCTTTGGACGAGCGATGCCGATCGGATGAGCGGTGACGCTCGGCGCTCTGGGCCGCCCCGTTGCGTTGTTTGCGGATTTTTCGGAAGAACCTGCGCCAGAAGTCGGCGATGGCGCGCTCGTGGTCGGCTTCGGCCTTCAGAAAGGCCAGCCGGATTCGGTTGTCCGCGATGCCATCGGCGATGCGCAGCGAGCGCTCGCGCTGCTCGCGGATATCGCGGGCGATGTCGTCCTTGCGCTGTCGGACGAAGTCGGCATAGTCGAGTTGAGCGACCGGCGCGGCAGCCGGTGCCTGATCGGCGAGCACCGCCGATCCCCGCGACCGCGCAGGTCGCGGCCCCGGAGCGCCCCGCCGCCCGGCCGTCTTGGCATTCGCCAAGACATTTCTTTCGCCTCTCTTCATGAAGCCAAGTCTGCCCCGCCGGGTCGGGGTCAGTCACAACTGGCTAGGGTCACTTTTCCACGCTGGTCACATGCATGATACTTCAGGGCCGGGCTTTCGCCCGATTACGAAAAAAGTGCTCCTAGTCAGATTTTTCACAAATTTGGCGACACGATATCGCTCGGGAATTCCCAAGAAGGAGATTCCGATGCCAAGTGATCCCACCCGTCAGGTCCGCCGCGCTAACGCCCGCGCCGATACCAAGGAGCGCGCACACGTGCTCGCCGCCAAGCTCGAACGCAATATCGCCGCTACCGCCGATCAGCGCGCGGTACTGACCAAGGCGTTCGAGCATCCGATCGTGGTGGAACCGCATCGCGATCACCACGCATACACTTTGGGTGCCGATGCCTTTTATTGCGGGCTCGCAACGGGCGACGCCCATGCAATGATGGGTCTGATGTCCACCGGCCCCGCCAACGTCGCGCGGCTGCTGCTTGACGCCGCGAAGGCTGCACCCAACATCTACGTCACTCGGCTTTGGCCTCGGATCATCGATGCCAATCGTGACGAATATGAAGCGCGGGGCCGCTATGTGAGCTGGCAGCGACGCTGGGCGCGGTACAAGGAAGACCATGATGATTTCGTGGATCGGAACAGTTCGGGCGATGATAGCTGGCGCGATCTTCATATGACGAGCGGCCAACGCCATCTCGTCCAGGACAGCGCGGTCATGCTCGACATCGACATCCCCGAGGCGATGACCCGTGGCCGAGCGCATGACTGGCTGATGCGGCACGGTGCCAATGTTGTCTATCGCAAGGGGGCAGTGTCGTGATCGACGCCAAGATCGTAGACCATGTCGGGCTGGAGCACGTGATCCGCACCGCAGATGATCTCAACCGCCTTGTCGCCGAACTCGAGCGCCGTCGCGACGCGCTTGCCGAACTGATGCTCGGACCCGATCGTGGTGCGGCGATGGCGGCCGAACGCGAGTCCGATCGCATCGAGGATGTCTTTCTGCCGAAGTTCCAGGCAGAGCTCGATCGCGTCAGCGCGTTGCTCGATACTGACTCCGCCGACGAGCACCGCCGCGCCAAGGCGCGCGCGATCAAGGAACGGCCGCGGATGACAGTGTCGTGAGCGCTCGCGGACTCATCGGCGCGAATGGCGAACCGCTGTTCCCGCCGCTCGACGCGACCGACACAGTCGTGCGCGAGGGGATGGCGCTGGTTCAGCGCTACCGATTGATGCGGTTGCTCAAGGACAAGCGCGGCGTTAGGCGCGACCTTCGCGGCGACGCGCCAGAGCCTGCGCTGGTAGCCGAAATGGTGCGTCAGCTTGTGCCTGGGGTCGATGCTCCCTTCAAAACCGACACGATTGACTGGCCGATCCGTGCAGGTGTCAGGCTTGAGCGGCTCTGCTTCTCGCCTTGGCTCGCTGATGTCGTGAACCAGAAGCAGCTCCATCGTCTGCCGGAAACCGCCGACGAGTTTACCGCGCTGTTCGAGGCTAGAACCGGCATCGCCCCCGATAGCCATGCTATGGACCGCAATTATCGCGTGACGCCCGCCGAGCTGGCGACGATCGCCATGGAGGTGCGTGGTGCCGGCGATCAGCCAAGCGAAGCCTATCTGCTGTTGTGCTGCCGGCACTTCGACGCTGCGGCCAAAATCGAACCCATGCTGAATAAACTACGCACCGGTGAGCGGTTCCGGCGCTCACCGAAGCACGGATTCAGGTTGCTCGCCGAGCTCGAACGCGAGGCGCTGATGGTTGAGGAACTCGCCTGGCTCAACCTTCTCTCGACTCGCGAAATCCGCCGGTTGCTCGACGGCAAGCCTGCCACCCTCATTCGCAAGCTCAAGCAGTATCCGCAGTTCAAGCGTTTGTTCGACTATGCCATGATCGGCAGCGATGTAATCGGTCGGTTCGACAATGCCGACCGCGGTAGCCCGAACGAAGGCGACCTCGGCTGCGTGCCATCCGATCCCAACCTACGGGTAGTCGCCGCCGCGAAGGGGGCGGTCGATACCGACGTGGTAACGGCTCTTACGGTCGACGGCGAGCTTGCGCGCGTTATGCTACGGGCGGCGTTCCCCGATCCAGAGCCCGGCACGCGCGCCGAGCCGCTCAGCAACGATGAGCCCGTGGTCTTTTATGGTATCAATTCAATGCTTGCCGGCGCGATGCAGGCCGACCTCGGTCGAGCGTTCGCACATGGCGATGATCGCAACACCGCCGGCGCCGACACTGAACGCCAAGCGATGCTCGCAGACGCCATTGTCGCTCGCGCTGATCCTGTCCTTCATGCTCGACATAAGAGCCGCACTGCGAACCTGAAGGGCAAGGAACCCAACGGCACCAATCGGCAGCGAAATGCCCAGGCCTATGGCGAGCTGATATTGCCCAAACTCGGGGTCTATGGTTCGGTGCCCCGCGCGTCGGTTGAGCTTTGGGACGAAGCGCGCTGGGGCGATGCGCCCTTCTGGGCTGTGTTCTTCACCCGGCAGCTAGGCGAGCTGGAGCTTGGACTATCATCGGTCGAGCGTGATGAGATCGCTGCCGCCTTCAGCCGCCTAGAGGTGCTTTTCCAGCGAACGTTTGACGCCGGCACCGCCGTCGCCGACGCGCAAGCGCGTGAGGACGCATTGTATGCCATTTGCGACATGGCATCAGCGATCAGCGCGATCAGCACCAACCGCTATTTTCCGCACGCCATCCAGGCTTGGATTGCGAAGTTCGCGGTCGGAGCCCCGGTTGAGGCGGTCGGCAAGAGCCATGGCACGCGATGGTTCCCGGCCGTCGCGAACGTTCTCAAAGTTCGCAGGCGCAGGGGTGCCCCGCCAGTCGGTGACATGAGGGGGGGTACCCCTCGTAACAAGCGCGCCTCGACCGCCAAGCTCAATGCGCTGCGTCGAGAGCGGATGGCGGACCTCAAAAAGGAGGCTGCTTCCGTCAACGAGAAGGACAAGGATTGATCGACAGAGGCGAGGTCGGAAATCGGAGAGCTTCCAGGAACGTTCCAATGGCGCTGCAAATCGCTCCACTGCGGGACCTGAACACCGCTCGCGCAAACACTGCGTTCGCAGAACTGCCCGAAGCAGTCAGGTCTGCCATCGTTATCAGCGTGCGGGAGGTTCGCGACGCTGCGCAAGGATGACCATCTGATTACTCGAGTCCGTTGCGGGATGAACAAGAGGCGTAATGGACCTAAAGCACGAAGCCGCTGCGCGGCATTGGCGTTGGTGGTGAGGTAGCGCCCCTGCGCTGAGGTTTGGCGCTGTGGAGGCGGGGGCAGACGATGGAGTTCCTTCAACGAGAGGAACTTGCTATGGTGACCTTGCCGACAGAACGCCCCGTTAAGGCAGTGTGGCACTGGCACTCCTTACGAAGCGGTGATGGCGCAGCGAGAGGTAAGCGTTGAACATTGTTATGAAGAGGGCGGTCTGAGAGCCACAGGACGGACTGAAACGGACCCTGATTGGAATCTGTCGCTGTTCGATCAATCGCGAGCTACGGTCCGCGGATGACCATTTTCTCGGATAAGTTATCGCGTCTTCACGAGACGATCACGCTAGTCAATGGCTGCGGCAATGGTGAATTGGCGCATGCCTTGCTGCAAGGCCGGGATCGAACTGTGATAGGAGTCGGCTCAGGCGGCTCCGCGGTTGCCGCCGAATTTTTCGCGAGGTGTCGTGCCACGCTTGGTTTCGGACGCACCGTCGTGATGACGCCGATGGAACTCGTTTTGTCGGGAGAGAACTGTCGCGACTGTGAGATTTGGCTGTTCAGCGCAGGCGCTGACAATCCCGATGTCGCCGCCGCCTACCGCACTGCCACGCAGTCAGGTGCTTTGGCCGTTCGGCTTGTCACCGTATCGCAGTCGGGCGCGACCGCCGTCGCGGCGGCGGCGAGCACGAAAGCCTGTCTTTACTTACTTCCCGTGGCCGATCCGAAGGACGGTTTCCTCGCAACTCATTCGATGACGGCGATGATCACGGCATTGTTGCTGGCTTGCGATGCGCTCTGCGAGCGGCCGTCCGGCAATTCAATCGCGGACGCCTTCGCGCAGACGGCGCGGGAGCTACTCGCATCCGATTCGGTCGCGGGCAATGCCATGCTCGGTTTTAGAACCGGGGATACGTTGCTGCTCTTATGCGATCCGCGCGTCAGAACCATAGCCGTACTGGTCGAGACGTCGCTTTGGGAAACAGGAATCGCGCCTGTTCAACGGACCGACTTCCGCAACTTCGCGCATGGTCGCCACGTCTGGGCAGCCAAATATCCGGACCAAATGTTCATCCTGGCGCTGACAGCTGCGGAAAGCCGTTCGGTGTGGAGTCCTATTGCCGAGGCGCTGCCGGCCGGCTTGCGTGCCGGAGAGGTCGACTTTGGCGCCGCCGGGAGATTCCGATGCGCGGTAGGCGTGTTGCAAGGCCTTCAAATCGTCCGCTCGCTGGGCGATGCAGCTGGTATCGACCCAGGGAAACCGGGGCGCGGCGAGTTCGCAAAAGCAATCTACGACGACGCGAGCCTTGATCGGCTGTCGATGGAACTGTCGGGGGCTACGCGGCACAAGCTGAAGGCACGAGAGGCGCACGACCCCCTCGATGATGAGGGCGCATGTGTTTGCATGACCGCGCGAGAGCGCATTGAGCGGCTTAAAGAGGCCCGCTTCCGCGCGGTCGTGCTCGACTATGATGGCACGATCGTCACCACCCAGGCCCGGCTTAAAAGGCCCGATCCCCTGCTGATCGAGGAGCTTGTAAGACTTGTCGATGGTGGCATGATCCTCGGCATTGCAACGGGGCGCGGGGGATCGGTCGGAGACATGCTGCGCGAAGCACTGCCGGAACGCGTTCACGCTTTGGTCACCGTCGGCTATTACAACGGCGGGCACCTCAGGATGCTTGATGTGAACATCGATGACGACCAACCGCGACAGGATGCAGATATTCCGGGAGTGGCTGACTGGATCGAAGCCGAGGGCCTTTTGTCCGCCGGCAGGTCTGTGAAACGAGGCCGGGTGCAACTAGCCCTTAACCAGGCGCATCTCGCGGAACCGGCTCGATTTGCGGAAAGGATACGAGCCTGTCCACAGGTAGCCGATGGGCGCGTTAAGGTGCTGCGCTCCCATCACAGTTTCGACCTGGTGCCGCAGAGCAGCTCCAAGCTTGCGGTTGTGAAGGCGGTGGTGGCGCGGGCTGGCGATCCTCATGCAAAAGTGATCGGGATCGGCGACAGCGGTTCACCGCTCGGCAACGACCATGAGCTTCTTTCTGGGGCTTATGGCATCAGCGTGGACAGTGTTTGCGGGAGCCTTGACGGCTGCTGGACGTTCTTCGGAGACACGCTCACAGGGCCGGCCGCAGTATCGTCGATGCTGCAGGCGATGCGAGTCGAAGATTCGCATGGCACCTTCGACATTGAACGCATAAGCTCGACGGGTCTGAACATAATTGGTACATAATGGGAACATGAATGATTCGCGGTACCCTTTGATGATATCGACGGAAACGGTCGACGTTGTCGGAACCGGCTTCACGGTTCTGGACCGCATCTATGCGGACTTGCGCGCCGTCGCGTCGGAGGAACTGGGCGGATCCTGCGGTAACGTTCTGCTGTCTCTTGCCATGCTGGACCGCTGCGTTGCGCCGGTCCTCAATCTTGGTCTGGATGACGTCGGCAACCGGCTCGTGGGCGAGTTCAAGGGCGCCGGCGCGGAAACAAGATTCATACGGCGTCGCAGCGACCGCCGGTCACCGGTCTTGGCGCAGCACCTCGATACCGTGTCAGGGAGTCATTTCTTCGCGTTCACCTGCCCCGAGACGAACGAGGAACTGCCTCGTTATGAGCCGATCGAGTGGGAGGATGTCGAGCACGCCCGGCCGATGCTGATGAACTGCGCGATCTTTTATACCGACCGTTTGTCGGACGCGATCGTGGAGGCGATGGAAACCGCCGCCGGAGCAGGGGCGATCGTCTATTTCGAACCTTCCGAGGTGCAGCGCGCGGACCTGTTTCGGCGCGCCGTCGCGGTGACTACCGTCCTGAAGTTTTCCGCTGACCGCCTCGACGGGTTCATGGATGAAGGCGTTCCGGGTACGGCGATTTCTATCGTCACTTATGGTGAGGCCGGACTGGAACTTCGCATGGGAAGCAATCGGCATTGGTGCCATTCCTATCCGGCATCCGAAGTGCGCGATACCTGCGGGTCAGGCGACATGGTGAGTGTAGGCCTGATCGATTGGCTGCTGGCCCATCGCCCTTCGCGCCAGAGCGATCTTAATCTCGATATGCTGGTGCCCGGCATCGAGGCCGGGCAACGGCTCGCGGCGGAGAATTGCGCCTATGTCGGCGCACGAGGCCTCTTCCGCCAACGTGGCGCGGCTTACGCGCGGTCGGTGCTCAGCGGCGAGGCCGAATAACTACCCCCCGCTCAGGCTGCCTTGCGGGTTGAGCCGATCTCGCGGGCTTCACCGCCCAGTTGATCGCGAAGCTCCATTAGCAACTCGCCCAGCATATTCCGACCCTGGCCGTTGACCTCGCCCCACAACCGGTTGACCTCGTTGTCCACCGTGGCTGCCTCAACGAGACGTGCCGATTGCGTGGATAGCAGCAATTCCCGCAAGTCGGGGTGCTGCGTGAATTTCGCCCGCAGCACGCCTCGCATGCGATCGAACTTGCTCTGGGACCAGCCCGGCACGACGTCCCAATAATAGAGGCCGTGTGCCGCCATGGCGAGCAACGCTGGGGAGGGCGCCGCCATCAGCCAGGCCTTAACCTCGGGCTTGCGCGCCTTGCCAGCCTGATAGGCGTGCTCGCTCGTCGAATAGACGTCGCCCTCGAACTCGATCTCACGCCGGTACAGGTTACTGAACGCGCCATACGGCTTCTCGCTTGCCCGATAGAACCGGATCTCGCCGTCGCTCATGTTCAGCCTCCTGTTGCAAACATACACGTTTAATAGCATGCAAATTAGCATGAAGCCGACTCGCAAGGAAAGGATTGATTTGGAGCGGCGGATCCGGCAGGCTCGAAAGCGTTCGCGGTTGACCAACGCGGCCCTGGCAGAACTGGCGAAAGTGGACCCAAGCCAAGTGTCCCGGATTTGCCGCGGCGATTTTCGCACTATCAGCGACAGTGTCGTGCGAATCTGCACGGCGCTAAAAGTTCCGATCGCGGCACGCCCCGCATCGTCCGGCGGGCGCGGCCCGTTTCAGCCGGATGCGGCGTCGGCAGCGGAAATCCGCTCCGATGCGGCCTGGGCCCGCCTGGAAAAGTCCGTCCGCAAGGTCTGGGATCGGACGCCGCAGGGCGCTGATCGACTTGCCCGCGTGCTGGAAGCGGTCGCCGAGGTGCGGCGCGGATAGGGCAACAGACCACAGAGCCGGCGGGATGCCGCCAAAACGGAGCAATTGAAACGACGGCGTCGGCGCCTGCAACGCGTCGACGGGCGATTACCGGATGCAATCATCTGTCCAACGTGCCATCGTACCGCTGGTACTTGCGGGGGCGAAAGCATCACGGAGGATAAAGCGGGTCCGAACCGTCGGTAGAAGGCACCGGCAGACAAGTGAGTTGGGAGGCTGGTGCGTGAAGAAGGATCTAGCCGAGAATCTTCTCGCGAAGATCATGGGCTGGACGGATGCGGAAAAGGCGATGCAGCGTGCGCGCCTTGAGAGCTTCGCCAGCTATAAATATGACGAGTATCAGCAATTCTCGCCCGGCCGCCGCTTCATTGAGAGCCTTGCACTGTGGCTGGCGCAATTCGACGCGGGGAACGAACGCCGGACAGCCTATGATTTCGTGTGCAAGCGGCTGATCTTTATCTCGATGGACGAGATGAACCATCTCGTCGAACTAAGTTTTCCGACGATCATCAGGCCGCTGCTCATCGCCGCCACGGCAGCCGAACTCGGCCTGGATCCGGATCATATCAAAGCGATTTTAGCGACACGAGAGTATCGAATGCGCTTGCGCCGAACGCTAGTGCTGGGAATGAGCGACGGCGCGAGGACGGACTGGTTCAGGCGAGCCAATCCGCAGGATATGTCCAACGAGCAGGTCTTCCATGCCTATGACGTTTCCGAAGGCAAGACCGGCGACATGGTCAAAAAACTGAAGTCGGCGCTCAGTCAGATTCTCGATAGGGACCCGACGGACGAGGAATCGCGCTTCGAACATGTCGTGCTGCTCGACGATTTCTCCGCCAGCGGGACAAGCGCTATCCGCCGGGATGACGACGGCTTGTGGGACGGCAAGATCCCGAAGATTGTCGCAATGCTCGACGCCGACGGCGGGCTGGGATCCGCGATCGCGGACGCCGGCGTAACTCTTGTAATCGTCGTATATGTCGCGTCGGAACAGGCCATCCTGCACACTAGGGAGCTGCTGGAGAGCCTTACATTCTCGAAGGGCTCGATCCTCTTCGACGTGGTGCATCGGCTTGGCGCCGAGATACGCCTCGATGATGTTCGCGATGCGCCGATGCTGGCGCTCGCCAATCAGGATCGTTATTTCGATCCCGACGTCGACGATCGGCATGGTGCCGTTGGCAAAAAATCAAAACGGCTTGGGTATGCCGAAGGCCGTCTTCCCGTTGTGCTGGGCCACAACACCCCGAACAACTCGATCTTCCTGATCTGGGCACCCGACGAGACGACCGTGCGAGGGCTCTTCCCCCGGGTCGATCGCCACCGGAAGCTGCAATAGGATGAGAAATCCGTTTCGCATCCGCGCTTCCCAGCGTTCCGTCAGCGATGAGGAGTTCGTGCAGCTCTTCGGGGCGGGGGCGCTCGACCTCATGGAGAAAGTCGCCAATCCGTGGGGGGGGCTTGTCTTCCTCCGGAGCGCGCCTGGTGGCGGCAAGACCAGTTTTCTCCGCCTCCTGACCCCTCGGCCCCTCAGGTTGACCGATCAGCTTGCCGATACCGACCAGCAGGTAAAGGAAACGCGCGACGCGCTGCGCGACGTCGGTGCTCTGACGTCGTCGGGTCCCGACCTTCTGGGAACCATGGTCGTGTTCACAAGCGAATATAGAGAAATGGCCGGATTCGACCGTGCCAACGCGCTCTTTCGCGAGCTGGTCAACTCGCGCATCGTCATCGCGACGCTGCGCGCCGTCCTCGATCGCGCGGGCCGTGCCTATCCCGAAGACCTCGACAAGATCCATTTCGATTGGGCGCCGGAATCGGGCGCAACCATCCCGGCCAGCGCCAATGGCCGCGACCTGTTCGACTGGGCGTCAGAGATTGAACGGGGCTTCTACGAGCGGATGGACGATCTTGGCGTTACGCCGCCGGTCAAAGGCGGGCACGCGCGGCTCGACGGGCTTAAATGGTTCGCCCATGTCCGCATTCGGGATCCGAAAGGGCCGGTGGAGGTGAAACGGGTTCTGCTGCTCGACGAGTTGCAGACACTTGCCCATGGCCAACGCACCAGCCTGATCGAATTTGTAACGGCCGCTCGTGAGCAATGCGGGGTCTGGATCGCCGAACGCCTTGAAGCGCTCACCCACCGCGACCTACTTTCGGAAGGGGCGCTGAAGGACCGCGACTATGAGGGCATCATCCAGCTCGAGCGTCGCTGGAGCGGATCCAAGGCGAAAGTGTTCGGGCGCTTCGTCGAATCTATTGCCAATCTGCGCGCCGCCAAGGCAGATGGTTTCGAGAACCGGAATTTCTTTACGCTCATTGAAGAGCGTGACGACCTGACAGCTTGGTCTGAGCGTTTCGATCAGGCGAGCGCGAAGATCGAGAGCCTGATCGGAGACGCGAACGGCAACGGCAACAGGTACGATAATTGGCTGGATGAGGGGCGTGGCCGCTCCGGCTCGGCGCTCGATCGTGCCCTGCATTGGCGCACGACCCAGATATTGGTGGCGCGCGATCAGCGGCGCGCACAATCGTCTTTCGATTTCGACGCACTGGCCTCCCAAGAGCTCGAAAAACGCGGAAGCAGCGCGACGGAGCGCGCCGCCGAACATTTTCTCCGCACTGAAGTGGAAGCGCCGATCTATTTCGGCAAGGACGTGCTCAGCGCCGTCTCGTCGTCGAACGTGGATCAATATCTCGAGGTGGCGGGCGAACTGTTCGACGAAATTCTGGCAAAGATCCGGTTCCGCCGCGAGCAACCGATGCCGCTATCGCCGGAGCGACAGGACGCCTTGATCCGCAAGGTGGCCGCGTCGCGCTGGGAGGGTTTGGTGCGTCGCTTGCCGCGGGGTTACGAGGCCAGGCGCCTGCTCGAAGCGATCGGGGAATATTGTCGCCAGCAGACGTTCAGGGAAAATGCGCCATATGCCCCAGGTGTCACTGGCATTGCACTCACTATGCAGGATCGTGCCCTGCTGATCGATAGCCAAGATGATGATGTCCGCCATTTGATTCCGCTACGCGACGTCTTGACGTCGCTGGTCGCGCACAATTTGCTCGTCCCAAAGCTCGATCATCAGAACAATGGGAAATCGCTCGTCGTCTTCTATCTCAATCGCCTGCTGTGCGTTCAGTTCGGACTTCCGCTTGGCTACGGCGGATGGCGCGCCAAGTCGCTCAAGGAGTTGATGCACTGGCAGGAGAAGGGTGCCAAAGCCGAGACGTTGGTCAAGGAGGCGACTCTTGTCTGACAATAAGGCGGTCATGCGCTGGGATCCTTACTCGCTCACGCGCGACGCCGAGTTCGACGAGTTTTGGCGTGCTCACCTCGCCAAGCGGGACCGGCGGATATTGCTGGTCCTAGGGCGCGGGTTCGACGTGCGCGCTCTCGAAACCGCAACGCGGCTAAAGGGTGTCGGGGCGAACGTAGCGGTGTGGTTGCTCGCCTATGACAATGGCCTCAACGACAGCGCAAAACGATCGGCTTTGACCCAAGGGAACTACAATGGGCTAGTCGCGCTGTTCGGTGCGGCCGCGATAACGCCCATCGATATCGCGATCGGAGGCACCGCCGGTGAGACCGCGACATCACGCAACACCAAGGCCGCACTCGAAGCAGCTGGCGATTGCCTTCTCTTCGACGATGTTGTCGTCGATATCAGTGCAATGCCCCGTCTCGTGGCAATGACGACTATCGCCGTTCTGCTAGCCAAGCTCGATGGCGTTGGGCGCGCCGGCGGAAAAAGCGTGAACCTCCACGTGACCACTGCGGAAAGCGTTTCCGCCGACAATGGCGCAGCTCAGGGTACCTTGCAGGATCAGGTAACCTTGGTCGTAGGTTTTTCGGGGCAACTCGCGTCGCAGACGACCGAAAACTGGCCTCGCGTGTGGTTTCCGGTCTTGGGAGAACGTCAGCAGGCGCGGCTCGACCTGATCCGTGATTTCATCGATCCCGACGAGATCTGCCCGGTAATCCCGTTTCCCTCGCGCGCGCCGCGGCGCGGTGACGAGATCATTGATGAACACCGTGCTATCTTGTTTGACGAGTTTCAGATCGAGCCGGCCAATATCCTGCTAGCGTGCGAATATAACCCTTTCGAAGCCTACAAGCAGATCTTTGTGGCGATGGACAGGTACCGGCGGGCGCTCAGAGAGATGGGCGGATGCAAGGCGTTCGTGTCGCCGATTTCCTCCAAACTCCTCTCGATCGGTGTGCTGCTCGCATGCTACGATCACCGCTTCGGTGATGTCTCCGGCGAGCGCCTCGACGTTGGCATCCCCTATGTCGAGACCGCTGTTTACGGCGATCCGATTCAAGACGAGCAGTCGGTGTACGAGCTCTATTCAATGTGGATTCGGGGCGAGTGGGAAGAAGTTTGACGTGCCCGGTGACCATGGCAGCGCCTAATCTGCGTAAAGGCGTGAATCGTATTTCGGGGCAGTTAGCGACGAGGCTAGAGTATCCGTTGTGATCAAGCCTGTTTTGGCGCCCACGTGCGATTGGCTACTTGAGCGCAAGCTTTGATACGGATTACTCGAACATCTCCTCCAGGTCATTCTTCTGCTAACCAAAAAAATGTGCTCCTAGTCAGCCGTGCCCATCGGTTTACGCTATCGCATCAGGGTCTCGCAACAACGCGAGGACCATACGATGAGCTATCCCAAATCCGACGTTTCGATAACGCCAATCCGCTTGCAGTCGGCGCTGTCCAAATCGAGACCGTCCTCGAAGAACTCGAAGCCAGGGTTATCCGAGCACCCGGTCGATACAAAGAAATCGCCAGGCGACCTCAGCGCACCAATGTCGGTCGCACCCGAAGCGATGCTGATCGATCTACGGTCCACGCGCACTAAACAGGGCCAGAGTCCGCTTGATGAGCGAGCGAATGAGATCGGTGTGAGGTTGCTTGGGGAATTGGTCCAGGCTCGCCGAATCAGTGACCGCCCGCTGGCCCAGCTGACTAAGGAAATCGGTGCGAAGCGAGGTGCTATATCGCAGCTTGAGGCAGGCTCGGGATCGGTAGAGACGCTGATTGCCGTCATGTGCGCGCTCGACTTCCAGATGGCCGGAATCGCTTCGGGTGACACGTTAGAGGAGCAGCTCACGAACCGGCGGGAGAAGCTCAAGCTATCCGTTGAGCAGGTCGCGGCCAGGACGCGGCTGACGGAGGCGGTCGTTACCGGTCTCGAGGAGGGCCACGGCTCGATCGGCGACCTGTTCCGGCTTCTCGCGCTGATCGCGCCCAAAGTTCGTCGCAGCGCCCCCGAGCGAGTGTACTGGGGAAAGGGTGACAAGCTTGATCGGGACAGTCGATTCACCCCGACCGATTTCATGACATCGGTCTATCACGCCTTTGGTCCGGTCGATCTCGACCCGTGCGCGCATTCGATGAGCCCGGTCGTCGCATCCCGACGTATCATTCCCGCCGAAGGCGGCGACGGCTTGACCGATCAGTGGTCGGGGCGGCTGGCGTTCGTCAATGCGCCTTATTCGGCGCAACTCAAGTGGCTCAAGCGAGCCTATCAGCAATGGCGGGCGGGCCATGTGCGGACGGTTGTCTGCCTTCTGCCGGTGAGGACTGACAACACGTTTTTTCACGAGACGCTTCACAAGGATGCGGACCTGTTCCTCCTAAAGGGGCGGTTGCGCTTTTCAAGCGTGCGGGGTGATACGCAGCCGACCCCGTTCAGCCTGTGGATCGTCGCGCTCGGCGCTACATCGGAACAGCGGGCACGGTTCGCGGCAAAGGTGGACGGCTGCTGGTTTCGGGCAGTCGCATCATCGCCCGTCCGCGATACGCCTGGCGCGCGCCATCACGCCCGGCAACAGGCTCGCAAGCTCCGTCTGTCGAAGCGCTAGCTTGAGATGGCGGCGCATCAGTCGGCGCTCTGATCGGCTGGGCTTGCGGTCGTAATCCAACTTGCCGCGATGTACGGCCCCGGCGCGGATCAGCGCCTGGGCCGCCATCCGTGAACTGCGCACCAGGTAAATACCGAGCAAGGTAGCGATGAGGCCGACAATCAGCTGCGGTCCGTGACGCACGGCTAGCCAGCCGATGATAAGAGCGAATGCGAGCAACATGGACTTTCCTATTTTTCCCGACCCCTGCTGGATCACTCATCACTCTCTGCCATCTCTATTTTACTGCCCTTCGCGAAAAGTGGACCTAGCCAGACATGTCTCGCGACAGGTTCAATCGCATTTCGGTCCCGCAACAACGCGAGGACCCGACGATGACTGATACCACACCCAATGATCAGATGATGCTGCTCAGCCTGCCGCCCATACCTTCCGAAGCGCCAGTGGCGGCGAAGAATCCTAGGCGACCGCGATCCGAGCCGGCGGTTAGTGCGCCGAATCTGGCAACCGAACCCCGCACATCGTTGCCCGATGCCCTTTCGGGCATCGCGCTGGTCGATCCCCGCTTCGTCACGGTGGACCCGGTCAATGCCCGCCACGGTCTGGCGTTCGATCCCGAGGCACAGGCTGAGCTGATCACCAGCATGCGCGCCGTCGGCAATACGGTGCCCGTAAGACTGCGGCCGGACACGGTGGGCACGTATTTGTGCCCTTCCGGTTCGCAGCGGCTCGGCGCGGCGCTGCACATCCAGCGTGAGCAACCGGGGTTCCGGCTGCGCGCGATCATCGCCGAAACGATGGATGACCGTGAGGCGTTCGCGCTTGGCGAGGCCGACAATGCCGGCCGCACCAACGTCCAGCCGATGCGGCAGGCGCGTAAATGGGCCGAGGCGCTGGACACCATCTATGGCGGTGACCGGCAGGCGTTCATCGCCGCCACCGGTCGCAGCGCATCGGTAGTGAGCCGTACGCTCGCACTGGCATCGTTGCCCGAGCACATCCTGGCCTGCTGCAGCGATGTAGAAGGGCTGACGCCCTATTTCGCCGAGCAGCTATCACCGCGGCTCGCTGACCCGGACCAGGAAATGGAGGTCCGCCGCCGCGCCGAGGCGCTAACGTCTGCCGGGCGGCGGCTGCCGGGTGCGAAGCTCATCCGCGTTCTGCTGGAAAATGCCGATCGGGCGACGCCCGAGCTGCAGATCGTGTGGCAATCTGCCGATGGAGCACGATCGGTTCGGTATCGTGCTGCGGGCAAGGGAGGCCGGATCGACTTTACCAGCCCAGAATCCTTGTCCGCCGCCGAACGCCGCAATGTCGTCAAGGCGTTCGATACGCTCCTCAGGGAGCTCGGTACCACCACGCCAGTGCTCTGACCCCTCGAAAAAGGAACCATCAACATGTCGACGCCACAACCGCAGGATCAGTTCAAACTGAAGCTTCGCGACACGCCCTCGCCGTACATCAGCCCGCTTATTGAGCAGCTACCCGACGATCACCGGCCCAAGCCGTTGCCCGCCTGTGCCAGCTGTCCCGCATCGATGTGGCGGGCGACCACCAGCCGTATCGAATGCCTCTGCCGCATGGCAGGCAAGATCAGCTGGGACGGACGACAAGAGCCCACCCTGTTCTGTGATGGTCGCGAGGCGGCCATCGCCAAACTCGACGAGTAAAAGGTCGGCCCTAGGTAACCGACTGCCGCATGTCATGCCGGGAATCCCCCGGCATGACATGCACCGATTTTCGCTCCTAGCCAGCCGTTTCTCGACCGCTGCGTGGTCGCACAACGCCTGCATGGCACGGTCCCCGTACACATCCGCCGAAACTGTTCTATGGTCAGACGGCCGTCGCGTCATCGACCTGCTACCGGATGCATTTGGGCTTGAACGTTCCGAATCCGAGTGGCTCGTGACGCTGCTCAGCGCCGGTGAACTGCGGTATATTTTCGAGGGCTTATCTGATGAAGAACAAGGTTGAACGCGCGCTCGGTTATGTCCGTGTCTCAACGCAACGTCAGGCCGAATCTGGCATCAGCCTTGAAAACCAGGAGCAGCGCCTGACCGCGCATTATGGTCAGCGCGGTATCGAACTTGTCGAAATCCATCGCGATGGAGGCTTCTCTGGGACCACCGATAATCGGCCGGGTTTCCAATCGCTGATCGAGCACGCGATGCGCTCCGGCGATGGCATCACCGAGATCGGCGTCTATAGCTTTTCGAGGCTTTTTCGCGATCACTACCTGCTCGAGCATTACCGCCGTAAGCTTAAGCGGGTAGGCGTCAAGATCGTCGCGATCACCCAGGAAGTCGGGCAGGATGCCGAAGGTGACCTCGTTCGCTCGGTTCTATCGAACTTCGACGAATACCAGTCGCGTCAGACGGCGAAATTTACAATGGACACGATGCGACGAAACGCCGAGGCTGGCTTCTGGAACGGAGCGGTCGCGCCGTTTGGCTACACCTCGGAGGTCGCCGAGATGCGAGGGCCCAAGGCTAAAAAGCAGCTGGCCATCGAGACGTCGGAAGCACTGCTCGTCGAGCAGATATACCGGATGAAGAGGATCGGCATTGGCAAGGGTCCGATGGGATACAAGAAAATCGTCAGCCACTTGAACGCGACGGGTGCCACCCTGCGCGGACGCAAGTGGCACGTCTCCAACGTCAAAGGCATCCTCAACCGCTCGACCTATCGTGGCATTCATTATTACGGCGTTCACGACATCCGCAACGGCGTGAAGCGGCCCGAGGAGGAGTGGCAGAAGATTGCCGTGCCCGTCATCATCCCCGAACATGAATGGCTGGAGGTACAGGCCGGGATCGTCCGGAATTCCAGGCACATCACCCCGCCGAGTTTTGTGTCCGGCCCGACGATGCTCGCCGGTATCGCCAAATGCGGCCACCCCGAATGCGGTCACGCGCTGACGATCGCGACCGGCAAGGGCGGCCGATACCGATATTACCGTTGCTCACGCCGCCTACGCCGCGGCGAGACGGTCTGTCCTGGCATCAGCATGCGCGATAAGGCGCTGGAGACCATCGTGATCGACGCCATGGCGGATCGCCTGCTCCGCCCCGAACGCCTGCAAGCGCTTCTCGCCAATCTCCTGGACGATAGTTCTTCTGCCGTTCGTGAGCGACAGGCCCATTTGAAGGCGCTCCGCACCGAGCGCACCCGCGTCGAGGGCGCAATCCAGAATTGGTATGATTTCATCGACCGAGGCGTCTTCAGCTCCAGCGACGCTGACTTCACCACCAGGCTTGCCAATCAGCGCAAGCGCCGCGCCGATCTCGAACAAGAGATCATGCTGGTCGAACGCCAGTTATCGACCGCCGACCGACGGGTTACGCCTGAAGCTGTGGAGCGGCTGGGCGAAGTAATTCTGGCCAGATTGCGATCGGACGACAGCTGCGTGCGCCAGGGCTATGCGCGTCGATTCATTGAAAAGGTCGTGGTCGCGCCGACCACCATCACCATTACAGGCTCGATCAAGCTGTTGGAACTCGCCGCTGACGGCGACAGCGCCCAGAGGGCACCCATAGTGCCCTCTCTTGATCGGGAGTGGTGCCGCTTACAGGACTCGA
>FSSH01003484.1_pt1 | contig 25255 bp, 19 predicted proteins | sample 1166101 | NCBI WGS metagenome assembly FSSH01 (sample SAMEA32972668, study PRJEB13176) | freshwater metagenome | biome: Drinking water system; feature: Biomass in drinking water that filtered by 0.45 um membrane; material: drinking water | place: USA | collected 2012-12-20 | depth 0 m
GCGGGCGCATCGTCGCGGTCGGTACGACAAGCCTCCGCCTTCTTGAAAGCGCAGCGGACGCAGCCGGCCGCATTCGTCCGTTCCGGGAGGAAACGTCGATCTTCATCACGCCGGGCTATCGCTTCAGGGCGGTCGACGCCCTGATGACGAATTTCCACCTGCCGCGTTCGACGCTGTTCATGCTCGTCTGCGCGTTCGCCGGAACGCCGACGATGAAGCGCGCCTACGCGCACGCGGTTGACGCCGGCTACCGCTTCTATTCCTATGGCGACGCGTGTTTGCTGGAGCGCACCGCTTCATGACTTTCTCCTTCACCGCCCATGCAACGGACGGCCCTGCGCGCACCGGCGCCATCGCGACCCCGCGCGGCGAGATTGCGACGCCCGCCTTCATGCCCGTTGGCACGGCTGGCGCCGTGAAGGCGATGTTTCCGGAGGATGTGCGCGCGACGGGCGCTGATATCATTCTCGGCAACACCTATCACTTGATGCTGCGTCCCGGCGCGGAGCGCGTGGCGGCGCTTGGCGGTCTTCATCAATTCATGAACTGGCCGCGCCCGATCCTGACCGACAGCGGCGGCTTTCAGGTCATGTCGCTGTCATCGCTCCGTAAGCTGACGGAAGATGGCGTCTCGTTTCAGTCCCACATCGACGGGTCGAAACATTTCCTGTCGCCTGAACGCTCGATCGAGATTCAGTGTCGGCTCGGCGCTGATATTCAGATGCAGCTTGACGAATGCCCGGCGATCCCGATCGCGCATGACAAATGCGCGGCGTCGATGCGGCTTTCCTTGCGCTGGGCCGAACGGTCAAAGCGCGCCTTCGCCGAAAAGTCGAAGCCGGGCCAGGCGCTGTTCGGCATCGTGCAGGGCGCGAATTATGAAGACCTTCGCCGAGAGAGCTTGATGCGCCTCATGGAGATCGATTTCCCCGGCTATTCGATCGGCGGTCTCGCGGTCGGGGAGGGGCGCGAGGAAATGTTCCGCGTGCTCGACTTCACCACGCCGCTGATGGACGGCGCAAAGCCGCGCTATCTGATGGGTGTCGGCAAGCCGGCCGATATCGTCGGCGCGGTCGCGCGCGGGGTCGACATGTTCGACTGCGTGCTGCCGACACGCGCCGGCCGCCACGGGCAGGCCTGGACGCCGGACGGGCCGGTGACGATCACCAACGCCCGGTTCGCCGGCGACGAGGCGCCCCTCGACGCGGCAAGCGCGTGCCCGGCAAGCCGCGACTATTCAAAGGCCTATCTCCACCACCTCTTCAAGGCGGGCGAATATCTCGGGCCCATGCTGCTTACCTGGCACAACCTCCATTACTACCAGCAGCTGATGGCGGGCCTGCGCGCGGCGATCGCCGCGCGCCGCCTTGACGCGTTCATCGCGGACTTCCGGGCGCGCACCGGCGAAGAGATCCTGTGAAAAATTCCCGTCCTAAGCCCTCGCCGCCGCCGTTGACCCGCCCCGGCCCCGCCCTTATGGAGAGCGCCATCAAGGCGTGCTCCGGCCCTCGAAAGGCCGGATGGGCGCTTTGCCGCGCCGGCGCCTCCGTAAGCCGGCAGCTTCCCCGAAAAGAGTGGGCCCATAGCTCAGCGGTAGAGCATCTGACTTTTAATCAGAGGGCCGATGGTTCGATCCCATCTGGGCTCACCACTCTTTCGGCGCGCCTTGCCTCACCAATAGAACGCATAGATGGCGACGATCGTCGCGGAGACGAGCGTCGCGCCGATGTTGAAGCCGGCGCCGGTCTTGAATGAGACATCGCCGAGCCGCACGATTTTCTCTTCGCTTGCAGGCTTCTGCAGCAATGACAGAACCACGCCGAGGCCAATGCAGAGCAGGAACACGACGCCCACCCGGTCCATGAACGGCATGCCGGGCATCAAGATCTTGAACGCGAGCGAGAGGCCGAAGGAGCCGATGACCGCGGCGAGCGCGCCCAATTCGGTCGCGCGGGACCAGAAAAGACCGAGCGCGAAAATGGCGACAATGCCCGGCGTGAAGAAGCCGGTGTATTCCTGAATGATCTGGAACACCTGGTCGGCGCCGGCGAGGAAGGGACGCGCCGCGATCAGCGCGATGGCCATCGCCGTGAACGCTGTGATGCGGCCGACGCGCACAAGGCCGCGCTCGCTCGTGTCGCGGCCCGCGAGCGGCTTATAAAGGTCCATCGTGAAGATCGTCGAAATCGAATTCATCATCGATCCGAGCGACGAGACGATCGCGGCGATGAGGGCGGCGAAAATGATCCCGCGCAGACCGCTTGGCACCAGCTTCATCATCTCGGGATAGGCCTCGTCCGGCTTGTCGAGACCGGGCGCGAGCGACAGGGCCGCGATCCCCGGCACAACAATGATCAGCGGCATCAGGATTTTCAAAGATGCGGCGAAGAGTATGCCTTTTTGCGCCTCACCGAGGTCCTTCGCGCCGAGCGCGCGCTGGATGATGTACTGGTTGCAGCCCCAGTAAGAGAGATTCATGATCCACATGCCGCCGAGAATGACGCCGATGCCGGGCAGATTCTTGTACTCCGGATTGTCGCGCGACAGGATCATCTGGAATTTCTCCGGAAACTCCGCGGCGAGGCGCTGATAGCCGGCGAACACGTCCCCGCCGCCGACCTCGCCCAGCACGATCGCGGTGATGATGAAGCCGCCGAAGATGAGGAGGACGACCTGAACGATATCGGTCATCGCAACGGCCTTTAGGCCTCCATAAAGTGAATAGGCGGCGGCGAGCATGGCGAGAAGGAGCATGCCCATGATCATCGGCGCCCCGGTCATCGCGCTGATCGCCGTCGCGCCTAGCCACAGCACCGTTGTCAGGTTCACGAAAGTGTAAAGGCCGATCCAGAAAACCGACATCACATATTTGACGCTGGGCCCGAAGCGCTGCTCGAGAAATTGCGGCATCGTGTAGATGCCGCGTTTCAGGAAGATCGGCAGGAAGTACTTGCCGACGATGAGGAGCGCGAGCGCCGCCATCCACTCATAGGAGGCGATGGCAAGACCGACCGCATAACCCGATCCCGCCATGCCAATGATCTGTTCGGCGGAAATGTTAGCGGCGATCAGGGAAGCGCCGATCGCCCACCAGGGCAGCGATTTCCCGGCGAGGAAATAATCGCTGGTATCCTTCTTATGCCCCGCCTTCTCGCGCGAAATGAAGGTTGCGAGCGCGATGAGGCCGACGGCGTAGGCCGCGATAATCACAAAATCGATCGGCGCCAAAGACATCGAAAAGTCCCTCCCGGCGAGACAGCGCTTCGCGCGCCTGATTTTACCGGCAACATAGCGCAATTCTGTGTTGGGTGGGAAAGCGAAAAATTCGTCCGGCCGCCGGAAAACGGCGCCCCACGTGCAAGTGCGCCGCTTGCAAAAAACTGCAATCTGCAGGGTCAAGCCCCCGGAAGCGCGATATCGAAAGCGATGGTGAGGCGCTCACCGGAAGCGAAGGGCTCCGTCGAATGCCACAGGGTCGAGGAAAAGAGAGCAAGGCGGCCCGGCCGCGGTTCGATCTGCCGGCGGGGGGCGAGAGCAAGGCCGAGTTCCGGCGGCGGCGCGCCGAGTGAAAGCTGTCCGGCAGGCGCCGGTCCCATGTGCTCCGGGAGCGAAATGTAAAGCGCCGAGCTTATCCAGCCGAGAACATGCGTATGCGGAGCATGAAACCCCGCGCCATCGAGCCGCACCGACCAGCTTCCTGAGAAACGAATCATGTCGCGCCGTTGCGAAAGCAGGGGGTGCCTGACGTCGGACGCCGGTAACGCCGCAATGTGCTGAGCGATAGCGTTCGTGACCTTCGAACGCACGCTCTGAATACGGGCGTTGCTGTTAAAGAAGAGCTGCCGGTCAGTTTGCGTGCCTCCGCGCACGGACTGTTCGGGGTAGGGCGCCTTCATGCGATGGAGGTCGCGAAGGAATTCTGCGAGCGCTGAAAGCTCCTGCGCGTCAAGGTCGAGATCGACCGCTGCGGCATAGAGAGGATCGCCGTCGAGCCACTGCGCGCGCGCGTCCTCCGTCATTCGCCAACAAAGCGAGAGATAGGGCCAGAACGCGCGCGCTGACGGCCGGCCGGTATGCCGCAATGCGACTTGTGCGGCCGCGTCCGGATCGCCGCGGCGCAAGAGATAGCGCACCGCGCAAAGATCCAGGCCGGGATCGTTCAAGGCGGCGAAGGCGGCGAACCTCGTGTCGAGGCTCGAATAAGCGCCGCTCTCGGCGTCGAGATAGAGCGCGGCAATTTCGATCATCCGGACGGCGCCAAGCGCGCTCGTCGCGTCTTCGAGGATGCGCCGCGCTTCTTCCCACCGCTTCATCATCGCATGCTGCTGGAACCAACCCATCCACAACGCAATCGGCGCGCCTGGAAGCCGGCAAGCCGCGGCATAACTCCGGTCGAAAGCCCCGGCCTCAGCGCTGGTGATCCGCATTGCCGCGAGCGTGCGGTGCCCATCGACCCAGAACGGCGAAGCCGCAAGTGCGTCTTCGAGCGTGCGGGTCGCCGCCGCGCCGTCGCCTTCGGCGGAAAGGGCCAACGCGTGATTGCGGACGAGATCGACATTCCACGGCGCAATCCGGCGCGCTTTCGCAAACAGCGACGCCGCCGGGCGCCAGGTTTCAAAACTCAATTGCGCGCAGCCGATCGCGGCGCGCGGATCATTCGGCGCGAGACGCGCGGCCGCGAGGACAGCCTCCAGCGCCTCTTCCATGCGCTGGTCGCGGGCGAGCGCGGCGGCCCGGTCAACGAGCGCCGCCGCATCGCTCATCGCGCGTCGGCCTTGCAATGCTGATCGATGAAAGCCTGGTGGGCAGGCTGGCGCTGCGCTTCGGCGGCCATCGCGGCGCGAAGCTTGCCGAGCCATTCGCGGCTGTTGACGCTGCGATAGCCGGCGACCGGATCAGTACGTTCCGGAATGTTCAGCTGGCCAATATGCACGGCGTGCCAGCTCGGAGCCCCGAATAGGTCCATCTCGCGCGCGATGTGGCGCCCGTAGCGGCGGAAATGGTCGATCTTGAATTGCACGGTATCCGGAATGCTCATCGATGCGCAGTAGCGCCACAACTCCGCGTCGTCGCGTTCGGTGAGCTTGTAGTGGAGGATGAGGAAGTCCCGAATCCGCTCAAACTCGGTGACGGCGATGCGGTTATATTCGGCGATGATCAGCGGGTCGAAGTCGCGGTCCGGAAACAGCGCCAGTAATTTCGAGATGCCGGCCTGAATAAGGTGGATGCTGGTCGATTCCAGCGGCTCCATGAAACCGCTGGAGAGGCCGATCGCGATGACGTTCTTGTCCCAGAATTTCCGCCGCATGCCGGTGACGAAACGCAGCTGGTTCGGCTTAGCGAGCGGCGCGCCGTCGAGATTGGCGAGCAGGGCCTCGAGCGCCGCGTCGTCGGAAATGAACTTCGACGAATAGACATAGCCGTTGCCGGTGCGGTGCTGCAGCGGAATGCGCCACTGCCAGCCGGCCTCGCGTGCGGTTGATCGCGTGTAGGGCGTTAGCGCCACCGCTTTTGCGCACGGCATCGCAACCGCCCTGTCGCAGGGGAGCCAGTGCGACCAGTCCGCGTAGCCGGCTTTGAGCGCGCCCTCGATCAGGAGACCGCGAAACCCTGTGCAGTCGATGAAAAGCTCGGCGCCCAGAGCGCGGCCGTCCTGCATTGTGATGCGCTCGACGAAACCGGTCTCGGCGTTCTGGTCAACCCCGCTGATTTTCCCTTCGATGCGGGTGACGCCGCGTTGCTCGGCATACCGGCGCAGGTACCGCGCGTAGAGCCCGGCGTCGAAGTGGTAGGCGTAATCGAATGTCGAAAGAACCGACCGCGGATCGCCGGCCGGCCGGGTGAACCGTCCCGCCTTCGCCAGCGCCCACGCCATTGAGTGGTCATCGAAGGAGGACGTATCGCCTTCGGCGCGAGCGCGCAGCCAGTGCTGGTGGACGGCGACGATGTCGAACGGGCGCCCATGCGGCCCGAAGGGATGGAAATAGCGGTGTCCCTGACGCGCCCAATTGACGAACTCGATGCCGAGCTTGAACGAGCCTTGGGTCTCGCGGACGAATTCGCGTTCATCGATCCCAAGCGTCTCATTGAACAGGCGGATCGGCGGGATCGTCGCTTCGCCGACGCCGACCGTACCGATTTCCTCAGACTCAACGAGGACGATTTCGCAGCCCCGGGTTATCGTCGAAGACAGCGCTGCCGCTGTCATCCAGCCCGCTGACCCGCCGCCGGCGATCAGAATTTTTCGAATGGCGCGAGGATTATCTGACATCAAGAAGTCGTCTCTCAGGGCGCGAGGGCGGCCGTCAACTCATTGGCGGGGCTTGCTGAAACCGGGCTCCGGTGCGGCCGCGCCTTGGCCGCGGATTGTTGTAGTTTAGCCGCGCCCCCCGAAACTATCGGAAATCGATTGCTAAAAATCAATTGCAATCGATTGCGAACCCCTGCTAGCCCTTATGGCCTGAGAAGAGTTTCGTAAGCGCCCAGAGGGCCATCAGCGGGAGGAAATATGAATAAGTCGGGCCTCAGGACATGCGTTTCGATCACATCCGTCGTTATCGCTTCGTCGTTCGTGACGACGGCGTTTGCACAAGACTCAGCATCAGCGGCGGCGCCCGCCGACGGCGGTTATCTTGATGAAATCGTCGTTACGGCGACGCTCGGCAACCGGTCGAAGATCGACACCGCCATCTCCGCTACGAGCGTTGATTCGGAAATTATCCGCGATTTCCAGCCGAGCTCAGAGTCGGAACTCCTCCGTCTTATCCCCGGCATTCAGGTCTCCGGCACGGCTGGCCCGGGGGGCAACTCGAACATCGCAGTTCGTGGTCTCCCGGTCGCGACTGGCGGTTCACCCTTCGTGCAGCTGCAGGAAGACGGCCTGCCGACGGTTCTCTTCGGCGACATCCAGTTCGGCAATAACGACTACTGGACGCGCTTTGACGCCAGCGTCGCCAATGTTGAAGGCGTTCGCGGCGGCACGGCGGCGACCTACGCCTCGCAGGCGCCGGGCGCCATCATCAACTATATCAGCCACACCGGCGAGGAAGAAGGCGGCTTCGTCCAGATCGGGAAAGGCCTCAACTTCAAGGAAACAAAGATCGACTTCCGTTACGGCGGGCCGATCAACGACACGCTTCGCTATCATATCGGCGGCTTCTTCAAGACGGGACAAGGCCCCCTCAACGCGGATTTCAAAGTGAGCGACAGCGTCCAGCTCAAAGGCAACATCACCAAGGAATTTGACGAGGGCAAAGGTTACATCCGCTTCCTCGCCAAATTCGCCGACACTGCGGAGCCGAACTACACTGGCGCGCCGGCGCTCGCACGGATCAACGGCAGCGAGGTGAGCGATCTCGAGCCGTTCCCGGGCTTTGATGGCCGCGACCAGTCGAACTACTCGATTAACAACCAGAACATGCTGATCCTCAATCGCGAGGGCGTGCTGGAGCGGGTCGATCTCGACGGCATTACGACGAAACAAGCGACCTTCGGCAGCCAGTTCCACTACGAGCTCAATGACGCGATCCGCGTTGATAACAATTTCCGCTGGTCGGACATCAGCGGCGGCTTCGCCGCGCCATTCTTGAACGTCGCGCCGACATCAAGCGTCATCGGCTCGACGCTGTCTCTCAATGGCACGCCGTATGCGACGGTCGCGGAGATCCGTTACGCCAACGGCCCGCGCGCCGGTCAGGTGTTCGCGGACCCCTATCTCGACAATAACGTCAATGTGCGGACCAACATCCGCGACCTCGGCAGCCTTGCGAACGATCTCGCGGTCACCGGCAAGTGGGACTCCGGGATCGGCGCTGTGACGGTTCGCGCCGGCTACTTCTATTTCAGTCAGGACATCGCGATGGACTGGCACGTCAACCGCTCGACTCGCGAGCTGAGCGGCGACAACCCAGCGCAACTCGATCTCTTTGACGCCGCCGGCAATCAGCTGACGGTTGAAGGCATCTCCGGCTATAACAACAACTGGGGAAATTGTTGCGCCCGCGATTACAACCTCAACTACACGGATCAGGCGCCCTATATCGCGCTTGACCTCGACACCGAGCTCTTCGCGATTGACGGCAGCGTGCGCTTTGATCGCGTCGATGCTTCCGGCTTCGCTCAAGCCGGCGGCAGCGAGTTTTTCGTGACGTCGAACGGCGTCGATATTCCGGCGATCGTCGCGGACGGCGTGCGTGAAGTCCTCAACTACTCGCGTAGCTACACCTCTTGGACCGGCGGCGCCCTGTGGAAGGCGACCGACAATCTCAGCTTCTTCGGACGCGCCTCGCGCGGCGCCCGCTTCAACGGCGATCGGCAAACGCTGAGCGGCAAGATCACCGCGGACGGCCGCCTCAATGAAGCCGGCGCGACGGCGGCGATCGACTTCGTCAAGCAGTACGAACTCGGCATGAAGACTGCCGGCGATCTCGGCTTCGGGTCGTACACGGCGGAACTGACGCTGCTGAAGGGCAATTTCAAACAGTCGACGTTTGAACTCTCGGCTACCCGCTGCCCCGGCGGCGCCGGCGGCTGCGTCATCGACGCGCGCTTCAAGTCGAAAGGCGCCGAATTCTACGGCACTTTCAACTCCGGCGGCTTCTCGCTATATGCGACGGCGACCTATTCAGACGCGGAGCGCTCAGGCGTCGACGGCGGCGGCAACCCCACGCCCTTTGTGCGTTCACCAAACATTCCCGACCTGCTCTATACGGTATCGGCGAATTACGATTTCAATGAACTCGTCGGCGTCGGCCTCAGCACCACGGGGCAGACAAGCTCCGTAGACGACGCGCAGCGCGTCTATCCCGGCGGCGCGGTATTCAACAGCGTTCTCAGCATTCGCCCAATCGAAAATCTCGAGGCGAGCCTCAACGTCTACAATCTGTTCAACAAGTTCGACGCGCGCGGAAACGGCGGCGTGGCGGGCGCGTTGATCGGCGGCGGGGCGGATGAGTTCGTGCTCGGCGTCAACCCGGCGATCGGGCGAACGCTCACCGCGTCGCTGCGGTACAGTTTCTAAGGCCGGCGGGGATTGCGCCTACTCCTCCCGAGGGCGCATGTGCAGATGGGGAGCGGCGCCGCCGCTCCCCATTCTGCTTTACGGCCGGCGGCGGAGCGGCCGGGTAATTGGTATACGGACGTTGTATGGCCCTGCGACGCGGCCTTCCGCGTAATGAACAGTTGAACGGCGCCGTAAGCGCTCTTACGATCGCTGATTGAAGCCTCGCGCAAGAAGGGGCGGACGGGAGGATTAATGGTGGCCGCGACACCAGCCGATTTCGGCGCGTCAGCCGGCGTCAAGCCGCATCTGTCGCCCTGGCGCATCCTTGAAATGAATCTCGGCTTCCTCGGCCTGCAATTCAGCTTCGGGCTGCAGCAGGGGAACATGGGGCCGATCTACAGCTATCTCGGCGCGAATGAGGCGGATCTCCCGTTGTTGCAGCTCGCGGGGCCGATGACCGGACTGCTCGTTCAACCGATCATCGGCGCCCTCAGCGATCGAACCGATTCAAGATTGGGGCGGCGAACGCCCTATTTCATCGCGGGCGCGATCCTTTGCACGCTTGGCCTTTTCTTCATGCCGCTTAGTTCGTCGATCCTGATGGCGGTCAGCCTTCTCTGGATTCTCGACGCCGGCAACAACATCACCATGGAGCCCTATCGCGCTTACGTCAGCGATCGCCTCAATGCTGACCAGCGGCGTTTCGGCTTCCTGACACAAAGCGCGTTTACAGGCCTTGCGCAGATGCTCGCTTTTTTGACCCCTTCAATCATGGTCTACGTCTTCAGCTTCGACAAGGACGCGGTCGATTCGCACAATATTCCCTATACGGCGCGCGCCGCCTTTACGATCGGCGCGATCCTGTCGATCTCGACGATCTTGTGGTCAATCATGCGCGTGCCGGAACTGCCGCTGACTCCCGCGGAGAAGGCCTATATCGCGCGCCAGCCGAAGGGGATTGCGGCGACCTTCAAGGAAATATGGGACGCGATCGTGCAAATGCCGCCGGCGATGCGCAAGCTCGCCTGGATGAGCCTATTTCAATGGTACGCGATGGCCGCCTATTGGGGTTACGTCATTTATTCGATCGGCCGCTCTGTCTATGACACTTCCGAACCGACATCCGACGGCTTTCGGTCCGCGGTGCTCGCGAACGGCGAGATGGCGGCGTTCTACAATTTCATCGCCTTCGGCGCCGCCTTCGCGCTGGTGCCGTTTACAAAGCGTTTCGGTCCGGCGGTCGTGCACGCCGTCTGCTTGTCGCTCGCTGGCCTCGGCATGTTGGCGCTGCCGCATATACATGACAAGTGGCTGCTATTCGTCCCCGCAGTGGGCGTCGGTCTTGGTTGGGCGAGCATTATGGGGAACCCTTACGTCATTCTTGCGGGCTCGATCCCGGCGGAGCGCACCGGCGTTTACATGGGCATCTTCAATATGATGATCGTCATCCCGATGCTGCTCATCGCTGCGACGCTGCCCTTTTATTACGAGCCGCTGATGGGCGCAGACCCGCGCAATGTCTTGACGCTCTCGGGGGTATTGATGTTCGGCGCGGCGGCGGCGGTGCTGCGGGCGAGAGAGACGAAGGCGGCCTAATCGGCTAATGACACGCCGTATGTCAGAGACGAATCGGCGGGAACCCTTATTCATCGCGCTTCACGGGCGCGCGACGACGCTTATTCTTGAGACGCCGCCGGACAGAGCGCCGCTTTGGCGGTATTGGGGACCGCGGCTGCCGGACGGCGCCGCGCCGCCGTCGGCCTTGTGGGAAGCGCGTCCTATTCCGTCGTTCTCGCTCGACACCGATCAGCCACTCTCAGTCTTTCCGGCGTTCGGCGTCGGCTGGTTTCATCAATCTGCTTTGCTTGCGCACCGGAACGGCGCCGATTTCGCTCATCGCCCCACAGCCTCGCGCGTCGAACGCAAGGAGACCGGGCTGCGGATCGTGATGGAGGACTCGGTCGCAGAAATTGAGATCGCCTTGACCCTATCTCTCGATCCTCAAAGCGATGTCTTGACGCTTGCAAGCGCCCTGACAAATCGCGGTTCGCAAACGCGGGACGTGCAGTGGTTCGCCGCTGCAACGCTGCCGCTGCCGCCGGAAGCGGCGCGCGTCCGGTACTATTCAGGGCGGCACAATCGGGAATTTGAGGAGCATGACGACGTGCTGTCACGCGCCCTTTGGCGGCGCGAGAACCGGCGCGGGCTAACCTCGCACGACGCCTTTCCGGGCGCGCTCGCGCTGACGCCGGGCGCCGGCGCCGATCAAGGGCTTGTCTACGGCGCGCAGCTTGCCTGGTCCGGCAATCATGCGCAGACGATCGAGCGGCTCGATGACGGCCGCCGCCAGTGGCAACTTGGCGAGTGGCTGGCGCCGGGCGAAGCCCGCCTCGCGCCCGGCGAGGTCTTGCAGTCGCCGCAAGTGCTCGCGACGTGCTCGGACGCCGGAACAAACGGCGTCGCGCAGAATTTCCATCGCGCCATCCGCGCGCTCATGCGTTGGCCCGGCGGCGCCATGACGCCGCGGCCCATTCACCTCAACACCTGGGAAGCGTTCTATTTCAACCATCGTCTCGACGAGTTGAAGTCGCTTGCAGAGGACGCAGCGCGGCTCGGCGTTGAACGCTTCGTTCTCGACGATGGTTGGTTCAAGGGACGCGATAATGACCGGTCAAGTCTCGGCGACTGGACGCCTGATCGCGCGAAATACCCTGACGGCCTGAAGCCGCTTGCGGATCATGTTGTCGGCCTCGGCATGGAGTTCGGTCTCTGGATCGAACCCGAGATGGTCAATCCCGACAGCGACCTCTATCGCGCGCATCCCGATTGGGCGTTGCAGATCGCGGGGCGACCGGTCATCACCGGTCGCCATCAGCTTGTGCTCGATCTGACGCGCGCCAGCGTCGGCGAATATCTCTTCTGCTCGATCGACGCGCTGCTCGGATCGTTGCCGATCGCCTACCTCAAATGGGACCACAATCGCGATCTGACGGCGGCGGGCGATGCGGCGGGCCGCGCCGCCTTTCGCCGTCAGGTCCTCGGCGCCTATGCGCTGATCGACAGATTGCGGGCGGCGCGCCCGAACGTCGAGATCGAAGCGTGCGCCGGCGGCGGCGGGCGTATCGACGCCGGAATTCTTCAGCGTACGCATCGGTTCTGGGTGAGCGACTGTCTCGACGCCGTAACGCGCCTATCCATCCAACGCGGATTTCTTCAATTCATGCCGCCCGAGGTCATGGGCTCTCATGTCGGCGCCGCGCCCGCGCACTCGACGGGCCGCACGCAGCCCATCGACTTTCGCGCCGGCGTCGCCGCAACGGGCCATTTCGGCCTTGAGCTCGACATTCGCGCGTTGCAGCCCAACGACCGGTTGGCGCTTGAACGCTGGATCGCTTTCTACAAAGACAACCGCGCGGCGCTCTACAGCGGCGGTGTCTGGCTGGGCGACGCCGGCGACGGCGCTGTCTGGCAGGCGCATGGCTCGTCGCAGGAGCTATTCCTGTTCATCTTTCGTATCTGTCCGACGGCGGAGCGTTATGCGCCAAATATCCGGCTGCCGATGCTCGATCGGGGCCGCGACTATCGAGTCCGCTATGTCTTCGGGCCGCGCCTCACGCTCATCAGCGGGCAGTCGCCCTTTCAGGACGCGCTCGCCGCTGATGGCGCGACGATCGCGGGCGCATGGCTCGCTGAAATGGGATTTTCCATGCCGCCGATGCATGCCGAAAGCGTCGTCGTTCTAAGGGCGACGGCGCAATGAGTTTTGACCCCGAGGCGCACCCGCACCGCCGCTTCAATCCGCTGACCGGCGGCTGGGTCCTCGTCTCGCCCCATCGCGCGCGGCGACCATGGCTCGGCCAAGAAGAAGCGCCCGACCTCGGCGCGCGGCCGGCCTATGATCCTCAATGCTATCTTTGTCCCGGCAATCGACGCGCTGAAGGCGGCGTCAATCCGGCTTACAAGGGCGTTTTCGTCTTCGACAATGATTACACCGCGCTCCAAGCCATAGCGCCAGCGCCCGAAACTGACGATCCGCTGCTGATTGCGGAAGCGGCGCGCGGCGCCTGCCGCGTCGTCTGCTTTTCACCGGATCACGGCGCGACCCTGCCAGAGCTTTCGACGGACGCGATTGCGGCTGTCGTCGAATGCTGGAAAGCTGAAACAGCGCGCCTCGCGCAGCGCTACGCCTATGTTCAGGTGTTCGAAAACAAGGGCGCGATGATGGGCTGCTCCAATCCGCATCCCCATGCCCAGATCTGGGCGACATCGTTTGTTCCGGCCGAGGTCGCAACGGAGGATGCGCGCCAGCGCGCGCATTTTCAGTCGCGCGGCGCGTCGTTGCTCAGCGAGATCGCTGACCGCGAACGCGCCCTGAAGACGCGCGTCATCTTCGAAACGGAGCGATTCCTCGCGATTGCGCCTTACTGGGCGGCGTGGCCGTTTGAAACGCTGCTGATCGCGAAGGGCGCGATCGCCCGACTCACTGATTTGGACGCCGCCGGCGGCCGCGATCTCGCGGCGGCGTTAAAGCGGCTTACGACGCGGTATGACAATCTCTTTGGCTGCAGCTTCCCCTATTCGATGGGCGTTCACGGCGCGCCGTCCGGAGCCGGGGCGGATCATTGGCGCTTGCATCTTCATTTCTATCCTCCGCTCCTGCGTTCGGCGACAGTCCGGAAATTCATGGTGGGCTTCGAACTGCTCGCCGAAGCGCAGCGCGACTTGACGCCGGAAGCGGCGGCGGAGCGGCTTCGCGCGGCGCCGGAGGCGCATTACCGCGGGGCCCAGCCGTGAACACCGCGCTTGACGCTCGTGTTCGCATCGCTTTCTGCGCCGCCTTCGGCGGAGCGCCGGACGTCGTCGCGCGCGCGCCGGGCCGGGTAAACCTGATCGGAGAGCATACCGACTACAATGACGGCTTTGTCTTTCCTTGCGCGATCGGCTTTGAAACGCGAGTCGCCGCGCGGGCGCGCAACGATAGTCTGTACCGCGTCATGGCGGCTGATTTCGGCACCACGATCGACACGTTTCAAGCGCTCGGCGTGATGGAGCGTTCTAGAGAGAATCCGTGGTCGAATTATGTGCGGGGTGTCGTGGTCGAGATGCGGCGCGCCGGGTTTGCGGTGAAGGGCGCTGACCTCGCCATCGCTGGAAACCTGCCTCAAGGCGCGGGACTTTCCTCGTCCGCGGCGCTTGAAGTCGCAATGGCGCTCGCGGTCGCCGCGCTTGCTGGGCGCGCCGGCACGGACCGAACGGAAATAGCGAAGATATGCCAGCGGGCGGAGAATGATTTCGTCGGCTGCAAGTGCGGGATCATGGACCAACTCGTCTCGGCGCGCGGGGTCGATGGCGCCGCGCTGCTGATCGACTGCCGCTCTCTCGACTGCCGCCCAGTTTCGGCGCCGGAGGACGCCGCGATCCTCATCGTCCACTCCGGCGTCATCCACGGCCATGTCGAGGGGAAGTACAATGAGCGCCGCCGGCAATGCGAGGAAGCAGCGGCGATGCTCGGCGTCGCCAAGCTGCGCGACGCGGATGAAGCGGTGCTCGCGCGCCACGAAAATCAGCTTGATCCGGTCACATTCCGGCGAGCGCGCCACGTTATTACTGAGAACCGCCGCACAATTGAGGCGGCGGACGCTTTCGCGCGAAGCGATCTCGCGGCGCTCGGGCGGCTGATGCGCGAGTCGCATTTGTCGATGCGGGACGATTTCGAGATCACGACGCCGGACATCGACCGCCTTGCCGCCATCACGAATACTGCGATCGGAGAGGCGGGCGGCGCACGGATGACCGGGGGCGGCTTTGGCGGAGCCGTGGTGGCGGTCGCGCGAAAAGTGCGGGTTGAAGAGATCGCCAACCAAATCACGGCCGCCTATCGCCGCCCGGACGGCAAACCCACCGAAATATTGAACGAGAAGCCAGCCGCCGGCGCGTCCTGCGCCTAAAACGCGCATGCAGCTGCAATGCGTTGACAGGAGGACGATTATACCTAAGGTCCAAATGAAAACAATCGATTGTAATAAGAAAATAAATGCCCGAAACCGCCGGCCCGCTCAATGACGCTGCACGCGAAGTCGAACGCCGGGGCGCGCTGTTTGCGGGCGCTTGGACGGCGGCGGCGGTCGCGTCTTTGGAGCACGCCCGTCCACGCGAAATCCCACTCATTGTTAAGGCCGATGGCAATCGCATTGGAATGGGGCTCGACCTCTGGGACATGTGGCCCGTTCAGCGGCGCGATGGTTCGGTCGCGCGCTTTGACGGCGCAGAGCTTTGGATGGCGTTGTCAGCGCCGGCGCTACCCGATCCCGCTAAACGGCATGACGTTGCGCGCATCCGGCTTCTCCTCTCGAAAGGCGGCGCATACCTCGACTGCGACGATCTTCTACCCGCGGGTCATGCGCCGGGAAGCCGAGAATGGGCGGGGTCGGCGATTGTCGATGAAGCCGGCGCCGGCGTGACGCTATTCTTCACCGCGGCTGGCCGGCGGGGCGACGGCGCGCGGACATTCGAACAGCGCCTCTTTGAAACGACGGGATCGCTTTCCTGGAAGGCCGGTGAGCCGCACTTTGAGAGGTGGAGCGCGCCGGTCGAGTCTGTCGTCGCGGACGGCGTTCACTACGTGCAAACGGCGATTGAAGGCGGCGCGCCGGGTCACATAAAGGCGTTCCGCGACCCTGCGTATTTTTGCGATCCTGCTGACGGGCGCGAATATCTGCTCTTCGCAGCATCTCTCAAGCGGTCACGCAATCCGTGGAACGGCGCTGTTGGCGCAGCCTTGCGGGTCGATGGCCGCTGGCGACTTACGCCTCCGCTGTTGTCGGCGGACGGCCTCAATAATGAGCTTGAGCGTCCGCACATCATCGCCAAAGGCGGCGCCTATTACTTGTTCTGGTCGACGCAGCGGCACATGTTTGCGCCCGGAGGCCCAGCCGGTCCGAACGGCTTGTACGGCATGCGCGGCGCGTCGATGTCAGGGCCGTGGCAGCCGCTCAATGGCAGCGGACTGGTCGCCGGCAATCCTGATGAGGAGCCCTATCAGACTTATAGCTGGCTGGTGCTCGACACCTTCGAAGTCGTGAGCTTTATCGACTACTGGGGCCTCAAAGGCCGCGCGCCTGGTAGCGATCCGGCGCTGTTGCGCGAGCAGTTCGGCGGCGCACCGGCGCCGCGATTCCGGCTAGCAATCGATGGGCTCTCCGCGCGTATTGTCTAACGATCAGGTCGACTCCCTCTCGATCAGTTCCGGCTTCATCACAATCGACGCTGACACTTCGCCGCCGATTCGCTGGAACAGGCAGTCGATGAGGTGCCTCGCTCCGGTCGCAAAATCTTGACGGATTGTCGTCAGGCGCGGCGAGATGCGGCTCGCGATCGGCAGGTCGTCATACCCGACGATTCGCACTTGTTCGGGCACCGGGATCGACTTTCGGGTGAGCGCGAGAAGTGTCGACATGGCGACAACGTCCGAGGCAGCCACGACGCCGTCGGGCCGGTCGCGCCCGCTGCTGAAGAACGACTCAATCTCCTCGGCGTTTACATCCTCCGCAAGGTGCGCCGGCCAGATCGTCGGCTGGTCCATCAGTCCGCCCGCGGCAAGGGCTGACTTGCAGCCTTCATAGCGCTGGGAAATCTCGACTGAGACCGGGTCTCCGAAGAATGCGATGTTTCGGCAGCCCCGGCTGATAAGATGACGCGCAGCCATCGCGCCGCCGAGAAAATTGTCCGATCCGACCGAGCAATGTTTCTGCCCCTTGTAGAATCCGCCCCATGCGACCAGCGGGGTGTAGCGCGCGGACACGCGGTCAAGAGTTTCGGCCTGGTCTGACTGGCCGATGACGATGACGCCGTCCGACCGGCCGGAATCGACAATGCGGTCGAGCCAGTCGTCAGTGTCCGGGATAATCCTAGAAAGAATCAATTCGTAGCCGCGTTCGGTCAGCTCGTCGGCGAGATAGCCGAGCATGGTCATGAAGAACGGGTCGGAAATATGTTGACCCTTCTCGTGGCCGAGCGGAATGACGACGCTGATTGCGCCGGTGCGCTGCGTTCTCAGATTGCGGGCGAGGATGTTCGGGCGGAAATTGTGTTGCTCGGCGAGCGCGCGAATCCGCTCCCGGGTCTTTTCGCTGATGAAACCCTTGCCGGAGAGTGCGCGGGAGACGGTTCCGGCGGTAACGCCCGCAAGTTCCGCCAGCTCGGCGATATTCCGCACGCGTCTTTCGTCGGCCATCAGCAATCCTTCATTGGCCGCGGCGTCGGCGCGGACGCAGGGCGGCGCGCCCGTCTATGAGCGATCGGTATCTATCGGTTTTGTAATGTGCCCGGGCTGAACCGGCAATGCGAGTTTTGACAGGCCTTGGACCTAAAGCGACTTTCGTGATCGCGTAAGTGTGATCGCGCCTGCTTCGAACCGCTGCACCGCAGCAGGCGCACCCGCGTTGTCGATCTTCAGCGCAAAAACCACAGCCCCCGCAAGCGTCGTCAGCTCGCCGCTTATGGTCAATGACGCCGGCGCCGCAAATATCACGACATCGCTGGCGTTCTCAAATTTGCCGAGCGTGCCGTCTTCGCGGCCGACGAGCACCGTGAAAACGCCATCAAGTTTCTTTCCGGCGGTAAAATCGACCTTTTCAGCGGTCGCCGCTTCATCCGTCAGCAACGGGATAAGGTCGGCGACGGTGGCTAGTCCGTGCGCGGATTTCAGCGCTTCCGGCGCCTTGCCGCGTTCAATCGCGTAGCCGCCGCCCTCCAGGGGCTTCAGCGAAAAGCTGCTGGCGCGTTCTGCAGTCGCGGCGCTTGCGACGAGGGATGCAGCCGCAATTCCTGACAGGAAGAAATAGGTTCGCATCGACGGGCTCCTTCAGCCGGAGGGGAACGCCACCAGCCTCAATCATACTTCATATTCTGGGGAATTGCGCCCCGCGGCTATTACCCTTGCGTAAGAGCCCGCGTCACCGCGTTCGTTGACCCTTGCGGCCGGCAGGCGGTAATCTCAAGCGCCCCAGAGGGGAGGGCGCTATGGTCAAAAAAGGGCTCACGGGCCTTGCAAGTTTGATGGCGTGCGCGGGCGCCCATGCCGCCGAGGTCGTCGATCAGTCGCAAACCGCCATTGACCTGTCGCGCGGCTATCTCGGCGTCGGCGGCGACAACGAACAAAAAATAGCGCAGACTTTTATAGCCGGCGTCACCGGCGATCTTGTCGCTTTGCGCTTGCCGATCGTCGGCTGCGGCCGCGGCGATTTAGTGCTGGAAATCCGCATCGCGGGTCCCAGCGGGAGCCCGGACGGCGCCCTGCTGAACACCACCCGAATCGACCCGGCGCTCGCGCCCGTCAGCGGCAGCGCGCTTCATGAATTTCGTCTGTCGGCGCCGGTGCGCATTCGCGCCAGCGCCGGTTACGCGTTCACTGTCCGCATGGACCCGCTTACAGCGAATTGCAGTTACGCGCAGAGCCCGCTCGGAACCGATCTTTACGCGGGCGGCGAACACTTTTTCGAATCAAACGCCAATCCTCCGGGCTGGGTGTTGAGCGCCTCAACAGGCTGGGAGGCCGATCTCGCCTTTGAAACCGTCGTCGAGACAGGAACGGCGCCGGTTGCCGGCGGCGAACGGAATTGTCTCATTCCCGGGGGGCCGGCCGGCGGCCTTCCCATTCCGGAATCGCTGCCGGTCTGCCGGTGTTTGCGCGATGAAGGCCTGCGCGAATTCCGTTGCGCGCTTCTTCATCCGGATTTTTTCGCGATTCGGCGGACGCCTTGGCCGATCGACCTCGGCCGTCCGTATACGGAGACCTGGGAAATTCTGCCGCTGACGAAACTGGCGGCGCCGATCAGCGTGCGCCTTGAAGGCGACAATATTGCTCAGCAGATCGACATGACTTTCAAGGGCCTCTCGCGAAAGTTGGTGCAGGCGCGGGCTTTGACGCTAAAGGCCCCGGCGAACGCGATCGACCTGAAGGGCGCGGCGACTTTGAGCTACGGCGATGAAAGATGGACGCTGGACAGGTCCATCGCCGCCGCCGAATGGAACGCCGGTCCCGCGGCCGCAAATCCGCAGACGAAATAGCATTGGCGCCGGTTGGCGGTCGGGGCGGAAACGGCTAAGCCGCGCCCATGAAGCTTGCCCCCCATGCCGCCAGCCATGAGCGCGTCCTGATCGTCGATTTCGGGTCGCAAGTGACGCAATTGATCGCCCGGCGCCTGCGCGAGGCCGGCGTTTACTGCGAGATCCACCCTTTCAATCGCGCTGACGCAGCGTTCATTGCGGACTACGGGCCAAAGGCGATCATCCTTTCCGGTGGGCCCGCCAGCGTCAAAACGGCGGCGAGCCCGCGCGTGGATGAGGCGGTCTTCGCGGCGGGCGTTCCGGTGCTGGCGATCTGTTACGGACAGCAGACGATGGCGTTGCAACTTGGCGGCGCGGTCGATCATTCCGACAAGCGCGAATTCGGCCGCGCCATGGTGACCATCGAGCGCCAGAGCGCCTTGTTCGAAGGCGTTTGGGAAGTCGGCCGCAGTTATCCCGTCTGGATGAGCCATGGCGACAAAGTCACGCGACTTCCCGAAGGTTTCTCCGTAGCCGGAACATCGCCAAACGCGCCATTCGCGGTCGCGACCGACGAAAAGCGACGCCTTTACAGCGTGATGTTCCATCCCGAAGTCTCACATACGCCGGACGGCGGCAAGCTGCTGCGCAATTTCGCGCGCAAAATCGCCGGCCTAAGGGGCGACTGGACAATGGCGTCATTTCGGGCCGAAGCGATCGGCGAGATCCGGCGCAAAGTCGGCGCTGCGCGCGTCATCTGCGGCCTGTCGGGCGGCGTCGATTCATCCGTCGCCGCCGTGCTCCTGCATGAGGCGATCGGCGATCAGTTGACCTGCGTCTTCGTCGATACGGGGCTGATGCGAGCGGGTGAAGGCGCGGAGGTCGTCCGCCTGTTCCGTGACCACTACAATATTCCGCTCATCCATGTGGAGGCGGAGGACCTCTTTCTCGGCAAGCTGAAGGGCGTCGATGACCCGGAGTACAAGCGCAAGATCATCGGCGCGGCGTTCATCGACGTGTTTGAGACCGAGGCAAGAAAGATCGACGGCGCCGAGTTTCTCGCGCAGGGAACGCTCTACCCTGATGTCATCGAAAGCGTCTCGTTCGACGGCGGCCCCTCGGTGACCATCAAGTCGCACCACAATGTCGGCGGCCTTCCAGAGCGCATGAATCTGAAACTTGTCGAACCGCTGCGGGAGCTCTTCAAGGACGAAGTCCGTGCGCTGGGGCGCGAATTGGGGCTGCCTGAAAGTTTCGTCGGCCGTCATCCCTTCCCGGGCCCTGGCCTTGCCATCCGCATTCCGGGCGAAGTGACGAAAGAAAAAGCCGACACTCTACGAAAGGCTGACGCCGTTTACCTTGATGAAATCCGCAAAGCCGGTCTTTATGACGAAATCTGGCAAGCCTTCGCTGTATTGCTCCCGGTACGATCGGTCGGCGTCATGGGCGACGGGCGCACCTATGACAATGTGCTGGCGCTGCGCGCGGTGACATCGACTGACGGCATGACGGCCGACTACTATCCATTCCCGCATGACTTCCTTGGCCGCTGCGCGACGCGGATCATCAATGAAGTCAAGGGCGTCAACCGCGTCGTCTATGATGTGACCAGCAAGCCGCCGGGCACGATTGAGTGGGAGTGAGGCATTGACGGGGTTTGACGAAGACTTTTCTGCAAAGCTGGACGAGCGCGGTCGCAGAAGGCCGCGGAATGTCAGGACCGTGCGCGCCGGAAAGGCGGGCCTCATTTGGTCGGTTTCCAGACCTTTTTCGCGCGGCGACCGCAAGGCGGCGACGTCGAAGTCTGTTCAATATCGCCCGGCGGGCCTTCGCGACAGCGTCGTGCTCCATCGGCAGGGCGAGCGGCGCGATCCGGCAAGGCCGGTCATTCGGATCGTTGCGCCCAGCAACTTTGCCGCCGGCGAGCCTTGTTACGTCGTGCAAACGCCGCCCTGCTCGGGCTATGCGCCGGCGCCGCGGCCCGGCGTGCAAGTCGGAGGCATCTGGCCGCGACCTTTAAGCTGGGGCTTTGAATGGCGCGACGCCGAACAGCTCTTGCGGCTTAGGCGCGACGAGCCTTCGGTCTTTAAATCTTTTAAGATCGGGAAGCCTGCCGCTCACGTGCGCCTCGTCGAAACGGAAATGACTCCTAAACGTGAGGGAAACGCGAGTTCGATCGTCGATGGTTCGAATTATGCAAACAAGACGTTTTCGATGGTCGCCGATGCAAAAGCGCACCGGGCGGCGACGCTCGTCAGGCTGGAAAAGCCGTGACGGGCGCTGTCGATAACAGCGCTGGCGCCGGCGCCCCGCCTGCGAAGGCTTCATCGATGCGGCTTTTTTCCGCACGTGATCAGCGGCTCGTTCCGATCGCCTTCGACGCGACGCGCATTTCAGAGGCGCTCTGGATCGACGTCCTGCGTCCGAGCGCCGAGGATGAGGCGTTGCTCGAAAAAGCGCTTGGCGTCGATATTCCGACACAGGAGGAAATGCGCGAGATCGAAGTGTCGAGCCGCCTTTATGTCGATGGCGACGCTGCTTTCATGACCGCCATGGTGCTATCGCACTCCGACGGCGACGACGTCGTCATATCGCCGATCACCTTCATTCTTTCGAGCGCGCGCCTGATAACGGTGCGATATGAGGAGCCGCGCGTCTTCACAGCCTTCCCGGAGCGCGCACAGAAAGCGGCGATCGGATGCGCTGACGCCGAGAGCATTCTGATGGGGCTCCTTGACGCCCTCATTGATCGGCTCGCTGACGTTCTTGAGCGGATGGCGGTCGAAATCGACGGCCTGTCTCGGGATATCTTCCGCCCGGCCAAGCCTGGAAAGAAGAAAAACCGCAGGCCTCGCAACACCGATGAGTATCAGCGCATCCTCGAAGCGATCGGGCGCAAGTATGACATCACGTCGAACATCCGCGACAGCCTCGTCACGCTGGAGCGGTTCTCGTCATTCTTCCTCAATGTCGCACAACAGCGCAAGGCCTCGCGCGAGCTGACCGCACGTATCAAATCGTTTGCGCGCGACGCCGCCGCCTTGTCGGAGCATGTCGATTCCGTCTCGCAAAAGGTGACGTTCCTGCTCGACGCGACGCTCGGCATGGTGAATATCGAGCAGAACGCAATCATCAAGATTTTCTCGGTCGCCGCGACAATCTTCCTGCCGCCGACCTTGATCGCGTCGATTTACGGGATGAATTTCGACATAATGCCGGAACTCAGCTGGCCGTTAGGTTACCCCTTCGCGATCGGCCTGATGATCGTCAGCGCCGTCCTGCCGTACCACTTTTTCAAGCGAAAAGGCTGGCTTTAGCCGCGCGCCCTGGAGAACCACCCTGTCCAATTCGCTCGAACTCTTCGTGACGCCGGTTCGCCGCGCCGCGATTGCAAACGCTGAGACGCTCAATCGCGAAATCGAGGCGACGGCGTTGTCATTCGCGGAAGAAGACGCTCTCGGCCGGGAATGGTCCTTTGAGCACGGCTATCCCGGCTACACGTCTTACGGGTCTATCAATGATCTCGTTTCGCGCGCGCCCTGCTTTGCTGCGCTAAAGAAAGCGCTGGACAAGGATGTCGCGGCCTTCGCGAATGAACTGGCGTTCGATCTCGGGCGGGCGCGGCTGAAGTTCGATAATATGTGGATCAACGTGATGCCGAAGGGCGGGTTCCACAGCGGCCATATTCATCCCCATAGCGTCATTTCCGGAACCTATTACGCGCGCACGCCGAAAGGCGCCGCGGCCATCCGATTTGAGGATCCGCGCTTGTCGATGATGATGGCGGCGCCGCCGCGCCGGGAGGATGCGCCGCAACAGCTGAGGAGCTTCGTCTATCTGGCGCCGGAGGAGGGAACCATCCTCCTTTGGGAGAGCTGGTTGCGCCATGAAGTCGTACGCAATACATCGGGCCGTCCGCGCATTTCCGTGAGTTTCAATTATCGGTGGGGATGAAGGTCGGCGCGCTGGCCCATTGTCTTCGCCCACGCTTGTTCGCCGCCGCTACCCACGAACGCCGAACGTCATCATCCGGGAGCCAATTTTCTCGTCGATCGTCCTCAGGCCGTTACCCTGAAGGATCGCCCGGCAATCCGCGTCAGTGCGCGCACCTTTTCGTTCTGGGCCGGTGTCAAGGGCCACCGCGCGGACGAGCGGCCAGGCGGCGCCGATTCCTTGAAGGACTTCCGGCTCGGCTCCTTCGGCGTCGCATTTGATGAGGTCGATGCGCGTCAGGCCGTACTCAAGGGCGAGCGTTTCGATCGTCACCGCTTTTTTCTTGATGCGAGGACCCTCCGCAAAGACCGAAGAATCGGCGCGGTCCGGCGCCAGCGCGAAGTCGATGTCGCCGTCTTCCTTCCAGATGACTTCGTCGCGCGCTGCAGCCGCCGGCAGATCCTCAAGGTTCTGAAGGAGACAGGCGAAGACCTTCGGATCGGGCTCGACAGAGATGGTGCGGGCGCCGTATCGGGCGCACACATGAGCGAATTCGCCGACGTTCGCGCCGACGTCGATGACGACACTGCCGGGCGACAGCGCCGCATGGCGGCCGACGCCGTATTCGCATTCGAGGCGATCAAGCCGAGCTTGCCAACCTTGCCGGTAGAGCTTCCAGCGTAGCGGCGAGGGGACGGCGACGCGCCATCCCTCCACCAGAACGAATACGCCGTCCGGCGTTTCCTCAAGCTTGACCGGGACATTGGCGCCGATTCTCAGCGACGCAAGAATGTCCTGCCGCAATAACTTAAGGCGTTGTACGGTGGAGAGCTGCAACGGCCATTTCCCCAAGGAGCCCGGCCGCTATAGGGTCGAGCGGAAGCGGTGTCACGCTCTGGCGAGGAAGGATGCGGCCATGACGAAAGCGACAATTCTTGAGGTGATCCGCACAAACCTCGCGAAGAGCCGCCTTGTTGAGAAGGAACTGCCGGCGCTGGCGGAGGCGCAGATTCTGGCGAAGGTCGATCGTTTCGCGCTGACGGCCAACAACATCACCTACGGCGTCGTTGGCGAGAAGATCGGCTACTGGAATTTCTTTCCTGCGCCGGAGGGGTGGGGCATCGTTCCTGTCTGGGGGTTCGCCGATATCGTCCAATCACGAGTGGACGCCTTAAAGGTGGGCGAGCGACTTTACGGCTATTTTCCAATGGGTACGCACCTCATCATGCAGCCCGGTAAGATCGCGCCCGAACGCCTTGTCGAAGGGAGCCCGCATCGTGCGATGCTGCCGCCGGTCTACAACACCTATGCGCGCGTCAACGCAGAGGCCGGTTACGACCCTGCGCTAGACGACCTCCGCGCGCTCCTCTTCCCGCTCTATGCGACGTCGTTCTGCCTTTACGATTTTCTCATCGACAACAAATGGTTTGGCGCGTCGCAGGCCGTTATTGTCAGCGCCTCGTCGAAGACGGCGATCGGTCTGGCGATTGCGCTCAAGAAAGACGCAGCGGCGCCGCCGGCCATCGGCCTAACCTCGGCGCGCAATGCGCCGATGGTGAAGGCCCTTGGGCTTTATGCCTCGGTCGCGACCTATGACGATATCGCCGCGATCGATGCATCAAAGCCGACTGTCATCATCGACATGTCGGGCAACGGCAAAGTCCTTTCCGATCTCCATGCGCGCCTTGGCGCCAACATGCTCTACTGCTCGAATGTCGGTGTCACGCATTACGAGGAAAACGCCACGGGCCCCGGCTTCATTCGGGAGCGCAGCGCCATGTTCTTTGCGCCAGGCCATATCCAGAAGCGCGCCAAGGAGTGGGGCGGCGGCGTCTTCGACAAGAAGGCCTTTGCATTCTGGCGCGACGCCGCGGTCGATAGCCGCCATTGGTTGAAGGTAGACCGGGCTAAGGGAGCGGCGGCGATGGAGGCTGCGTTCCACCGCGTGAGGCGCGGCGAAGCGCGTCCCGACGAAGGCGTGATCGTCGAGCTATGACGCGCGCAGCGACATCTTAATCGNNATCGGACCGTCCGCGCGCCCATTAATGAATTGATCGACGAAGGGATTGCCAGCATCTTCGATTTCGTCGGCTCTGCCGCGCCAGATGACGCGTCCCTCGTGCAGCATCGCCACATCGTCCCCGATCTTGCGCGCCGAGGCCATATCATGTGTGATTGAAATTGCGGTCGCGCCGGCCTCGCGCACGCGGTCGATGATGAGATTGTTGATGACGTCGGCGGTGATCGGGTCGAGGCCGGTCGTCGGCTCGTCGA
>FSSH01001059.1_pt1 | contig 25239 bp, 28 predicted proteins | sample 1166101 | NCBI WGS metagenome assembly FSSH01 (sample SAMEA32972668, study PRJEB13176) | freshwater metagenome | biome: Drinking water system; feature: Biomass in drinking water that filtered by 0.45 um membrane; material: drinking water | place: USA | collected 2012-12-20 | depth 0 m
ATGCTCAGTTTCGCCATCTCGCTTTGCTCGATAAACGCCCCTTCGTAGGTCTGGGTCAGGTCTTCATTCTCGCGCGCGGCGGCAATGTGGCTGGCGAGGTCGGCGAAGTTTGTGAAGTTGGTCATGATAGCCTCCGTGAATCTCATCCATTCGATGAGGCTTCTCATTCGACGTGCGGCGGTCGTGGCAGTCAGGGACGTTAGCCGGGAAGCCGGCGCAGCCGGACCCCGGTTAACGCCGCGCCAGCGGGGAGTGGGGGAACCGCTCATCCTTGACGGGCTCGGATCCCCGCACGTCATATCTAGGCATTCAGAGAGAGAGATTTTTAAGGCACTCCGCTTGCCTCAGGCGCCATCGCAAGGTGATCGTCACCCGCAGGGCGGAGACCGGCACGGGCTCCGGGAGGCGATAGCCGAGTAGAGCGCCGGTCCCGGCAGCGCCGGGATGCGTCGAACATTCTGAGGGCGGTTCACTCTGGTTGCCGAAATCTTGGTCGCACCGCTCGTGCTGATCTGACAGTAACGGCTTTATGAGACGCAATCCCTTTGGCTTCACCGAGACCGCCGTTGATCGCTACCTCCGAGAAGAGCGCGAACGCGCCGACCTGCTACGTAATGTGCTGGGCGGTGGCGCCGCGGTCGAAGCGATCCGCCAGGCGACGAAGGAGCAGGAGCTGCTGCGGGGCACCAATTTCGATGCGCCCTATCGTGGGATACTCGACACTCTGGCGCGCGAGCGGGAAAGTCAGAAGGCGTTCAAGCATCTCGCGAGCAACGCCTGGGCACTATCCGTGCAGGAAACGGCGCGGACGATTGCGGAGCAGCATGGCGGGCTGGTCGAGCAGCAGCGCCATCTCGCGAGCAGTGCGCTGGACACGATGAAGGCGTTCGACATCAACCGCGGTGCGGTTGCAACCGCGATCGCTGCGGCGACCGCGGGAGAGACCTACCGGCGCATGATTGCAGACTCGCTGCCGCGCTTTTCCATGTTCAGCGCCATCGCCGAGCGAATGCTGATGATTGATCTGGGGACGCTTCGCGCGAGCGATGATGTCGTCCAGTCAGCGACCGAGCTTGCCGCCAGATCGGTGATCGAGGCGCAGCGTATCGCCGAAGCGTTCGCCTCAGCGCAGACCGATGAAGAAGGAGCCGCTCTGTACGGCTCGATGCTCGATGTTCTCGCCGAGCTGTTTGCGAACCTGGGCCCAAACACGATTCCCCAACTCCGAAGGATGGGGCTCGTGGAGTTCGTGAGCTTCATCTTCGGGTTTCTTGGCCTTGTGCTTAGCGCGGTCGCGCTTATCCCGCAGGAGACAAGCCAGAGTCCGCAGGACAAGGCGGCGTTTGCCGAGTTGACCCAGAAGGTCGACCGGCTTCAGCAGGAAACGAAGGCCTATCACGAGGCCGAGGTCCATAACGACGAAGCCTATGTCGCGGACCTGCCACGCGCGGAGCTATCGCGTGATGCTACGTTTCGGCGCACGCCGGAGCGTAGCGGGCAGGTGGTGCTCAAGGCGCCGAAGGGCGCCGTGCTGGCGATTGCCGAGAACCGGGGGCGCTGGCGTCTGGTTGTCTATCGCGACCCGTTATCGAACCAGCTTGCCCGCGCCTGGGTCTATGACACCGCCGTGACACTGCTGGCGCCGGCGTTAGGCAGCGAGGAAAGATAGGGCGGCGCTGGCGCCGCCCTGGCGCGTTCAGAAGAAGTCGATGCTGTTGGCGATGATCTCGCAACCATAGCGGGCCACGCCGTCCCGGTCCTCCCAGCTCGAATAATGCAGCCGGCCCGAGATAGCGACGACGTTGCCTTTTTCGCGCGAGGCGGCGGACTTGCCGAGGCCGTTGAAGCACGTCACCTTGTGGAACTCGGTCTCCTTGGCGGTGTAGCCCGTTGCTTCGTCGACGTAGGTCTTGCCGTCTTTGAGTTTCACACGGTCGGTGGCGACGATGAGGGTGGTGACGCTGCCGCGGGTCTCGGGATCCTTGGCGACGCGACCGGTGATGTTGACGTTGTTCATGGGACTGCTCCTGTCTGGGTCCGACGGCCTTCCCGCCGGTGACACCGAAAGAGCGGCGTGCGGGGGCGCATCGCACCGAAGCGTAAGCGACGGGGAACCCCGCGAAGGGAGCTGGCGCGGGCAGCCGCTTCAGCGGCAACACGGGCGACCGGAGGGGTTGCGATGCGCCCCCGTTCGCCGCAGGTGTCACATCACAGGCGAAGGGAGGCAGGCGGACCCGGCAGGAACCAGGCGCAATACACAGACATGCGGGAAGCGCCACGGCGTCGAGACTGCAGAGCTGACCATCGATCGCGACCACGGGTTGCGCGGCCGGCTCAGTCAGTCAGGTTATGGGTGTGCCGGGTCAGTGCCGATCAACAAGCCAGTTTTCGACGGTAAGCGCGCGGATGCGTGAAAATTCGCCGACGTTCGCCGTCACCAACGTCGCATCGAGCGCATAGGCATGGGCGGCGATGAAAAGGTCGTTCGGACCGATCGGCTTCCCCGCACTTTCCAGTTCAGCGCGGATACCGCCATATTCCGTGTCGGCCGGCACATCGAGCGCGAGCACCTGTACGCTCTCGAGGATCGCTTCGATCTGCGCCAGCAGTCTGGGCGAACCTTTCTTGGCACAGCCATAGCGCAGTTCCGCCGCAGTGATGATGCTGACGCATATCGCATCTGGCCCGACTTCGGCGATGCGCGACGAGACAACGCCCTGGGGGTTTCGCGCCAGTTCGGACACGATATTCGTGTCGAGCATGTAGAGCCGGCTCACAGGTCGATGGCCTTGGCTGGCAGAAGCGTGTCGTCGATATCGGGAAATTGATCGTCTGGTCCGAGCGGCTCGAGGCTCGCCAATACCTCAAGTATGTTTTTGCGCTTTATCGGTTCAAGTACCAGGCGGTCGCCTTCGCGATGAATCATCACGCGATCGCCAGGCAATTCGAAGTCGGCGGGAATGCGCACCGCCTGGCTTTTGTTGTTTCGAAAAAGCTTCACTTCGCGAGACTGTGACGCCTGAGAGGAATTTCCGACCATGGCGGCCTCCTTTGGATATACACGAACATATACAAGGCTGGCGCTTCGCGCAACCACGCTGGCGGCCTTAGGCAGGAAGAAAGAAAACAGGGCCCGTTTCGCAGTGAGCGAACCGAGCCCTGAAGTGTCCACGTGCCGGGCAGCGGCACGTGGTGGGGAGAGGTGCTAGTCTGCCATCTCCGGCTGACGACGCCGGCGACCGCCTGCGGCAGCCGGCTCGCCTCCGAATGCGCCATCGGCCGAGGATTCACCCAGACCGTCGCCACCAGCGGGAGCCGCAGGTGCGTCGGCGCCGGGCAGCGGCGGCAGACCATCGTCGGCAGCAACCATGTCAGTGGGCGCGTCCCGTCGGCGGGTCGGGCGCGACCAAACGACGTTGTACGAGCCATCCTCCTGGCGGAATGCCGAGATGTAGAGCGGCTTGTCGAGGCTGGGATCCTCGATCTTGCCGTTGAGGAACGTTTCGCCGGTCGAGTTGGACGAAAGTTCGAACAGCGCACCGACCTGAACCCACTGGCGGGCGGCGGAGAGTGCGAGGATCTCGAACTTGGGTGCGCGGGGATTGACGGACTGGACGGTGCGCAGCGCGATCACGATCGCGACGGTGAGCGTCGAGATCTTGCCGGTGTAGGTGCCGCTGGCGTTCTGCTGGATGGTGCCGATGTTCATGGGAAGTCTCCTGAGTAAGTGCGCTCGAACCCCTTGTCCGAACACACTCTCTCACCCCCTCAGCTCCTCGGCCGTTCGGCCGAGTAAGGCGCGTCAGCGCCGCTCCGACCTGGCGCCACTTCGGCGCCGTCGGGTCCGTCCCCATCGGCGCGACTGGTTCAGCCCTTGTCGCTCGTTTCCGCCGCCGCCTGTCCTTTCCGGCTCCGCGGACCCTTGGCGAAAGCCGCCGCCGCCTCGGCGGCCTTGGGTTTGCGGCCGCGCCGCGGCTTGGGCTGGACGTGGAGTTCGACTTCGGCCGCAGGTTGCTGAGCCGGTGCGTCGGGTGCCGGTTCCTGCCGCTTGCGGCCGAGGCCGAGGCGCTTGGCAACTTCCCGCCGCTGCTCGGAATATCCCGGCGCGACCATCGGATAATCGGATTTCAGACCGTAGCGCGCGCGATAGTCGGCGGGGGTCAAGCCGTGAGTGCCCAGATGGCGCTTCAGGGATTTGTAGGGTTTGCCATCGATCAGCGAGACGATGTGGTCGGGCGATGCGAGGCTTTTACGGACCGTGACCGCGGGCGTGTATTCGGCTTCGGCGGGCGGCGCAGGTTCAGGCGACGCCTCGGGCTCCTTGGCAATACCGGTGATCGCCGCGTGGGTTTTCGTGATGAAATCCGGCACGTCCTCGGGCCGTATGTTATTATGTGCAACATAGCTTGCGACGACTTCGATCGTCATCGCGACGAGGTTATTCTCTTCGGGCATCGGCGTCTTCCCAGGCAAAGTCCGCCGTGGCGGTCTTCGCCAGACGATTGCTCGTTATGCCGCACTATCTGCGCCACGCAACTATTCTACTGACCCGAATCTTCAAGCAACGACCGGTCGTGATGGCTTCCGCCATTCAGTCCCCCGGTGATGGCGTCGCCGGTTTGCGCCAATGCGCGACGATGTCCTGCATTTCCTCGGCGAAGCCGAGACTGTCGATATAGACTGCGCCGCGATCATTCTGGCCCAGAAAGCCAATGATGCTGGTGATATCGTTGGCAACTGCGAGATCGAGGCCAAACATGTCGGCGATCTCGAAATGACCGAGGTCCGGCCCGTTCCACCAAGCCATCAGGAAGTTTGCAACACGTCGCGCTTGACCGGTGTCGCTCATCGCCAGCGGGATCAGCCGGGTCAGCGCCGCGCGCGCTGCATCATAATCGATCGGAATCGAGGTCATCATCTGTCTCCGAGCGCCCAAGCTATAGCTCTGCGGCGCGGGCGCAACTGTTCGTGGCGATCAGAAGCGAAGTGGCGCGGGCGTGGCGAGCCAATCCGCCTGGGAGGTCGCAATTGGTACGTCGAACCTTGCCGCCTCGGCCTCGGAGAAAACCCGCGCTCGTCCAAGCCGATCGAAGCCGTCGGCGTCGTTCCAGAAACTGAGCCCATGCTCAGCATGCCGGGTGGCAAGCACGAACCCGTCGGCACCCTCGTCGCGGATTCGATCGATGGCGCGGTCGAGCATTCTGCCGGTGCTGGCAAATTCGATCGCGGCCTCGGTGATGACGACATAACCGCCCCCGAATTCGCCCGCGCGCAACCGGTCGTGATCAGAGGACCATTCGAAACCGAAAGGGAGCGCGGAGCGCGCACAGCGTTGGATTAGGTTGGCCGCGGTCTCGATGCCGAATTGCTCGCCGCATAGGGAGACGATCACCCGATCCTCAACGTCGGGATCGCCGATCGCGACATCGAGATCGAGATACGGATAGGCGGCGTCCGGAAAGAGGTCGAGCAGGCCATCGAACGGACTGAGGTCGGTCCGCGGGAACTTCGCGGCGAAATCGTCGCCGATCGTGGCATAGTGCGCTTCAAGCGCATCGAGACCAACGGCGGGATCGCCGATCAACGCGATAGCGTCGACGACCCGGCGGAGAAGATCGGCCTCGGCGGCGGTGACGACGAGCGTGAACGCGGCCTTGGTATAGCTATTCGACATGAGCAGCTCCCTTCGCGCGCGAGATGGTGGTGCTGGCCGTGGCGCTCTGGTCGTCGCCCTCGACGGCGAGAGGGGGAATGGCGAAATCGGCGGCGTCGAAGTGCGCGAGCACCGCCTCCAGCGAGCCGAGTTGCTCAATCGTGCCACGCGCGATGACAATTTCGTCGTCTTCGGTCACGACGTAGGAGGCCAATGTTCCCTCGCCGCGATAGATGACACGCTCCGGCCCCCATTGTCCGGCATAGCCACCCGACCATCTCGCAAAGGGAAGCCGGTTCTGGACGCACCAGCTTTCGAGCGCGTCGAAGCGACCACCGGCGACTTCGTGGGCATAAAGATTGAGCGGCGCACCCATGGTGCGATGATGCGCCTCGAAGGGCTCGCCGTCCCATTCAGTCGCGAGGCCTTCTGCATGGATGTGCTCGACGAGTTCGGCGTAAGTCGAGCGAGAGAGCAACCCGCCGATGGTGATCGAGGCGGAAACGCGGTCTGCCATAACGGCTCCTTGATCATCGGTGCTTCAGGGCACGTGGGAGTGAGCAGCGCCGGCTGAGCCGGCGACGCGGAGAACTCGAAACAAGATTTGAAGCGGCCGTCAGCGCCGCTCTATCAGTGGCGCGAACCGATCAGACGCCAATCAGTGGATCGAGCCGAAGCGCGACCGCTTGGCCTCGGCCTGCTGGGTCCCGTCCTTGATGCCGATCGTCGCGCGCATATCTGCGTCGAGCGTATCGACCAGATCGGTGGGCACCGTCACATGAGGCGCGACGATCGCGATCACGGCCTCGGGCGTGAGAAGCTCGCCGGGCGCGGTGCCGAACCAGATCAGGGCCTCGCCCTCATCAGGCTCATCTTCGGTCCGGAAGAAAACCTGGGCAAAAAACGTCTGGAGCGGGCGGTCCCAGCCAACCGTCGCGCGGACCACGTGCGGTTGGTCGGCCTTGGGTTGAAGGTCATGCCTGCTCATTGCGTCGTTCTCCGGATCCTGTGTTGTACGTGCCGCGCGGCGCCTTCGGCGCTGCTGATCGCTTTGCCGGCCGCGGAGGCTGCCTGGCGCGCGCCAGCCTGACGGAGAAGAGTACGGGCTTCGCGCAAACGCTCAACCGCAATCGCAATTGCCTGCCCCTGCGCGGGGCTGGCCGGTGTGATCCGCCGCATGGTTTGTCTCCGGATGGATGGGGAGCGAGAAAAGACGCGTGTCAGTCGTCGCCGGGAAGCATGACGGTCATGATCCGCGTCGTCGCGGCGGCATCGGCAGGGTCTTCCGAGCCCCATTCGAGCGACGGGTCATAATAGTCGATCCTGAAGCGGACGGTCGTCTCACCGATGGTGAACTCGCCGCGCGCGCGCTCTGGACCGTCCTTCGAGGTGAAAACGTAGCGCCGGATGGCGCCAAGCACCTCGGCCTGGGCAAGAGCCACGCTCACGACCCGGTCATCGCCCGCAACGGTGGCCAGGCAGGTAGCCGTAATGACGATACGCGCATTGCGATCGAGCCCGAGTCGGACGCGGTCGTTGAGCGTGGCGATGCGAGAGGTGGGATCGGTCATACTGCCTCCATCAGGCCGGCGTTGAAGATTTCGCCGGACGCCCGCTGACCGGCACGATGGTTGCGGCATCCTGGAAGCAGATCAGGTCGAGCAGTGCCTCGCGGCGAACGGCACCGATGATTTCCGAGCCGATGGCGAGTTCGGGCATTCCATGGCAATTCTCGCGATCAGGCGAAAAGGCGCGCCGGCTGGCCGACGGGTCCGGTCAGGCGCAATTCGCCGCGAAGCCGTTCGGCGAAGCGATCGGGCGCCAGTAGCTCATTGATCGAGGCCCAGCGGTTTCGCTCGCCGCAGTGATCATCACGCCCCCGCACGCGGCGAAACAGGACTTCGTGGTCTGGGCCCATGCAGCTGAGCGATAGCTGCACCCAGATCTCCTCACCGTGGAGCGTTATTTCGCCCGAGATCGCCGGACCGGCCTTGTTCGAACGGATGTCGAAGCTGCCGTCGTCCAGCTCCAAGGCCTCGGCGAGGCGGCGCATGGCCGCGCGACCTTCGGCATGGAAGACACGCTTGGCCGCCTCGTCATAGCTGACGCCGCGATAGGCGAGCGTGCGCAGGACGGGATGCCGCCGGATCTCGGCGATCTGGTCGATGCATGTCCGACGCAGGGTCGTGCCGTCGTCGGCACTTGCGCAGACCTTCCCCAAATGCCGCGCGAGGAGGATCACGGCCGGGTCCGTTTCGCTATCCTTGCCGGCATTACGGCAATCGGTGATGGCGGCATTGATCGCGTGCAGAGTCGAGGCGATCGTGGTCAATGCGCTGGGATCGAGCGCCTGCTGGTGGCGCATGGCAACATCGTAATGCATGGGGTGGTGCTCCGGTCTCGAGCGCAAATCCGCTCGCCCGGTCCCCTCCCCCTCCCCTTTTCCGACCGGTCGCTGGCCTTCGGCCAGGAGCGCGCGGCGCAGTAGCGCATCATTCGCTTCCGGGATCGTCTGGTGATGCCTGTGCGAGCAAGATCTGCACGGCGCGCGCAAGCCCGGCTTCACCCGCCTCGTTGACGATCTCGATGCCCGGGCTTTTTGCCCGGAGCGCGGCGACAAGTGCAGCGGCGGGCCGGCCCCTCAGAGGATAGGTGAAGACCTCGCCGTCCTCGATTGTGACGACGTTGGTTCGCATGCGCCGTCGCAGCAGTGCCAAGTGCTCGGCCTGGTCCATCAGAGACGCGATCTCGTGTTCAAGATCTGGCTCAAACGTCATGTCGTGGAACGAGCGTAGCGGTCGATTGGCGCGGAGCCAGCTGTTGACCTCGGCCTCGGTAATCGCGCCGGCCTGACGATAGTCGTCGGCGGCGCCATAGCCTCGATTGCGGGCGTGGAACGCCAACGCGCCGTCAATCCAGATCTCGGCGGTGTAACAGGGCGTCTCTTCCGAGAGCGCCTTCATAATCCTGAGCTTGCGCAGTTCGATCAACATGTCTTGATCTCCTCATTGGGACGCAGCGCCGCACTCGCGAGAGGCCGACGGCCAGGCCCCGGCCCAATCGAGCGGGCGATATAGCCGGCGTAGACGCCGCAGGCTGCCCAGTAGGCCGCGACCGGCGGCTTGCGGCTGCACCAGCTCTTTCGGCGCGCAGGCGAGCGTCGCGCTGGATGTCGAGCAGAATGTCCTGAAGCGCGAGGCGCACCTCTGGACTGAGCGCCCGTAAACGGGCCACGGACGGAAGGGCGAGGGTTGGATTGCGCACCTCGGCCTTGACTTCGCCTCGCCCAAAGGCGGATGGGCATCGTGAGCGTCGACTAAAGCATCAGGCATTGCGGGGGCTCCTCGGCACTGGGAGCGACTTTGCCCGCTCCTTGATCAGACCCCGAAGCCCCCCATCCCTCTCTCAAGCAGCGAGCTTGTCCCGGTAGATGTCAGCTGCCCATTGTTCGATCCACGGCGCAGTCAACTCGTCATGGTCGAGTTTCCGACCAGCGGGAGAGGCCGTTGGCAGAAATGAGGGCGTTGGTTCGCAGCGCTCGGGCTCGCTGGAGAATAGGACCCTCGTTGAGATGCGGGAGTCCCACTATGATGTCGATCGGCATGGTGGACCTCATGGTGTGCTGAGCGGCTTGACCGTCACGCGCGTTCACGTTACGTTCCAACGCGCTGGAGACTTGCGATGAAGAAGACCGTTTTTCACGATCGATTTGATCTCGACATCACGCTGCGAGACGCCGCCCTGGATGCGGACAATCGGCCGACACGTCGCATGATCGCGAACGGCGCCATCGGCATGGACGTCGAGGACGCCTATTATTCGGTTCGTGAGCTTCGCGAGGCGATCGCCTGGACGCACGAAGGCGACGTGGCGGCCAAGCGAAAGCTGACCGCGATACTCGCCAATGACGGTGCGGACGATTTCCAGCGCTGTATCTATTTCTGTCTGGCGGGTCGTGGCGTGGTCGACATGCTCGATGATCTCGAATGGCTGGAGGATCTGCTGGAGCGTCGCGGACGTGTGGCGGGCGAAGTTCGACGGATGAAGGGCCGGTGCATGCCGCTCGCCAAGCCCTATGTGGCGGACGCTCCGGATGGGCCGCTGGTCAAGCTCGACGCCGAGTTTGAGCAGGGTCCTTCCTGGTGGGCCGATCCCTCGCTCACGGCCTGAGATCAGCCGGGCGGGTCAACGGGATCGGCGTTCGCACTGCAGGCGCTCATCTCGCCGCCACTTGGCGGGCTCGATCCAGCGCCCTGCCAGAGCCCCTGCCCTGTCTAGCTTGGCTCGGGAGAAGGCAACGGCATATCGCGCTGCACGCGGGGGATCGCCGCGAAGATATTGGGCCTCGGGAATGGCGAGACCCGCCCGTATCAGCCGCTCGCCGAGATCGACGCCGTCCACGGTCACGGTGGCGACTGGACGGCCGTAGGTGCTTGTGGTTGTGAGCTTGATATCGGCGGTGCTCGAACGAAGAAGTTTCGCGGCCAGATCTTGGGCTGCTTTTCCGCACTCCCAGCAATTGCCGCGACGTTCGCACAGCTGCCTGCTTTCGAAGGCGTCGACGCCTTGGAGGCGGAAATCGACCGCCACAGTGTCGCCGTCGAGCGCCCGCGCCCTCGCGTTGAAGCCTCGATCGGTCGCGACCTGAGAGGAAGCGCCACAGGAGGTAACGGCAAGCACGGCCAGAAACATCGCTCGGGTCATGAGACGATCTCAACCTCGACACATGCATCGCGCGATGGCGAGGTCGAGACGTGAAACGGCTGCAACGGGTTCCCTGTTCGGATGATGCTGACGCGGCCAGGTTGCGCATCGAAAAGCCGGGATGCGACGCGGTGCGCGTTCTCACGGCTGCACAGGAGATAACGTTTGGGCGACAGCCAGGGTGCTGGGGCGAACATGTCGAATCCTTTTCGCAGACATCATGGCCTGGGTGCGCGGCCTCAGGCAAATATCGTCTTATGGACTTTGGTCACCGGAACGACCGTCCATTCTCGTTCCATGAAGCGGCTGATCGCGTAACCCAAGCGGGTCTCCGGGTCGCGGAAGCTTAGCCGACGGCCGCGCTTCGCTACGATGAATTCATCTCCGACATGGCCGTCTGTAAAGGTAAGAGCCGAGGCAAGCTTGATGCGGTCGCCATCTTCGATCTTGCGCGCACGACGCTCGAGATTGGCGCGACAGCGCCGGCGCCAGTCGAGCGCATGCTCCTTGTCGGTCGAGGTCAGGAGATCGAGGATATGGGCCGGACAATTGGCCTCACACGGACCCATCGATTCATCCATGTCCTTGTAGCCAAAGTGCTCGCCGGTCTTGCTCCTGGGATTCCACATCACCTTGCAGACGATCGCGAAGACCTCTCCGCCGACGCCGTCGAGGATGATCTGGGCGGCGGCGTAATAGGTTCGGTTCTGCGGGCAGGATGAGGCGAGCAGTTTCAAGCCTTTGACGACGCCATCGACATCGCGGCTGCAGGTGAACTGTGCATCGAGATACGCCTTGGCGGTAGCGTGGCCGCCCATGTGGTAACGCGACATTGTGAGCCAGCCCATTGTTGGCCTCCTGAGGTGGTTAGGGTTTCACCAGTCGTAGGTCGGCAGATCCCCGATCGGCTCGCAGTCGCGATCGAACTGGATCCAGGTCGCGCCAGCGGTTTCCGCCAGTGCGAGACAGGCGCGGAGCGACGGGGGCATGACATCACGGCTCGGCGATGGCACCCAGACGAACCATCCATAGTCCTGCCAGCGCTCGGCAACGATCTCGCTCTGCCAGATGGAAGGAACATCGCGAGCCGCGATCGGCAGCGGGAACTGTATGAGTGCGTCGAGCTCGCGCGCCGTGCTCTCATCGACATGTGCGGTCGAGAGACAGACGAGCGTGTTGATTTCGAGAGTCATGCTGGCCTCCTTCAAGCTGCTTCGGCAAGAAGCTCAGCAGCCTCGGCCGATGGCTCGGACGGCGATGCCCCGGACGGATCGGCACTGAAGGCCCACATGTAGTTGAACGCCTGCTCGGCCTTGGACGCGGCGTGAATAATGGCGGTCTTGTCCCCGCGCAGTATGCCGAGCCAATGTCCAACATAACTGGCGTGGCTGTCATGCAGCTCGTTTGGAAGACCCAAATGGGCACAGACGAGCCCACTGCCGATTTCAGCGACCAGTTCCTCAAAACTATAGGCCTTGTCGCCAAAGCGCTTTCCGAAGGTGCGCGCCAGGCGCTTGGTTCCGCCGGTCCAATGGGTAGTCTCGTGCGCACGGACCGAGGCGTAATGGTCCATCGTGCGGAAGGTCCGCTGATGCGGCATCTGGATATAGTCGAGAGTCGGCGCGAAATAGGCCTGGTCGCCGCCGTGCCGGACATCGGCCGGAATGCGTTCGAAGAAGCCGTCGATCTCGGCCTGATGCGCCGAAGGGTCTATTGGCGCGGGCTCTTCGGCCGTGGGGTAATAATGGGCGGGCAGGCCGTCGATCTGGTCGGCGTTGAACACGATGTAGTGGCGAAGGAAACGGATGCTCCGCTCCTTCTCGGCACCGGTGACGGGGTTGGCCTCGGTCTTCTTGAAGCTGGAATAATATACGGACAGAGAGCCGGTTTCGCCGCGGCGAACATTGCCGCCCAGCGCTTCGGCCTGGCGGAACGTCATCCAGTAGCGCGACCGATAGCCCTGGGCGTCGCCAATCGCCCAGAGATAAAAAGTGTTGATGCCCGTATAGGGGGTGCCGCAGTGTCGGAGCGGTCGACCACCGCTTCCTTGGACGCGCCAGGGGCGGCTCCATGGCGGGACGCCTTCCTCGAGCTTCTTGATGATGAGATTGGTGATCTCCGCCGCGACGTCGCGGCTCGGCCTCGGTTTTGCAGGCATGACGGTTAGCTCCGGGGAATGGGCGCACAAGGCCGCCGGTGCACGAGCATCGACGGCCAGGTGCCCAGGATGGGGAGAAGCGAAGGACGGGAACCAAGCGGTACGCCGCTGGCCCCCGCCCGCTCGCTGGTCAGGCAGCGGGTTCGAGCACCTCGTCGCCGATTTCGGACGGGTGTGACCCGGCATCTGCGAGCGGCTCGACGGCATCGGACAAACCGTCTTCGCCACATTCGGTCTCGTCGACCTCAATGACGACATCCTCGGGTTGCCCGTCGAGGAACCGCATTGCGTTTGGCACCCAGGCGAGCGCCGCCTCCTTGACCTCGGTTTCGACGATCGTGTCCCCGGCAAAGAGCTTCTGACAGCTCGCCGAAATCTCGGCCTTCTTGAGCGAGGCGTGCCGACCGCTAAGCGCCGGCCCGCCCACTTCATCGAGCAGGCTGAGGATGCTGCCCTTGTTTACCCGATCGAAGAAGTTCTCCGAGGTCGGGCGCCACCAGCTGGCGACGTCGATTTCGAGGATCGACGCCAGCCGGTTGTGGAGCGGGATCTGCTCGTTGCTGATGCCCGGTTTCGCCTCGAGCGAGATCGCGACGATATAGGCGAGCCAGTTCGCCTTGCTGTCGTCGTCGAGAGCGCGAAAGCCCTCGAAACGCGCAACCTCGCTTTCGGGCTCGGTCCAGCCTGCATCGAGGCCTTCATGAGCTTCGGCGAGATAATCGCGCGCCCGCGACGTCGACATGTCACCTGTGTTGGGATCCTGCGGGCCGCTTGCGCGGATCGTCGTCCCGTATTTCGTCGAGTTGTAGGTATAGCGGCTCGACGCCTTGGTCCGGGCATCGACCATCACGAACAGCGCGTAGTCGAGCGCGAGCGCCGGCTGTGCGAGGATGCAGGACGCCAGGATGTCACGGCGCTGCATCGCCAGTTCGTCGTAGAGGCGGGAGCTCAGCGGCTTGCCGCCAGGTGCCACAGCCTCGGGGCGATGGGTCGGTTCGGACGGTTTGGGGCCGCCGATCCGGAAGCCCCCGGACGAACGATCACCGTCCTCGCCCTCGTTGCCTTCGTCGTCAGCGGGCTCCTCCATGAGGATCTGCTGCTCACTATAATATTGCGTGTCGAGCACCATCTCGCCCTGTGGCGTGAGGAGCAGGAACGCGCCGACATGGGGTTTCAGCTCGTCGGGGAGAACTGGCGCGCGGTTCTCGATTGCTTCGGCCTCCTGGATGAGGCGATCGTCCTCCTGATCGAGCAGCTTGAAGTTCTCTTCAGACAAGGACTCGTCCTGCATCTCGCCCTCGAGTTCCGAACGCCGCTCGTCGATTTCGGCCAGGCGCAGCGTCTGTTCTTCGGTCAGCTCGGGCTGGCGAAGAATGGCCCGGTAGAGTCCGTGCGCGGCATTGTGGGCATAGTTGCTGGCTATCGGTCGGATCCACGCAAGGCTGGTTTCCTCGCCGACGCGCTTGGCTTCGGCTTCCATGATCTCTCCGGCGAGCCGGTGCGCGATCTCCGGATTGACCCAGCGGTCGTTGCCGTCGGTGAACAGGTCACCATCAATCTTGCCGCCAGCTTCGATGTAACGGGCCTCGCCGACCAGGATCGCAACCGGATCGTTCGCCTTGAGGGTTTCGTTGGCGATGACGCGGCGGATCGTATCGGCGTTGACGAAGCTGTGTTTATAGCTGTTCCAGACCAGCAGCTGCTTCTCCTGGTTTTCGGTCGACGCATAAGCCTTAGCGACGTCGAGCGTGATCTCGCCGGCGCTGAGCGCTTCGAAGATCGGCTCCGCCAGCGAAGCGAGACGCAGTCGGCCCTCCACGAACCGACGGGTGACCCCGAACCGCTTGGCGACAGCATCGAGGTCGCCGCTGGTACCGATGAAATGCTGGAACGCGCGGCATTCTTCGGCCGGCGTCATTTTGAGCTGCTGGAAGTTGGTCGCAGTCGAGGTTTCGGAGAGCGTCGCCTCGTCCGCCTGAAGCACCATCACAGGCACGTCATAGTCGTCGGCTTTGATCGTGCCGGCTTCGGCGAGGCGCTGCAGCGCGCGGAGGCGCCGACCGCCGTCGAACACTTCGAACGTGCCGCGCGGCTTTTTCGCGGGGGTGACGAGCAGATTCTGCAATACGCCACGCGCCTCGATATCGGCCGCCATCTGCGGGATTTGCAGCTTCTCTTCGGGAAGTCGGCGGACGTTGATCGGCGAAAGCCGCAGCTTGCTGAGCTTGATGGTCTGAATCACGGGGGTAACTCCTTCTGGCGTCCGGCACATTCCGGACACCATCCCCGCTCCCCCTCACCTCTCTCCCAGGGTGGTCACCGGGGTCATTACCGCAGGCAGCCTTCGGCCGATCAGCCGCCGCCGAGCAGAATGCTATCGAGCGTGTCCGCAGCCGTCGGCACCGGCAGGAAGACCCGCGTGCGATACTGGATCACCTCGGTGAAACAGCCGATCGACTTAAGCCAGGTGAGTTGCTCGGACGGCGCGCCGACCAGTTCGATCCGGGGGTTTCCGTTCACCAGGGCACGCCGGATGGTCATTGGAAACGGTCGGGCGAGATCGACTGCGCGGCCAGAGAACGCCGATTTGACGATGTCTTGCGGCGGCATGTTCTCAGCGCGATCGATGCCGAGCTTTGTAAAGAGCTGGACGACATGCTCGTCGAAAACGAGGCGGCCGAGCCAGCTATTGCCCGCATTGTCGGCGATGCGGTTCACGACCAGGTGGTCGCTCGGCAGCGCGGACCAGATCGGTAGTAGGAGTCCGGTGGCAAGACGGACTGTCTCTCTGTCGACTTTGTTCGCCGCGTCCTCGGCTTCCTCCCGCCATTTCTCGGAAAAGGCGGGTCGGTCGATCTGGGTCCATGCGCTTTCGAACAGTTCGTGCTCGCGCATATATTCTCGTCGGGTCGGTCGCATCAGCTCGACGCGAGGGATCGGCGTTCCCTCCTTCTCTTCCATAAGGGCGCGCGCCCGGGTCTGGAGCGCCACCTTTCCGGATTTGGTGTTGATCAAGAATTCGGCGGTCGCGTCGCCGTCGGCTATATGGAGGATCCGCTCCAGCGAGACCGGCACGCGCCGGTGCTCTATCTCGATCGTGAGCAGGTGCGAGGTGGCGCCGCTGACGGGGTCGGTGCGCAGCAGTGTGTCTTCGATAAGGGAAGCCTTGCCAACCAGGATGGTTTCGACACCCACATCCAGCCGCCCGGCTTCGCGCGCTGCGGACACGCGTGTTTCGACGAGCGAGAGAAACTCGTCGAAGATCTTGTTCTGAAGACCGATCGGCAGAGCCAGAATCCGGTTCAGCCAGCGTTGGATGGGTGGCAATTCATCCTTCATCACCCCATCCTTGTCGCAAAGCTCAAGGCCGGTCCGCTGTTCGAAATCCGCATGGCTGATACTGGTGAGTTTTCCGCCGACGAGTAGGTGGAACCAGCTTACGAGCGCTGCACACGCATATTCGCTTTCGAGATTATCAGCTGGATCGAACAAATTCTGGCCGCCGGTTTGACGTTGGCCCCGCGTAAGTGCGCCCAAGGTGTCGAGCCGCCGGGCAATCGTACTCGTGAAGCGAAGCTCGCCCTTGCAATCTGTCGTGACGGGTCGGAACAACGGGGTGCTGGCCTGGTGCGTTCGATGGGTGCGACCGAGGCCCTGGATCGCGCGGTCGGCGCGCCAGCCCGGCTCGAGCAGCAAGTGAACGCGCTGCTGCTGGTTCACGACGTCTTTGGACGCATGATAGGATCGACCGGTGCCGCCGGCATCCGAGAAGATGAGCATCCGCTTGCGCCCTGCCATGAAGGCAGCGGCCTCGGCCTGGCTTGTCCGGGTGGACCTAGTCTCGAGCTTCTGACGGCCGTCGCCAGTCGAAATCAGCCGCTTGGTGCGGCCCGTCACCTCGGCGACGTGGTCGTGCCCGAAGTGCTCGAGAAGCCCGTCTAGGGCCGACATGATGGGGGGCAAGGCGCACAGTTGCTCGATCATGAGATCGCGCGCCGCTTCGGCTTCGGGATTGTAGACCGGGTTACCGGCTTCGTCCTCCATGGGAACGGACCTTGGCGTCCCGGTATCGTCGGTGAAGACGCGCATTTGCCGCGTTGGAAATGCGCGCTCGAGATAATCGATGATATACTCGCGGGGTGAGAGATCAATCTCGAGATCTGCCCGTTCGTCCGGGCCCAGTGCCCCTAGGCGCCGGTCGAGTATCGACTCGGCGGTCGTGACAAGCTGCATTACCACGGATTGCCCGTTCTCCAGGTGATGCTGGGCAGCGGCAATCACCGTCGGCAGCTTCATCGACAGGAGGACCTGGCCGAAAAAGCGCTGTTTGGTCGACTCGAACCGCGACCGTGCGGCGGCTTTGGCGCCGCTGTTGAGCGTTGCATTCTCCAGGCCATCGACCACCGCGGTCAGCTCGAGCGCCTTCTCCATGTTCTGATGAATGATCGACCAGGCATCGGCGTAGGTATCGTAAATCTCGATCTGGGCCGGCGTCAGTTCATGCTGGAGAATGTCGTACTCCACACCAGCGAAGCTGAGCGCGCGCGCCATGTACAGACCGGTCGCCTTGAGGTCGCGCGCGACCAGTTCCATCGCGGCGATCCCGCCCTTGCGAATGCTGCTGATGAATTGTTCGCGATCGGCGAAGGCGGTTTCCGGCCCCCAGAGGCCGAGGCGAACGGCGTAGGCGAGGTTGTTGATGTCGGAGGCGCCGGTCGCCGATGCGTAGAGAACGCGCGCGTCCGGCAGATAGTTCTGAAGCAGAACGCCGCAGATGCCCTGCTGCGAGCCCTCCTTCGCCCCAAGAGCCCCCTCCCCGCCGGCCACGCCGCCCATCTCATGTGCTTCGTCAAACGCGATGACGCCTTCGAAATCAGCGCCAGCCCAGTCGGTGATCTGTTTGAGCCTGCTGTGATCGCCGCGCAGAGATCGCAGGGTGGGATAGGTGACGAGTAGGACGCCCTGATCGAGCTTGATGGGCTCGTCAATCTTCCAGTTGGAGATGGGTTGGATGTCGCCGTTTAGTCCGCCAAGCGCGGTCCAGTCGCGACGCGCGTCTTCGAGCAAGGGCGCATTTTTGGTCACCCAGATGTTGCGGCGACGGCCCTGCAGCCAGTTCTCGAGAATACAGGCTGCGATCTGACGCCCCTTGCCGGCACCCGTCCCGTCGCCGAGGAAGAAACCCTTGCGGTACGTATCGCCATCTTCGGCCAGCGTAAGCCCGACGCCTTCCTTGTTGGGTTTGAACCGACCGGGAATGGTTTGGGACCAGGCATAGCCTGCATAGACCACGGTCTCGAGCTGCGATGCCGAAAGCAGCCGCTCGGCGACGGTACGCTCGGGAAGCCTTGGCAAATAGTCGGGGATCGGCGCAGGAATGGAGCCCATTGCCACGGACTCGACCAGCGCGGTCGGATGTTCGCCTGCCTTGTCGAAAACGATGCGGCTCGGCCGATAGGGGAGATAGACACCGGTCTGGTCGAGCAGCGGCGCAGGGGTGCCGAGCTTGGTATAGTCGACCGGCAGTACGTGATTGCGAACGGGTGCATGATAGGGACGCGGCTCGGGCCGGTTGCTCTTGACCGCCCGGAACATCGAGACGCCGCTCGAGCGTTTTGGAGCTGCCGCCGGCAGGTCAGCACGTGCGGACCTGCGCTCGGGGATGATCAGCACTTCGATCAGTTCGGTGACCGAGGAGCGCTGGATGGTCGCCGGGGGTGCTTTGCCCGGTAATTTGTCGATCACGAAGAGTCGGACAGCGATTGAGGTGCCATGCTTTAGATAGCATTTCTCGAGACGGATCGCCGTCTTGACGGTGACGTCGCGCAGCACGGTCTCGTACTGATCGCGCATCCTGGCGCTCGGTCCAAACCAGTCGGGCATGATCGCGACGAGACAGCCGCCGGGGCGCAGTCGACGCAGCGCGGCTTGGAGATGGCGAACCGCGGCATAGTCGTCAGCCCCTCGACCCAGCGAGCGCGAGAATGGGGGATTCATCATGATGAGCGTCGGGCGCTCGATGTTACTAAGGGAGGAGTTGAGGGTGGCGCCGTCATGGCCGGTCACGATGGCGTCCGGGAAGACATGGGCGAGGCGCCCGCGGCGCGCAGGGTCCAGCTCATTGAGGTGCAGTGTCTGGTGGGCGCCAAGCTGCGCGACGAGCAGGCCGTTGCCAGCGCTGGGTTCCAGGATCACGTCGTCTGGCTGAACGTTCGCGAGCAACACCGCGACGGCGGCGATATCGACCGGGGTCGAGAATTGCTGCCAGTCTATTTGCTCTTCGCTACGGACGGTCTGGGTCGGCAGGCGGGTTGCCATGTCGACGATGGGGCGGACCTCGTCAAACGAGGAGAGGACCGGGCCCAAAGCGCGGAAATGCAGGGCAAGCGCGTGCTCGAGGACTTCGAAGCTTTCGCGCTGGGTCCACCGGCCATCCGCATCTGATCCACCATAGGCGGCGACCATCGCTTCGTTGAGGTGCCGGCGCGTGATTGTCTGGCCCGCGCTCAATCGTGGGAGAATTTGGCGCGCGGCTTCGTGATCGGCGCGATTGGCCGCGTGGAAGATGTCGGTCATCTGGGGTCTCCTGGGTAGCTGCACCCTCGGCAGCATCACGCTCTCGACCCCCCTCCCCTTTTCCCTTGGGGAACGGCTAGATCCGGCCTCGCTGAGCGTCCGCGTCCAGAGCCTTGGCCCAATCCTTGAATTTCAGCGGCGGCGGAAAGCGGCGGATCGCCAGGCCGGGCCGGGCATAATGGTCTTCGGCCTGAGCCGCCGCGCGCCTCCCCTCGGGATCATTGTCCTCCGCAATGAGCAACGTAGTGACGCTTGCGGGTATGACGAGCTGGTTCAATCGGCGCGCTCCAAGTGACGCCCAGCAGGGTATGTCTTTCAAGCGCGTGAAGGCATCTGCTGTTTCGAACCCTTCAGCGATCCCCAGGGTCGAGCCCCCTTCCCTGCCTCGCCAAGCGCCAGACAGCGGCGTGCCGAGCATGACCTTGCGAACATAGTCAGCTGTCTCGGTGTTGAGGAAGATTCGCTGGATCGCGACAAGCTTCCTGATCTCGCGAACTGCTATGAGAAGTGCGGGCAAATATACCGTCTTCGGTTTCGGCAAGTAAGGGCACCGCGGATGAAAGCGGAGGTCGGGCGGCGGCGGTAGGAGGTGGCGTCGTGCAAGATAGCGTTCGGCAAGCGTTCCGCGCACATCGGTAGCTTGATCCCAGATTTTCTGTACGTTCGGAGGCCGCGCAGGGCTCGCCGGGTCGGGTGGCGCATAATGCTGACCAGGGCGAACGCGACGAAGCTCCCGGAGGACATCTTCCCGGGAGCATCCTGCGAAACAGGTGACCAGGATGCCTCGGTCGCCTTGGCGGATGGAGAGGCTTGGATCGCTATCGGCATGCGCGGGACACCGGCACATCGCGACATAGCCGCTCCAGGTGCCGGCTAGCGCGCCGACGATATCGACAAGCTCTTGTGTTGGACGTTTTGCTGTAAGCGGCATGATTGCACCTCCTGCTTACCAGCTTGCCTCCCCCTCTCCTCTCAATGCTCTGGTGAAGGCTGACTAGCCTGGAGGGCGGCCTAACGCGTGGAGCGAATCGGCTGTCTTCTTCCAAAGAATCATTTTTAAAAACGCCGCTGCTCGCAGCGGAAGGATTCATGATTCAAATAGATTCAGATTCGGGCCGGAAAAGATGTGTCCTTTCAACGGACTAGACGGATCTACCTGACCTGATGGGGGAGTTTCCCTGACCGCCCGGGGGCGTCAACCTGTCCTCGCGGGGGAGGACGCCTGACCCATTGGGGGCCATCCTGACCTCTTGGGGGGCATACGTGCTACGTGACATTTTAGGCAGTTTGTGATCGAATAAATCCGCAAATCGGACCAAGACGCCCGTTTGGTGCTGTTCGCCAGGCAGCATGCGCGACTCAGTGCATCTCCTCGGTTTCTAGCTTCGGGACCGCCAATCTATCCTGACCGTGTGGGGGGTCTATACGGCAATCTATCCTGACCTGACTTGACGGATGAGGTCAGGTCAGGCAGCAAACAGTCTCCGAAGACTCAGTTTCGATCGTACTATGGCATGGAATCCGAAGCAGGCCAATTAGCTGAAGAAATTGAACCAGCAGTAGACGAAGTCTCGCCTGGTCGCGCGATGCGCGTGGCCGCAGCGTTGCGGGCAAAAGGTGGCGACGAATTTGCCAAACCCGGCAACATCATCGAGGTCAAGTTCGTCAAAGGCGAATCGCTGAGCCTTACTGCATCTCGTTTGCTTGCACTTATGATCTTAACTGCAGGCGGTGATGCTTGGGAAGATAAGCCACATCGGATGCGGAAGGCCGACATCCGCCGGGGCCACAAGGGCAACGAGCGAATCACTGACATGCTTGAGGAGCTTCATCGAACGTTGTTTGCCGTCGATGATAAGTCATGGCGCGGCAAGAAGGCGACGCTCCGCTTTTCTCTGATCTCACGTTCGCGCGAGGAGACCGAAGAGGATGGTGGAGAAGCGGGCTGGATCGAATGGGAGTTCACGCCCGACGCCCGTAAGATGATTCAGGCATCCGAGACCTATGCAGTACTGAACCGGCAGGCGGTGCTCGGCTTTAGATCCAATTATGCCTTGCGATTGTACGAACTTGGGGCGCTGCGCTTGCACAGGAGGCAGGCAACTTGGCGGGGCGATATGGCGGCGCTGCGTGCCGCGCTCGGCATCCCGCCTGAGGTGTACACCGACTTCGCGCAGCTGCGGCGCAAGGTTCTCGAGAAGGCGAAGGCAGAAATCGATCAGCTTGCCCATTTTCGGGTAGAATGGCGAGAAATCCGCCAGGGGCGAACAGTCGCGGAAATCGAATTCCGGTTCGAGCCGAAGAGCCCGCCGGAGGTCATCGAGACAGTAGATGAACTCGATCGTCATTCCAGTGGCCGTAGAGAACGGCGCGATGGTACGGTCGAGACGATGTCGGTGGGGCAGGGGGCTATCGCAGCGCCGCCTAAGGCCATTGCCAAAACGAAGCCTGAAGAGCCGACTTTCCCGCGGGGCTCGATCCGCTTTGGGCATGATGATCTGCTGGCACTCGGCCGGGCCCATGGCGGTGGTTGGGACATTGACATGATCGCTGGTGGCTTTCGCGAGCATATGGGCGAACGGCTTGAAAAGCTTCGAGGCGCTAAGCTCGCGGCGGCCTGGAAAGGGTTCTGTGAGAGCTGGGTAACACGGCGGGGCAGGGCGCTTTAGGTAGAAATTGCACGCGTGCAATTTATGTCGCCCCCACCGAGTCAGGATAGAGGCCCGAAGGCCCAATATGGCGGCGACAGGACGCCTCAACTTTCGAAAATCTCGATTTCATTGACCAAAAAGCGTAAGTCAGTGTACCCCATGCTGAATTGCGAAAGGTGGCCATGTGTCTAACGGACTTGAAATAGAGGAAGCCGAACGGTTGGTGTCGGTCGCGACGCTTGCAAGCCGGACGTCATCGGTCCTCGAAAAGCTTCGCGATTCCGCACGTAGCGCCCGTGCTGACGATCGTCGCGAACCAACCTTCACGATCAGCAAGGCGGCCGAACTCGTGAACCGAACGCCTACTGCGATTCGCGACGCGGAGAAGGACGGTCGCCTCCCGGAGCCAGCACGCACCGACAATAATCGGCGCGAGCGTTATACCTTGGCCCAGCTCAACGATATGCGTGGTGTCTTCGGGACGAGGCCATATCGGGCGGCTGACGATCCGTGCTGTGTCGTGGCGGTCCAGAATTTCAAGGGCGGCGTCGGCAAATCGACCGTTGCGGTTCACTTGGCTCAGTATCTCGCAATCAGGGGTTACAGGGTGGCGCTGGTCGACTGCGACAGCCAGGCCTCGGCGACGACGCTGTTCGGATACGTTCCCGATCTCGACCTTGACGAGGACGACACGCTTTATCCCTTCCTTCGCGAAGGCGAACGGTCGTCGCTCGACTACGCGCTCCGGAAGACGCACTTCGATGGCCTGGAGTTGATCCCGTCAAACCTTCGGCTCTTCAACTCGGAATATGAGCTGGCAGCGCGAATGGCGCGGGGAAGCGATACCCTGCTTGATCGTCTCAAGGAGGGTATCGAAAGCATCTCGGATCGATTTGACGTTGTCGTGATGGACCCACCGCCAGCGTTGGGAGCGATCTCGCTGTCGGTGCTCCGGGCCGCAAATGCATTGGTGGTACCAGTTCCCCCGACCGTGATGGATTTCTCCTCCACGGCAGCATTCTTGTCGATGCTGGACGAGACCATCGAGCAGCTGGCCGATCGCGGCATGGCGCCTGAGCTGAAGTTTCTCCGCTTTGTTGCTTCTAAGGTCGATGAGAACAAGTCGATGCAGAAAGAGCTCTTGCAGCTCATGCGAACGCTCTTCGGGCATGCGATGATCCGAACGCCGCTCAAGGACTCGGCAGAGATCGACAATGCGACGGCGCGGCTGATGACAGTTTATGAGCTGGATGGTCCGGCGACGAGCTCCGCAGTCCGCAATCGTTGCCTAAACTATCTGGACGGCGTTAATTCCGAGATTGAGGTCGATATTCGCTCGATGTGGCCGAGCCACCAAAAGCGGTTGCGCCAGGAAGCGTTGGCATGAAAACTCGAAATTGCACGCGTGCAATTCGGGAAGGATCGGAAAAATTGCACGCGTGCAATTCGACTAGAGGGAGGCTCACATGAGCAGGAAAAACAGCGGCTTTGCTGCCGATCTAGCGGCCGGCATCGACCTGTCCGAAGAGGCTGCTGCGCCTCGTCGACCGAGTATCGCCTCCAACGTGCTCACGGGTCGCTCCAACCGCCTCGCGGACCTCGCATCTGGCGCCATCGTCAACAGGACTCATGAACTCGTCGATCCAGCTCGATGCCGGATGTGGGTTGGCCACAATCGAGATTATGCCTTGCTGAGCGAGGAGCGTTGCGCCGACTTGATAGAGAGCATCAAGGCGCAGGGCAGGCAGGAAATTCCCGCCATCGTCCGGAGGGTCACGGGCGACCCTGACCACGATTTTGAGGTGATATGTGGCGCGCGCCGGCATTGGTCGATCAGCTGGCTTCGATCCCACAATTATCCGGACTTCAAGTTTCTCGTCGATGTGCGCGAGATCGGGGACGAGGAAGCCTTCCGTCTCGCTGACATCGAAAACCGCGCTCGGGACGACCTGACGGATCTTGAAAGGGCAAGAGATTATCTCCGCGCACTCGAAACATACTATGAGGGTCGTCAAAGGACGATGGCGGAAAGACTCAAGGTCTCTGAGAGCTGGCTGACACGTTACCTTGATCTCGCCCGCCTGCCGTCAGAGCTGACCAGGGCTTTTGCCGAGCCGCAGGAGCTAGGCGTCCGTAACGCGATTGCGCTGAAGGCTCTGATGAAGCCGGAGGAACGTAGGGAGCGCGCTTTCCGAGAGGCGGAGCGTCTAGCCGGGGCCCAGCAGGATAGTGGGCAGGCTATGCCGGTGCTCGAAGTGATCAAGGCGCTCGCTCTGGCGGTAGACCCCCCCAAGAGGTCAGGATCCCCCAAGAAGTCAGGTAAGCCTGAGACGATCTCCAGTGCAGGTGGGAAACCAGTGCTGCGGATCGAGGGCGCCGACCGCAAGGGCATTCGGCTAACGCTGCTCAGCAAAGGTGGAGCGTCCCGGAAAGAGGCCGAAGAGGCAATTCGCGGGGTGCTAGACCAGCACTGGGCTTGAACGCCCACGGGAGGCCCCGAGGAGCTTCCTCGCCCCCTGTGGCGTGACGTGGAGCAATTTTGAGACTGCCGACGCCTGAATGTCCGGATAGGTGAGCTGTAACCGGGCGAGGAGGGGGGCCTTGCTCCGCTTGGTCACCCGCATGTCAGACAGCGTGCTACTTGCCTTTCGTTCGATTGAATCGAGCTCACGAATACCGGCCTCGGCAGCTTTGCCCAGTCTCACTATCATTAGATCAACAAGGGCTTGTGGCGTTGCCGGAAGGAACTTCGGAAGGAGGACCAGCGACGGGAGAACCCGTGTTGTGAAACCGGCCCGGTGAAGCATCCGAGGGACCATCGAGGCGATCAGCCAGATACGATCGCGGCTTCGGGGGGGCAGTTCTAAGGACCTCCCGTCAAATGTTATGACCTCGGAGCTGCTCGCCGGCGCGGGCTCTATGAGCGCAGCAAGATCGAAAACGCGGCGTGCGACTTCGTTGAGATTCCGAGTGGGGAAGGAGACGTCTGCTGCAGATCGAACCTCGCGCCAAAGCGGACCGAAATGGGCGAGGTCATCTCGGCCGTATGCCTCAGCCTCGATCCGATCGTCGAGAACCGAACGGAGCATGTTGAGAGTCGCCCGAAGGATTGGATCCCGGCTGTCTTCGTCCCGGCTGATCGCGAAGTGAAACACTGCGGCTACAGATATCGGATCGTTGAGGCCCTCGGAGGCGCGGGGAGGGGGGGTGCGGCCGGTAATCCAGTCCTGAAGGTCGCGCACGTCGATTGGCACGCCCGCCAATCCAGCGAGGACAGCTGCGCCTTCCAGGCGCGACCGGGCAAGAAAGATGTCTGCGCACGTGCTACTGTGCAGGCGGCCATCGAGGTGCCCGAGCTGCAGCATCGTCTCGCCGAACTGAGTGAGCCTATCCTTGTCCATGCCCGGATCGGTATCGCATGAAGGGAAACCAAAGTCAGCAGTTGGTTTCCGTCTCTTGTACTCCCTAAAAGCGCACATATGATAATTGCACTTATC
>FSSH01001029.1_pt2 | contig 25238 bp, 30 predicted proteins | sample 1166101 | NCBI WGS metagenome assembly FSSH01 (sample SAMEA32972668, study PRJEB13176) | freshwater metagenome | biome: Drinking water system; feature: Biomass in drinking water that filtered by 0.45 um membrane; material: drinking water | place: USA | collected 2012-12-20 | depth 0 m
GCGGCGCCTGCACGATGGCGCAAAGAAGATCGGCGGTAAGGGGCTTCATCACCGCGCACCCAGAAAGGCCGGCACGATCAGGCACAGCAGGCAGGCAGCCACGACAAAGCAGGCGCAGGCGGCGATATCACCACGCATGGGGCAGGGCTCCGATTGAGTGATTTTTTAATGAACTATAGTTGACACAACGCTATCAATAAACTATAGTTTTTTATGACCGAGATGCGGCAAACCTCTGAATTCTCAAACTGGATGCGCAACCTGCGCGACCGGCGGGCGATCGTCAAAATCCTTAGCCGCATTGATCGTTTGTCGCTTGGCAATGCTGGCGACTTTCAGCCGGTTGGCGAAGGTGTGAGCGAATTGCGTATCCATCATGGTCCCGGATACCGGGTCTATTTCGTGAAGCGTGGCGCGTCGCTCATCATCCTGCTGGCGGGCGGCGACAAGAGTACTCAAGCCCGCGACATCACCAAAGCCCTCAAACTCGCAAAGGAGTGAACATGCCCGACAAGACAACCCCCTTCGACGCCGCCAACTATCTCGACAGCCCGGAGACGCAGATCGCCTATATCGAGGAAGCCTTTGACGATGGTGACCCCGCCTTGATCGCTCTTGCCATCGGCAATGTTGCCAGAAAGCGCGGCGTCACGGCGATTGCACAGGCCGTTGGACTGACAAGCCCCGGCATCTACAAGGCCTTCGGAGCCTCTGGAAACCCTCGCCTGACGACACTCTCCGCCGTGCTGAAGCAACTCGGCCTGCGCCTGAAGGTTGAGGCGGCGTAACTCACAACACCCGCACAAAGCCGACGACGCGGGCGGCGGAATAGCTCGACAGCTTGACGCGGCGGCCCTGATTGCCGCCAAGCCCGATCACCTGCCCGGTCTTGAACCTGGCAAAGATGGTGACGTGGTTGCGCATGACAGCCAGATCACCGGGGCGCGGATCACGCACCCGGCTTCCAAGGCGCAGCGCATCGATGGCACGCCTTGAGTGATTGCCGGGCGGCGTGCCGTTCTTCGCCAGAACGAAATTGACGAAGTCGCGGCACCACAGGCGGGAGGGCAGGCCAAGCGACGGCCCGAACCTGCCGACATAGCGGCTCGCCACTTCCAGGAGCGGGTGGAGGTTAAGCGCGGTGAGGTCGACCGGGCGCTGCCATCCCTCACGCGCGCCGCCTTCTGGCGAGGCTCTGAAGCGGCCTGCCGGTCGTTTTGCAAAGTCAAATCCCAATTGGGGCTTTGCTCTGCCTTCGCAGCCGCGCACATCAGCACAGCCGCAACAGCGGCAATGCTGAGGACGCCGCATGGCGTTCTCCATGTCTACCTGTCAGAATCATTTTTCAAAGGGTTCAAGTGTACGAGGCGTCAAAGATCGCCTTCACATCAATGCCGGCGTGAGCGGCAAGGCGCGCCAGCTTGGCGTTGCTTTCGAGGTAGTTTCCGCTTTCACCACCGGTATCGAAATACAAGCGGGCCAGCGCACCCAAGCTGACGTCATCCTTACAGGCAAACCACGCTTCGATCTTGCCCGCCGCCGCAACAGCGTCATTCCACGCCTTGCGGGATATCTGGCGCGGCGCAGCGGGGAGCGGCGCGAACGGAGCGGGGTTCAGAGCCGTAACAGCAGGCCATAAATCGGGGGTGTCGACCATAGACAACGCAACCGCCCCGACTTCCTCCGTCATGACAATCGCGGCATCGTGCTGAGGGTTGGAAAACCGCGCAGACAGGATTGTGTACTTCATGCTGTCACCTCATCGATCACGAGTTGAGCGCGATTGGCGCCGCCAAATATTCGTCCACCGGAGGTCCCATTCAGATAACATACGCCCCCGCTGGGACCTACGCGAACGCTTATCGTTTGCGCCGCCGTCGTCCCGAAGGCATCTTCGTGATTACCACTCAAAGCGGTAAGGTAGCCGGCACCGGGCGGAAAATTGCTGGTTGCATAAAAAGCGCTCGCGTTGTTATCGACAAAAAAAGCAACGGAGGCGGCAAAACCTGCTGACACATTTGATGATTGAGCAGAAAATAAAACACGGCGGCGGTTGGTCGGCCATCTGGGAGTGATCTGCACAGAGATGATCTGCGTGCCTTCAGTGTTTTGCGGGATGGTGTCGTCGAGCGGAATAATGATGCTCAGTGCGGCGGTTGCGGAATAATAGCCTGCAACCGAGGACTGGACGCCAGGAAGCGCTGTCACCGTCTCGACATGCGTTGGCGCGGCTGCCCAAGTGCCCGCCGTTGTTTGCGTGTCTGCTGTACGCCCGACAAGCTGATAGGCAACGTTGGCCCTGGACACGGCAGAATAAACCGTTGTCGCCGACCCCGCTGCGCTTGATATCGCCGTCGTGCTGACAATTCCCGAATTGCCAAGAAACGACCCTGCAACCGCTAGTTCCACCGTTCCTGCGTTGTCGATCGCGTACCAGTAAAGCGAGCCGATGGTTGCGTTTGTATGCCCTATCGTCGCACCAGCCGGGACTGTGAGAGACACGGCGGTGACCAGCGCTCGCGTCATGGTGGTGCCATTGTTAAACGCGGTATTGCGAAATGTCAGAAGCACGGGATTAAACGTGGAGGGAACGGCTCCACCTTGCGTCCTTATGCTACCAGTCAGGGCGTTGCCGGCGACGCTCGGAACCAGCGTACCATTGACCATGTTGAACGCCGGATGGCCGAAACCCGCACCAATATTGGCAAGGATCTGGGAGCGCTGGGCAGCGCTTAGTGATTGCGCGACAACTGACAGGTAGCGACCATCAGCGGTAAGCCGATTGAGCGCATGCGCGTCCGCTGTCGCAGCGGGTATCGAAAGCTGGCCACCGAGTGCTCTTGCCCGAAACGCCTCGACCCATGTGTTGCCGTCAGCGCTCAGTTTCAGCACCAGATCGTCATCGCCGATGAGCCCGATCTCGGCGCGCGCCGAGTAGCCATTCTGCAGCAATAATGACGCCGTATTCGCCGTGGCCAGCTTGTTGATTTTAGTGCGTACATCGCCGGTGCCACCCTCGCTTGCCGACTTGGCGCTGACCAGCAGATTATTGCCCTTGAACGATAGCTCGTTGCTCGCATCCGCTGTCGTCCCAACACCCAACCGGACCAAATTCTGCAGGCTCGACAAACCGCCGGCATTGACAAGATCAACCCAGTCGAGGCCATCGAAACTAAGCACGACACGCTCATCGAGAATACGTGCCATCCAACCGGCTTGCGGCGCGTAGTAGCGCCAGCCGCCATCGAGGAATACCGCCAGATTTTTGTCGCGACCAAGCCAGATACCAGTTGCAGCAGGGGCGATGAGGTGACGTTCGCCATCGGCAGGGTTGACGGGTGGAGACGTCCTGCGGCGACTGCTGACGGCAAGGAAGATCAATGCATCGAGCGCCGTCAGCGCCTCATTATGGGTCACGTGCTTTTGCGCCTGTGCCGGCGCGATCAGGGGCAGTTTGAGATTGGTCGTGGTCGGCATCGGAATTCCTCACAGCAGAGGGAGACAAGCGTCGTGTCAATCACTCAGGGAAAAAGTGTTTGCGTCGTTGACAGGCCAGGCCCGAGCACGGCGCTGAGCTGTGACACGCGAAGAACGATCTGGCGTTGTGGCGTGCCAAAATCAGCCAATTCATCGCTGGCGCTGTAGAGCGCGTTTGGTGACATCACCATCAGGGATCGCTTTACGGTCGCGCCACTGAGTATGTCGACCTGGTAGGCTTCACTCGCTTCTTCGATCGGCACCTCGGCCAATTGCCAGCTATCGCCGTCACCGCGGGTCCGGCGGATGAAACTGATGTGCACGCCGGCACTATCGCGGACAGCGTTCAGCCCCGTTGGCGCCAGCGGCCGCAGACCGGTTCCGGCCGGCGTTACCGACAGATTTAGCGCGGCCGGATCATCGAAGAACAGCTTGTCCGGGACCAGACGCCAGGTGCCGGGGCGGGCGATATCATCCGTCGACACCGGGAAGGGCAACAGGGCGTCATCCAGCACGACAAAGAAGGCGCCTGCCGGAACGCTATCGGCGGCGAGAGCCTCGCTGCCAAGCTGGCCGCGCAGAAACCCCGCCAGTTCGTAAAGACGCTCACCAACCAGACGCGCGCTGGTGAATTGAAAGATTTCCCACTCGCCGTTGCCATGACGCAGCGCGGCTACATTGGCGCCATCGAGGATTGCCTCTTCGCTCATGGACGTCAGCGCACCTGAAGCGAGCTTGACCTGCACCGCTGCAACGCGGTCGAAGCGCCATACAGGGCCGGGTAAAAGCGGCGTCGCCAGCGTGCCAATGGTTGCAGGGCGCGCCACGTGGGCGGATGGCTGAAAGCCTGCGGCCGTCTGTCGCCACAATGTCAATCCGCCAGGCCATGGTGTGGCGGTTGCAGCAAGCAACGGGCGATGGGCAAATGCATCGCCCGGCCGGCGCGGCAGATCAAGCACGAGCGCAAACGCCTGACCGGGGCTTGGCAAGCGCTGGCTGAGCGTTGGTCGACGGCTGGTGCCGGTTGGCAGCGACAGCGCGGGGTCAACGGCTTCGGCACTTGCCTTGCGCGGGCCGTCACGATCAAGGCTCGTCAGGCGAAGCAGACAGGGGCCGCTATCACACTCCAGGGTAACGATATCGCCGACTTCGAGCGCAAGCGCCGAGGGCGGCAGGCTGAATTCCGCCTTCTCCCGTGCCGCCCAGGCGCGCCGCAGCAGAAATTCGGCCTGTGCCTCCGCGACTTCGGCCGGCTCGATGAGGCCGACCTCGCTTACTGTCTGACGGTTCGAGCCACCTGTGACACGGCGCGCTGTCACGGCGGCACGATGAAAATCGCGATCGGCGTCAGCGACGATCAGGGTGACGCTTGCCGGCAACTCGGTTTCCTGGGCACGCTGAAGGCGTGGGCGGTCGTCCTTGCCGTCAATGGCAAGCGCATCGGCGGCGAGGTTGGCAACCGGTTTGTTGCCGCGAGAGGAGGCGATGAGCGCACCGTCACGCTCGCGCAGATCGAGACCATACACTCTGACCAGCGGTTCAATCGCCGATCGTCCCGACATAACCCGATCGACGACATAGCCTTGTGCCACCCCTTCCGCGTCATCGGCGGCGAGTATCGGACCGGCAAAATGAGTGCTCAGCGCTGGAAGCAGTTGATCGAGCGGGGCTGCGCCCAGTCGCCCGTTAAGCCAGTGCCCGGTGTGCCAATTGGCATCGTCTCCCCAGATGTCGGCCAGAGCGGGATAGGCTGGCCATGGCCGGGCATCCCAGCACCACACATGGCTGGCTGACGGATCGACCATGTAGCCGCCGTAGACCGGCGACAAGGGATTGGCGCTGGCGCCCTCGCTGGTCGTTGGATCAAAATGATCGATGATGACTTCAAGCGCGCGTCGCTGAATGAAATCGTCGCGGGCGCGTGACGAAGCAAAGGGAAAACCGGATTCGCTTGAGCGCTGGTCAGGAAATAGATTGGGTTGGTTGGCACCCTTGTCGACAGCCGGTATGCCGATTTCGGTCAGGCGGATGGGCTTGCTGGCCGGTTGCCAGGCGGTCGCGGTCGTTTCAATCCCGCCAAGGCGCGTGATATGAGGATTGCTCCACCAGCTTTTGAGATCCTTGGCGCGGTATAGCCATGGTTTTCCATAAGCGCCGTCGCTGATCGCAAGCCGCGTCTGGCGCGCACGTGCGCCGTCATCGGCGTAGTACCAGTCGAACGCCTCGCCAGCGCCAAGCCGGGAATGGAGATAGGCGCGGCTGGCCGCCGATGAGGCGATCTTCGCATCCTCGTGATCACCATCGCGCCAATCTGACAGGGGCGCATAAAGATCAATCCCGACAAAGCTGATGGCGGAATGCGCCCACAAAGGATCGAGGGGAAAAAGAACGTCACCCGAACCATCGGCAGGCACATAAGCGCCATATTCGGTCCAGTCGGCGGCATAGGAGACTTTAACTCCGGAGCCCAAAACGGCGCGCACCTCATCGGCAAGCGCGATCAGTTGCACGACGGCGGGAAAGCCCGTCCGCGACGAGCGCACGCGGGTGAGTGACACAAGCTCCGAACCGATAAGAAAACAATCGACGGCTCCACTGGCTTTGGCCTGGTAAGCGTTGTGGAGCACCATGCGGCGGTACGACCATTCGGCCGGCCCGACATAGACGACGTTCTCACCGTTCAGATAAAAATCACTCGCTGAGGCAGTCCCGAAAAAGGCTGCAATCTGGTCGGCGGCATTGCCTGTTTTGTCCGACGTGCCTGACCTGCCTGGCGCCGGGTCGCAAGTGATCCGCCCGCGCCACGGGTAGGCTGGCTGATTGTCGCCGCCCGTCCATGGATCGCCGCGCCCGTTGTTCACCGGGACATCCATGAACAGGAACGGCGTCAGCGTGACGCTGAGGCCCAGCGCCTTCATCTGACGCAGAGCAGCCCGAACGCTGGCGTCAGATGGCGTCCCGCCATAGGCGGCACGGCCATCGATCTGCGAAACAACATGGGCGTTGGCGCGCTCAATACCGCCTACTTTCCAGGTGTCACCGGTCGTGACTTTCGTTGCTATATCGACGCCCGGCATGACCTGGCATGAGCCACAGCGCAAATCATCGCCAAACCAACCGACGACAAGGGCGGCATGCTGCAAATTGGGCGCAATTGCCTTTAGTTCGTTGAGGGACGCAACGAAGTCCGTGCCCATCTGGCCTGTGTGGCGGTTCTCGCTGGCGCTCGACCCAAGTCCGAAGTCACGCCGCACTTCGCTCGTGTGATAGGCAAATTCGCCCGCGCCGGGAATGATATTGATGGCGCTCAACCGCTCTTCCAGCCGGCCGATCGGGCGTATGACTTCAAACGACAATTGCGGCAGGCGATTGCCGTAAGGTCCAAGCGGAAGGCGCTCGAACACAACATACGACAGGCCGCGGAACGCCGGGACGTCGGGCGTGCCCTGCTTGGCTTGAATGAGCGGATCGGGGGCCTGATCCTCACTCCCGCTATAAAACCGAAGAACAAGCCCGGCCTGATCCAGCGGTTTGCCATCTGCCCAGATACGGCCAAGATGGGCAATCGGTCCCTCGCATAGACCGACAGCGAAATTGCCGAAATAGGTATAGGTGGTTGAAACAGTACCTGCCCGCGATGACGCTGCCCCGCCGCCGCCCTTGCCTCCCCCTCCCCCCGTTGTCTGACTTTGTGTTTGGCTGGTCGCCACCTCTTCAAACCGTGTCGCCCATATGACCTGGCCGGTGACACGGGCACGCCCGTAGACGAGGGGAATGGACGTTCCTTCGCTTGAGGCCTGCACGCTGAGGTCGGTGAGACGCGGCCCTTCGATCTGCCTTGCCCCCCCTGATGAGCCACCACCAGTTAACGCCTGGTCGATGGCAGCACCGGCAAGCGAGCCGACGAGGCGGCCGGCAAAGGCACCGAAGGGTCCCGCAACAGCCCCGCCAACAGCAGAGCCGGCGGCTGAGAGGAGAAGCGTCGTCATGGCCTCAGCACTCCGGGAAAGGAGAAGACACCGGCGATGCGCCGGCGCCACCACGGGCCGATGGCGGTCTCGACCACCGCAGCGCCGTCATAGGCATGGATCATCCGGTCGGGCGCCGTAACAATTGCCAGATGCTTGGCTGGAAAGGCCAACGCCCAGCGGAACGCCAGGACATCGGCAGGCTGAAACTGCTCGCCATCGTGAGGTTCAAGATGACGAGCGGCTGCCTGCAGCAAAATCTCGTCTGGCCGTTCCTCCGCCCATAGCGCGGAATAGGCGGGTGGCTCTTCGCTCGCGCGACCGACAACGGCTTCATAGACGCCTCGCACCAGTCCCAGACAATCGCAGCCAATATGCTTGACACCGGCTTGATGGCGGTAGGGCGTGCCGAGCCAGCTTCGTGCCTCGGCGATGATGGCGGCAGGATCGATCTTGCTCATATCAGCGCACCGCCATCATTGGTTTCCCCGCTGCGGGCATAGCCTGCGACAAAGTCGTTGCCCGGCAGAAAGGGAAAGCCGCGAAAATTAACGGCATTCGCATAGCGGTTGACGCAGGTCTCAAACCGCTTGTCGCAACCAGCCAGCGCATCGAAGCTGTCGCCTTGTGCCGGCATGCGGGCCGGCTGCTCCCAGAGATCGAGAACGCGGCCGAAGCCATCATCATGATCATTGCGGATTTCGGCGCGGCGGGAGATATTTTCGCCACTCGCCCAGCGCAACGAACCGCGCGCGAGATAGCCTGCGGGCACGCTTGTTGGCCCTGAAACGCGAATGCGCCGCGGGCCCATCACCTCGATGATGCTCCCCTGACCACCAAAAAGCGGGTTGCTGCTGTCAACGCCACAGCGAGCATCAGCGAAGTCCGCATCGCAGGTCGACGACACGATGCGCCCGCGCTCCTGATCAAGCGTATGCGACAGGCTGCGGATTTCGGCCTTGAAGACGCTCCCCGTACGGGTGATCTCACCGATACTGCCGACTTCCAGCAGAAGCCGTTCGTCCGGCGTTGACCAGTTGACGAGCCACACCTCGACACGAGCGTTATCATAAAGGCCGGCCGCAAGGTCGGCCTCATCAAGCACTGCCGACACGAGCGCACCGGAAATATCTGACGTATCGACCGACAGGCCAAGCGAGGCCGGCATGTCGCTTGCCGTGAAACCCGCCGCCGGCTCATGGCTTGTGCCACCGAAATTCAACGGTTGATCATGATCGGTGAAGCCAAGAATACGACCATCGCTACGGGCGATCCGCCAGCATCGCGCGAGCGTCGTCGTCTTGCCGGCAAGATGCGCGGCGAGACCGGAAGAGAGTTGTCGCATCACAATAATCCAAGGTTGGTGGAACGGCTCTTTTGGCGATCACACGATAATTTCAACGAGGGGAATCGACGGCATCTGACCGGCCCGAAAGCCGTCGAAATTGATGTTGAGCTGGTCACTGTCAAAGCGCACCGGAACGTCAAACGAGAAACCTGCGCTGACGGTAGCGCCACTCCCTGGGAGGGCGCCTGCCCGGAAAGTCACGATGCCGGTCGCCACATCGACCTCAAAATCGCGCCCGGCAGTTTTTTCACTGCCATTGATCGCGACGCGGACACTTCCAAGGACGGGCTTACGGATCGGGCGGACGTAAAGCGTTGCGCCAACGCCATATGATTTCTGCAACTGGAAGGCGGCTGTCGTGCCATCACCCGCGCCGATCACCTGATCGAGAGGCGTGACAGCGTGAGCAGGCACGGCGGATGCGGCGTCCAGCGGATCGCGGAAACGAAAGCCAAAAAGACGCCCGCGCCGCTCCTCGAAGAAACTGACAATCCGCGCAAGATCCTCGAGCGAACGCACACCCGGACCCGCGTCATAGTGGCGGCGCGAATGAGCCCATCGCGCGTTACGCTCTTCGGCGCCGGAGCCTAAAGTGACGATCTCGGTGCGCCGCTCAGGCCCTCCTTTGGCATTGAAACCGATGGCAAGAGGAAAACGCACTTCGTGAAACGATGGCAGCGCCGGCATGACGAGCGGCTCCTGAGGCAGGGGTCTGACAATGACGATGTTCAGAGCGAGCGGCGGCCGCGACCAACGAGGCGGGCGATGCTGGCGGCCACTTCAGCTTCCGAGCGACGGAAGCCTTCGACGTCGGGGGTTTGAATATTGATCGTAATGTTCGCAGCGTCGCCGCCGCCGCCAAGACCGCGCACCCCCAGCCGCCCGTCTGGGCCACGTCCCAGAGGCAGGATCGCTTCCGCGCCTGCCTCGCCGGCAAGTCCACGTCCGCCACCAAGCGGAAAGAAGGTGGGCGAGGTAATGACGCCGCCCTGAGCAAAGGGAAACAGCGAGGCGCCTTCTCCGCCCCCGTCACTCCCGCCGGCGAGCCCCGAGGATGGGCCCCCTTTGAAGAGCCCGCCAATGCCACCTGACAGGGACTTGAAAATATCTCCAAAGCCCTGCTCCAGCGGCTTCAGCGCGTTTGAGACGGCAAGCTTCGCCAGACGTTGCGAAATTGAGCCGACAACATCACCCAGCGATTTGCCGCTGACCGCCACATCGGTAAAGGCCTTGGTCAGTGTGCGTGACAGGCCCTTGCCCAACCGCTCGGCATTCGCCACCTCACGACGGAAATTCGCTGTGTCGAGCGACAGCTCAGCGGGATCGTCGGTTTCAGAATCAGTTGCCATCACAGATCATCCGGGTAGCGTTGCAGTAAATCGGTCAACCGATCCCGGCTTAACGGCCGGGCGTTGGTGCCTGTGCGACCAGCGATAGCGCCAGCGATCTCACGCGGCGTCAGCCGCCAGAAGGCATCGGGCGGCAAATGCCATTGAGCAAAGCCCAGCGCCATCACTTCATCCCAGGGGAAGGGGGCGCGGGAGGCCGGGAGGGAGCCTCCCGCGCCGGACGAGGGCGGGGCGCAGGCGCCTCCCGCCCGCTCGTCGATGGTGATTGTTCGCTGGCGTCGTCGGCGCCAAAGGTAACAGCAAGCAACTCGGCAACGATGCGGACATAACCTGCAGCGCCTCCATCGACCTGCATCTCGCCAACGTCATGGATCGTCAGCGAGTGGCCACCGCCGCGCAGTCCTGCAGCGATGATCTTCAGCGCGTCGCCGGCGGCGATCCGCCCCTGTTCGAAGCGCTCGGCAAGCGCCATCATGTCGGGGGCGCCGAAGGCGTTCTCGAGCTCGGCCAACGCACCAAGGGTGAGGCAGAGCGTATATGGGCGGCCATCGAGACAAGCCTCGATCTCGCCCCGGCGGCGATTGACCATGGTTTAAACCATGGCTGTGAAGACCAGATATCCAGCGCTTTCAAGCGTCAGATCAAAGGTCATTTCGCGATCGTGGCTACCGGCATACTCAAGCGCCGTCACCTGGAAAGGGCCATCGATGCTTCCAAATTCAGGAATGACGACACGCCAATTGACGATGGTCCCGTCGAAGAAAAGGCGTCGCACTTCAGCGTCCGAGCCCTGATCACGGAAAATGCCGGCGCCAGACAGGCGCGCGCGCTTGGCGCCTGCGCCAGCAAGCAGCTCACGCCATTGGCCGGTGCTTTCGGCAGTAGTGACATCGACCGTCTCGGCGCCGAAGGAAATGGTGCGGGTGCGCAGGCCGGCAACAGTCACGAACGACCCCTGGCCGGTGCTGTCGACCTTGAGCAGGAGGTCGCGTCCCTTTTGAGCAGACATGGGTTGAAACTCCTCAGCTGATGGGTTCGCTAATGGCGCGGAAGGTGATGGAAGCGCGTGAGGTCAGGGCGTCGGCCTCGCGGCGAATGTCGGCGGTATCAAATCGGAACAGAACGAGATGGTGGCCGGCGAGCGACAATGACGCGCTCGTGAGGGCAGCGCTGATGGCTTCGGCGAGCACATAAGCTTCGCGCAATCCAGCGCTGCGCGAATAAGCGGAGATGGTAAAAATATGCTCCTTGCCGAAACTCTCACTGCTTGAAAAATCACGCAGCGTGTGCGGGCCGACAATCACATAGGGATAGGGTGGGCGCGCAGGCGGGGCGTCATAGATCCGCTCGCCGCCAAGCAGCGAGCGTAGCGCCGCATTTGCCTTGAGCGTCGCAACGCAGGCCTGCTGCAAGGCAAAGCCGGGTGAAGGAAGCATTGGATTATCCCTCGGAAAGACAACTTTTACGGTTGGATTTCTTCAACCAGGATGAGCCGGTAGCCTGGTTCGGCGGGGCGGTGGGCGAGGATGCGAAACAAACGATCCCTGCCCAGTCGCAAGCGATGATCGAGTGATACAGCAGGCCCGTTTCGCAAGCGCAGATGATGAGTGGCACGACTTTCCAGCGCGCCGTCACTGAACCTCGTCGCGAGGCCACGCGGCGTCATATCGGCCCATAAGGCGCCAACCGGAGTAAAGGTGCGTACAACGCCGCCCGCTCCATCGTCGAGATCAGAGGCAGCTTCCAGAACGAAGCGGTGGCGCAGTCTGCCGGGATCGCTCACCACAGCACCCGATAAGGTGCGATCAGGGCGTCGACGACTGGAGGGGTCGGCGCCAGATTGGCGATATCGCTGTCATGCCGATGCTCAAACCACAGCGCGGCAAGACGATTGATCGCCTGCTTGAGTGGCGCGGGCACAAGAGCCGCCTCACCATACCCGGCCATGACATCGATCTCGATGCCATTCCCGTTACGGCCCGGCTGCCGGCCGACACCATCGACGATCAGTCTTGGCGGAACATGAGCCTGATCGAGGCGGTATTGCTGCGGGTCAACGATCTGCGCCACGCCCAGTTCATCATAGACACGTACGGCAAGCACGCGTGCGACGGGTGCCAAAGGCAATTCGACAACGCGTCCGAACGGCGAGGCGCGACTGCGCTGCGGCCAGACGTCAAGATAGACACGCCAGCTCTGCGTCACCAGGCGACGGCGCGTCAACGCCTCGACGTGGGCACGGGCGGCCGCGATGAAGCTGTTCAGGAGCGCATCTTCATCATTTGTTTCAACGCGAAGCTGGGATTTGAGATCGGCAAGCGTGACGGGTTCTTCCCCCGGCGGCACAAGAAGGGCGGACGGCATGGGCGGGGTCCCTTGTGGACAAGAGCAGGAGCAAAGCGGGAGGCGGCAATGCGCCTCCCGCCAGATTGAACATCAGGTCGTGGCGATCTTGAGCAGCTTGATGGCGTTGAAATCCTGCACGCCGCCGCCTACCCGCTTGGTGGTGTAGAAGAGGATATAGGGCTTGGCGGAATAGGGGTCGCGCAGGATGCGGGTACCGATGCGATCAACGACCAGATAGCCGCGGCGAAAATCACCAAAGGCAATCGGCGTGGTGTCGGCGCCGATATCCGGCATGTCTTCTGCTTCGATGACGGGGAAGTTCATCAGGCTGGCAACGCCGCCCGGCTGCGCCGGTGGCTGCCATAGATAATGGCCCTGCGTGTCCTTGAACTTGCGGACCGCCGACTGTGTACGCCGGTTCATGACGAAGCTGGCATTCTGGCGATAGCCAGCGCGCAAAGCATAGACGAGATCGACAAGACGGTCGGACGGATTGAGCGTCACGAAATCTGCCGCCGCGCCGCTGGTCACATAGCCCAGCCTGCCCCAGCTCCAGCTTGCTTCAGCGACAATCGTCGAGGTGAGAAAACCTCGGGGTTGCGAGGTGCCGTTGCCGACAACGAACGCACGCCCCTCCTGTTCGGCAAAAGCTGTTTCAACCTCGTCAGCAATCCAGCGTTCGATGTCGACTGCGCTGTCATCCAGAAGAGCGCCGGTTGCGGCTGGCATGGCGTAAAGCTCGAGCGTGGGGAAATCGAGCGCATTGAGCGTTGGGGTTGTTGTTTGCGGGCGGGCAACCTGCTCGCCTACCCAGCCTACCGCAAAGCCGGTCGAGGCGAAGGGTTTGCGGAAGGTGGCACTCGACACCTGCCGCACGGTTGAAATGCGGCGGATCGGCGAGATCTGCGCCAACCGCGCGCCGATCATGGCATCGACTTCAGGTGTCACGGTATAGCCGCCATCGGGGCTGGACTCGATCGACAGTGCCTTTGCTTCAAGGCGACCGAGAGCGCCCGTATCGCCACGCCGGATATAAGCCTGGAACGCACGTCCATGCTCACCAAGCAGACGCGGTTCACCACCGTCGAGCTGCGGGCGGGCGGCTTTCAGCGCGAGGCTGCGGATCCGCTCATCCTGACGGTTGAGATGCGCATCGATGCGTTCGAGCTTTTCGTCCAGCAGGATATCGCTCGTGCCACGACGCTCGATGTCATCAAGCCGTTCGTCGTTGACTTCTTTAAAGTCCTCGAACGTCTTGGCAGCCGGAAAGGCTTTGGTTTCACTGCAGGCATAATTGGTCATGGGCGATCCTTTCGTTCCCAATGAGACGACAAAACAGAGTGCGACGGACAGTGTCAGGCGCCGATGCGGGCGCCTGGAAGCATGGGAAAGGTCACAACCGAGATTTCCCAAAGATCAATACGTTTCAGGCGCCGCAGACGGCGTTGCGGCTCACGCACCGCCTCGGCAGCGCGAAAGCCGATCGACAGGCCGTCGAGGGCGCCAGCGCGGATGAGTGCAAACACATCGCGCGCACGCGCGACCTCCGGCAGGAGCTTTCCTGTCACCCGCAGGCCGATGCGGTCTTCCTCCAGCGCGAGCCACACGCCGATCGGCTCAGAGGGATCGTGCTGGTAGAGGCACTTAACGCCGCCTGGACCGCGCGATGCGAGGCTCGCTTGGAAGGCACCTGGTGCAACGATGTCACGCGCCTGATCGGGGCGATCAAAGAGCGACGCATAGCCGGAAAAAACGCCCTCGGCGGTGATAGCAGGGGGCGGCAGGCGTGGTGTCGACATAGCCATCGATCATCTCCGGAAAATGAATTGGATTGCGCGCCGGCTCACAACGAGGTGTCATTCGTACCGCTGTCGGCGCGTTGCAAACGGCCATAGCCAACGGCTTCGCGCTTTTCGTCATTGGTCAGAAAATCCGCCGCGCCAACGCGCTGCCACAGCGCCTCACGATCGGCCGACAGGGCGTCGACGGCATCGCTGTCGACATCAAGCCTGGCCGTTCCCAGAAGCGGTTGCAGCCAGTGTTCAATGGCGCCGAGCACGCGCCCCAGAAGCGGCATCACCGTCTGGCGATAGAAGGCGCGATTGGCCTCGACGTAATTCGAATATGTCGCGTCACCCTTGATGCCGAGCAGCTGCGGTGGAACACCAAAGGCCAGCGCCACTTCGCGCGCGGCCGCATTCTTGGCCTCGACAAAATCAAGATCGCGCGGCGACAGCGACAAGGCTTTCCAGTCAAGCCCGCCCTCCAGAAGGAGCGGGCGCCCAGCATTGGCTGCTCCGGAAAAGCTGTCGGACAATTCCTCTTTCAAACGCTCGAATTGTTCACGGCTCAGCGTGGCGCCGGAGCTTGGCGCATAGACAAGCGCGCCTGAAGGTCTCGCTGAATTGTCCAGAAGAGCCTTGTTCCACGCAGCCGCCGCGTTGAGGGTATCGAGCGACACGCCGGCAGCCTCCAGAGGCGCCAGGCCGTAGTGATCATTGACCGGATGGAAAAAGGCGATGTGGAGGATGGGCGGCACATCGCCAGCGGGAACCTCCTGGCGGAAGCGCATGGTCTGGCTACCGACTGTATAATCATAGGCTTCCGGCCAACCGCGCACGCCCGGTACAACCTGCATGCGATCGGGACGAAGCGCAAAAAGCTCGGCTGGCCGTCCATCGACGAACGCGGCCTCGATATAGGCGTTGCCGGCAAGCAGAAGATGGCTGACGACAGCCTCAAGGAAGGCGGCGCGCGACTGGCGCGGATTTGGCCGCTCAAGAAGTGACAGGACCGGATGGGTATCCAGTTCATCGCGCCCGTCGCGTGCGAGCAGGGGAACCGCCGCTACCTGCTCGGCAATGAGCCGCACACAGCGGAACACAACAGGGTTCTTGGCGTAACCCTCGCGGGCGAGGCTTGCATAATCGCGCGGCAGCCAAACCGCACGACCTGGTTCACTCATCGCGATCAGCGGGCCGGCAAGCGAGGCCTTGGTCGCAGGCACGCGCTCAGCGCTTGCCCACCGCAGGAAGCGAGGCATATTCCACACCATCGACATGCTCCAGTGGAAAGAGGGTCACAAACTGCGCAAACGCGGCGCTGCATCAGTCGTCAAACGGAGTGCGGTCAGCGCCCAGACGAGAGCGTCCAAGCGATCGGGGCTGCGGCCACCGGAGAGACCATCCACACCAAAATCACACAATTCGTCTTCAAGCGCGGGAAAGCAGCCAACGTGACTGATACGCCCTTGCGCATAGAGGGCGGCGATGGGCTCGGCGCGCAGGACCTTGCCGCGCGTCGCGCGCACCGGCGTCACCACCACCTGCGGGTCGACCGCGGCGATGACGGCGGCGACCATATCGCCACCCTGGTTGACTTCCGCCACGAGCGCATCTGCTTCATGGCGATAATAAAGCGCGACCGCGCGCGCTGCCCACTGGTCGGGGCGGGCGTTACTGATCGTGGCATCGTCAAGCACGTAACCTCTGCCATCAGCCCCCCGTCCCGCCGCGACGATACCGGTTGCATCGGCGTTGCGGCGTGAGGTGGCCGCCGGGTCGATGGCGATCACAATACGCTGCAAGGGTGGCGCTTCCTGGCGCCGTGCAGCTTCGATGATCTCGCGCGTCCACAACGCGTCCGCACGCTCGGTGATGATGTCGCCGTCAAGCTCCTGACGCCCCAATCTTGTTCCGCCATATTTTCGCTGCATCGCTTCGAGGAACGCCGCCGGCAAATAGGGATTGGCAGCGGTTCCAGCCCTTGTCACCACACAGTCCGACGCATTTAAGAGCTGCTGCAGGAGTGGCAGCGGGCGAGGTGTCGTCGTCACCAATTGCCGGGGCCGGGCGCCGAGGCGTAAAGCAAATTGCAGATTGTCCCAGCACCGCTCCGCGTAACGCCATTTTGCGACTTCGTCGGCCCAGGCGAGGTCGAATTGCGGTCCTCGCAGGCCATCGGGTTCGTCAGCCGAAAAGACCTGAGCGATCGTTCCGTTTCGCCATTCGATGCGACGGCGCGAGGGTAGCCAGCTTGGCCGCTCTCCCGGAGGGTAGACAGCGAGCAGGCCCGACACACCGTCAATCATCACGTCGCGCACATCCGCGTAGGTTTCACCAATGAGCGCAATGCGGGACGGCGGATCAGCGCCCATCACGCGCGACCTGATCCACTCGGCACCAGCGCGCGTCTTGCCAGCGCCACGCCCGCCCATAAACAGCCAGGTTCTCCAGTCCCCCGGCGGCGGCAATTGCTCAGGGCGCGCCCATTCCTTTTCAAACGCAAACAGCCAGGCGGCCGCTTCTCGATCACTCAGCCCCTTCAGGAAGCGGTCCCTCATTCGCCGCGTCGGCAAGGCGAGATAGGCGGCGCGCAAGCTCTTCATGGATAGACGCCGCATCTCCTCCCATCTCCACATTTGTTGCCGGCGTGAGCTGGCTATCGAGTGCGGCGAGACGCTGCAGCGTCTGGACAAGCACGGTGAGGCTCTTGACATCCCCCTCGGCGGTACCGGGCGCGGCATTCGCGAAGGCGGTAATCCGCCGTTCCAGCCCGGCGTAAAGGCGCGCCTGCAAGGCCGGACGATGAAAGCAGGCGGCAAGGCCTGGACAAAGACGGTGACAGGCAGCCGGCGCTGATTTCCCTGGCGCGGCAGTGATGACATCAGCGCTATCCGCCATTGCCGCCTTGTCTAGCCTGCTCCACGCGGCGCGTCGGGCGTGGCGGGCAATCGTTGTGCGGTGCAGAGAAAAACGGTGCGCCAGAGTAACAAATGTTTCGCCTGATTCGAATGCCTGACGTATCTTCACCCAGTTCGGCGATCCTGCCTGACGGCTGGCCATAAGGTGGCGACCTCGTTGAGGAGCAATGACAGCACACGTGTTCGTCCGCCTCGGGGCGGTCAGGACATCGGTGCAGCGCGCAATTTCGGAATATAGCGAGAATGCTTGAAACCAGCGTTCACGTCAAGAATATATTCCTAGGTATAAATACCTATGTCTTGAAGTCGTATTCCCTATGACCCGGGTTTCGGCGTCATGACAGGATCCCAGGTAATGGTATGCAGCTCATAATCGTCCACCGCGACATCGCTTTCGCGCGCCGACACACGATTTCTGACCGATATGCCGGCCTCATGGACCGTCTGGCGTGATCCGGACACTAAATGGTGCCACCAGAACAGCGGCCTGCCCTTTTCAACGAGGACGTAGGCGCATGTCGGTGGCAACCAGGGCAGTTCGCGCACGCCAGCAGGCGTCAGCTTGACGCAATCGGGCACACGTTTCGACCGGTTGTCGTAATCACCGCAGCGGCATGCCTCGCAATCGAGAAGATCGCAGGCAACCGACGTCCAGATGATGGTATCCGTAGCCTCCTCAATTATTTTGTTGAGGCAGCAGCGGCCACAGCCATCGCATAGCGATTCCCACTCCTGGGGGGTCATTTCATCGAGTGTTTTTTCTTCCCAAAAAGGGGTAGCCATATGAATGCATCCCGTATGCCAGCCGCCAGCGATGACTTGTTTTCGCCGTCCTGTCATGCTGAAAGAGCGATCGAGGCAGCGCCTTCCTGCCAGAAACCTGTTCTGTTCGTTGATTTCCGCGATTTCGGTTGATAGGCCATGAAAATTCCAGCTGATCAGGACGACAGGCAGGCAGGCGCGCCCGATCCGCAAGCGGTCGTCGACCTCAGGTCTATGGCGCCAAAAATAAAAAAACGCCGTTGGTCTTTCGGCCTTCTTGAAATCGATTCGATGATCGATGACACGCTCTATCGCTGCGGCGCGGCGCTCAAACAAAGCTATGACGGCTTCACCGTGTTCATGGACAGGTTCGGGGTTGTTGGCGTCAAGCGTATCGCCGTGGAATTTGCTTCGGATGGTCTGACATTTGCCGTTCTTGGCGGCATGCTCCTGCTGGCGTTCGCCAAGCCCGCCTTTGAATACGCGAAGGTCGATTGGCGCAGCGCGCAGGATTATGCCATCGTCTTTCTGGATCGCGCCGGTAACGAAATCGGCCAGCGCGGGATCAGGCATACAGAGTCCGTCAGGCTCGAAGATATTCCCGCCTATCTGGTTCAGGCGACACTGGCGACGGAGGATCGTCGCTTCTTCGAACATTTCGGCATTGATGTTCCCGGCACGGCGCGGGCTGTCGTCGAGAACGCGCGCCACGCTGGCATTGTGCAGGGCGGCTCGTCACTGACGCAGCAGCTTGCTAAGAATCTATTCCTTTCCAATGAACGCACCATCGAGCGCAAAATCCGCGAGGCGTTTCTGGCGCTGTGGCTTGAGGTCAATCTCAGCAAGCGTGAAATCCTCAAGACGTACCTTGATCGCGCTTATATGGGCGGCGGCGCGTTTGGGGTTGAAGCGGCGTCAAACTTTTATTTTGGCAAATCGGTCCGCGATATATCCCTGGCGGAGGCGGCCATGCTGGCCGGCCTGTTCAAGGCGCCGAGCCGCTACGCGCCACACATCAACCTGCCGGCAGCGCGCGGGCGCGCCAATCAGGTGCTGACCAATCTCGTCGAGGCCGGCTACCTCACCGAGGGGCAGGTGTGGGGAGCACGCCGCAATCCGGCGACGCCAGTGGCGCGGCGCAACGACGAGAGCCCGAACTATTTTCTCGATTGGGCTTTTGATGAGGTCAAGCGACTGGTGCCACGCGGAGAGCGGACGCTTACGGTCAAGACGACGATCGACGTCAATCTGCAGCGCCGGGCTGATCAGGCGATTGAGGAGGCGCTGCGCAAATCCGGCGATGCCTATGACGTCGATCAGGGCGCGCTGGTCAGCCTTGATATCGACGGATCGATACGAGCCATGGTTGGCGGGCGCGATTACGGCTCGTCGCAATTCAACCGGGCGGTCACCGGCCAGCGCCAGACCGGCTCCTCATTCAAGCCCTACGTCTACCTGACCGCATTCATGAATGGTTACTCGCCGAAGACGGCAATCGTCGATGCGCCGATCACGATTGGCAATTGGAGCCCCAAGAATTATTCCGGTGGCTATTCCGGCGCCATGAACCTGACCGAAGCTCTGGTGCGATCGATCAACACCGTTCCCGTGCGGCTGACGGCCGCCATTGGAAAGGCAAAAGTCATTGAAACGGTGCGAAAGGCCGGCATCGAATCAGAGTTGCCGAACACGCCGTCTCTGCCTTTGGGCGTCGCTGATCTGACAGTAATCGAGATGGCACAGGGCTACGCGCATTTTGCCAGCGGGGGTAAATCGGTGAAAGCGCACGGGATCGTGGAAATTCGCAACCCCAAGGGCGACATCCTTTATCGTACCGACCGCGACGGACCGCCGCAGACCCAGGTTTTTCCGCCCAAGGCGGTTGCTGATCTGGTTGGAGTCATGGTCGAGATCGTTGAGCGCGGCACCGCTACACGTGCCCAGCTCGATGGCGTCCGGGCAGCAGGAAAAACAGGCACGACGAACGCCTACCGTGACGCCTGGTTTGTGGGTTACACGGGCAATTTCACGACAGCAGTGTGGTTCGGCAATGATGATTCGACACCCATGAACCGCATGACCGGCGGCACCCTGCCGGCGATGACGTGGCAGGAATTCATGAGCCACGCGCATCGTGGCGTCGAGCGGCGGGCGCTATTTGGCGTAGCCGATGAGCCGCTCACACGGTTGTCGCGCGCCACACTGGCGGGAGGGGTGGACGTCTCCGCACCGGCAAGCGTCGCGCCATTGCGCTCGCTCGCCTTGTCCAAGCAATCGGCCGAAGTGCTAAAGCGGATCGAGCGGCAATTGCGTTCAGCGCCGCCCCTCACGGTGCCATCGGCTGATCATCCCGATGCGCGCCTGTCGGCGCTGCCGCAGCAAAATTGAGGACATCAATTTGCGCCGACCGTTGACCATCATGGTCTCGATGTTCTGCGGCGTCTTGCTCGGCCTGTTGTTGACGCAAGCAGCCCTTGATCGGGAACTGGGTTTCAACAAGCTGCGCTTTGGACCGTGGATCGGCAATCCCCGCCTCGGGGGCATATTTGCCGACCCCTACAGCAAGGCGATGCTGGCACGCTCCGGTGAACTGCCTTTGGGTGGTGGCGAGGGGCTGACACTCGTTGCGGAGCGCGACAGCGCAGGAAACGCTCTTTCAGCTCATTGCACCTATACGATCGCAGGTGACGTGCCTCCGGCCCGCTATTGGACGCTTGCCGTCTCGTCCCGCGATGGCAGGCTGATCGATAATCCGTCTCAGCGCTTCGGCTTTACATCGAGCGAGATTGTTCGCGGCGCCGATGGCAAGATCAATCTGGTTGCCTCGTCGCTGCCGCGCTCGGGCAACTGGATCCCACTGGCGGGAGCCGAACCGTTACGGCTGACGCTGCGATTATATGATACGCCGCTTGCCAATGAATCAGGTGGTGTACAGCCCATCTGGCCGGTCATTACGCGTCTGCAATGTCCATGACCGCGCTTTACCGCTCAGGCGTCATGATTATCATAGCGCTTCTGCTCGCAGCGCTCACTCATGTCAGCGCGATCTTGCTGGTGCCCTCTCTCACCCCGATCGATAGCTGGACGAAACTTGCCAAGCTCGGCGATGTTGGAACATTCGCGCTCGTGACGACAACCGATGGTGTTTCGGATCTGGTGCCGCGCAATGACCCGATGACGATCATCGCCATTTGCCGCTATGACCTCGATGACAGCGGACCGGTGCGGATCAGCGGCAGGCTCAACCTCCCCTATTGGGGATTTTTTGCTCATGACCGACGCGGCATGGTCTATTACGCGATCAACAATCGCGCATTCGGGGAACGACCGCTGTCGCTGCGCGTGATGACTGGCGATGATGTGGTGCGCTTTCGCGCTGATCTGCCGGAGGATGCCGAACAGGAATTGCTGGTAGCATCGCCTGATGCGCGCGGCTTTGTCCTCATTCGCGCGTTGGTGCCATTTCCCGGCTCACGGCTGCGCGTGGAGGCTGAGTTGAAACAGCTCGAATGCCGGTCGGGACAATAGTCCGCGCCTATTTGGTGATCAGCGGCGGCAGACGTTTGCGCTCACGGCGCTCGCTAGGGGCGGAGCGCTCATCTGAGGTTACGCTAATGGCAGGAAGGCAGGCCGTAATTTCCCATGAGAGAGCATCAATCGCCGCTTCCGCCTCAACCGCCCGCGTCGACGGTGTTTCAACGATCAGGCGACCCAGCACGTAGCGATAGGCTTGATCGCGCAGGCCAAGCGCCTGGCAGACACTGCGGATGACACCGATATTCTCGTCGACGCGCCGCTCGGCCGCCGCGCTCAGTTCCGCATCCGCATTCAGCGATCGGGCCGCCGCGATCCGCGCCCCGTCCGCCTTGCCGACCCTGGCGGCAATCAGGCGAAAGGCCGGCATGCGCTTGGCGTCGTATTGGGCCTGCTCGATGAGCCTTGCATAGCGGGTTTCGTGCGAGGCGACGGGAAGCGCGAACAAGGCGGAATAGTAGGCCTTGGGGTAATTCGCATACCAGCCATCGGGAAGGGCCCGCCACCAGGCGAACTGGTAAATGGCATTGCCGGGCACATCGCGGTCAGGCGGGCGCGCGAGATCCCAACCGACATTGCGCAGTTCGCGCTCCTCGTCGGTCATTGCCAAAGGAGAAGGGGGAAATTTTCCAGCCACAACCGAAAACGGGCCGGAGACATTGGTAATGGTCGAGGCAAAGATACCGCTATCGCGCCGTCCCAGATCGCCAACCGGCGCGGCACAGCCTGCCATGGTGAGCGCAGCGGCCAGCGCCGCACCTCGGTAGACGCGCCCGCCTTTCACGACACGTTGCGGCGGCGGCGACGGGAGGGTGTCTTGCCGCGGCCAGCGAGCCTCTTCGATGCCGGCAAAGAGTGCTCCTCCTGATGGCGTTCATAACGCACACCGAGGAACAGCAAAATACGCGCCGGTCCCGCCGCAGCCGTTCGCGGCTGACGTCTGATTGCTCGCCATCGTTCCAGATCAATGATCTCAGCCATCGAGATATCCCCACTCTCGCCCACGAATCACTGCCACTGCGGCACAGAATTGGTCCCGCGCCTTCATTAACAATTGACCTGGGTTAAGACTTCGCTAACGGCTCATGGTCAAAGTGAGAGAAATATTTTACCACATCAGTCGCCAGAGGTTCCCATGACCGCGTTACCGCCATCTCCCGAACGCCGTGATGACAGCCTGATTGCGAGCGAAAGAGCGCTGTCGATCGTCTTTGGGCTGGTGGACATGTTTGTCAGGGGCGAAGGCCGCCATCGCACCAATGAGCTGGCGCAATTCGAAGCATTAATGTTGCATTTTCTTACCAAGATCGACCCGTTTTCGCGAGCAGTCGTTGCCCAGAAGCTGGCGCCCTGCGCCTCTTTGCCGACAAGCATTCTCGAACTGCTTGCCTTCGACAGGGATGAAGTGGCCGAACCCATTCTGATGTCCGCCCCCCTGCTGCCACCACAAGTTATCGAGGTTATCTTGCAAACCGGGAGCGCAGCCCTGCGGGCGTGCCTCGAGAGGCGCCATACACAACCGGAAAGGAAAACCACTGCGGCGCGCGCCTTGTCCGAACCATCCGTGCCGATGGCTGAAGCGTCCTTGGCTGCGATCACACAAGAGCCGGAAGCGAAACGTCCAATCCATGGCGGTCTTGCCTCGTCGTCGCATGCCTTTTTTGATGCCTCACCGATCGACCGGCAGGCAACGCTGCAGCATCTGAGCGAAGTAAGTGAAGGCGAAGTACCCGCGCCGATCAGCCGAGATCAGCTTGAGGCACTGCTGCGGTTGCTCACTTTGCGCGATCATGACGGGGTGGCGCAGATCCTGACCGACGTTCTGTTGCTCCCGCTGCCCCTCACCCGACGAATGATCGATGATCCGCACGGCGAAGCGCTCGTCATTGCTGGCCGCGTGATGGGTCTTGAGGAAGCGCAATTCCTGCGCCTGGTACTGCTGGCAAATCCGCAGGTTGGCCGGGTCGTCGACCGCGTCTACCGCCTGCGCGCCCTTTACCGGCAGGTCAGCCCACAGGCAGCCATCAAACTGGTCACGATCTGGCGGGGTTCTAAATCCGGCCAGCCACGCTTTGTCGCTTTCGACAATCGCCGCGGGACAAGCATCCGACAAGCTCAATCGACACCGGCAGCGACCAACGAGCTCAGCGCGTTCAATCGATTGTCAGGACGTCAGTAAATCGCCGAGAAAGTGACGTCCGTCACGATCTTCCACGCCGACGATCCAGATATCACTGTCGAATCCGATTTCTCGAGTGAGGCGCTCATCCACATCAGAGGCGGGCATCGCCGCGCCGCTCCACAGCGGTGACCACCGCCGCTCACCTGAACCCTCGTCATATGCTGATTGTGGCGCCGGCACGAAAAGGAGGCTCAGCCGATCACCGCGGTCCACCCGGATGAAGATCGAACCTGCTTCAATGGCTCCCTTGCGGGCGACGACAGCAAACCCTCCTGCTGCCGCGACGCGGCGCAGATAGGCATGCACCCATAGTTCGGATGTAACGCGCATCAGCTCGTATACTGGTTCCTGTTCCGCCCGTCACAAGCGCGATCAGCGCAGAGGGCCGCCAATTTTGGTGAGTTCCCGCAACAGCGGTTGATCGATATCGCCGCTCACCTTGATCGCGCGATCGCGCTGGAATTTCTCAACTGCGGTCCGTGTGTCTTGCGATATCTTGCCGTTAACGCGGCCCTGGTAATAGGCCATGTCGGCAAGGCGCTTCTGGACTGCGGTAATTGTCGGCGCATCGATACGCGTATCCAAAGTCGACTGCGTTGGCACGCGTGGCTCGCGCTGCAGCCGCTGCAACAGGGCCGGGGTCGCTTTTCCAGTGACCGGCAAGCCAGAGCGCTGCTGATAATCGCGGATCGCGGCCTCGGTCCGCACGCCGATGACGCCATCGATCGACCCGCCATACATACCGATGCGCGCAAGCTCTGACTGAACGGCGGAATAGCGGGAGCGCACGTCGCTTGTCTTTTCCGCCGACGACGACACGGTGTGCCGCCCTGCGGGATCAAGCCCTGCGAGCGCATTGATGACATCGTCGATATCGCCTTCCCTGACCTGTGTTGCGGGCCGCGATTTCTGACTTTCAACGCCAGCGAAGAGAGGGCGTGGATGGGCTTTTCCCTGCGACAGAAAATTACTGCCCGCCACGATGCCGGCCCAGCCGAATGCCAGCATGAATATGCTTGCCAGTTTGTGGCTGACAGCAAGACGGGCACCTTCCCTTGTCAGGTGCAAACAGATCGCGGCTCCGCCAGCGATGATATCCATCGCAGCGCGTCGCGTGGGCGGAGCCGGCAGGCGTGGCGATTTTCGCGCCAGGGCGACGATCGGCTGATCGAGGACAAACTCGAAATCACGCAACTGACTGTCTCCTCGTCGATTGCTCACCATCATCCTTGAGCGAGGTTGGTTGCAAGCGTCTGATCGTTGACACTGAGGCATCCGCCTCGATCGGCAGTCGCACGGTTACGCTTGTACCAACGCCCAGTTTTGATCGGATATTGAGCGAACCGCCGTGAAGCTCGGCCAGACCTTTGACAACCGATAATCCCAGACCGGTTCCCTCATAGCGACGATCATAGCTTGATTGCGCTTGCACAAAGGGGGTTGCCAGCGTCGGCAGATCCCGCTCATCAATGCCGACGCCTGTGTCGCGCACGGTAAGGAACGCGTTGCGCGCATCGAATGCCAGCGCGACCGAAACGTCGCCGCTTTTGTCCGTGAATTTGAGCGCGTT
>FSSH01004475.1_pt1 | contig 25192 bp, 23 predicted proteins | sample 1166101 | NCBI WGS metagenome assembly FSSH01 (sample SAMEA32972668, study PRJEB13176) | freshwater metagenome | biome: Drinking water system; feature: Biomass in drinking water that filtered by 0.45 um membrane; material: drinking water | place: USA | collected 2012-12-20 | depth 0 m
CGCAAGAATGTGTTGGCAAAATGTTACGGTGGCGATATATCCCGTAAACGAAAGTTGCTGGAGAAGCAAAAAGCAGGTAAAAAGAGAATGAAACGGGTGGGTAATGTAGAAATTCCACAAGAAGCATTTCTAGCAATTTTGCAGGTTGATAATAAATAATGAAGCATAAAAATACAGTTTTGTTGTCCGGTTTTGAATTGAAGCCGGATTGTTTTTATAAGATATTTCATGTGTCATCGAAGGAATCGCAATGAATTTTCCTTTGATTTTGTTCGTGCTGCTGGTGATTACCGGTTGCATTTATTTATTGGATTTTCTCTTTTGGAAAAATAAGCGCGCCGAAGGAGAAAGCGAGCCTTGGTGGATCGAATATCCGAAGAGCTTTTTTCCAATTATTCTGATCGTTTTCAGCTTACGCTCTTTTGTGATCGAGCCATTCAAAATTCCTTCCGGGTCGATGATACCGACGCTGCTGGTCGGTGATTTCATTTTGGTCAACAAATATACCTATGGAATCCGGCTGCCGGTTATCAACAAGAAAGTTATCGATATGAATGAACCGAAGCGTGGCGATGTGCTGGTATTTCGCTATCCTGAGGATCCTTCGATTGACTATATTAAGCGCGTGGTCGGATTGCCCGGTGACGTGATCACTTATCATAATAAGCAGCTCATCATTAATGGCGAAGTGATCAAAATGGACTATGACGGCGATTACAAGTATGTCGAGTCCGGCCACGGCTATATTTATTCCGATCGTTATTCGGAATACCTCAACAAGGAAGAAGGTCATTCTATTCTGATTAATCAAGATGTTAAAGGACTGCAACTCTCGAATGTCAGGGACTTTCCGTTTCGCGATAACTGTAAGTATCACCGCACGGGATTTACTTGCGAAGTGCCGCCGGGAAATTATTTCGCCCTCGGGGATAATCGCGACAGTAGCAGCGATAGCCGTTACTGGGGATTTGTTCCGGAGGAAAATATTGTCGGTAAAGCCTTCATGATTTGGTGGAACTTTGGAAGCTTTGATCGTATCGGGTTATCCATTAAATAATCGATAAGCTTTTTTAAATGTGGAAGAAAGCATGAGATATCACACGCTGCGGCAAAAACAAAGGGGTATTAGCTTATCCGGTTTGCTCGTCTGGGCGGTGATTTTAATTCTGGTTTCAATTTCCAGTCTGAAAGTTGCACCTGCTTATATTGAATTCTCAACGATCAAAAGAAATCTGGCAGCCATGGTGAAAGACATTGATATGCAGACCACAAGCCCGAGTCAAATAAAAATAATGTTTGATAAGCGCGCCCAAATCGATAGCATCAAATCTATCAATGGACAAGATATTAAAATCAATAAGGAAAATGGCCGCATTGTGCTCAGTGCGAGCTACGTAGTCCAAATACCTGTGGTTTCCAATATTTCCCTGCAAATTGACTTTCAAGCATCCAGCGAGTGATAGCGGAAATATCGTGTCCAATGTCGCTACCCAATAATCATCCCTTGTTGTTCGATCAGTTCTGTAAACGCCTGGGGTATACATTTACACAACCTCAGTTGTTACAGGAAGCATTGACGCATCGAAGCCATAGCGCAGCGCATAATGAGCGGCTTGAATTTCTTGGCGATGCGGTACTGAATTGTGCGATCGCCGGACTGATTTATACACACTTTCCGGATCTTCCAGAGGGCCATTTATCGCGCTTGCGCGCCAATTTTGTCAATCAGAAAGCGCTCTCCGGCATGGCGCTGAACTTGCAGATCGACCAGTTGATAAGATTGGGTGAGGGTGAGCTCAGGAGCGGCGGTTGCCACCGCCCGTCGATTCTGGCGGATGCTCTGGAAGCAGTATTGGGCGCCATCTATGTGGACAGTAATTACGCACAGGCAGAAGAAGTCATTAGAACGCTCTATTTGCCCTTGATGCAGGATATCGATTTTAAAACGCAAGGCAAGGATCCGAAAACTTTATTGCAGGAATTTTTACAAAGCCAGAAACTGGCGCTGCCGGAGTATGTGGTGGTTACCACCAGCGGTAAAGCGCATAAGCAGAAATTTCAAGTGGAGTGCGTGATACCGGCATTCGATATTCGCACTTCGGGCGAAGGCACCAGCCGGCGCGGCGCGGAGCAGGCAGCGGCGAAGCTGGCTTATGACGAAATTTGCTTGCATCATGTATATCCTTAATGTGACAGTTATTCCAGATAACACGATATGACAACCCAAGATTTCTCAGTATGACTGTTGCAGCTCATTTCCGCACTGGCTACGTCGCCATTATCGGCCGTCCCAATGTGGGTAAATCAACCTTACTGAATAAGCTGTTGCAACAAAAAATCAGTATTACTTCCCGAAAAGCCCAAACGACCCGTTTCCGCATCAACGGTATTTTGACGGATCAGCAAACGCAATACGTTTTCGTGGATACACCCGGTTTCCAGACGCAATTTATCAACCGTTTAAACACGGCGATGAACCGGGTGGTTACGCAAAGCGTGCAGGATGTGGACGTTATTTTGTTTGTCATCGAAGCGCTACGGTTTGATCAGCGCGATCTTGCAGCGCTTAAAATTCTGCCTGAGCAGGTTCCGGTTATTTTGGTGATCAATAAAATTGATAGGCTGGCTGACAAGAACCGGTTGCTCCCGTTTTTAAAGGAAGTGGGTAATACTTTTAAATTCGCCGACGTCATACCGGTCAGCGCCATGCATAAAATCCAATTACCGGAGCTCCTGACCACTATCCGTCAGTATTTACCCGAGAATCCGCCTTTATACGGGGAGGATGAGGTGACGGATCGCAGTGAGCGTTTTATTGCGGGAGAATTTATCCGGGAAAAACTATTCCGCTTGGTCGGTGACGAAATCCCCTATTCGACCAGTGTCGTAGTTGATCAATTTAAGCAGGAAGATGGAGTGCACAAGATTTATGCCACCATTTTGGTTGAGAAACCGAACCAGAAAGCGATTATTATTGGCAAGAAAGGTGAAAAGCTGAAGCAAATAGCCACTCAGGCGCGTAAAGATATGGAATTGCTGCTGGGTGAAAAGGTCTATTTGGAAGTGTGGGTGAAAGTGAAGAGCGGTTGGGCTGATAACGAAAGTGTGTTAAGAAATCTTGGTTACGAATAATGTGTTAGAAGTTTTCTCTAATGGGCTTCTTGGGAAATTGCAATGATGATTGAACTCGGCGTCAATATTGATCATGTGGCGACATTACGGCAGGCGCGCGGCACAAACTATCCGGATCCGATCGAAGCGGCATTGATCGCGGAATCCGCCGAAGCGGATGCGATTACACTGCATTTACGCGAAGATCGACGTCACATACAGGATCGCGATGTTGAAATCTTACGTGACCGGTTGACAACCCGGATGAATCTGGAAAGCGCGGTGACCGATGAGATGATCGGGATCGCATTGCGCATTAAGCCGCATGACATTTGCCTGGTGCCGGAGCGGCGTGAAGAATTGACGACCGAAGGCGGGCTCGATGTGGTCAAGCATTTCGATCAAGTTCAGCGCGCATGCCAGAAACTGGCGCAAGCAGGGATACGGGTTTCGTTGTTCATCAATGCCGACCCGTTGCAAATCGATGCGGCTGCGCGCGCAGGTGCACCGGTAATCGAAATTCATACCGGCGGTTTCGCCGATGCGCATACAGCGGAAGCGCAAGCAGAACAATTTGCCGCCATCCAGAAAGCCGTTGCGCTGGGTATCGACCTGGGTCTGAAAGTCAATGCCGGACACGGTTTGCATTATGACAATGTGCAAACCATCGCCGCTATTCCCGAGATTTCCGAATTGAATATCGGTCACGCGATTGTCGCGCGGGCGATTTTTGTTGGTTTTAAGCAGGCCGTGCGGGAAATGAAACAATTGATGCTTGAGGCGCGTGGATGATTTACGGTATTGGCACCGATATTGTCGAATCGGCGCGCATCGCGCAATCGCTGGACCGCTATGGCGAGCGCTTTGCACGGCGCATCTTAACCGGCAGCGAATGGCAGGAATACCATTCGAGCAGCAAGCCGGTTCTGTATCTGGCCGGACGTTTTGCCGCCAAGGAAGCATTGTCTAAAGCGATGGGTACGGGATTGCGCCATCCGGTGAGTTTCACGTATATCACGATTACCCATGACGATCTGGGTAAGCCTTTTTTTCAGTTTCATCCCGAGCTAGATCAACTTATTAACGATAAAGGTATTACGCAGCACCATCTTTCCATCAGCGATGAGATCAATATGGTGTGCGCCTTTGTCGTGCTGGAAAGATAATCGTGCCGCTGGGTCCCGTGATGCTCGATATCGCCGGTACGCAGCTGACCGAGGACGATAAGCGCAGGCTGCTGCATCCGCTCACCGGCGGTGTGATTCTTTTTACACGCAATTATGACAATCACCGTCAATTGACTGAATTGACGCAGCAAATTCATGCGTTACGCAGCCCGCACCTATTGATTGCCGTCGATCATGAAGGCGGCCGCGTGCAACGTTTCCGGGAAGATTTTACGCGCATACCCGCGATGCGTGAGCTGGGAAAAATCTGGGATAAGCAACCCGCGCGCGCGCGTCATCTCGCCCGACAGACCGGCTATGTGCTGGCGGCGGAGTTAAATGCTTGTGATGTCGATTTCAGTTTTACGCCGGTGCTAGATATCGATCACGGACAAAGCGGTGTAATCGGCGATCGTGCTTTTCATCAAGATCCGCATGTCGTTGCCGATCTGGCGCATCAATTGATGCTCGGTCTGAAAAAAGGCGGCATGCTCGCGGTCGGCAAGCATTTTCCGGGTCACGGCTATATCAAAGCCGATTCCCATCTGCAAAAATCCATCGATCAACGCAGTTACATCGATATCGAAATGAACGATCTGATTCCTTTCCGGCAGATGATTGATTTTGGCTTGGCCGGGATAATGCCGGCGCATGTCATGTACCCGGCAGTGGATGTAAGACCGGCTGGTTTTTCCACACTTTGGCTGCAGAAAATTTTGCGCGAGCAACTGCAATTTGAAGGTTGTATTTTCAGTGACGACTTGACGATGCGCGGCGCCGGAGAATTTCTCGAATCGATGTTGTCACGGGCGCAAGCGGCACTGGCCGCAGGTTGCGACATGATACTGGTGTGCAATAATTCCGCCGGTGCGGATGAGATTTTAAATGGCTTGCAGTGGGAGATGACGGCGACCAGCCTCTCCCGCTTGGCGCGTATGCATGCCAGAAATCATTCCGGTTCACTGACAAAACTGCGCGAAAATGGCGATTACGTCCAAGCAGTGCGTGAAATCAGCCGTATTGGCTGCGAAAGCGGAGAGCTGCCGCTGTAGAACTAAGCCTGTCAGTCAAAACAAATCATCAACAGTCATTTTGTTTTACTTTAAAATTACTCCCTCATTACGATCTTCCCATAAGGTTTAATCATGTCAGAAACATTTGATGTAGCAGTAATTGGTGCGGGTCCCGGCGGTTATGTGGCGGCAATCCGCTGTGCGCAACTGGGTTTGAATACCGTGTGTATCGACGAATGGAAAAATCCCAAAGGCAAAGCCAGTCTTGGCGGTACCTGTTTAAATGTCGGTTGTATTCCATCCAAGGCGTTATTGGAATCCTCGGAGAATTATTTCCAGATTCAACACAAGGTGTCCGCGCACGGTATCACGGCGGAGAATGTATCTGTCGATGTTCCGGTCATGATTGCGCGCAAGGACAAGATTGTGACTATGTTTACCACCGGTATTGCTTCGTTGTTCAAGAAAAACAAAGTGAAATCGATGCATGGCCGGGGAATCTTGCTTAAACGGGATGCATCCGCCAATACCTGGCAGATTAAAGTGGACGATAACGGTATCGCCGAGACAATTCAGGCCAAACACGTCATCGTCGCAACCGGATCGGTTCCGCGCCCATTGCCTTTTGCCGAAGTGGATAATGTCATGATCCTGGATAATGCCGGTGCCTTGGCATTAACGAAAGTACCCAAGCGGTTGGGTGTCATCGGTGCGGGGGTGATCGGTCTTGAAATGGGCAGCGTGTGGCGCAGGCTGGGTGCGGAAGTCACGATTCTCGAAGCAATGCCGGGTTTCTTGATGGCAGCGGATGAGCAAATCGCCAAGGAAGCGAAAAGTATTTTTGCCAAAGAAACAGGTTTGCAAATCAATACCGGCGTTAATATCAAATCGGTCAAAGTAACTGGCGATACTGTCACGGTCGGTTATAGCGATTCAAATAATCAGGAGCAGATTCTGGAAGTCGATAAGTTGATCGTGGCCATCGGCCGCATTCCGAACACTGCGGGATTGGGTGTTCAGGAAAACGGTTTGCAGGTGGATGAGCGCGGATTTGTTGTGGTCGATCAATACTGCCGTACCAATCTAGCTAATGTGTATGCCGTGGGCGACGTGGTGCGCGGACCGATGCTGGCGCACAAAGCTTCGGAAGAAGGAGTGGCCGTTGCCGAAATGATTCAGCATGTGGAAAAAGGACAAGCCGACGAGCTTGAAACCGTGGATTTCAATACGGTGCCATGGGTCATTTATACAGCGCCGGAAATTGCCTGGGTGGGGAAAAACGAACAGGAATTAAGAGCGGCAGGTATTGCCTATAAAGCAGGTCAATTTCCGTTTATTGCCAACGGACGTGCAAGGGCCATGGGTGAAACAAGTGGCTTTATCAAAGTGCTGGCGGACGAGAAAACCGATCGCGTATTGGGCGTTCATATGATCGGCCCGCACGTGTCGGAACTCATTTCGGAAGCGGTAATGGCGATGAAATTTTCCGCCAGCAGTGAGGATATCGCCTGCATAGTTCATGCGCATCCGTCGTTATCTGAAGTATTCCATGAAGCTGCACTTGGCGTGGATAAGCGTGCGTTGCATATTTAGAATTACGGTCTGTAATTCTAGTATTACGGCACTCTTATCCAGGATTGTTGCGATCTGTAGCGGAATCAACTATTAGAAGCAATGGGTCTTGTCCGGGTCAACCGTGCAAGACCAGCGTAAATGATGCATCCCAGCTGTTTTATTCACGAGATAGTCGGCGCGGAGTTGTTTATTTTGTTCCACGGTTAGCGCAGCAGTTTCGGGCACAAAGCGTTCTTCACTCCAGAATCTGATTCTACAGAACTGATCGGAAGGGCTGCAAAGCCGGTTGATGACGGCGCTGTAGATGGTCTTGTCGGTGTAGACAGCGTGATCGATGAGTACCAGATTAACAAATTTTCCCGAAGTGCCCAGTTCGACTTTCCGGACCAGACGCCATCCGTTTCCACCATCCAATTCCGATGCCGACTCGTCATGACTGTGGTCTTCGCCCTCATGAGCAAAAACGCTGAAAGGTAAAGCAAGTATCAAAAACAAAAAAACGCTTGGTAACAGTTTATGCATAAATTCTCCTTGGCGAATGCCAGTCCATTATTTACTAATAAAATCTTAATCTCGTTTTAACGCATTGCTTCCAGATCAATTTTTCTTCTCTGGATCGTTCTTGCAGCGGGGCAGTATACTTGAAAATCAGGTTTTGAACATTATTGATGTTTGGTTTCGCTGATAAACTAACCATGTGATTAAAACAATTACATTTGTGGCGTTTAAAGGTTTCAGTTAGAATCCGCTTTTCCCAGGCGCGTAGCTCAGCTGGTTAGAGCACCACCTTGACATGGTGGGGGTCGTTGGTTCGAGTCCAATCGCGCCTACCAGAAAAAATCTGGTAATTTTCTTCCACTATCTCTCCAATTGTGTTTGGACATGATTGTCAATTTAACCAACACAATAAACACATCGCAATACCGGGTTCTTTCCGGTGTAATGTGAAATCTCACCAGTTTTATCCAATGATCGCAACAATCGAACGCAGGAATGAAACTAACTTGTAACCTGAGACTCAATGGCTAATAATTAATGCAAATGGCAGCAGAAGCAAATTTTATGGAATGTGTATTAAGAATGCATGTTTATAAACTAAAAACGGGTGACACTAAGGTTGCAGGGAGAAGATAATGCAGTTTCAGATCAATAGTAAAAAGAAAATTGCGGTACATTTTATCGGGATGCTGAGCTTGTTTTCATTTGCCGCCGGTATTGCTGTGGCGGAACAAATCGGCAGTGTTTCAACCAAGTTCAAATTATTGGGCGCAAATGACAAAATCGTTATTGAAGCATTTGATGATCCCGAGATTCCCGGCGCGACCTGTTATTTAAGCCGCGCAAAAACCGGTGGAGTCGGCGGCGCGGTCGGTGTTGCCGAAGATACATCGGATGCTTCGATCGCGTGCCGTCAGATCGGGCCGATTATATTGCCGGAAAAAATAAAGAACGGGCATGAAGATGGCAAAGAGGTTTTCAAAAAAAATACATCGCTGTTGTTCAAAACGTTACAGGTGGTGCGGTTTTATGATGCAAAGCGGAATGTGCTGGTTTATTTGACTTATAGCGACCGGATTATTGAAGGATCGCCCAAAAACAGCATTTCAATCATTCCGATTACACCGTGGCACTGAAGGGGTGATTTTACGGTCAGTAGTGACGTGTAAAATAAATTATTTTGATTGATGGTATTTAAGAGCTCGTAATATTATAATCGCGAGTTATTTCTTACCCGTTGCTTTCATTGGCTAACATTATTTCTCATGCAGTTATTCGCCTTCGGTATTAATCACAATACTGCGCCGTTAGATGTGCGTGAGCAGGTCACTTTTCCTGAAAATACGATGGAATTGGCGCTGAGGGATCTGGTCGGGCGTAATCCGATTAAAGAAGCCGCTATTGTTTCCACTTGTAACCGCACGGAAGTCTATTGCTGCACCGATAAACCGGAAGATGCCATGGCGTGGCTGGCAGATTTTCATCATTTGCCGACGCGTGAACTGGATCCGTATTTATACAAATTTCCCCGCGAACACGCCGTAAAACATGCTTTCCGGGTTGCCAGCGGCTTGGATTCGATGGTGCTGGGCGAACCGCAAATACTCGGACAGCTGAAGAGCGCAGTGAAATCGGCTGAACATGCCGGGACCCTGGGTCTATTGCTGCATAAGCTGTTTCAGCGCACCTTCTATGTCGCCAAGGAAGTGCGCACCTCGACAGAGATCGGTACCAGCTCGGTATCGATGGCCGCCGCCGCCGCGCGCTTGGCCGAACGTATTTTCGGCGATATCGGTGAACAGCGTGTGTTGTTTATCGGCGCCGGAGAAATGATCGAGCTGTGCGCTAATCACTTCGCCGCGCGTAATCCCAAGAAAATAACCGTGGCGAACCGTACCGTCGAGCGCGCCGAAGCGCTGGCCGAACGTTTCAATGCACAAGCAATCACACTCAGCGAATTACCGGAACAGTTGGCGTTACACGATATTGTCGTGACGTGTACCGCAAGCCCGTTGCCGATACTGGGCAAAGGCATGGTCGAACGTGCGATCAAAATCCGCAAGCATCGCCCCATTTTTATCGTCGATCTGGCCGTGCCGCGCGACGTGGAATCGGAAGTGGCGGAACTGGATGATGTGTTTCTCTATTACGTCGATGATTTGGCAGAAATCGTGAAGGAAGGATTAGATTCGCGCCAGAACGCGGTGGCACAGGCCGAAACCATCATTGATTCCAACGTCGTTGATTTCATGCGCTGGCTGGCGACCCGGGAAATGGTGCCGACCATCCGCGCGTTGCGTGACCAAGGTGAGCGTTACCGCCGCCATGAGCTGGAACGGGCGCACAAGCTGCTGGAGAAAGGCGAAGATCCGAAAAAAGTCATCGAAGCGCTCAGTAATGGCTTAACCAACAAATTCCTGCATGTACCGTCCAGTATTCTGAATCATGCAGCAGCGGATGAACGTGAAGAATTAGTCGAGCTGATTAACCGGTTATACCAGCTGCATCGCCCGCAATGAACAAGAACATCACGGACAGGCTCACTCGCTTGAGTGTGCGGTTGGAGGAATTAAATCATTTGCTCAGCAGCGAATCCGCCACCGCCGACCTGGACAGTTACCGCAAATTGACGCGTGAACATTCAGACATCGTCCCCATCGTAGAACTCTACCGCGCTTACCAGCAAAGCGAACGAGATATTCAAACCGCGCGGGAAATGCATGCCGATCTCGACATGCGCGCTTTTGCCGAAGCCGAGATACAGACAGGCAAAGAAAAACTGGTAAAACTGGAATCGGAAATACAAAAACAGCTGCTGCCGAAAGATCCCAACGACGAACGCAATATTTTCCTGGAAATCCGCGCCGGAACCGGCGGCGATGAATCCGCGCTTTTTGCCGGAAACTTGTTTCGCATGTATTCGCGCTTTGCGGAAAGGCGCGGCTGGCAAGTTGAGATCATTTCGCAAAGTCTGTCGGATATTGGCGGTTATAAAGAGATCATCGCCAAAATTATCGGCCAGGGCGCTTATTCCCGTCTAAAATTTGAATCCGGCGGGCATCGTGTGCAACGCGTACCCGTCACTGAAACGCAAGGACGGGTGCACACTTCGACCTGCACTGTGGCTGTGATGCCCGAGGCGGATGAAGTCAGCGAAGTGGTGTTGAATCCCTCCGAGTTGCGCATCGATACATTCCGTGCTTCTGGCGCTGGCGGTCAGCATATCAATAAAACCGACTCAGCCGTGCGCGTCACACACTTGCCAACCGGCATTGTGGTGGAATGCCAAGATGGACGCTCGCAACACAAAAACAAAGCGCAAGCGCTGAGCGTACTGGCAGCGCGTATCCATGCCAAACAGATGCGCGAACAGCATGCGGAACAAGCTGCCACACGGAAATCACTGGTAGGCAGCGGCGAACGCTCGGAACGGATTCGTACCTACAATTTTCCCCAGGGACGCATAACCGATCATCGCATCAATCTGACGCTCTATAAAATGGATCAGATTATGGATGGCGATATCGACGAATTGTGTTCGGCATTAATGGCGGAGCATCAGGCAGAACTCTTAGCCGCTTCCGTGCAAGAATAATCAGCCGCGAGGTTGATTATTCTGACTGCATCACTATGCACCCCCTCACCATTTCCCAAGCGTTAGCAACAGCTTTTCGCGATATCGACCGGATCGACGCGCGTTTGTTGTTGCAGCATGTGCTTGATGCTGATCATGCATTCTTGCTGACACATCCAGATCGGATACTGACCGCGCAGCAATCGGACGAATTCTCAAATTTGATGCAACGGCGGATGGAAGGTGTACCGGTTGCGTATTTGACCGGCGAGCGGGATTTTTATGATTTGACACTCAAAGTCAACGAGGCGGTTCTGATTCCGCGTCCGGAAACGGAATTACTGGTTGAACTGGCATTGCAGTTGATCCCCCCTGATCAGTCCCGCCGGATCCTCGATTTGGGTACGGGCAGCGGTGCGATTGCGATTACCATCGCCAAACACCGTCCAAAATGCGAAGTTACTGCGGTTGATTTATCACCCGCTGCAATTGCCGTTTGCCAATCGAACGCGCAGAACTTGCACATTCAAAATCTGCAACTCGTCACCGGCAGCTGGTTCGATGAACTTTCCGGGGAAAAATTTGATCTGATCGTATCCAATCCGCCTTATGTGGCGGACAACGACCCGCATCTGCAACAAGGCGATCTGCGTTTTGAACCGGCAATGGCGCTATCCGCTGGTGACAACGGTTTGTCGTGCATTCACCAGATCATCAATAAAGCGCCGGATCACTTGGTTAACAGCGGCTGGTTGCTGCTGGAACATGGTTACGATCAAGCTGCCGCGTGCGGACAATTGTTGCAGGAAAAGGATTTTAGTAATATTTGTTCCCACCCGGATTTGGCTGGCATAATGCGGGTAAGCGGCGGTCAATTGAATTTTTTGCTGTAAGCTATAAGCAGGGCGCTCGTGTAGTAATTTAGAATGCGGTTCTTTGTTTCTGTATAAAACTTTTGGAATGATTTTTTGGAGAAATTAACACTATGAATGTTGAAGATTTAATTGAACAACAAGTGACCACACACCCGGTCGTACTCTATATGAAAGGCACCCCGGACCAGCCGCAATGTGGTTTCTCAGCCAATGCTGTGAATATTCTGAAGGCTTGTGGTGTTGATAATATTTACGCTGTCGATGTACTGGCGGATCCGGAAATCAGGCAAGGTATCAAGGATTATTCAAACTGGCCTACCATTCCACAGTTGTACGTGAACGGCGAGTTTATCGGCGGCTCGGATATCGTCACCGAAATGTACCAAAGCGGTGAACTACAGAAACTGTTTGAAAATTGATAGTGGTTTAATCGATTCATTACGATTCAGTTTATTCGCACCGATGAATAAATTGAGTCGTAATCGTAAATCCACTCAATTCACCGCAACCGCAATCACCCAATAGCGGGCGAACTTTCCCACAGCAATAAATAGCAAAGCCCACAACCAATTAGCGCGCAACCACCCTGCGGCCACACACAACAAATCGCCAATCAACGGCGCCCAGGATAACAACAAAATCGGCGCGCCATGCCGCCGTACCCACTCCAACCCTCGTGCACTGCCTCCCGCTTTCTTGAGCACGGCTTTTTCATCCGGCAGCAACCGGCCAATCCAATACGAACTCATCCCGCCCAACGTATTGCCAATGGTCGCCAAAATCAGTGCCTGCCAGTGCAAATCGGGATACGCCAATAACACCCCTACAAGTACCGCCTCCGATCCGCCGGGGAGCAGGGTGGCAGCTAAAAAACTGCTGGTAAATAACGCGATTAGGCTTGATTGTTCGTCCATGTGAATTATTTGAATTTAGAAAGGACGATAGTTTAACTGGATATTTTGTAAGGTGATGAGGATCAAGCTTCTCTGACCAAAAACGGCCTCGCATAACCAATAAACTCTTGATGCGGATTGCGTTGCTCGCGCCACCTGTTAGGATTGCTCGGGGGGGTGATTCGAGTTTGGCAAACAGTCAGAACCAAACGCTGCTTCGCTCGAGAGACACCAACAAAGAACGCACATCGCTCCTCCGCCTCCTTACCCCAAAATGTCTCATTCTCTGCTCCCAGGATAATCACAGAGTCGAACTCCAAACCTTTGCTTTTGTGTATAGTCAGGATTCGTACAGCTTGATCATCTGAAAACCTAACCAATGCGTTAATTAAGTTAGGTTCGATATTTAGCAGCTCTTCTATCCGTGCTTTTGTCTCCTGAATGACTTCACCTAGGCGACTTGTTGATTCGTAATCGGGCGACAAGGCTGTTAAGCCGCTGCTACCAACTTTGTTCAAAAAAGTCTCGACGAATGACCACGCACTTGGCCATCTATCATCAATAAGATCCATTATTTCTGCTTGTTTCCGCTCTGCTTTTATAAATCGCTGCCAATCTTGACGAATGTCAGCTTGTTCCACTTCATCTGCAAAAGGAATTAATTGATCCATCAAGCGCAACCATGCTCCTGGTTCGCGTGAGCCGTACAGTGATAAGAGGTAATCAACAATTAACCTCGCTGTCGGCTCAACGGAAAGGTCCTGTAGTTGTTGCTCATTGCGATAGGGAATGCCGCGTTTTTCAAGTTCCATCATCAACAAGTCGACATAGAGATCGGGTTGTTTGGAAACCAAAATGGCGATTTCAGCGTGGGGTATGCCTTCGTTCTGTATCCAGCTTGCGATCAAATTCGCCAAATATTCGGCTTCCTTGTGGCTGGTTTCAAACACCCAGGCGAAAATCTCTCCTTCATCACCCGTAATTTGCTCGTCAGGCATCATGGATGCTGGGTCCAGGACGCGAATTATCTCGTTCTGCATGCGCAAGAGCCTGGGCTTTGAACGAAAGTTTCGATACATATTTAAGGGCAATGCGTTAAAGTCGACCGCGAAAGTTGAAAAAATCCCCTCCAAGGCACCCGCCCATGCCATGATCTTTTGTTTGGTATCGCCAACCGCTGTCAGGCGTATCGAAGTACCTTGGAAAGCCAATTTGACCAGTTGGTATTGTTTGTCTGTACAGTCCTGAAATTCGTCGAGAAAAACATCACTGTAGGTTTTGCGGATGGCGTTTCGGGCTACTTGTGACGAGTTAAGAATCTCGATTGCCAGAGGAACTAGATCGCTGAATTCAATCTGACGACGGGTAACTTTGCGGAGGCCGATTTTATAATCAGGATCGAGTGCGTCATCGCCAGTCAAAACAGGTCTAAAGCGATCGATGATACGTTTAGCAAAAGCATGAAACGTATAACTATCCAAGCGCCCAGAAAAATCTGAACCACATCGATTGCGAACTCGATTCTTCAAATTTCGACTGGCATCCACTTTGAAAGAAATAGCTAAAATACGATTCGGATAGCGACAAGCGCCCGTGCGCAACAGGAAATCAGCACGTTGGGCTAGCATTTCGGTTTTTCCTGCGCCTGGACCTGCGGTTAAAGCAAGGCAACGGTCCTGCTCGGTCGCTGCTTTTAAAGCATTCGGCTCTAACGTTAGCCCTTCTGATGGGCGCCATTCTTCAGGCTTGATCATTCAGGTAGTTCCGCGAGCTTGGCAATGACAGCATCGGCAAGTCGTCCGAGTGAATCGGGCATGTCCGCCAGTATTTCGGCGTCCGTCAATTTGGAAAGTGCATTGATGTGTGCGGCGGGTTTACTGCCGAGCTTGAAACGCTTGTGATAGGTGATGAATAATTTCTGCTCATCCTCGGTGTACTGATCAACGCCATGGTTACTGTCACCCAGTACTGCTTTGATTTTAGCGTCCACTGGAAGGACTTTATTTGCTTCATCTAATTCGTAGGCCGCTGGAAAACTCTTGAGCATTGAAAAATCAATGTCTAGCGGAGATGAAAAGAAAACGCCCAAAATCTCAAGTTCATTCAAGTAACTGATATATCTAGGGTTGTTCTCAACATCAAAGAGTTTCCATTCGTCATCATCCCATTTTGGAATCTCATCTATCTTTCCTGCAGAAGGAAATATTACTGTTGGAGAATAGATTTTCAGTTGGTTAGCAACATAGCGGACTCTGCCCCATCCACCTTGATGCCGTGCCAAGTCCAGATCCAGGAGCGTTAAAAATGGGATGTCAAGCGCGCTTAGCAGACGCCAAAAATGATTGACGTGGCGCCCACCAAGTGGAACCACAGAAATTGCGAACTCATCCACTGGAGCGCCTTTTGCTTCGAGCAGGCGAGGCAGTACTAATTCTTCGCTATCGCCTTCGCCAAGTACCACTAAACGCGAGAAATATAATTCCGGATACGCCTTTATGGCCTCTCTGACAAATTTATGTGCTTCGTCCGTAGATAGCGGCATCTCAATCCGAGTTACCTGCGTTTGCCGTGCTTTCGAGAGACGTAAATAGCGAATATTTTCAGGCTCTACCCGGTACAACATGGAAGGAGCATGGGTGGCAATCAGTGCTTGTGCGTCATCTTTATTAACCAAATCAGTCAACGCTGAAACAATACGGCCTAGATAGTGAGGGGATAGGCTATTTTCGGGTTCTTCTACAGCAACAAGCGTGAACACGGCGGGCTTAAGTTTGGCTGGATCGAAAGTGGCATCATTCCCATTGATTACTGAACGTCCGATTGCTTGAGAGGAAAGAACCAATGACAGATAAAGTAAGGATTTTTGGCCATCGCTCAACCGAGAGAAATTCACCAATTGCTCGTTGTGTCCAGGAGAAAACGATACCGACAGATGCCGGAGTAGCGCTTCAATTTCACTCGCTACGAAAGTAATTGACGGATCGGCGAAATAGCTGCCCTTGTGTAATCCTTTCCAAGTTTCAGTCAACCTAGCACTCAACGAAGCGACTGATACGTTACCGCCTAAACTATTACTGATCCGGTCGGTTAAATCCTTGATTGTTGTCCGCTCGACATCCCAGTTAACTGCACGTAGCAAGCAACCAAGTAAGGCATTTGCGCTGAATGCGATGTGGTCCGCAGGATCACGTCTTGCAGGAAGATAGTGGACCTGAATGTTGCTGCGTTCGGCACGTGATACCAGTGCTTTACTAAGGGGCGAGCCATCAATATCAAGGTCATACACATACAATAATTTGTCATCGATGTCGCCATCCAATCCCATACTAGCTTCGAGGCGAAATCGAACTCGAGGAATACTGTCAGCATCGTCAAGACGCATATGGGCAAAATGTGTTGGTATCGTCGGGTGCTCGCTAATATCGTCCTGTAATTCTGGGAATAGAAAATCTGCTTCAATCCAAAAATGGCGCTCGTCTTGCGTGTCCGTTTCTGCATGGGGTACATGGAAATCGGTTTTCTGGATTCTTTTAAGAGCCGGATCGAAAGCGAACAATCGGCATAATGCTTGGAGAACTGCTGTTTTACCAGAGCCATTAGGACCGATTAGAAAAGTCAGGTTGTCTAACTCGATTTCTGTTGGTTTAGGACCAAAGCATTGGAAATTCGATAAGCGAATAGTTTTAAGTATCATTCGATGAATTTTTTTATATAATTGACCGGTATTTTTGAGAAATATTCTATCTGATGCAAGCAAATCGGATTGTAGCTTTACTACTGGTCTTTACGTGAATGAGTTCTGAACTGTCTTTTGCCCCACCTCAATAAACTGCCGGATATACGGCACAGCCTTATCCGCCTCCCGCATCGCCAAATACAATTTCTGAAAAAGCCCTTGCTCGCCGATTTGGATTTTTTTGAGATTCAAGTCTTTGTTTTTGATATCGGCCAGCCATTCCGGCAGCACGCAGACGCCGCGGTTTAGGGCGGTCATTTGCAGCATGATTTCGAGCGATTCGATTTGTTTCAGTTTGTTGGGTTCGAGGTGCGCGGGGGTGAGGAAGTGGGTGAGGATGTCGAGCCGTTCCAGTGGTACCGGGAAGGTCAGCAGCGTTTCTTTGCTTAAAAGCTCCGGTGTGATTTTCTGCAAATCCGCCAATGGATGATTGGGTGCTGCCAACAGTACCAGTTGATATTCCGCCAGGGTTTCATACGCGATATTGTCTTTTTTAACCAGGTCGGGGGTGATCAACACGTCGATGTGATGATTCAGCAATCCTTCCAAGCCCGAAAATTGAAATTTCTGCACGATGTCGACGTCGATGCCGGGCATTTGCCGCATGTATTGGCCGATCATGCCGGTGAGCCATTCGAAGCAGGGGTAACATTCCACGCCGATGCGCAGAATGCCTTGCCGACCCTCGCCGTAGGCTGTCAGTGTTTTCTCCGCTTGCGCTAGAACCGGCAGCACTTGCTGGGCGGTTTCCAATAACAGCAGGCCCGCCTGCGTCAGGCGCAGGCTGCGGCCTTCGCGTTCCCATAGCGCGACGCCCAATTTCTTTTCCAGATAACTGATTTGATGCGATAGCGCGGGTTGACTCAGGCAGAGCGCATTGGCGGCTTCGGTCAGCGTGCCGTTGGTGTGCAACGCTTGAATGATTTTCAGGTGGCTGTGTTCGATCATTTATAAGGTAACCTAATAGGAATGTGAAAATTGATCATTATTATTCATTACTCATTGTTCATACAATAGCGCCACGATTATTAATAAGTGGTGATTGAACGATGGTAACGACACATAATCTTGGATTCCCGCGTATCGGCAGAAACCGGGAATTGAAATTTGCTTTGGAGAAATACTGGCAAGGCACCATTTCCGAAGCTGCTTTATTGGATAGTGCACAGAATCTGCAAGCGCAGCATTGGCAAGATCAATCCCAACTCGATTGGATTCCGGCGGGCGATTTCTCATTGTACGATCATGTACTGGATACGAGTTTCCTATTCGGGAATGTTCCCGCGCGTGTCAGTGCACTGCCGGGTGGCGTGCTGGACAAATATTTCCGCGTGGCGCGCGGCCGTTCGGTCAGCGATCATGCGGATTGCGCTTGTGTTCATGCGGGGGAAATGACGAAATGGTTCGATACCAACTACCATTACATTGTGCCGGAATTTGCGCGGGATACGCGTTTTTCATTAGATGCCAGCCGCTTACTGGAACAAATCCGGCAAGCGCAGCAAATTCATCCACGCGTCAAACCGGTCATTCTCGGCCCGGTGACGTATTTATGGCTGGGAAAATCCAAGGACAGCAGCGATAAACTTGATCTGCTCGATGATCTACTCGATGTGTATGCGCATTTGCTACAGGAACTTAAAAACGCTGGTGTTGAATGGGTGCAAGTCGACGAGCCGGTGTTGGTGATGGAGCTCGATCAGGTATGGAAACATGCGCTGCGTAAAACGTACTATCAATTGCAGGCTACGCCGGTCAAGTTGTTGTTAACCACTTACTTCGGGCAGCTGCAAGACAATCTGCAATTGGCGTGCGAATTGCCGGTCGCCGGATTGCATCTGGACGCGGTCGCGGCGCACGATGAAATCGCCAAAGTGATCGACTGGTTGCCCATACACAAAATTCTTTCGCTCGGGGTGATTAATGGCCGGAATATCTGGAAAACCGATTTAACCGCAGCACTGGATTGGCTGGAACCCGTGCATGCCCGGCTGAAAGAGCGGCTCTGGCTTGCGCCTTCTTGCTCGTTGCTGCATGTGCCCGCAGATCTGGAAAGCGAACAAAAACTCGATGCGGATACCCGCTCCTGGCTGGCTTTTGCCGTGCAGAAACTGAATGAGGTCGATATTCTGGCGCAAGCGTTGAATCATGGCCGGGCAAGCGTGGCTGAAGTATTGAGGGAAAATAGCGCCGCGATCAACAGCCGTAAGCAATCCAAACGTGTGCATCAAGCTGCGGTGAAAGCGCGTGTGCTTGAAATCACGGATGCGATGGGCAGCCGTCAATCGCCTTATCAGCAGCGTGCGCTTGTGCAGCGGAAGAAATTTCAGCTGCCGCTTTTTCCGACCACCACCATCGGGTCGTTTCCGCAGACGCAGCAAATCAGGCAGACGCGCCGTGATTTTCGCGAAGGCAAGTTGGCCGAGCCGCAGTACCGTCAGGCCATGCGAAGCGAAATCGAACTGTGCGTGCGCGAGCAGGAAGCGCTAGGCTTGGATGTGTTGGTGCATGGCGAGCCGGAACGTAACGACATGGTGGAGTATTTCGGCGAGCAATTGGAAGGCTACGCTTTCACCCAGTTTGGCTGGGTACAATCGTATGGGTCTCGGTGCGTCAAGCCACCGGTGATTTATGGCGATGTTTCGCATGTCAAGGCGATGACCACGGAATGGATTCAATACGCCCAATCGCTCACCAGCAAACCGCTGAAAGGCATGTTGACGGGGCCGGTGACGATGCTGAATTGGTCGTTCGTGCGCGATGATCAACCTCGTGCGGAGACTTGTCTGCAATTGGCACTGGCGATACGCGACGAAGTATTGGCGTTGGAAAAAGCAGGTATTCGCATGATACAAATTGACGAAGCCGCGTTGAGAGAAGGGCTGCCGCTGAGAAAATCGCAGTGGAACAATTACCTCGACTGGGCCATTCGCGCCTTTCGCATCACCGCCAATGGCGTCAGAGACGAAACGCAGATTCATACGCATATGTGCTATTCGGAATTTAATGACATTATGGAGGCGATCGCCCGTATGGACGCCGATGTCATTACCATCGAGACTTCCCGCTCAAATATGGAATTGCTCGATGCCTTTGACCGGTTTCAGTATCCGAACGAGATCGGTCCGGGTGTGTATGATATCCACTCGCCCAACATCCCATCGGTCGATTCGATTATCGATTTGATGAAAAAGGCCGCGCAGCGCATTCCCGTCGAGCGCTTGTGGGTGAATCCGGATTGCGGATTAAAAACACGCAATTGGGAAGAAGTAAAACCGGCACTGCGCAATATGATTGCCGCCAGCCGTTATTTAGCCAATCAATTGAGCATCGCGCAGGCCAGCTAAATTTGACTTGCTGGTGTTATTTAGCGATGATATGCAGCATCTTTATCCATCACGGTTTAAAAGGAGTGATCATGACCACCAATACCATTCTGAAACAAAAAATCAGTGCCATTATCAGCGAGAAACATCTGCTGAAACATCCATTTTATATCGCTTGGACGGAAGGTAAACTGACCAAGGAACAACTGCGTCATTACGCGGAACAATATTTCTATAACGTATTGGCCGAACCGACCTATTTAAGCGCGGTACACTTCAATACACCGCACATCCATTCCGAAACCAACAGCGGCGACATCAGCGTGCGTCAAGAAGTATTGCGCAACTTGATCGACGAAGAACACGGTGAAAAAAATCACCCAGCGTTATGGAAAAATTTTGCTTTCGCATTGGGCGCGAACGATAAAATCCTGGCCAATACAGCGGCATTGCCTTCGACCGAGAATTTGGTTGATACCTTCCGCGATATTTGCCTGAATCGTCCGTTCTATGCCGGATTGGCCGCATTGCACGCATTCGAATCGCAAGTGCCCGACATCGCTGCGGTGAAAATCGATGGCCTGGCTAAATTCTATGGCATGAAAAACCCTGAAGATTATGAATTCTTCTCGGTCCATCAAAAAGCCGACATCTATCATTCTCAAGCCGAATGGGCCATCATCGAACGCTTTGCCGATACCCCGGAAAAACAAGCCGAAGTGCTGGCTGCAACCCAAGAAGCGTGCGATGCGCTGTGGGGCTTCCTGGACGGTATCCACGAAACCTATTGCAGCAATCTGATTTGCGAAGAAAAACAAGCTGCAACGGTTCACTAAGTTTGTAACAACAAGCTTCCGGCTTACGATCAGCCCGGAACGGATCACAATGCAAGTTGTGTCTGTTCCGGGCTTTGTTAATGTTGAATCCGGTTTTTTCGTGATCTTACGTTATAGAATCTTCTCCACTTCAAATCGCCTGAATCCATGTCCACACACGATCAATGTTGTTCGATAGCGCCATATTTCAAGATTGCCGAGGGTCAAATTGATCAGTTCAAACAGCTCTGCGAGCAGTTTGTTGCCAGAGCAAGCAGCGAGCAAAAGTGCCTCTACTATGGTTTTTGCTTTAATGGTGAGGAAGCTTATTGCCGCGAAGGGTACGAGGGCGCGGAGGGATTGCTGGCGCATTTGGACAATGTGGGTGATCTGCTGCACCGCGCGCTTGAGATCGCTGAGATCGTCCGCTTGGAGATCCACGGACCCGAGGAAGAACTGAAAAAGCTGTACGAACCGTTAGCGCATTACAATCCGCAGTATTTTGTGCTGGAACACGGTTTCCGCCGGTAATTTACCATTTGATTAAGCCTTTGTTTGGATGCCTGCTTCAATCGCATCCAGCATCATTCCCGCTACATTAAACCCAGTTTGCCGGGTAATTTCCTGCATGCCGGTCGGGCTGGTCACATTGATTTCCGTCAGATAATCGCCAATCACATCCAATCCCACCAGCATCAAGCCGCGCTTGGCGAGTTCAGGCCCCAACGATTCGGCGATTTCCCGGTCTCGCTGTGATAGCGGTTGAGCCACGCCGGTACCGCCCGCAGCCAAGTTGCCGCGTGTTTCACTCGGTTTGGGGATACGCGCCAGCGCATGGGGTACAGGCTTGCCGCCGATGAGCAGAATACGTTTGTCTCCCTGCGTGATCTCGGGGATAAACCGTTGTGCCATGATGGTTCGTGTGCCGTAATGAGTCAGCGTTTCAAGAATCACGCTGATATTGTGATCCGCGTTGTGCACGCGGAACACGCTGGCGCCGCCCATGCCGTCGAGCGGTTTCAGGATGATATCCCGATGCTGCGCGAGAAATTCCCGGATTAGATGCGACTGGCTGGTGACGAGAGTAGGGGCGATCCATTGCGGAAATTGTGCGATGGCCAGTTTCTCGTTGTGATCGCGGATGGCGCGCGGGCTGTTAATGACGAATGCGCCTTGTTTTTCCGCCAATTCCAGCAGATACGTGCTGTACACATATTCCAGATCAAACGGCGGGTCTTTGCGCATCAGCACGGCGTCAAATTCGTTCAGCGGTAGCGGTAAGCTATCGCCGGTGTTGTGCCAATGTCCGTCGCGATGCGGTGTATCCGTCAAAGTCAAGGAACGGGAAAAGCCGGTCACCGTGTGATCAATCAAGGCGATATCGTGCTGATAGAGCACGTAAATCTGGTGATTTCTGGCAATGGCTTCGCGCATCATCGCAAAACTGGAATCTTTGCCGGTTTTAATTGAATCCAGCTGATCGATGATAAAGGCGAGTGTCATGGCGGTATTCAGGCGGATAGCGGCGGTTGCGCATCTAGATCGGTTTGCTCCAGCTCCAATGCGGCGGCTAGCAGGGCGAGACGTGCAACGACACCATAGGCATAAAAGCGGTTCGGAATGACGTTCGGCTGCGTAGCGCTGGCTTCCAGACAGGTGGTTTCAAACGCCAGTGGCACGAAATGCATGCCCGGCGCATTTAGATTTTCGTCGATGCCGCGTCCGGTATGGACGCGGTAAAAACCGCCGACGACATAGCGGTCGATCATGTACACGACCGGCTCCGCGACTGCCTGATTGATGGTTTCAAAGGTGTAGACACCTTCCTGCACCAGCACGTGGGAAACTTGCAAGCCTTCTTTTACCACGGCCATCTTGTTACGTTGCTTGCGGTTGAGGCTATGGATTTCCTCGCCGCTCTTGACCGTCATGATGCCCATGCCATACGTGCCGGAATCGGCCTTGACGATGACGAAAGGATCTTCTTTCACGCCATATTGCTGATATTTTTTTCTGATTACCGAGAGAATCCGGTCAATCGCGGCTGCAACGCATTCCACACCTTGTTTTTCCAGGAAATTGATCTCGCCGCACGAAGTAAAACGCGGGTTGATCAGCCAGGGATCGATGCCAATCAAATCGGCGAATTCCTGTGCTACCCGATCATATGCGGCAAAGTGCTCCGATTTGCGCCGTGTCGCCCAGCCGGCATGCAAGGGTGGAATGACCGTTTGCTGCAAGTTTTGCAAAATATCCGGGACACCGTTGGATAAATCGTTATTCAGAAGCACCGCGCAGGGATCGAAATTATGGACGCCGAGTCTGTTATTTTTACGGACAATGGGTTCGAGCGTAATGAATTGCCCATCCGGCAAATCAATCCGGGTGGCTTCGGTCACTTCGGGCAGCAAGGTGCCCAGGCGCACATTCAGACCGGCGCGCTGGATGATGTTTTGCAGGGTTGCGATATTTTGCAAGTAGAAGGTATTGCGCGTGTGGTTTTCCGGAATCAGCAGCACGCTATGTGTATCTGGGCATATTTTTTCAATCGCGCTCATCATTGCCTGCACGCATAGCGGGATGAATTCCGGATTCAGGTTGTTAAAACCGCCGGGAAACAAGTTGGTATCAACGGGCGCCAATTTGAAACCGCTATTGCGCAAGTCGACTGAGCAATAAAAAGGGACGGCATGTTCGCGCCACTTGTTCCTGAGCCAATGCTCAATGGTAGGCATGGCATTGATAATACGGCTTTCAAGATCAAGGATAGGGCCGCGCAGAGCAGTAGAGAGATGAGGTACTGGCATTTCCGTATGAAGTATTAAATCGGAGCGATTATAGCATTATGTCTTGCGCCGATTGTGAAGCGCGCTATCCTCAAGTATCTTAGGATACTTTGCCCAAAACCAATTTTTTACCGGTATGTTCAATCCATTACAGCCTGTTCTCATCTTGTTAGCCGTGTCGGTATTGGCAGTGGTCGTTTTCCGTTTATTGCGGTTGCCGCCGATGCTGGGTTATTTATTGGCGGGCGTAAGCATCGGTCCGTATGCACTGGGTTGGATCGCGGATTCTGATGAGACTCGCCATTTGGCTGAGTTTGGCGTGGTATTTCTGATGTTCAGCGTGGGCCTGGAATTCAGTTTGCCCAAGCTGATTACGATGAAACGCATTGTTTTTGGTTTTGGCACGGCGCAAGTGGCGATCTGCATTCTTTTAGTGATGGCAATAGCTTGGATGCTGGCGCTGGATTGGCGCACCGGGTTGGTATTAGGCGGAGCTCTGGCGATGTCTTCCACCGCCATTGTGAGCAAAATATTGGCCGAGCGGGCGGAACTCAATTCCACGCATGGCAGGCAGGTGATCGGCGTTCTGCTTTTTCAGGATTTGGCGGTTATTCCATTATTGATTGTGATGCCCGCTTTGGCGGCTGAGATCGATAGTGAAACGAACGATTTCAGCTTGATGCTGACGGTCGCTTTGCTAAAAGTGGCGGCTGTTCTGACCTTTCTGTTATTTTTCGGGCAGAAGTTAATGCGACCCTGGTTTCATTTGGTCGCTCGACAGAAATCGTCGGAATTGTTTGTGCTGAACGTGCTGCTGATTACGCTGGGTATCGCGTGGTTAACCGAACTGGCCGGTTTGTCTATGGCTTTGGGAGCATTTCTGGCGGGTATGTTGATCTCCGAAACGGAATACCGCTACCAAGTGGAAGACGATATCAAGCCTTTCCGGGATATTTTGCTGGGTTTGTTTTTTGTGACGATTGGTATGCTGCTGGATATGCAGGTCGTCATTGAGAATTTTCTGTGGATATTTGCTATTTTGGCGGCACTGATTGTGCTGAAAATAGTCGTGATTGCGGGGTTGTCGCGTTTGTTTGGCGCGGATGCCAACGTCGCAATCAGGACGGGAATGAATCTGGCGCAAGCAGGAGAGTTTGGCTTTATTTTGTTGGCGCAGGCGGGTGAATCCGGTTTGATCGAAAACTCAATTCTGCAGCCGGTGCTTGCGGCCATGGTGCTATCGATGTTTATCGCGCCTTTTATCATTGAACACAGCGAATCGATGGTTCACCGTCTATACGGCTCGGATTGGATGTACCGCGCTATGCAGATCACGTCTATCGCGGCGCAGACGATGGTGTCGCAAAATCATGTGATTATCTGCGGTTATGGGCGCAGCGGTCAGAGCATGGCGCGGATATTGGAACAGGAATCCATATCGTTTATCGCCTTGGATCTCGATCCGCAACGTATCCGCGAGGCAGCCGGCGCGGGGGAGGCGGTGGTGTACGGCGATGCGGCGCGACGCGAGGTGCTGATTGCCGCGGGACTGATGCGCGCCAAAGTATTAGTTGTCAGTTATGCTGACACGGTTTCTACGTTAAAAATTCTGAAACACGTTCAGGAGTTGCGCCCGGAATTATCCGTTGTCGTCCGGACGCGCGATGACTCCGATATTGATATATTGAAAGAAGCCGGGGCTACGGAAGTGGTCGCGGAAATCATGGAGGGGAGCTTAATGTTGGCGTCCCATGCGCTGATGTTTGTCGATATATCGACCGGGCGGATTTTACGCCGCATCCGAAAAATTCGTGAGCAGCGTTA
>FSSH01002589.1_pt3 | contig 25148 bp, 22 predicted proteins | sample 1166101 | NCBI WGS metagenome assembly FSSH01 (sample SAMEA32972668, study PRJEB13176) | freshwater metagenome | biome: Drinking water system; feature: Biomass in drinking water that filtered by 0.45 um membrane; material: drinking water | place: USA | collected 2012-12-20 | depth 0 m
CACCCTCCCCCGCAGAGGGGGGAGGGTTCTGATCATTCCGCCGCCGCGCGCTGCACGCCCATCCGGCCCCAGATCGCCGAGAGCGCGCCCACGAGGTGCTCGATATCGGCGTCGCTGTGCAGCGGAGATGGGGTGATGCGCAGGCGCTCGGTGCCGCGCGGAACCGTCGGATAGTTGATCGGCTGGACGTAGATGCCGAACTCGTCGAGCAGCGTGTCGGAGATCGCCTTGCACAGCACGGGATCGCCGACCATCACCGGCACGATGTGGCTGTCGTTCGGCAGGTAGGGGATGTCGGCTGCGTCGAGGCGTGCCCTCACCTGCGCGACCCGCTCCTGATGCCGGGCGCGCTCGGTGCCGCTCTGCTTGAGGTGGCGGATGCTTGCCGCGGCACCGGCAGCCACGGCCGGGGGCAGCGAGGTCGTGAAGATGAAGCCCGAGGCGAAGCTGCGGACGAAGTCGCAGAGCTTGGTCGAACCCGTGATGTAGCCGCCATGGACGGCGAAAGCCTTGCCGAGGGTGCCCTCGATGACGTCGAGACGGTGGGCGAGGCCCTCGCGTTCGGAGATGCCGCCGCCGCGTGTCCCGTAGAGGCCGACCGCATGGACCTCGTCGAGATAGGTGAGCGCGCCGTGCGCTTCCGCCACGTCGCAGATCTCGGCGATGGGGGCGATGTCGCCATCCATCGAGTAGACCGATTCGAAGGCGACGAGCTTCGGCCGTGACGGATCGATCAGGCGGAGCTTGCGGTCGAGATCCTCCGGGTCGTTGTGGCGGAAGATGTGGCGCTCGGCCCTGGAGGCCTTGATGCCCTCGATCATCGAGGCATGATTGCCCTCGTCCGAGAGCACGACGCAGCCGGGGAGCTTGCCCGCGAGGGTGCCGAGCGCCGCCCAGTTCGAGACGTAGCCCGAGGTGAAAAGGAGCGCCGCCTCCTTGCGGTGGAGGTCGGCGAGCTCCTGCTCGAGCAGCACGTGGTAATGGTTGGTGCCCGAGATGTTGCGGGTGCCGCCTGCCCCGGCGCCGCAGCGGTCGAGCGCCTCGTGCATGGCGCCGAGCACCACCGGGTTCTGGCCCATGCCGAGATAGTCGTTGGAGCACCAGACGGTGACGGGACGCTCGCCACCTGGGGCGTGATGGGTCGCGTGAGGGAACCGGCCATTGTGACGTTCGAGATCGGTGAAGACCCGGTAGCGGCCCTCGCGGTGCAGGCCATCCAGTGCGTCACCGAAGAATGTCTCGTAGTTCATGGCATTCCCTTCCCCACCGAGCGGCTGTTTGTGTCAACCTAGCTTGACGCTATTCGATGACAATAATTCCAGAACTCGATTTTGCCAGCACTTTTTTGCCCGACCTGAAAAAGGCCTGCGGGCGCGGTGCACAAGCGGCGAAATTCTACGGGACGTCGCGGGAGGCGAGGGGAGCGGCCTCGGAGGACGACGGCGTCGCCTTGGCAGCCGGAAGGCTCCAGTTCCACAGGGCAGCGGCCGGCAGCGGCAGCATGAGGAACCAATGCTCCAGGGTGGCGAGCGCCACCATCGTGGTCAGGATGGTGAGGCCCACGACCTCGTGCGGCATGGCGAGGTCATCCAGGGCGGCGATCCCGATCGCTACGGTGAGCGCCGTACCGACGCTCACGGACACCGGGAACAGCAGATTCATCGGCTTACGTGTCAGGAAGCAGGACAGGTAACTCAGGTGCGCCGGCAGGAATTCGGCGTTGAGGTTGCGGACCCCAAGGAACATGTTGAGCCGCGCCGAGAGGTTCATCCCCCACAGGACGAGGTAGGTCCAGAGCGCGAATCGGTTGGGCTCGTCCCAGGTCATGCCCAGGATCGCGAGCGCCCCGGCGACGATCGCTGCCTCGTGCCACAGGCTCGTGGCCGCCGCCGCCCGGAACTTGGCAAAGCCCCGCGTGCCCGGCGGGCATCCGGTGGTGCGCGGGCCGGAGACGAAGCCCATATAGTAGCTCATCTCCTGCCAGCCCCAGACCAGCAGCGCGCCGGTGAAGGCGATGTAGGCCCCGGTCTCGCTCGCGTCGGATGCGCTCTTGGCGATGGCCCAGATGGCCCCGGCGAGCACCACGGTCGCCGCCGCCATGCTCCACGGGTGGGTATGCCGCGGCTTGAGGTCGAGGAGCAGGATCAGGCCGGTGGAGAACCACCAGACCACGATCGCGTAGAGCGCCGGGACCGCATAGGCGCCCACGCTACCAGACCGGCTCGAGGCGGATCTCGGCGGGCATCGGGTTGTCGATGGTGGGGATGGCGTAGAGCCGCACGAAGTTGATCGCCGAGGCCGCGATCCAGGCGCCGTGCTTGATCTTGCCGACGATCCCGCCCTGCGCCTTGGCGTCGGCGATGCCGTTCGAGCAGGCCAGCAGCCGGTCCAAAGCCGCCTTGAACCGCGGATTGTCGAGGTCGAGCGTCAGGGGGAACGTCTGCTTCGAGATGTCGGACGTGATCTGGAAGACCTTGAAGTCGTACTCCGTCGGATCGACGCCGAGCGCCTTGTGGAAATGCGGCCGGCAATGGTCGCGCACATACATCGTCGCGAAGACCGCGAGCAGGAAGAACTTGATCCAGTAGCGGTTGACGCCCGTCGTCAGCTTCGGGTTCGCCCGCATCAGCAGGGCGAAGGCCTCGCCGTGGCGGAACTCGTCGTTGCACCACTTCTCGAACCACTTGAAGATCGGGTGGAAGCGCTTGTCCGGGTTCTTCTCGAGCTCGCGGAAGATCGTGATGTAGCGGGCGTAGCCGATCTTCTCGGAGAGGTAGGTCGCGTAGAAGATGAATTTCGGCCGGAAGAAGGTGTACTTCTTCGACTTGGTGAGAAATCCGAGGTCGACGCCGATGCCGAAATCCTTGAGCACGTCGTTGATGAAGCCGGCATGGCGTGCCTCGTCGCGGCTCATGAGGCCGAACAGCTCGCGGATATCGGGGTTCTTGGCCCGTTTGCGCATCTCGGCATAGAGCACGCAGCCCGAGAACTCGGCGGTGATCGACGAGACCAGGAAGTCCATGAACTCCTTGCGCAGATCCGGATCGAGGCCCGACATGTCGATGTCGAACTCCTCGTTGCGGATGAAGTGGCGCTTGTTCGGATCGGCCTTCAGCTCGGCGATGAGAATGTCCCATTGCTCGCGTACGGGCTCGACATCGGTGCGGTCGAGCTCGACGAAATCGGTGGTGTAGAAGCGCGGGGACAGGAAGGTCGTCTCCTGCGCGGCCTTGGTGCCCTCGTTGAGCGGGTACTTCGGCTGAGCCCCCTTGGATGTCTGATGCTGGATCGAGACGTTCACAGGCGCCTCCTCTCTGAAAAGCTGACTTCGTAAAGCTCGGTGAGTTCGAGATGGCCGGCGAGCTTGGTCCAGATCCGCTCGATCGGTCCGGCCCGCGTCACGGTGGCCTTGCGCGCGACGACGAGGCGCTCGCCATACGGGACCGAGGTCGGGGAATCGTGGACCTGGACCTCGTCACCGGGTTCGATCTCGAAGGCGGCATCGAGGGTGACGTGAGCATGAAGGCTCTCGGGCGTCTGCTCGATCTCGACGGTGCAGGGCACCTCGACGGTGCGCCGCCCGAGCGCCATGGCCCAACCGATCATCGCACCACCCCCGCATCCGCAGGCATCAGCCGGGCAAAGGCCTGTGCGTTGGTGGAGCCGAAGGCCCCGAGATTGACCTTGCGGCCGGTGACCACGTCGTCGAGTTCGAGGCTGCCGTCGTCGTAGCGGGTCAGGCGGAACGGCTTCTCACGGGTCAAGCCTTCCCGGAGACGCGACTGCGCGAAGCCCCGCAGGGTCGCGCGGATGAAATTGTCCTGCCCCGGCTCGACGCGGGCGAGGAGCGCGCCGCTGCGGTCGTCGCGGATCGTGATGGAGCCGTCGTCCTGATCGTCGGCGCGGATCTCCACGGCCTTGACCACCTGGGCCGGCGGCATCGCCGTGAGGCCGACGCCGCCCTCGCGGCCGACCGCCACCGCCAGCACCGTGAAACCGATCAGCCCTGCCGCTCCCATCAGGAGCAGGCGGGGAATCGGGCCAGCCTCGGCCCCGTCCTTCATCGGACCCTCTCCCTAGCTCGCGGCGGCGAGGCGCGGTGGACGGGACGCGCCGCGGTGGCGCGAGACGATCACCGGGCTTACCGCCTCTTCTTGTTGTTCCAGCGAGGCGGCGATGGCCCTGCCTAAGATCGCCGCCACGGTCCCGGCATCCGGGATCGCGCGCAGCATCGGCTCGGGCCGGCTGACATGCCAGGGCCGCGCGTGCGGCCAGAGGTGAAGGTAGGCCACTCGGTTGCCAGAACGCAACCGGATCGGGAGATCGCCGCTGCCGTCGCGGAACCGGCGCAGGCCGGCGGTCTCGATGAGGGCAAAGGGCAGGTTCAGGGTCATCGGCAGGGCGATGCCGACGCGCATGACGACCCGCCGGTTCGTGATCGTGTAGGTGGTGGTGCGGACCGACAGCCAGCCGATCAGGGCGAGGAGCGCGATGGCGCCGGCGCCGAGCCCCAGGGTCGGGCCGACGGTGATCGCCGCCCCCACGAGATCGCCTGCGGCGATGTACGGCAGGCCGGCGAAGGCGGCGAGGCCGGCGAACCAGGCGGCGACGAGCCCGACATGGAGCGCCCGGAAGGTGATTCCGAAGGCGCAGGGCCGGCCTTGCCAGAGGATGTGCTCGCCAGCCGGCAGGGGACCCGGCAGGCCGGGCGGTGCGTCGAAGGCGTTCGGGGGCAGGCTCACCGATTTGCTCACAGGATCGCCTCCTGGCGGTAGGGGGTGGCGTAGAGGGTGCCGGCGCCGAAGAACGCCATGATCCGCTCCTCCTCGTAGAGGGTCACCGAATCGGGATCCTTGGTGCCGGGGATGTCGGCGAATTGATGCGCCAGCAAAGCTTCCGTCTGAACGACGCCCGTGAACAGCGCGAGCTTGCAGAAGGTGTTGGGCATCAGCACGCGGCGGCCGCCCTCGGCGAGTTCGACCTCGTAGTAGCGGATCATCGATTCGCCGCGGTCGACCCAGAGGTCCGCCACCGTACCGGCGACCTTGCGGTCGGCGCCGACGACCTCGCGGCCGATCGGGTTCGGGCCGGATTCATGGACGACGAAGTGGTGGGCGACCCGCAGCGGAACGATGCGGTACTCGCCGTCCCAGGTGCGGTCGTGATGGTCGTCGCGGTCCACATAGGCGCCGGGACCGATCGCGTCGTGCATCCCGTCGCCCTCGGGCTCCATCGGCGCGCCGGGCCAGATCTCGCGCTTGTAGCCCTTGTAGTTCCGAGCCGGCTGCGTGTCGGTCTGCGGCGCAGACTTCACCTCGCCATTGGAAAGGTAGAAGAATTTCGGATCCGGGATCAGGATCGGGTCGGGGCGCTTCAGGCGGCCCGCGACCTCGTTCTCGAGGGGATAACCCTCGCGGCGGTCCTCGCGGCGCAGGTAGAAGACGAGGCCCGCGAAGAAGATCCAGAACGCGTACAGGACGACCTGCGCCACGTCGATGTAGCCGGTCAATTCACCTCTTGGCATCGGATTTCCTCCTGGCTCTCTCGGACACGGACCCGAAAAGTGGACGCCACTTTTTGGAAAAGTTGCTGCTGAACCTGATCATCAGCGTGATGGATTCGGGTGGGCCGCGGCCAGGGCGAGTGCCCCCGGCCGGCGGGCGGCGTGATCCCGCACCAGCGGGCCGATCGCCACGAGGGTCGCGAAAAGCAGAGCGATCTCGATGTGGTAGACCACCAGGTAGCCGGTGGCCGGATCGTTCAGGGCCTCGCCGAGCGCCCCCGAGAGGGCGAGATGCGAGGTGACGTCGCGCAGGATGCCGCTCGCCGCGATGGCGACGCCGGCGGCACTCGCCTGCACCGCGCCCCAGGCGCCCAGCGCGAGGCCGATCTCCTCCGGCCCGGCCTTCGCCATCGAGGCGGTGAGCGTGCCGTGGGCGAAGAGCCCGCCGCCGAGGCCGATCAGCAGGACGCCGGACGCGAAGAGCTGTGCCGAAAAGAGCGGAGCGGCGAAGACCACCGCCGAGAACGCCGCGATACCGACCACCGCGCCGGAGGCGGCGACACGGAATGGGTCCCCTCCCCGGTTGAGCCAGCGTGCCGCCAGGTAGAGGCCGATGCCGCCGCCCAGGGCCAGCAGCGCGGTGAGCGCCGTGGTCGCCGCGACCGGCAGGCGCAGGATCTGGCCGCCATAGGGTTCGAGGAGGATGTCCTGCATCGAGAAGGCGGCAGTGCCGAGCCCGGTGGCCACGAGGCGACGGCGGGCGAGGCCGCTGCCCGCATAGGCCGCCCAGGATTCCGAGAAGGCCGGGCGCGGCGCGGACCTCGCCGTCCGCGAGGGATCGCGCGGCTCCTGCTTCCACAGGGCGATGCCGTTGAGCACCAGGGTGACGAGGGCCGCGCCCTGGATCACCTGGATCAGCCGCACGGGCGAGAAATTGGCGAGGGCAAGGCCGAAGACGACGGCGCTCACCACCATCCCGACGAGCAGCATGGCGCAAAGGAGCGCGACCACCTTGGGACGGGCATGGGCGGGGGCGAGGTCGGTGGCGAGGGCGAGGCCCACCGTCTGCGTGGTGTGGAGCCCCGCTCCGACCATGACGAAAGCGAGCGCCGCCGCCACATGGCCCGGCCAGGCCGGTCCGGTGGTGTCGCCCGACAGGATCAGCAGCGAGAACGGCATGATCGCGAGGCCGCCGAATTGCAGCAGCGTTCCGAACCAGATGTAGGGAACCCGCCGCCAGCCGAGCATCGAGCGATGGGTGTCGGACTTGAAGCCGACGAGCGCCCGCAAGGGTGCGAAGACGAGCGGCAGCGACAGCATCACGGCGACGATCCAGGCCGGCACGTCGAGCTCGACGATCATCACCCGGTTGAGCGTGCCGATGAGCAGCACCGCGGCCATGCCGACGGTCACCTGGAAGAGGGCCAGACGCAGGAGCCGGCCCATCGGCAACTCGGCAGTCGCCGCGTCCGCGAAGGGCAGGATGCCGGGGCCGAGCCGCATCAGGGCACGGGTGATGGGAGCGCCGATGCTCATTGCGCGCGCTCTCCTCCCTTCGGCCAGGAAGGGGTGACACGCTTCAGCTCGATCGCGTTCGACAGGTAGAAGCCGCTATTGACCCGGTGCGTCCGCCCGACCGTGAAGCCGTTCAGGACGGCCTCCTGGCCGATCCGCCGGCGCAGCGCGCCCTCGGTGATGGGCACGATCGCGGGCGCCCGGTCGGCCTTTGGGAAGAGCTTGCCCGCCGCGTGCATCACCGTGAGGAGCGCGGTGCGCGGCGCCACCGTGAACACCACCGAGCCGTCGGTGCGCAGGCCGAGCTCGGCGAGCGCCCGCGCGATGTCGGCGGCGTTGTAGTGGATCAGCGAATCCATCGCGACGATGTGGTCGAAGCGGCCGAGCCAGGGATCGAGCATGTCGCCGACCCGGAAATCGACGCGGCCCGGTCCCAGGATCGCGTCGGCCCGCTCCTTGGCGAGGCCGACCAGGGTCGGGGAGACGTCGATCGCCACCACCTCGGCGCCGCGCTGGGCCGCCTCGATGCTGAGCGCGCCGGTGCCGCAGCCGGCGTCCAAGATGCGCAGGCCGGTGAGGTCGGCGGGCAGCCAGGACAGCAGGGTCGAGCGCATCGTGTCGCGCCCGGCCCGCACAGTGGCGCGGATCTTGGAGACCGGGGCGTCGGAGGTGAGCCGCGCCCAGGCATCGGCCGCGGTGCGGTCGAAATAGGTGGTGAGCTGCGTGCGCCGCTCGGCGTAGGAGGCGGTGGTCATGGTGTCGTCTCCGCTCAATCGAAGCCGAGGAATTCGAACAGGTCGCGGTCCTTCATCGGCATCGCCGAGAGCGGCTTGCCGCCGGCCCAAAGATGGGCGGCGAGGCGCATGTACTCGTCCGTCACCGCGATCAGCTCCGGCGTCGGCTCCATCTCGAACAGGGTCGACTTCTTGAGGCGCGAGCGCCGGACCACGTCGAGGTCGGGGAAGTGGGCGATCCGCTCCAGGCCGACGGCCGCGTTGAAGCGATCGATCTCGTCGGTCTTGGCCGAGCGGTTGGCGATGACGCCACCGAGCCGGACCGGATAGTTCTTCGATTTCGAGTGGATCGCGGCGACGATGCGGTTCATCGCGAAGATCGAGTCGAAGTCGTTGGCGGTGACGATCAGCGCCTGGTCGGCGTGCTGGAGCGGCGAGGCGAAGCCGCCGCAGACGACGTCGCCGAGGACGTCGAAGATGACGACGTCGGTGTCCTCGAGAAGGTGATGCTCCTTGAGGAGCTTCACCGTCTGGCCGACGACGTAGCCGCCGCACCCGGTTCCTGCGGGGGGGCCGCCGGCCTCGACGCACATGACGCCGTTATAGCCTTCGGCCACGAAGTCCTCGACGCGCAGCTCCTCGGAGTGAAACTGCACCGCCTCCAGGGCATCGATGACGGTGGGCGCGAGGCGCTTCGTCAGCGTGAAGGTCGAATCGTGCTTCGGATCGCAGCCGATCTGCAGCACGCGCTTGCCGAGCTTCGAGAAGGCCACCGACAGGTTCGACGAGGTCGTCGACTTGCCGATGCCACCCTTGCCGTAAACGGCGAAGACCTTGGCGGTTCCGATCTTGAGGGTGGGGTCGAGCTCGACCTGGACGCTGCCTTCCGGCTGGCGACTCGCGATGGGATTCCGGATCGCGATGTTCATGCGGCCACTCCTGTTGTGATGCCTTCGACACGGTCTTCGAGTTCCTCCTCGGCACGGTCGAGCGCGTCTCGCGTCTCCGCATCGGGGGTCCAAAAGCCGCGCTGGTGCGCTTCGATGAGCCGCTGCGCGACCTTGGCCGACGCCGTGGGGTTGAGGGCCGCCATCCGTTCCCGCATCTCGGGGTCGAGGACGTAGGTCTCGGTGATGCGCTGGTAGACCCAGGGCGCGACGGCGTTGGAGGTCGCCGACCAGCCCATGGTGTTGGTGAGATGCGCCTCGATCTGGCGCACGCCCTCGTAGCCGTGGCCCAGCATGCCCTCGGTCCATTTCGGGTTGAGCATGCGGGTGCGGGTCTCGAGCGAGACCTGCTCCTCGAGGGAGCGGACCTTGCCCTCGCCGCGGGTCTGGTCGCTGATGAAGATCGGCACGGCCTCGCCCTTGGCTTTCGCCACCGCCCGGCCCATTCCGCCCAGACCGTCGAAGTAATGGTCGACGGATGTGACGCCGACCTCGACCGAGTCGAGGTTCTGGTAGGCCAGGTCGACCTTGGCGAGCACGCTCGCCATCAGGGCCCGCTGCGCCGCCGGCTTGCCGTTGCGGCCATACGCGAAGGACTTGCGGCGCGAGAAGGTCTCGGAGATCTCGTCCTCGTCCTCCCAGCGGCCGGATTCGACGAGGCTGTTGACGTTGGCGCCGTAGGTGCCCTCGGCGTTCGAGAAGACCCGGAGCGCCGCCGTCTCGATGTCGATGCCGTGCTCGACCATGTGCGCGAGGGTGTGCTTGCGGACGAAGTTCTGCTCAGCCGGCTCGTCCGCGATCGCGGCGAGATAGGAGGCTTCGGCGAGAAGCTTCGTTTGCAAGGGCAGGAGATCGCGAAAGATGCCCGAGAGGGTCACGACCACGTCGATGCGCGGACGGCCGAGCGTCTCCAGGGGGATCAGGCTGGCGCCGCAGAGGCGGCCGTAGCCGTCGAAGCGCGGCGCGGCGCCGATCAGCGCGAGAGCCTGGGCGATCGGGCCGCCCTCGCTCTTGAGGTTGTCGGTGCCCCACAGGACGAGCGCGATGCTCTCGGGGACCGGCGCGCCCTCGTCGCGGTAGCGGGCGAGGAGCCTGGCGACCTGACGGGTGCCGTCGGCCACCGCAAAGGCGGAGGGCAGGCGGTAGGGATCGAAGCCGTGGAGGTTGCGGCCGGTCGGCAGCACCGCGGGGTTGCGCAGGAGGTCGCCGCCGGCCACCGGCGCGATGAAGCGGCCGTCGAGGGCCCGCAGCAAGGCCGGGATCTCGTAGTCCTCGGCGAGCAGCCCGTCCGTCTCGCGCAAGGAAGCGAAGGCAGCCCGATGGGTCTCGTCGAGGGGCAGGCCGGCGGCAGCCAAAGCCGCATCGATCGACTCGCCGGAGACGAGCGACGCGATTCCGGCCCGCTCCGGAATGAGGCCATGGGAGGCCTCCGCCAGGGCGAGCAGAAGGTCGATCCGCTCCTCGGGCGGCGTGCCCTGCCCGACCACGTGCATACCGTGCGGGATCAGGGTGTGTTCGAGTTCGGACACGGCGAGGCCGAGGGAGAGCACCTTCGGCGCCAAATCGTCGGCCCAGATCGGCTCCGCCGGGACGAGGTCGAGGGCGCCGGCCTGGCTCTGGATCAGCTCGGCGAGATCCTTGCGCTCGGCTTCCGCCTCGGGCTCCAGGGAGCGCCAGCGCTCGATCGAGGCCTTGAGGTCGATCAGCCCGCGATAGAGGCCGGCCTGGGCGAGGCTCGGGGTCAGGTAGCTCACCAGGGTCGCGGCCGAGCGGCGCTTGGCGATCATGCCCTCGGAGGGGTTGTTGGCGGCGTAGAGGTAGAGGTTCGGCAGGGCTCCGATCAGGCGCTCCGGCCAGCAGGCATCGGACAGGCCGGTCTGCTTGCCCGGCATGAATTCGAGTGCGCCGTGGGTGCCGAAATGCAGCACCGCATCGGCGCCGAAATCCTCGCGCAGGTAGCGGTAGAAGGCCGAGAAGGCGTGAGTCGGGGCAAAGCCCCGCTCGAACAGGAGCCGCATCGGGTCGCCCTCGTAGCCGAAGCCCGGCTGCACGCCGACGAAGACGTTGCCGAGCTGGGCTCCGAGCACGAACAGGCTCGACCCGTTGCTGTTCTGGCGGCCCGGGGCCGGACCCCATTGCGCCTCGATCTCGGCGAGGTGGCGCTCGCGCCGGACATGGTCGTCGGCGGCGATGCGGTGATGGACGTTGGCCGGCATCCCGTACCGGGCGGAGTTCCCGGCGAGCACGGCGTTGCGCAGGTCGTCGACCGTGGCCGGAACCTCGACCGAATAGCCCTCCGCCTTCATGGCCTTGAGGGTGTTGTGGAGCGATTGATAAACCGACAGGAACGCCGCGGTGCCGATGCTGCCGGCATTCGGCGGGAAGCCGAAGAGAACGATCGCGACCTTGCGCTCGGCTCTGTCCTTCCGGCGCAGCGAGACCAGGCGCTCGACACGGGCGGCGAGCATGTCGGCCCGTTCCGGATGGACGCGCATGTCGCGGGCGCTGTCGCCGAGGGAGCGTGAGGAGCGGCCGCCATAGACCATCGGCGCGGTGGCGCCGTCGAGCTCGGGGATCGCCACCATCATGGTGGCTTCGACCGGCGAGAGGCCGCGGTCGGAGCCTTCCCACTGCTCCAGGGTCTGGAACTCGAGTGCGTGGGCGGCGAGGTAGGGAACGTCGAGCTCGGCCAGAACCTTCTCGGCCGCCGCGGCGTCGTTATAGGCGGGGCCGCCGACGAGGGAGAACCCGGTGAGCGAGACGATGGCGTCCACCGCCGGGCGCCCGTCGCGGCGGAAGAAGGCATCCACCGCGGACCGGTTGTCGAGCCCGCAGGCGAAGGCCGGGACGACGGCGAGGCCACGGGCCTCAAGGCAGGCGATGACGCCGTCATAGTGAGCGGTGTTTCCGGCCAGCACGTAGGAGCGCATCACCAGGAGGCCGACCCGCCCCTTCGCGGGTCCTGCCGGCAGCGGCAGCTTGGCGGTGTTCTCGCCGATGCGGTCGGCCATGCGGGGATGGTAGAGGCCGGTCTCGGGATAGCTCAGCGGTGCCGGGGCCGCGGCGATCTCGCGCCAGGCGAGGCGCGGGCCGGCGGCGTAGCGACTGACGAGGAAGCGCACGAGGTTGGCGATGTTCTCGTCCGAGCCCGAGAGCCAGTATTGCAGGGTGAGGAAATAGGCCCGCACGTCCTGCGCCGCGCCGGGGATGAAGCGCAGGATCTTCGGCAGCTTGCGGATCATCGCCATCTGGCGGGCGCCGTTGCTCTGGGCGCCGGGCTTGCCGCGCAGCTTCTTCAGGAAGTCGAGGGCGCCCCGCTTCGAGCCGTCCATATTGAGGCGGTTCAGTCGGGTCGTCTTCACAACATCGCCGGCCGAGAGGCAGCCGATCATCGCGTCGCAATGCGGACGTCGGTCGAGGAGCGCCGGCAGGATCGCCCGGACATGCTCGTCCATGAACAGCATGGTCGAGAGCACGATATCGGCGCGGGCGATGTCGGCCTTGCACTCGGCGAGGGCCCCGGCATTGGTGTCCCACTCCGCGGCGGCGTGGAAGTCGAGGCAGAGGCCGGGGAGCTCGGCGCGAAGGCGCTGGCGGGCGCGCTCGAGGGCACTCGCCATATGGTTGTCCATCGTCACGATGACGATGCGGAGCGTCGGGCGCTCAGCGGCCGAAATGCGCTTTGGCATCGTACAATGTCTCGACGGTGATGAGGGAGAGTGCGCGCTCGCGGGCGAAGCGCTCGGTGTTCGCGCGGGCCTTGCCGCGCACGAAGAACGGGATCTTCTTGAGTTCCTTTTCGGCGGCGGCGTCCCACAGGAAGACGACGACGGGGTCCTGGTGTGTCTGCGGCGTGTTGGTGTTCTGCGGCGCGGGCGCCGTACTGGCCGGTCCGACCTCGATGGAGGGCGCGGCGAGGGCCGGCCCGTCCTGCGCGGGAGCTGCGGCCGGAGCTCCGCCGTGCCGCCCGAGATGCGAGGGCGCGGCGTCGGCGTGGAACTCGGAATCCTCCCGGAACATGCCGATGAGGTGCTCTTCGAGCCCCATCATCAGGGGATGGACCAGGGTATCGAACAGGACGTTGGCGCCCTCGAAACCCATCTGCGGCGAGTGCCGGGCCGGGAAGTCCTGGACGTGGATCGGGGCGGAGATCACCGCGCAGGGCACGCCGAGGCGCTTGGCGATATGGCGCTCCATCTGCGTGCCGAGGACGAGTTCGGGCTGCGCCGCCTGGATCGCCGCCTCGACGTCGAGGTAGTCGTCCGTGACCGTCGCCTCGATGCCGTGAAGCGCGGCCTCCGCCCTCACCTCGCGTGCGAACTCGCGGGAGTAAGTCCCTAGTCCGACGACCTTGAAGCCGAGTTCGGTAGCGGCGACCCGGGCCATGGCGATCGCATGGGTGGCATCGCCGAAGACGAAGATGCGCTTGCCGGTGAGGTAGGTCGAATCGACCGAGCGCGAGTACCAGGGCAGCCGCGACGGAGCGCCGGCCAGCACCGGCGCCGGATCGATTCCGGCGATCCGCGCCACCTCCTCGACGAACCGAACCGTCGCCTGCACCCCGATTGGCACCGTCTCGACCATCGGCTGGCCGAAGGTCTTCTGAAGGTACTGCGCGGCGGCCTTGGCGGTCTCCGGATAGAGCACGACGTTGAAGTCGGCATCCGGCAGGCGTCCGAGATCGGACGGCGAGGCGCCGAGGGGCGCCACCACGTTGACGTCGATTCCGAGCCGCTCGAGCAGGCTCCGGATCTCGACGAGGTCGTCGCGGTGGCGGAAGCCCAGGGCCGTCGGTCCGAGGATGTTACAAAGGGGGCGCCGACCGTCCGCGCTCTCGCGCTCGATACCTGCCGCGGGCGGCGGTCCAGACAGCGCCCGCACCAGCCGGTAGAAGGTTTCCGAGGCGCCCCAGTTCTCTTTCTTCTGATAGGCCGGCAATTCGAGCGGGATCACCGGGATCGGCAGGGCGAGAGCCTTGGCGAGGCCGCCCGGATCGTCCTGAATGAGTTCGGCCGTGCAGGAAGCGCCGACGATCATTGCCTGCGGCTTGAACCGCTCGTAGGCCGCAGCGACCGCGTCCTTGAAGATCGCGGCGGTGTCCGAGCCGAGGTCGCGGGCCTGGAAGGTCGTATAGGTGACCGGCGGGCGCGCATCGCGCCGCTCGATCATCGTGAAGAGCAGGTCCGCATAGGTGTCGCCCTGGGGGGCATGCAGCACGTAGTGCAGGCCGCGCATGGCGGTGGCGACGCGCATGGCGCCGATATGGGGCGGTCCCTCGTAGGTCCAGACGGTGAGCTGCATGGCCTTAGACCTCCAGCCGGGTGCGGCGCAGGAGGGGCCTGGCGAACAGCTCGGCGAGGTCGCCGGCTTGGTCGTAGCCCTGGATCGGGGTGAAGAGCAGCTCGATCGACCACTTGGTGGCGAGCCCCTCCGCCTCGAGCGGATTGGCGAGGCCGAGGCCGCAGACGGTCAGGTCGGGCTTCGCCTCGCGGCAGCGATCCATCTGGTCGTCGAGGCTCTGGCCCTCGACGATCTGGGTGCCGGCCGGGAGCAGCGCGAGCTCGTCGGCGAGGTGGCCGCGATGGAGGTAGGGGGTGCCGACCTCGATGAGCTCGGCACCCATCTCCCGCGACAAGAACCGGGCGAGCGGAATCTCGAGCTGCGAATCGGGGAAGAAGAACACCCGCTTGTCGGCGAGGCGCTGGCGGTAGGGCGCGAGCGCCGTCGCCGCCCGGGCCTGACCCGGTGCGACCACCGATTCGAAACGCGCGCGCGACACGCCGAAGGATTCGGCCGCCGCCCACAGCCAGGCCGTGGTGCCTTCCGAACCGAGGGGGAACGGGGCGGCGAGGCGAGTCGCGCCGCGCTCTTCGAGGGCGCGGGCCGTGTCGGTGAGGAAGGGCTGGGCGAGAAGGTAGCGGGTGCCCTGTCCGAGCGGCGGCATCTCGCCGGCCTTCCGCGCCGGCAGGAAGCGGACCGGTGCGATGCCGAGTGCGGCGAAGATCCGGGCGAACTGGTCCTCGACCACGTCGGCCAGTGCCCCGACGACGAGGAGCGAGGGCTCGGCATCGGCCGCCGAGACCGGCATCTCCGGAACGAGGGACGCGAGGCAGGCATCCTCGCCCTGGGTGAAAGTCGTCTCGATGCCGCTGCCCGAATAGCTCAGCACCCGAACGCTCGGCGCGAAACTGCGCGACAGGCGCTGTGCGGCGCGGCCGAGATCGAGCTTGATCACCTCGGACGGGCAAGACCCGACGAGAAAGAGAAGGCGGATGTCAGGACGACGATCGATCAGGCGGGCGACCACCGCGTCGAGCTCGTCGTTCATGTCGGCGATCCCGGCGAGATCGCGCTCGTCCATGATCGCGGTGGCGAAGCGCGGCTCGGCGAAGATCATGACGCCGGCGGCCGACTGGATGAGGTGGGCGCAGGTGCGCGAGCCGACGACGAGGAAGAAGGCGTCCTGGATCTTCCGGTGCAGCCAGACGATGCCGGTGAGGCCGCAGAACACGGCGCGCTGGCCCCGCTCCTGCCGGATCGTGACGCCGGCGGCGGGATCGGCACAGGCGCCGTCGAGCCGGGTGAGCGGAGCGTGGGCGTTCATCGCGCCGCCTCCGCGAAGAGGATGGCGGCGGGAGCCTGGAGCCTCGCCGAACGCAACTTGAGGACGAACTGGGCGGCGTTGACGACGTAGGCTGCGTAGGCCGCGAGCGCCAGGAGCATCAGCCCGTTCGTGTCAAGGCGACCTGACATTAAGGCGGCGATGTAGGCGGTGTGCAGGGCCAGCACGGCCATGCTGACCATGTCTTCCCAGTAGAAGGCCGGGGCGAACAGGTACCGCCCGAACACCACCTTCTCCCAGATCGAGCCGGTGATCATGATGGCGTAGAGGAGGAGGGTCTTCACCACGACCGAGAGGGTCGCGGCCGATTCGCCTTCACCCGTCGCCAGTGTGCGAAGCACGAGGGCGAGGCTTGCAAGGAACACGAGGAATTGAAGCGGGGCCAAGAGGCCCTGGACGAGGGTCCACCGGCTGGCGTCGCGCCGGGCGCGCTCCTCCGCCGTATAGAGCGGCCGTGTCGCCTGGTCCCTTGATGGACCCATCGATTCCGCCCCCGCTCTTGTCTCGGCCGCCTCATCAGGAGGCTGCCTTGAGGAAGGAGGTTAGGAAGCACCCGGCAGAGTGTCAAGCTGGCTTTACGTCAATCGCTCTGGACACAGGCATCGGCGACGCGTTACAAATCCAGCGTTGTCAAATCGCCTAGGAGGCGTATCGTCGAAAAGTCAGGCTTAACCGAACGCCACGGGATGCGCGGGGATTTCCCCGCGCCCTTGGGTCTGACGCCTGATTGAGAAGAGGTGCCGGCAGGCGCCACGCTCGACGCCAAGATCGAGGTCGACAGGAGTACGTCGCAAACATTGGGAGGGACCAATGGACGACCTGAGGCAGTATCGAGAGCGGTGTTTCTTCGACGAAACGAATCTTCGCGACCCGACGGAGCTTGGGGAGAGTTCGGCTGCCAGTCACTTTGCCCGCGTCGAACATCCGACCCGGTGGCACGGCGACCTCGCCCGCGTCGTCGAAGCCGAGATCATTCCCCGCATGATGCTGGCCCACCGGGCTTCGCAGAGCCCAGAGATGCCCCGGAGCGCCACGCCGACCCCCGACGAGATCGCCGCCTTCGCCGATCTGCTGCTGTCTCCCGAGGGCGACGACACGGACGGGCGGATCGCCCATCTTCTGGCGGGCGGCCTCAGCGTGGACAGCCTCCTCCTCGATCTTCTCGCTCCTTCCGCGCGCCATCTCGGGCTGCTCTGGGAAGAAGACCTCTGCGACTTCACCGAACTCACCATCGCGATGGGCCGCCTGCAGCGCATCAGCTACGGTCTGTCCTCCCGGTTCGGCGGAGAGGAAGACGGCGGATGGGACGGCCGAAGCCTGCTGCTGCTCACCTGTCCGGGAGAAACACACAGCTTTGGTGTGACGTTGCTCGACCGATTCTTCCGCAAAGCCGGCTGGGACACCGTCTGCGCCACCGAAGCCTCCGGCGTCGACCCGGTTTCGCTGGTGCGAACCGAGTGGTTCGACGTCGTCGGCCTGTCGCTCGCCTGTGAGACACTTCTGCCGGTGCTCGCCGAGACGATCGAGGCATTGCGGGGCGCATCGCGGAACCCCGATCTCCATATCATGGTTGGGGGACCGATCTTCCTCGACCATCCGGAATATGTATTCCGCGTTGGCGCCGATGCGACGGCCCGGGATGCGCGCCAGGCCATTGCCATTGCCCAGCGTTTGCTTGATCTGCGTGCCCGAGCCTGCTGAAAGACCCGTCTGACGGCATCACACCTTGGTGATCTTTGACCAGTCTGGCGCTTCCCGCCGCAACGACATCGTTCGCGGCCCTTCATAAATCGCTCGGTCCCCTCGATGAGCAGGCGGCCGGGCTTCTCGTCGCCGCGGCGACGGACCTTTCGCTGGTCATCGACGGCGAAGGGGTGATCCGTGACGCGTCCTTCGGCAGCACCGATCTTGCGGGCGAAGGCTGCGAGGCCTGGCTTGGGCAACGCTTCGTCGACACCGTCACGGTCGAGAGCCGGCCGAAGATCGCCGCCCTGCTCAAGGATGCCGCTCCGGGCGCCGTGACGCGCTGGCGCCAGGTCAATCACCCCTCGGCCACCGGGATCGACCTGCCGATCCGCTATTCGGCGATGCGGCTGAAGGCCGACGGTCCGGTCATCGTGATCGGGCGCAACCTGCGCGCCATGGCGGCCCTGCAGCGTAAGCTCGCCGAGACCCAGCAGGCGCTGGAGCGCGATTACCTGCGCCTGCGCGGCGCCGAGACGCGCTACCGTCTTCTGTTCCAGCTCGCCGGCGAGCCGGTCCTCGTTGTCGATGCCGGCACGCGCCGCGTCACCGAGGTGAACCCGGCCGCCGCTCGCCTTCTCGGCAAGTCCGAGAAGCGCATCGTCGGCCAGGACGTCGTCGATCTGTTCGACGGGGCCAGCGGGCGCGACCTCGAAGCCCTGTTCGCCGGCCTGCGGGCCACCGGCCAGGCCGATGATCTCGTCGCCCGCCTTGGCAACGGTCGCGGCGAGACCCGGGTCGCCGCCTCCCTGTTCCGGCAGGAGAACGCCACCAGCGCCCTCCTGCGCCTGTCGGTCGGTGGCATGGACGCGGTCGACAAGTCGCAGGGGCGCAGCGGCGCCAGCGCCCTCGACGTCATCCAGAACCTGCCGGAAGGCTTCGTCGTCACCGATCCGAGCCGGCACATCCTCGCCGCCAACACGGCGTTCCTCGATCTCGTGCAACTCGCCACGGAGGAGCAGGTCCGCGGCGAGCTCCTCGACCGTTGGCTCGGCCGGGAGGAGAGCGAGGCGGCGACCCTGTTCGCGACGCTCGGCCTTCACGGTTCGATCCGCCATTACGCCACCAGCATCCGCGGGGCCTACGGCGCGATCGAGGATGTCGAGATCGCCGCGGTCTCCGTCGCGGGCGGTGGACATCCCTGCCTCGGCTTCACGATCCGGGGTACGCCGCGCCGCGCGATTACCTCAGCCATGGCGGGGCGCGAATTGCCCCGATCCGTCGAGCAGATGACCGAGCTCGTCGGCCGCGTCTCGATGAAGAACCTCGTGCGCGAATCGACCGATCTCATCGAGCGCCTGTGCATCGAGGCGGCGCTCCGTATCACCCGCGACAACCGCGCCTCCGCGGCCGAGATGCTGGGCCTGAGCCGGCAGGGCCTCTACGCCAAATTGCGTCGCTACGGCATCGGCGATCTCGATGTCGCCGAGGCCGGAGACGACGAGGATTAGGCGTCTTCCGCGTCCATCACTGTAAATCCAGCTTGACACATGGGCGCGTAAAAAATTAGCGTCGCCTCATGGTAACGCCCGCACCCAGCGCCCTGCTCGAGCTCCTGAAGCCGATCACCTGGTTCGCGCCGATGTGGGCTTTCGCCTGCGGCGTCGTCTCCTCCGGTGCCTCGCCGAGCGGGCAATGGCCCGTGATCGCCGCAGGCGTCATCCTGGCCGGCCCCCTGGTCTGCGCTACGAGCCAGGCCGTCAACGATTGGTACGACCGCCACGTCGACGCCATCAACGAGCCGAGCCGGCCGATCCCGTCGGGGCGGATGCCGGGCCGCTGGGGCCTCTGGGTCGCCGGAGCCTGGACGGTTCTGTCCCTCGCGGTCGCTGCCGCCCTCGGGCCCTGGATCCTCGGGGCCGCAATGTTCGGCCTCGTTCTCGCCTGGGTCTACAGCGCACCGCCGCTGCGCCTGAAGCAGAACGGCTGGTGGGGCAATTCGGCGGTGGCGATCTGCTACGAGGGCCTTCCCTGGTTCACCGGGGCCGCCGTGATGGCCGCCGCGATGCCCGACCGGCGGGTGCTGCTCGTCGCCCTGCTCTACTCGGTGGGCGCCCACGGCATCATGACCCTCAATGACTTCAAGTCGGTGGAAGGGGACAGCCGCATGGGCGTGCGATCCCTCCCCGTGCAGCTCGGCACCCAGGCGGCGGCCCGCTTCGCCTGCCTCGTCATGGCGCTGCCGCAGATCGCCGTGATCGCCGCCCTCGCCGCCTGGGACCGGCCCTGGCATGCGGGCGTCATCGCCCTTCTGCTCGCAGGTCAGTTCGCCCTGATGGCGACGCTCCTGGCGCAGCCGCGCGAGAAGGCGGCCTGGTACAACGGCACAGGCACCACGCTCTACGTGCTCGGCATGCTGGTGGCCGCCTTCGCCCTTCGGCCCCTCGTGGGAGGAAGCGCATGACGGTATTGGCGCCTGCCTCGTTCTCCTGGCCCGCCATCGCGCGGCTCGGACTCGTACAGACCGCCCTCGGGGCGGTGGTGGTGCTGATCACCTCCACCCTGAACCGGGTCATGGTGGTGGAGCTCGCCCTGCCGGCCATGGTGCCGGGAGCCCTCGTCGCCCTTCACTACGCAGTCCAGGTCCTGCGCCCGCGCTGGGGCTACGGCTCGGATGTGGGCGGGCGCCGGACGCCCTGGATCATCGGCGGCATGGCGGCCCTGACGGTCGGTGGATTCCTCGCGGCGGTGGCGACGCTCGTGATGGAGACGCAGATGGAAGCGGGTCTCGCCCTCGCCGTGCTCGCCTTCCTCGGCGTCGGCATGGGCGCGGGCGCCGCCGGGACCAACCTGCTGGTTCTGCTGGCTAGCGGGGTCGACGAGCGCCGGCGCGGCGCCGCTGCGACCCTGGTCTGGATCATGATGATCGCGGGCTTCGCCGTCACAGCTCCGCTCGCCGGACATTTCCTCGATCCGTTCTCTGGCGCCCGGCTTGTCGCCGTATCCGGCACGGTCTCGCTGGTCGCCTTCGCGGTCGCGGCGCTCGCGGTGCGGGGCATCGAACAGGCGCGGCCCGTCCCCTCTCCCGAGGCTCGTTCCGGGCGCAAGCCGTTCCTGCAGGTGCTCGCCAAAGTCTGGGCCGAGCCGGCCTCCCGCCGCTTCACGGTGTTCCTGTTCGTGGCGATGCTCGCCTACAGCGCCCAGGAGCTGATCCTCGAGCCCTTCGCCGGGCTCGTCTTCGCGATGACGCCCGGGACGACCACCAAGCTCTCCGGCCTGCAGCATGGCGGGGTCCTCGCCGGGATGCTGCTCGTGGCCGGCGTCACGATGGGGATCGGCGGGCCGGTGCTCGGCTCGCTCAAGGCCTGGACCGTGGGCGGATGCCTCGGCTCGGCCCTCGCCCTCCTGGCCATCGCGGCCGGTGGCCTCGTCGGCCAGGACTTCCCCCTACGCCCCGCCGTCTTCGCCCTGGGCTTCTTCAACGGCATCTTCGCGGTGGCCGCCATCGGCTCGATGATGGGCCTTGCCGGGGCCGGCGGCGAAGCCGAGCGTGGCACCCGCATGGGTGTCTGGGGCGCGGCGCAGGGGGTCGCCTTCGGGGCCGGGGGCTTTCTCGGCACCGTCGCGGTCGACCTCGCCCGCCTCGTGACGCCCCATGCGGTCAACGCCTACGCCGCGGTCTTCACCGCCGAGGCCGCCCTCTTCGTCGTAGGCGCCGCCCTGGCGCTGCGCATCGTTTACGCGAAACCGACCCGCCTGGCGGCTCTCTCGCGCAGCGAACCCTTCCCATCCGAGGCCCGTCTCTCCGCGAGGTAGAACCGATGTCCAAGATCGCGATATCCGAGATCCCGGTGTCAACGATCGAGACCTTCGACGTGGTGGTGGTCGGCGGCGGTCCTTCGGGCGCTACGGCGGCCACCGATCTCGCCCGCGCCGGGCGCCGCGTCCTGCTCCTCGACAAGCCGGGCAAGATCAAGCCCTGCGGCGGAGCGATCCCTCCGCGGCTGATCCGTGACTTCGCCATTCCCGACGAACTCATCGTTGCCCGGATCCGCTCGGCCAGGATGATCTCGCCCAAGGACAAGCGGGTCGACATGCCGATCGGCGACGGGTTCGTCGGAATGGTCGACCGCGAGCATTTCGATCCCTGGCTGCGCAACCGCGCCGCCCTTGCCGGTGCGGATTACCGACCCGGCCGTTTCGAGCGGATCACCCACGACCCGGATGGCCTCGTCACCGTTCACTATTCGCCTGTCGGCGGACAGCCGGCCCAGGTCCGCACCCGCCTCGTCATCGGCGCCGACGGGGCCACCTCCGCCGTCGGCCGCACCGAGATCCCCGGCCATGCCGGCATGAAGCAGGTCTTCGCCTATCACGAGATCGTCCGGCGCCCGGCGGACGGCAGCGGCGACGTCGAGGCCACGCGCTGCGACGTCTATTATCAGGGCAAGCTCTCGCCCGACTTCTACGCTTGGATCTTCCCGCACGGCGACACGATCAGCATCGGCACCGGCTCCGCCCGTAAGGGTTTTTCGCTGCGCGGCGCGATCCGGGCTCTCAGGGAATCGAGCGGTCTCGATGCCGGCGAGACGGTCCGGCGCGAGGGCGCGCCGATCCCGCTCAAACCCCTCAAGAAATGGGACAACGGCCGCGACGTCCTCCTCACCGGAGATGCCGCCGGCATCGTGGCCCCCGCCTCCGGTGAAGGGATCTATTACGCCATGCTCGGGGGACGCTTGGCGGCTGAGGCCGCGGAGGCCTTCCTCGTCACCGGCAAGGCGAGCGCCCTGGCGCAGGCACGCCGCCGCTTCATGAAGCTTCACGGCCGCGTCTTCCTGATCCTTGGGATCATGCAGTGGGTCTGGTACCGCAACGACGGCCTTCGTGAGCGCTTCGTCTCCATCTGCAAGGACAAGGACGTTCAGCAGCTCACCTGGGATTCCTACATGAACAAGGAGCTGGTGCGGGCGAAGCCCGCCGCCCATGCGCGGATCTTCTTCAAGGATCTCGCCCACCTCTTCCGCTGGGTGTCGCCGTGAGCGGCTGGACGCCGGTCCTCGTCGCCGTCGGCGCGGCCATCGTAGTGGCGGTCGCCGGCGGCGTGCTGACGACCACGGGCCCGTGGTACCGCGGGCTGCGCCTGCCATCCTGGAAACCGCCGGATTGGGCCTTCGGGCCGGTCTGGACGACGATCTTCACCCTCACGGTCATCTCCGGGCTCATGGCCTGGAACGGCGCACCGAATGCCGAGGCGCGCTCTGCCCTTCTGGTTGCCTACGCCGTCAACGGCGTGCTCAACATCGCTTGGAGCGGGATCTTCTTCCGGATGCGCCGGCCGGATTGGGCGCTGGTCGAGGTCGCGTTCCTATGGCTGTCGATCGTGGCGCTGATGCTCGTCACCGTGCCGATCTCGATCATCGCGGCCCTGCTGCTCCTGCCCTATCTCGCCTGGGTCAGCGTCGCGTCCTACCTCAACCTGACGATCGTTCGCATGAACGCGCCCTTCGGCGCCCATTGAGGGGACCGATATGGCCGAGTGGTTCTCAAGCGGCCTCATCATCGACGCCATCCTCGTCCTCGTGGTGTTGGAGGCGGCAGCCCTGCTGTGGTGGAACCGCCGGACCGGGCGTGGGCCGGCTCCCCTCCCGCTCCTCTGCAACCTCGCATCCGGGGCGGCGCTGATGCTGGCCGTCCGCGCTTCGCTGACCGATTCCGGCTGGCCGATCGTCGCTGCCTGCCTGTTCGGATCGCTTCTGGCCCATGTCGGCGAGCTCGCGATTAGGTTGCGCCGGACTTCTCGCAGGGAGACGCAGCCGCAGCCTGAACCACAACTTCGTGATGTCGGAACCCCTGCCAAAATCGTCGCGTTCCCGCTGCGCCGACAAGGCTGAGGTCGATCCGCCGCCGGCGGCGCATCGCAGGAGAACACCGACATGGTTCGCATGGATGCGGCGGCTTTTGGTGTGCTTCTCCTCTTCGGCGGCGTTCCCGCGGCGGTGGCTCAGGGGGGGGACGCCGACCTCGTCAAGCGCGGCGAATACCTCGTCACAGCCGGCGATTGCGTCGCCTGCCACACGGCTCCCGGCGGGAAACCGTTCGCCGGCAACTATGTGCTGAACACGCCGATCGGCAAGATCCGCACCCCCAACCTGACCCCCGACAAGGAGACCGGCCTCGGCAACTGGACCGAAGACGAGTTCGCTCGCGCCATGCACGAGGGGATCACCAAGGACGGGTCCTATCTCTACCCGGCTTTCCCCTTCGCCTGGTACACCAAGGTGACGCGCGACGACGTCAAGGCGATCTTCGCCTATCTGCGCTCCCTCGAGCCGGTGAACGAGGTGCGCAAGCCCTCCGAGATCCCGTTCCCCTTCAACATCCGCACGGCGCTCGTGACGTGGCGGACCGCGTTCTTCACGCCGGGCGAGTTCAAGCCGGACCCGAATGCCAGCGCCGAGGTCAACCGCGGCGGCTACCTCGTCGAGGGGCTGGGCCATTGCGGCATGTGTCACAACGAAAACAAGATCGTCGGTAACAGCGGCCTCGCGGGCAAGCTCGGCGGCGGCGTCATCGACGGATGGTACGCGCCGAACATCACCCCCGATGGACACCAGGGCATCGGCGGCTGGAGCGACGACCAGGTCGTGACCTACCTGAAGACCGGCTCCGCGCCCGGCAACCAGCCCGGCGTCGCCGCCGGCCCGATGCGCCAGACCATCGAGGAATCCCTCTCCAGGATGACCGATGCCGACCTCAAGGCGATGGTCGCCTACCTGCGCACGCAGAAGGCCAAGGAGGCCTACAAGGTCAAGGACGTCCAGGCTTTCGACCAGGTCGGCGCGCCGGGTGCTGGGACCTATCTCAGCTACTGTTCGTCCTGCCACAAGCCCGACGGCCAGGGCGTACCCGGTGCCATTCCGGCCTTGGCCGGGAACACCTCCGTCCAGTCCGAGGGACCGGAGACCGTGCTGCGCGTGATCCTCGGCGGCTTGAGCGCCCAGAACGGCTACGCGCCGATGCCGGCGGTGGGCACGGGGATGACCGACACCCAGATCGCCGACGTGGCCGACTACATCCGCAATTCCTGGGGCAACCGCGCGCCGGTCATCACAGAGCGCGGCATCGTCGCCACGGCGCGCAAGCAGACCGAGACGATGCTTTCCGGCACCGCGCCCTGCGCGGAGATCGCCCAGCCCGAGATCGCGAAGGCGATCGAGGTAGCCGGGGCCGCCGAGGCCCTGAAGGATCTGCACCCCGAGCAGTTCATCCCGCGGGTCGGCGAACTGCTGCCGAAGGTGAAGGCCTCGGCGGCCGGCGCCAAGGACGACGACATCGTCAACGGCCTCGTCACCGCCTTCTGCAAGGCTGGCCGTAACAGCCCGCTCTACGAGAAGGGCGGCTGGCACGCGGCGATCGGCAGCTTCGGCAGCATCGTCTACAGCCAGCTCAAGAACCCCGAGAAGAGGGCCGACGCCGCGGCTCCGATCCGCCCGACGCCGAACTGAAGCAGCGGAATCTCGATCACCGTCGCCAAGCCAAGCCAAGCCAACGGCTTTTTCGCGTCAGGCGGCCGAGATCTGCCCTTCAGGCGCTCTCGGCTAAAACCGGAGCGGCGTCTTCGGCCGGCTCGCAGCTGTCGTGGAAGCGGTAGGTGTTCCGGCCCTCGGCCTTCGACCGATAGAGCGCGAGGTCGGCCTGACGATAGAGGCCGTCGGCATCGAGGCCGGACTGGGGTCCGAACGAGATTCCGATGCTGAGGCCGACGGTTACCATGACGCCGTCGATATCGATCGGCTCGCGCACGGCCTTGATCAAACGTTGCGACAGCGTCCCGGCGCTGTCGGGCTGGTTCCCGCCCGTCAGCAGGATCATGAACTCGTCCCCGCCGAACCGGGCCAGGATGTCCTCCGTCCGGATGAGATGGCGCATGCGCTCGGCGATCGTCTTGAGCACGCTGTCGCCGGCCTGGTGACCGAGGGTGTCGTTCACCGCCTTGAAGCGATCGAGGTCCATGCACAGCACGGCGAACTGCCCGCCGTAGCGCCGGGCGCGCGCGATCTCCTGGCTCAGGCGCTCCTGGAACAGGGTGCGGTTGGCGAGATCCGTCAGCGCATCGTGCCGGGCGTCCGCAGCGACGGGAACGG